>VAPR01000023.1_pt1 | contig 103792 bp, 76 predicted proteins | sample 3380701 | NCBI WGS metagenome assembly VAPR01 (sample SAMN11536904, study PRJNA540576) | hot springs metagenome | isolation source: hot spring wet sediment | place: Spain: Lobios | collected 2014-01
CGGTCGCGCGAAAAAATAACGACATTCGCGGTGCACAAACGCACATTCTACAGGAGCGGCGGGCGTCAGCCCGCCGTGGTTCGGGAAAGGCACTTGCAGGACGGTTCGATTTGCGTTCGGCGAATAACCGCACGAGGAGCGGCGGGGGTCAGCCCGCCGTGGTACCGAACAGCGCACCTGCAACGGGGAGCGATTTCCGGGAACTGATTACATTCGCCACGCACGACGGGCCAGTGTACCACGGGGGGCTTACGCCCCCCGCTCCTGTGTTGCGGTGCGAATGTCTGCCGGCAAAAAAGCGATTTTTGCGATGGACGAACGCATGTTCACAAGAGCGGCGGGGGTCAGCCCGCCGTGGGTGACAACGTGACAGCAACGGCGATACGGCACACATTCGGACACGGTCATCACACCCGACCAGGAGCGATGGTCGCCAGTTCTCCGTGTGCTGCGAAACACCGTAACCATGATTCCGCACTTACCGGCAGTTCGATGCCGCAGGGGCAAGGTGAGCCACCACGCTGAGGTTGGGCCTGGCGTTGTCCGGACGGTCCGGAGGGAAAATTTTTGGCAAACTGGGCTTGACATAATGACATGCAGTTGATTTTCTTTACAGCTGCAAAGCAGTTCGTCGCCCGGAACCGAACGGAGACGGAGATGCGAATGCGGAAGATCGCTGTCGGTGTGTGACCGACAGTCGTTGGTCAGAAGGGATTCGTCTCCACAAAAGGAAAGGAGGACACCTGTGGAGATCACCGAAATTCGCATCAAGCTCATGGACGAGAAGAAGGGTGGTAACGAACGCTTGCAGGCGTTCTGTTCCATCACCTTCGACAACATGTTCGTGGTGCGTGACCTCAAGATTATTGAGGGAGCAAAAGGCCAGTTTGTGGCTATGCCGAGTCGCAAATTGGCCGACCGTTGCCCGACGTGTCGGTGCAAAAATCACCTGCAGGCCCGCTTCTGCAACAATTGTGGCCGGCGGTTGGATGAAAATCGCGCACCACGCGATGCCAGCGGTCGAGTTCGGCTCCACGCTGACGTAGCCCATCCCATCAACGCTGCCTCCCGCGAGTACATCGAAAAGGCCATCCTCAAGGCCTACTACGAGGAACTCGAGCGGGCCAAGCAGCCGGGCTACGTTTGCCGCTACGACGATTACGAAACTGAGGATGATTACGTCAGCTACGAGCCGATGACCGAAACCTGCACCGGTGGCGAAAAAATCCGTCGTGATGCCGGGCACGCCGCAGTTGCACCGCCGACGGCCACTACGAACGAATCCTGCTCGCGCAGCGAACCGCCTCGACCCTTCGGAGCGGGCGTGGAATCTGCGGCTAGCTGAACGCTTCGAGCTTGGGCAGAGCGCACTCTTGCCCGGCCTGGATCAGGGCACGAAGATGCGCCCGGAGCCAGGCCCAATCGGTGCTGGTGTCCACATCATACCACGGCGGCAACAACGCCCAGCGTAACCGCGTGGTTTCCAGGCGCTGCACTGTCTGCTCGAACACCTGCGCACTGTCCCATGCTATGTCCGTAAAAATAGGCAGGCGTTGCTCTCCCAATAGCGCTGGCAACCGCTGTCGCATGTCCGGTTCCAAGGTCCGGTTCTCCGGCAGATGCGGTTGCACTGAGGGAAACAGTGTTAGCAGCCAGCGCAGCGACCATCGGCAACCGAGCAGATAGTATCCGCCATCCCAGGCCGGGCCGAGCACTACTTCCACTTGCCGCAGCCACTCTATAGCCGTTCCAATGTAGCCCAGTGGCAACGTAGGACTGTCTGTGCCGAGAAAAATTACCGCGTCCTGTCCAGCCGCCCATTCGCTCAAGAGCAGCGTCTGCAAACGTTCACCGAGGTCGCCCTTACTTTGGGGAAGCAGAACAAAATCCTGCCCCGCCAGTTCGGCAAACTGTGTAGCTGCCTGTTGCGGTGCATAGGCGAGCACTCGCCGCAACCGGACTGACTCCCGGCCACACCAGCTGAAACTGGCTGCTGGCAATTCCTGCAAGTCCCCCAGCCGCAAAGGCTGGCCAGAATCGCCTGGCGGTGCGAATCCCTGGCCTTTCGGTTGAGGCGGACCTGTGCAAAGTCCAAATGCCGCCGGGTTGGCCTTGCCCAGACGGAAAACCGTATCGGCAAGCATCGCCTGAGCGATCGCCAGTGCCTGTGTTTCACCAAGTTCCTGGGCAAGACGGGTTTTGCTCTGGCCAGCTTCGGGCCATTTCGCCATCACCACGAGGCTGATTCGCAGATTCATGGTTACCGCAAACCGATGGGGGGTTGCAAATGGTATCCGTGGCTCGAATCGGTCTGGCGAGCCGCACCGCACGGGCATTTCACGAAGGCTTGATTTGAATGGTATGCACAATCGCCGGGGGCAGGTTGCACCATACCAGTTGCCGCGTCTCCTGATGGCGCTGGAAAAATTTTTCGGTCCACCTGCCGATGCAATACAGTCGGCGTTTCTCGCGTTTGCCGACAAACGGCATCTTCAACTGGCGAATCCACAGGTACTCGAAATAAACCAGCCAGCCCCCTGGCCGTAGCAATCGCTCCATGTGGTCGAGAATCTCCCGGACTGTGGCTGCCGAGAAGTTGTTTAGAGGCAAACCGGAAATGATGCAATCGGCAGGCTGTTCCGGTTGAAACTCCTGAATGGGAACGGGATGCAGATAAACCTGCTCCAGGTACTGGCGAAAGAGCGATTCACGGGCAAACCGCACCTGCAGGAATTCCACGAAACGGGGATTGATTTCCACGAGGTCGAGGCGATCGCCGGCTTGCAGCGCGGGAAGTATCCAGGCGGTGATCGCTCCCGTTCCCGGTCCCACCTCCACGATTCGCCAGGGAGGCCGGGGCTGGCGCAATATCGCCGTCATCGCCCGAGCCAGGAATCGGCTGCTCGGTGCGATGGCTCCAGTATGCTGAAAATCCCGCCACCATTCAGCCCAAAAGTGTATCCAGCTCCGCCACATGATCCGCTTGCCGTCTCGTCTCCGTCGCCAGCTGAGCCGTGGGTTCGCCGATAGCGTTCGGCTGATTCGGCCGGGCATCGTCCGGTTCACGTCGTCCTATGTTGCGGCGCTCTCCGACACCTGCCGGGCGCTCAGCCCCTGTCCACAAATTAGCGAATACTTCTGCACACGGCGCTGGGGGACCGGTACTTTCCCGATACGCTCGCGATTCGTTGCATGAGCGGTTCGACAAACTAACCCCAGGGACGAAAAGGAGCAAGCAGGCACTGCCGCTAGCCAACGGCAAGTTTTTCCGTTTCAGGAGCCGGTGCCGTTGTCGCCTGTGGACAATTCTCGTGATTTAGGTAAAACTAAACACAATGATTAGACTAAACTAATCTACGGAGCTTCCACGACGGAATGTGAAATTGCGGCGGATGGGCTTGCCCTGGCGGCAATTGTGGCGAATCAACTTCCCGCCACACGCCCAAGCGAAGCCAGGATTGGCTCTGCAACGCTTTTTGCGGTGGATACAAATAGCGGCCAGCGCTTGCCTACGCCCTGACGGAAACGCCACATGCCAACGCATGGCCATAACGACACGCCAGCAGATGCTTGCACTGAGCGCATTGAAGATGAAAAATCACCAGCCGGAGTCTCGGTGAGGCTGAGCAGACTGAAGGTCACCTGGGTTTGGCTCATCCTGGGGTTGCTGCTGAGTGTGGCCGTCAGCGGTTGCGGGTCGGGTTCTGAAGCTCCAGCTTCCATGCCGCTGGTGGAAGACGGCCAGGTGCGCGTTCCCTGGACGTTTCGCGGCAGTTATCCGATTCGTGTGGTGTGCACGACGGGAATGGTGGGGGACCTGGTTCGCCACACCGGCGGGGAATGGGTGCAGGTGCACGTGTTGATGGGGCCGGGCGTGGACCCGCACCTGTACAAAGCCCGTCCCAATGACGTGGCACTTCTTCAGCGGGCCGATCTTGTCTTTTATTCCGGTCTGCATTTGGAAGGGAAAATGGCGGAGGTTCTGGAAAATTTGCCGAAGCAAGGGCGCCTGGCGTTTGCGGTGACCGCAGCCCTGTCGCATCACGATTTGCTTGCCGAAGGCGAGCAATTCGATCCGCACGTATGGTTTGATGTACGATTGTGGCACAAATGTTTGCTTTTGGTGCGCGATGTGTTTATGCAATATGATCCTCAGCATGCCGAAGATTATCGCCGCAATGCTGAGGCTTACGGCAAGCGGTTGCTGGATTTAGACCAGTGGGCCCGGGAACAGATCCAGCAAATTCCGCCGAAACAACGCCTGTTAGTGACTGCCCACGATGCCTTTCGCTATTTTGGCCGGGCTTATGGCATTGAGGTACACGGGATTCAGGGGATCAGTACCGAAAGCGAAGCCAGCACCGTAGAAATAGATGCCCTGGTGGAGCTGCTGGTAACCCGCAACGTCAAAGCGATTTTTGTCGAAAGCAGTGTCAATCCGCGAAACGTCCAGGCCGTGGTGGAAGGTTGCCGACGCCGCGGACATAAGCTTCGCATTGGCGGCGAATTATATTCCGATGCGATGGGCGAATACCGGCCTGGCGTCACTGATGAAGACAACCCGGGCACCTATCTGGGCATGATGCGCCACAATGTCCGCACGATTGTCGAGGCGTTACGGTGATCCGGCCCGTTGGCAGCGCGGGACCACGCCAGCCGCCAGGAACGAGGTACTAATCGGAGCCGCTGTCATGCAAGCAAAAGCGAATGGCGAAACCGTGCTGGATGTCCATGACGTTACCGTGGCATACGATCGCCAGCCGGTGCTCTGGGATGTGGACTGGACTTTACGGGAACCGGCACTGGTAGCGATTGTCGGGCCGAACGGGGCTGGCAAGAGCACCTTGCTCAAGGCCATCCTCGGACTGGTGCCGCTACTGAGCGGCGAGGTGCGGCTGTTCGGCCAACCTGTGTCCCGGGTGCGACCCCGTGTCGCTTACGTTCCGCAACGTGAAAGCCTGGATTGGGACTACCCGGCTACTGTGTTCGACGTCGTGTTGATGGGAACATACGGGCGGCTCGGCTGGTTTCGCCGACCTGGTAAAGCTGAGCGCGACCTGGCGCGGCGCTGTCTGGAACAACTTGGGCTGAGTGGCCTGGAAAATCGCCAGATCGGAGAACTTTCCGGCGGACAGCAACAACGCTTGTTCCTGGCTCGGGCACTGGCTCAGCAAGCGGAGATCTACCTGATGGACGAACCGCTGGCCGGCGTGGATGCGGCGACGGAGCGGGTCTTCTGGACGTTGCTGCAGGAACTTCGCCAGCAGAACCGCACCGTTATTGTCGTCCATCATGACCTGCGCAGCGTTCCCGAACGTTTCGAGCAGGTGGTGCTCCTGAACACGCGAATCATTGCCAGTGGCCCGACGCAGGAAGTCTTTACGCCCGAAAACCTGCAACGTACTTATGGCGGTCGGCTGATGATTCTGGAGGAAGCCGGCCAACTTCTGCCCAGGACACGCCGACCATGAGCCACACCCTGCTGGTCATTTTGGGAACTGCTCTGCTGGGTCTGGCTGCCGGCATTGTTGGTGTTCTGGCCATGCTTCGCCGACAGGCTTTGCTTGGCGACGTGCTTGCCCATGCCACATTGCCCGGACTGGCCCTGGCTTTTCTGGTAGTTGCGAGCAAGCAAATCGAGGCTCTGCTGCTGGGTGCTATCGTGTCCTGTGTAGCTGCCGCGCTGACCGTCTGGATACTCGACCGCTGGACGCGACTTAAAGCCGATGCCCGGCTCGGACTCGTACTGGGGGTATTTTTCGGAACGGGCATGGCTGTTTTGGGAAGTGTGCAGGACGTACCGGGTGGCGGGCAGGCTGGCCTGGAGGCCTACCTTTTCGGCAAACCTGCCGGAATGCTCCAGCGCGATCTCGTTTGGCTGAGCGTGCTGGCCAGCGTTTGTCTGATGCTTGTCGTTCTGTGTTACAAGGAGTTCCAGCTACTGACTTTCGACGCCGCTTTTGCCCGTGCCCAGGGCTGGCCAGTGCAATTCCTGGATGTGTTGCTGCTGGGCTTAGTCGTGCTCGTCGTCGTCATCGGACTGCCCGTAGTCGGAGTGGTCATGGTCTCGGCCATGCTGATCCTGCCGGCAGCCACGGCGCGATTCTGGACGAATCGTTTGCATGTGCTCTTACTGCTGGCGGGAACGCTGGGTGCCAGCATGGGTGTTGTCGGCACGCTGATTAGCACCCACATTCCGGAATTACCGGCCGGCCCGACCATCATTCTGAGCGGCACGGTCTTTTTTGCACTATCGCTGCTGTTTGGAGCCAAACGTGGTCTTTTGATTCGCCGACGGTGAACGCTCCATCACTGCCGGCTTCCGTTGACAAACGGCCCAATCTGGCAAGACATGGAACGGATAACAGGAAACTTTTTTGGGATGAGCTGGCACTCGTAGGTCGCCCAATCCGTGCCGGGTTACCGAATCTATGGCCGCTGAACCATCTGGTAATGCCGCGTTTACTAAAAGATGCCCAGCGCGGCGGGTTACCGATGCGTAGCGGCTGGACGCTGGCTGTGTTCCGTTTGCCCCAGGCCATTCGTCAGCGGGTCAACGGTATTTTCCGCAACCCCAACATGCCCCGTAGGACCGTCGTGATCTGCCACCTTCATCCGTCAACGGGGCAAAGGCACCTCCCGCAACTCCATTGGGCCGCCGCAACATTCGCATACGCCTTTTTCGGGATAGTCCCGGCGAATGGCACAGGTTTCGCACCAGTAGTACACTTCGTGAGGTACGCCGTTTTTCAGAGTGTAAAAGCGGTCAATCACCAGGACACTGCCTCCGCCCGTCAGTCGTCCCCGTACCTGCAACGGTCGGTTGAGTAAGCGTCCATCCTGAAACAACGCACGACTCCCCAGCGTCTTGACGATCGGTAGCAGCTTGCCGTCCTGAGTGCGTAACGCCAGAACGAAAGGCACCGCATCGGCGTCCACCTGCACATCGTCGGCTTTCAAAAGCTCGGCCAGCTTCACGACCTGACCTTCCAGAGTCAATGTCGCAGTGCTCGGTTTCGCATCTGACCAAACCGCAACTTCCAGGCCCAATATCGCCGCCAACAGCAAAGGCAGCACGAACCACGGGGCGCGGCTGGAGGTGCTGGCAGGCTGGTTCCGACTATTTGCATGGCTGAGCGCGAACCCCATGCTATCCCCCTTTCGATGTCGCTTGCTGCTGGCGCAAGAGCGTAGCTTTCGCTTACACATCTCGCCAGATGTCGGCCGAGCTTTCTTCTTCGTCGGCGTGTTTACGCTGGTCCGCCTGGACTGCGACGGAAGTTTCGGCTGGCGGTTCGCTGGCTTTGCGCTTGCGCTGATCCTCCTTATCGCGGAGAATCAGGCGGATCGGCACTTCTTTATACGGCAATTGCTCACGGAACACTTTGAGTAAGTAGCGCAGGTAGGGCGGATCGAATAGCTCCACGCCGTTGGTCATGAGCACAATGGTGGGAGGGTGAACGGCTACCTGGGTGCCGTAATAAATGCGCGGTGTGCGATTCTGGCGAACAGGTGGCGATTGTCTATGGACAGCCCATTGCAGGACCCGATTGAGTTCGCTGGTGGGCACACGCTGACCCGCCTGCTGGTGCAGCAGTTCGGCAAGTTCCAGGAGCCCTGCCACATTTTTGCCGGTCCTGGCGCTGATGAAGGCAATGGGCACATAATCGAGGGCGGGAAAAGTGGCCTGCAGATATTCCGCCCACCGATCGGTCGGGATGCGCTGCTGAGCCAGGTCCCACTTGTTGACGACGAAGATGGTCGGCTTTTCATGCTCGACGATCAGGTGAGCCAGCTGCTTGTCCACGCGACTCACCGTCTGGGTGGCGTCGAACAGGTGCAAAACCACATCGGCACGCTTGATAGCACGTTCGGCACGCTTCAGGCTGTAAAACTCGATACTGTTCTGAATGCTGCGGCGCTTTCGCAAGCCGGCTGTGTCAATGGCCAGGAAGACTTTTCCATCGAGCTCGAAACGCACATCCACACTGTCGCGGGTGGTACCGGCGAGTTCACTGACGATGACCCGCTCCTGCTGGGCCAGCCGATTGATGAGGGTGCTTTTGCCCACATTGCGGCGACCGACAATGGCCAGTTTGAGTCCTACCTCCGGCGGTGCTTCTGCGCTGGCTGGTAAGTGGGCCAGCAGGGATTGCAACAATTTCTCGCCGCCACGCTTCTGGTGGGCACTGACGCACAACGGTTCGCCAAAACCTAACCGGCAAAATTCGCCCGCCTGGTATTCGAGAGCCCTGGTATCGCACTTGTTGGCCACCAGCACGACAGGTTTGCCAAGTTGCCGCAACCGTTCGGCGACGTGCTGATCCAGCGGTACCAGGCCATCACGCACGTCCACGACAAATAGAATCAGGTCGGCTTCCCGCAGGGCATATTCGATCTGCCGCTCAATGTGCTCGCGAAGCTGCTCCCGTTCGTCCAGGCCCAATCCTGCGGTGTCGCAAATCTCGAAATGCCGACCATCCACTTCTACGGTGGCGGTGAGCCGATCGCGCGTAGTTCCCGCGGTGGGGTCCACGATGGCAATTTGCCGACCCGCCAGCCAGTTGAATAACGAAGATTTGCCGACGTTTGGTCGGCCGACGATGGCTACTTTTGGTAACGGCATGGATGGTTCTCGCTTGATGGTTTCGGAAGGTTTGGTCGCAAGCCCGGCATCGTGCGGGCCTGGATATTTTGTTTAGCCAGGCTCAGGGCTGTCGGTTCTTTTTATGCACAGCTTACCGCTCACCGGTTGCCAACGCCGGGAAAAGCTGTCATCTGGCCTGGCAGCGTGACCGGCCGTGATCGCTGAAAAACACCGAGGCCCGACCATGCCGGCTAAATCAGGTCAAGCCGGCGCTTGTTACTGCGGGAACGCACACAATCTGCACACAGGCCACGCACGACCAGATTGTGCCGGCTGGGCTGAAACCCGTGTTGTCGGCAGACCGACTCATAGACCGATTCCAGCTGGGGCGCTTCGAATTCTATCACCTTGCCGCAGTCGTCGCAAACCAGGTGCTCATGCTGCGGATATCCGTAGTCATGCTCATAAGCCACGCGATTGCCCAGCTGCACGCGCCGCAACAAGCCCGCGTTGACCAGCTTATTGAGCGTGCGATAAACAGTGGCCCGGCTAATATCGAGGTTAGCCCGATCCAGTTCCGAGCAAAGCTGCTCGGCGTCAAAGTGATTGTGCCGCGAAAAAATAAAGAGGATCATCTGTCGCTGCGCTTCGGTGAAACGAAGCGGTTTCGGTCGGCTCGCCAGATATTCCCGGAACCGAGCCACCGCGCTTTCCGGTGTTTGTAAAGGACGTTGCAACAGAGCTTCGGTCATGGTTTCACCCGCGCCAGGTGTAGCAGCCAATCGGCCAGCGTAAGTGCGTTCGAACCATTATACGGTGCGCCCGCGGTTCAGAGAGACAGGGAACCGCCCACGGGCAATACCGTAGCTTCCACACCGGTTTCTTTGCGGACTCGCTCAGCCCAGGCGTGGGCGTCCTGGCGAATGATGTCCCAGGTGTTGTAGTGAATGGGCACTACCCGCCGCGGACGTAACAATTTCACCGCTCGAATCGCATCTTCCGGGCCCATAGTGAAATTGTCGCCGATGGGCAAAAGCGCCAGGTCAATTCCCTCCTCGCCGATCAGAGCCAGGTCGCCAAACAATCCGGTATCTCCCGCATGATAGACCTTGCCCGCTTCCAGATAAAGCAGAAGCCCGGCTGGATTGCCCCCATAGCTGCCGTCCGGAAGACCCGAACCGTGAAAAGCTGGTGTCAGCTTCAGTCGGCCGAAGGGGAACGCACGACTTCCGCCGATGTGCATCGGGTGAACCTGGTTCCATCCCTGGTTTTGCAGCCAGGTGATAATTTCGTAATTGCTGATGACGGTAGCACCGGTCCGTCGGGCAATGCTCAGCGTATCGCCAACATGGTCGGCGTGCCCGTGGGTCAGGAGGATAAAATCGGCAGCCACTGCGTCAGGGGATACCGGCGGATGTGGTTGTCCCGACAGGAACGGGTCAATGAGAATGCTGTGCCGATCTGTGCGAATTTGTACGCAGGCATGTCCCAGCCAGGTGACCTGTGTGGCCATGGTTTTCCTCCCGTTGTTGGCTCAGTGGTAAAAGAGCAGCGTGGTCAGCTTTCACGATCGCGGTCGGTTCGGGACCAGGGTTCCGCGTTCCCAGATAGTTTAGCGATTGCGTCCAGGCAAACCGGCTATGTCTCCGTGTTCGGATGGCGGCAGTGCTCCGGGGAGGGAAAAATTTGCCCTGACTTGGCCCGGAAAAACTCGCCGCGAGCTTTGCAGGTGCGGAATGCGGCAGGAATCCGTAAAAAGGTCAAAGGTCTCGTAAACACCCTCGCTGCCGGTCCGGGCAATGGAAAAATCAAGGGCCGCGGGGAACGTGAAATCCACTTGGCGCGGAAGCGTTAGCCGTTTATGCGGGCGGTCGGGCCAGGAATGGACCTGGCGGGCAGGCGAGTAGGTCTCCGCAAGCATGGCGGCGTATCTGGCAAGCGACAACCGGAACAATGCAAAGGGAACACTATGGTCGAATGGCTGAACGAATTTTTGCGGCTGTTCACTGACCTGGAAGGGACCCTCCGGGAGTGGATTGCCGCCTACGGAGTGTGGATTTACGCGATTGTGTTCGCCATAGTTTTTGTGGAAACCGGACTGGTTGTCATGCCGTTTTTGCCTGGGGACAGCCTGCTGTTTCTGTGCGGGGTGCTGGCATCGCTGGGGGAGATGAACATTGTGGCGGTAATAGCGGTGCTGATCGCAGCCGCGGTGCTGGGAGACGCCACCAATTACGCGATTGGTTACCGCCTCGGTCCGAAAGTGTTTTGCAGCGATACTTCCTGGCTGTTTCACAAAAAGCACCTGCTGCGGACGCAACGCTTTTACGAACGGCACGGGGGCAAAACTATCTTTCTAGCGCGGTTTATTCCCATCGTGCGAACGTTTGCTCCGTTTGTCGCCGGGATCGGCCGGATGTCGTATCCGCGTTTTGCCCTCTACAATGTCCTTGGTGCCATCGCCTGGGTGATAACTTTTGTGTTGCCCGGCTACTGGTTAGCAGAGCAGCCGTTCGTGCGTGAAAATCTTTACCTGGTGCTGGCGGTGATCGTGGTGCTCTCCGTGATGCCGCTTTTGATCGAAGGCTGGCAAGCGCGTCGTGGCAACGCTCAGGTGAAACACGAAACTCCGAAATGGTGCAACTCGGACAATTCCGCATCGCCAGCAGGCACAAACTGATCTTTTCACGCTGAAGGAAGTCGCGTATTATCAGCGGCGGTGGAACGGAGACCGGAACCTTCGCTCCACCAGGCCACGGAGGGCCGGGCAGAGAAGAGGCACACCTCTCGAGCCGACTCACCCCCTTTGATTCCCATCCGCACCACGGCTTTGTTGACCGCCTGTGCCTGGCTCGCCGAATCCTGAGAACCAGCGCTGGATGCTTGGGCAAGCCCAGCGCCTTGTCAACGGAACGGCAGGAGAGGCATGAGCCGAGAAGCTGTCGTGTTGCGCGTGGATGCTGGCTATAGCTTTGGCTGGGATGCCTGGAATCGCTGTCAGGTTCTGGCCTACGGCTTGCAGAGGCGTCGCAGGCCCTGCTATTTCCTGTCGCATCTCGAACCGAATGGATTGGCTCTGAGCTTGAAGCGCAGCGGCCATGATTGGCTTGCTGCCGAACATCCGGCCGGTTCGCCCGGCGATCTCGAGCAATTGCTGCGCGAGCTGCGACGGCTGCAAGCGGTAGCGGTGATCGTGGATGCAGCGGCCATCGGGCCCGATTATCTTGCAGAATTGGCTGCGGCAGGGATTCTGGTGGTCAGTGTAGATACCCGCGCGGGTTTTCGTTCTCCCGCCCATCTGGTGCTCAACCCGACGCTCAATCGTTCCGGTCAGGAGTATGAAGTGTGTGGCGACGGACAGGTGCTATGCGGACCGCGGTATGTTTTAGTCCGGCCGGAAATCAAACGAGTGCGACCCCAGCGCTCTCTCGAACCCCCAGAACCCACGCGAGTGGTCGTGGCCCTGGGCGATGACCAGGCGAAACTGAGCCAGGCTGTGGTCAAAACCCTGCTGGGCATGAAAACCATCGCTCGCATCGAAGTGCTCACCTGGGCCCACCACCCATGCGTAACTGCTTTGCAAAGCTGCCTCGAAAAGGAGCCAGAGCGAATCACCCTGGCCACGGAACCGTCGAGCTGGGGGCTGGCCATGATGCGCAGCCATCTCGCCATTGCTGCCAGCGGGCCATGGGCTTTGGAACTCGCCTACGTCGGTGTACCGACCATCCTCATCAGCGATCATCCCGAGCAGGAACGCACAGCGGAAACCTTGCAGGAAGAGGGAATCGCCCGCTATCTCGGACACGCCGAAGATTTCTCCCCAAGCGCCCTGCGTGCTGCCATAGAGGACCTTTTGAGCGATGCCCAGGAGCGGCACACGATGTCGCGGCTTGGTCGTGCCTACCTGGACGGTCGTGGGATTGACCGTTTCGTTCAGGCCATCGAAATTCTCCTGCACGCTCCGGCTCGGCGTCAGAGTATCAGTCAGGCGGCGTAAAACAGGACTCGGAGCTTTTGCGGTTAGCAAAAACGTGCCCGCTTCGGAGGGCCCACAATGAGCACAGAAAGCCAGGAAAAATCGGCCTGCTGGCGGCTCCTCGGTGAACGCACTCGCCGACAACTGGAAGAACTCGATGCCTTGCTGGAACGGATGCTGGCCTTGCCACCCTTCGACCTGCCAGAAGAACAATCTTCAGACCCACCCTCGTCCAGCATTCCAGGTTCGTCGCAGAAATTGACCGCAACAGGAACGCCAGGCAACTCGGGGAGCTCGACGAGCAACTCAGGTTCGGCGCAAAACCATCCGCAGACCCCAACATCTACCGTCTCACCAGAAAAACCATCTGCGGCATCCGTCTCAGCAGCCCCGCACGCAGGCTCTGCCAACAACACAAAAATTGCCGCTGCCGAACCAGCGGAAACCAGCAGCATCGCCCGAAGCAAGCCACCTGCGGAGGCGTTAGCACAAAGCGTCGCCATTTCCGCTGCCGCATCGGCAGGGGGAACCACTCCTGCTTCAGAACCGCCAGCGGTTTCAGAATCGGCATTGGCGGAGGCAAAGCCTGCTCCGTCCGCAGATGCCGGGATGAAGCCTAGGAACGAAACGACCAATTCGGCTGAGCAGGCCCCTGCTGTTACAATCAGTGCATCCGCAAAACGGATCGCCAGCCGACCTGTTTCGGACGGGGAATCGGTCGAGCGCGTTGCCGAACCGGAGTCGGTCGTTTCCAGAACCGCCACGCCGCGTGAAACCAGAACAGCATCGGCAACGCATTCCTCCGCCAGTGGCACTCGTCCTGTCAACAATCCAACCCTGGCAGGCCCAAAGCTCCCGGAGTCTTCGACTATTACGCCCGTCGAAAGACACGATTCAGCTGCCCCAGCGATTCGTTCTGCCGCGGATGATTCCGAATCCAAGGCCAGTGCATCCGTTCACACCGAACCGCCTTTGCAGGCTTCCAGCGAACCCCCGAAAGGTCCCGCCTGGTTACTGCGAGAGGACACAGGTCCGGGCGATGCCGATGCTGACCGGTCGGTCGCTGACACCAGCAAAGACGCTTCCGGAAGCAACAACGGAGCAAACTCGCTTGACCAGTCACAGTCAGGCTTTCGCTGGATCAGGCCGATTGCTGAAAATCTCGCTCAGCCTTTACGCTGGTTGTTCCTGACACCTACCGGCTCGAACGTGCTCGGTTGGATTGGCATTCTGCTATTGCTCGGTTCGGCGGCATTCTGGCTCGGAGCCTGGCTGGGCTGGCACTGGTGATACCCTGACGCTTGCCAGTCAGGCATAGGCATTTGTGAACCGCCAGTTGCTACCGGTGCACTACCGTTTCGCTAACGGTAATGCAGCATGGTGCGAGACCTGCAAGTCGAGCTGGGGCGAAAGTCAGCGTGTATTACCGTTTTGCTAACAGGCAAGCCGCATAACGTCGTGGTAACGGATTACGACACGTTGTACCCTCAATTTGCACTACCGTTTTGCTAACAGTATGAAGCCAGTATCAAGGCCAGAGGCACAGTCTAACCTCAATGTGCACTACCGTTTTGCCAACAGGCAAGCCGCATGGGCTATCCGGTGCCATTTTTCAGGGTTTTCCCGTACTACGGTGCAGTGCGGCTCCGCAAACCGGCAGGGAATATAGTTTCCGCTTCCGGGCTTAGGGTACGTTACCGCAAGCCAGCCAAACCAGCAGACGGCACGGCTGTGTTATGCTGTCCAGTGAACGATGCTGGCAGCGCAAGTTGGCCAAGCCGGGTCGTTTACTGGGTAACGCTTGGTGCTCGGATGCAAAACCATACTGGCCAGGCGGGCCGGAATACTCCCTGGGAAGCGTCGGACGGGATGTGCTTCTCTCAGGGATGGCCCTGCACGGGCCCGCAGGAGTAGCAGCCCTGGTCGGAATGGTGGTGAAGCGGGCCATCATTAACGCATTATCCCGACTGGACTAACGGCATTTTGCGGACTATAACGATTGCAATGGATGTGGGGAGATTGTGTGTCGGGTTGAGGATGGAAGGGACAGCGGGGGATAAGAATTTTCCCCCTCACACCGCTGGTTGTAACTTAGACTACAAAAGCGGGAATAACACCTGCCGGAACCGCTGGCCAGAAAAGCGACACTAATTTAAGGCAGCCATTCCCGCAAATAGACGGGCGGAGCATATCTGGCCAAACAACCTCCGAAGTTGCTGGAAAAGGAGAGGAGCATGCTGCGACGGCGAGAAGTCCAACGGGGTGCGGCCCTTGCGGCGACGCTGGTCTTCTGGAGCGTGTTGCACGGCGACCCGGTCAATGTGCGAAAAGATGAACGCCCAAGTTCACCGCAGCCGACGGACCTGGGCCAGTTTTCTCAGGAAAAGTTGCGCCAAGAGGGGCTGTTGACCTATGAAACGCAGGATAAGGAAATCCTCTTTGCGCTGAAATTGCGCGTTCGTCTGAACCACACAGTTAACCAGCCGCGAGATTTCGTTGTTTTGTTCGACACCACAGCCAGTCAGGCAGGTGAAAGCTGGTTGGTGCAGCTGGCCCTGCTCAAGGAGCTTTGCCGGCAAATCAGCGACCAGGATCGCATCCGCGTGATCACTGTCAACACTCAGCCCGGCGAATTGACGGCGGGTTTCGTTCGCAAGGGCGATCCTGCACTGGAAAAGGCTCTCCAGCAGCTCTCCGACATCACGCCGATGGGTGCCGCCGATCTGAAAGCCGCTCTCGACAAGGCCATCGAGAGCCTGGACATTCAGCCTGGCCGTCAGCCGGTGGTGGTGTACATCGGGGACGGCATGAGCAGTTTGCGGCCCATCGGCGGGCAAGAACGCCTTCGTTATGCTGAAACTTTCAACCGCCTGCGGGTCCCCTTCTATGCCATCCCGATCGGGTTCCGCCTCGACCCTGAATTTTTGCACGGCATGACCGGAAGCACCGGCGGGGCCGTATGGCGGGTTGACATCCGTTACAGTGTGCCGGAACTGTGGAAACAATTTTTGCCGCAGCTGGAAGTGCCCGTGCTGTATCCGATCGAATATCAGTTGCCAGCGGAAGTCGCCGAAGCCTACCCGACGAAATTACCGCCTTTGCGTGCGGACACGTCAACCTTGATCGTTGGCCGCCTGCGCCAACTTCCGCAAAAATTCGCCTGGCAAGTCAAGGGTACGGTGCAGGAGCAACCGGTGCAGGTGAGCGGCGAGGAAAAAGTAGTTCCGCCGGATGTCAGTATGTTCTTCCTCAAGGCGTTGGTAGAACAAGGCCGCAAAGATCGCGAAGCACCCGCGTTGTTACCTGCGGATCGCATGCTGGTGATGGCCCACAATCAGGTGCGAATGGTACGCGAAGAACTGCTGGCTCAAGGACGTTTGGCCATCCGCATGGATCGGCTTGACCTGGCCCGGCAACTGTTCGAGCAAGCGCAGCAGCTGGTGCCTCACGACCCGGAAGCCCGAGCCGCCGTCCGTTTGGTCGAACGGTTGCAGCAAGCTCCCGATGCAGCCCAGCGGCGTGAGCTTCTCGAACGGGGCTTAGCGCAAGCCGGACCAGCAGGCGGCGGTGGAGCCGCAGCCGCACAGCCCAACGCCAAGCCCGACCCGCAAGCCGAGGATTTACTGCGCCGTCAGGAGCAGATCATTCGCATCCTCGAGCAGCAACTCAAAAACGACATTGACGAAGCGTTACGGCAGCTGGATCGGCCATTGACAGCGGCAGAAGCTAACGAGTGGCTGGCGCGGCTGAAACTTTTGACCGAAACCGTCCAGCGCGAAACGCAGATCGGCCCGCAGGTCAGAGAACAATTATTGCAGCGCCTGGCTGCAGCGATGCGTCAACTTGAGCGCCGATTAGACGAACAACGTCGTCGCGAAGCCGAAGCTCAGGCGCGAGAAATGCAGGCTCAGGAACTGGCTCGCCGTCAGGAACAGGTACTGGATGAACAGGCCCGCGTGCGGCAACTGATGCAGCAGTTCCATGCCCTGGTGCAGGCGAATCGGCTCATGGAAGCGTATCGCAAGGGCTTACAGATCGCGCAAGCGACCCCGGGTGAGTCGATCGGTGTGGCGACGTCGAGTCAGGCCTTAGCTTCGCGGTATCTAGGTGAATCCCAACGTCTGGTTCAGGAACGGCAGGCAAAGTACCTGGCCGCCATGCTGGAAATCGAACGCTCGCATGTGCCCTTCCCGGACGAGCCGCCTATCACGTTTGCTCCTGCCAGCTTTTACGAAACCAAGATTTTCCGCAACTGGAACGAATTATCACGACACCGTATCAAGCGGTGGCTGGTCAGCTATCTGGGCGAAGCACCATCGGAACGTGCTCAGGAAATCGAACGGATGCTGTCGCAACCAAGTCCGCTTCTGGATCGCGACTTCCCCGCTGACACTCCGCTAAACCTGGTTCTGGAAACCATCGAGAAGAAGCTCAACCTTCCGATCCGCATAGACTTTGAGGCTTTCGGTGAAGAAGCGGCGAAATTTGATCCGCAGCAGATGACGCTCAAAAAGGCTGTGCGGGTCAGAAATATGTCGCTGGGGATGATCTTGCACGATGCGCTGGCCAGTGTCGAACCCCAGGCCACTTATATCATCCGGCGGGATACCATCGAAATTACCAGTCCGCAAAAGGCCATCGCTGAAAAGGTTCTTCGCGTGTATCCCGTGCCGGAACTGGTTTTGCCACCGCTATTCGGAGGCAACCCGTTCCAGCTCAACACCATGATTTTCGGCTTTGGTTTCCAGATGGGCGTGCCCATGATGATGTGGGGGATGATGATGGGTATGCCTGGCATGATGATGGGCATGCCCGGCATGATGATGGGTATGCCTGGCATGATGATGGGCATGCCCGGCATGATGATGGGTATGCCTGGCATGATGATGGGTATGCCCGGCATGATGATGGGAATGCCCGGCATGATGATGGGCATGCCTGGCATGATGATGGGGTTCCCCGGCATGATGATGATGGGCGGTATGATGATGGGTATGATGATGGGCATGCCCGGCATGATGATGGGAATGCCCGGAATGATGATGGGGTTCCCCGGCATGATGATGATGGGTGGCATGATGATGGGCATGATGATGGGTATGCCCGGCATGATGATGATGGGCGGTATGATGATGGGCGGCATGATGATGGGTGGCATGATGATGGGTGGTTTGATGGCCATGGGCGGACCTAACCTGTTTGCAACCAATAGCGCGCCCATGCTCATCGAGCTTATCAAGCAAGTCGTTGGCGGGCCGGGCGACTGGTATATTGACCCGATGAACATGATGATGCTGACCATGATGGGCCAGCAGCCGCCACAAGACTACAACCCTCTTCTGGCCAATTACATCGGTTACTATGACCCGGCGTTTGCACTGGTGGTAAGGGCGACAGCGCGCCTGCATGAGCGCGAAACCCGCACGTTGACTTTGCCGGCAGCCGCAGGGGGCGGCGGTGCTGCTGGGGGTATGGGGCAAGCGGGTCATGGGGAACGCCATTTCGCCCACGCCGATATTGTCCGCGACGTCGAGGGAGTCATTGGCGGATTGGTGGGTGCACAGGCTTTGCGAGGCCGTGGGAAGGTAGTCGCTGCTCAGCTGGATGCAAAGAAGGCCTGGCAGGAGGCTCTGGCACGCAGCGATAAACCGGTGGATGCGGATGTGCTCTTTGCTGGGGCTGCTGCGCTGGCCGCCAGTGGGCACTGGAATCACGCGGCTGAGTTACTCAAAGCCGGTTTGCGTCAGGGTGGCGTAGCCCGCGACTGGATGTTCGAAGCAATCGCCCTGGCTATTCGCATTCAGCACGGCGACCCGGAGGAAGAAGTTCGGTGCCTGCTCTCCGCAGCGGATTTGCGGCCCAGCGATGCTTTCGGTTTGCTCCAGGGCGCTGAAGTGCTGGCACGGCATGGCAAATACGCCCCGGCTATCTCGCTGACTCGATTGGCTGCTGAGCAAAACCCTGAATTGCCGCATCCGTACCTGTTCGCCCTGCAACTGGCGAGCAAAGCGAAGGACGTGCCCACGGTACGCTGGGCGGCGATGGAATTGCTCCGCCGCGATTGGCCCATCCAGTGTGCTGAACTTCACGCTACCGCTCAACGCACGCTCGAAGACCTGGCGGAAGCATTGCGGAAAGAAGGTCGCGCTCCGGATGCCGAAGCGCTTGCCCTGCCCGCAGCACAAATCCAGCGCCGCGATCTCGTGATTCGGCTGTTGTGGACTGGAAACGCCGATCTCGATCTGGAAATTTCCGAACCCTCCGGAAGCACCTGTTCCCTCACCCAGCGAGTAACTGCCAACGGTGGCAGTTTGCAAGCTGATTTTGATGCGGAACATCAGACCGAAATCTACAGCGTCGCAGAAGGTTACTCCGGCGAATATCGCGTGACCGTCAAACCGCGCTGGGGTAAGCCGGTGGCCGGCAAAGCGGTCGTCGAAATCATCACGCATCAGGGCACGCCCAACGAGCAGATTCGCCGCGAGATGATCACCGTGGCCAGGGAGCCGGTAACCCTGACCGTGCAGCTGCGCGACGGCCGACGCCAGCAACCTGCACCGGTAGCGCCGCTGGAAGCTTATCGCCTGGGCATTGACCCATTCTATCGGCCGACCTGGCCGGTCCCCGGTGCTGAGATGCTGCGGCAGTTAGCGGTTCCTATCACCACGGGTATTGAAATACGTCGCTCGCCGTTCGGCCCGACCAGTATGGCCGATCCTTTGCCGCGACCAGGCGATGACGATAACTCCGGCCCGCAACTTGGGCCCGGTGGTGCGCCAGGCGTAGTGGTCATACCCGCCGGTGCCCTGGTCAATACGCAAGCTCTGGTCCATAGCGACCGTCGCTACGTTCGCCTTTCCGCAAACGTGACCTTCAGTGGCATTACAGGTTTTGTGCCTGTGCCGTTGGCCAGCCTCAGCCCTGGCATACGGCCGTAATGCCTTCCGAGTCATTCTGGCTAGCCCTACCATCTGGACGCTAGCCCCGGCCGGACGCCAACGGACAACTCGTCGCTCAGATAACCAACCGCCTCATGCGTGGAATCGGTCGCCAAGGAAGCGGCAAAGCAACAGGAAGATCACAGAATCGCACTGGCATAGTCGGCCGTTTCTGCCCCAATTGTCGCCGCGTTAAGGAGTCGGTTTGCTCGGCGCGGTTACGTTGTCACTCGTACCAGCGGGGATGGACGAGCTGGCAGCACGGCTGCGAGCATCCAGATCGGCTTTGGTGTACAAGACCAGTCCTGCTCCGACAGCTGCCAGAATGATGCCAACATAAAACAGCGGGCCGGGACGCAGTCCCGCCGCAGGCGGATGCCAGGCCAGGCTGACCAGCGTATTGACGATTGGGGCACCCGCGAAAACCAGCGGAGCGATAAACAGAGGACTGCCACCGTTTTTGATGGAAAGGATAATGCACAAGGCTCCCGCGGCGCCGGCAGCACCGGCCAGGGTCGCAAAACTAATGCCTCGCCAGTTGATCTGACCCTGACGCCAGAATTGCAACCGTTCGCCGCCAGCCAGGTCGAAGTGAAGCAACAGCAACGGCACCACCACCGCCGTCACAAAATACGCCAGGCCCACACACAAAAACGCGCGCACCGCACCGGCCGGTGGTCGGCCTTCACCCAGTTCCTTCTGGCCCTCGTGCAAAGTCGGAACATATACTCCCCACGATAAAATCGCCCCCAGCACAAAAGCCAGCCATAGCATCTTCATGGCTCTCCTCAAAAGTCCTGACGGCCAGTTATCGCCTCGTTTCGATCGTAAATGGGCTACGGACGATGGCTGCTGAAAAGTCGCACCACAATTGCCCGAAAATTCGCTACCACGCCGGACACACGATTCGGCAGCTATTGCTGACAAGGAATGCCCGTTTGATCCCGGCGAGTTGCTGCGGATTGTATTCGGACAAAAACTCGCTAACAAGATGCCTGCCATGGACGCGCCCTAACTTGAACGCACATTCGTATCGCCTGAGACGAATTGCAAACGCCGCGATTTCCAACCCTGCAAAACGCCTTTGCACGTTCAGCTTCATCGCATCATGGGTGCGTAACAAGCAAAGGCCGCGATGCCGGCACAGGTCGAACGCTCGCCAGCCAACCGATGCGATCCCGACGACCGGCCCCCGCTCGGTAACCTTTCCTGGCGGAAAACTGGATCAGCACATACCCAGGACATTTCGCTAGCGATTGGCTCTCAAAAAAGCATTCCTTGCTGGAAGAGCAGGCAGTCGCACTGCGTCCTGTGCTCTGGTTTCCGCCAGCCGACAGCATGCTTGCCTTGCAGAAAATGGCATTCCCTCGCGGCGCAACGGATGTGGGATTGGCTCAGCTTGTCGAAACGACGTGGCGTTTCACGGCCAGTGATCGTGTTTTCGCAACTACGCTGCCCGAACGCACGGGAAAACCGGTCACAACACGGCTGTGCTCGCGTCCCACCGCACCTCATTCTCCATAGCGTTGTTGCCGGCTTGTCCGCAGGGAGAAAGTTCGCAACAACGGCTAAGGCAGGCGGATATGCGCAACGAAGCCGCCTTCTGTGCCAATTGGGCTAACCAGGAGCGCTAAACTCCCGGATACGAGCCCGGAATACGACGAAGCACCGTGCTTCTGAGTCCCATCGGGGAGCCTGCACCGCAAAACTGGCCAGCGAACGTGCGCATGGGCGGTGATGTTTTTCGGGAGCATCGCCAGACGGTGCGCTATTTTCCCACCCCGGACGGTGAGCGATTGTGTCTGGCGCAACGCTTTCGGAAGCGGCTGGCTACACCATCGCGCATCCGGCAAACGACGCAGTTGCGGCGGTTCTTGGTCAGGCGGCTTTTTCTTTCGTTACCTTGGACAGGTGGTTCTGCAATCGGTCGAGTATTTTTTTCAGATGGGCAATCTTGCGGTCCACCCGCTGGAGACGCCGCAGCAATACTTGCCGTTTCTTTTCCTGCATGCTGGCCATGCTCGTTTCCTCCTGCCTTGTGGCGAATAGATTTGGCTTGTCCGCAAACCGAAAGCGGCATTAACTGCATCGGCAATACCTTCGGTAACGATTAAGCAAAACGTTGCCAAGCATACCGCTGCCCCATTCGCCACCACGCAATACCTTCGGTAACGGTTGAGCAAAAGGTTACCAAACATACCGCTACCCCATCCGCCACCACGCAATATCTTCGGTAACAATTAAGCAAAAGGCCCCGATGATCCCGCCGGCATGCCGCCCACTCGCCCAGCCAGAATCCCCGCAACCTCCAGGCCAACAGAATCCGCTTGGGCTGGCCGGAAGGCGAAGTTTTTCGCTGGTTCGGATCGCGAGTATCCGTTTCAGAGTATCAGCGTTCGGAGTGTCAGTCAGGGCCCGTCGCCGGGCGGGCTTGCCGCTACGTTGATGCAAGTGGACGTGGGCCCTGACAGGTCCGCATGGGCGATCTCTGCCTTGACAGGTGGGTTTGCGGCTATGCTGATGCAGGTGATGGCTGCCGGTGTTATCGTCAGGGTACCAGCGACCATTGGCAGCGAGGTTCCCTGCCACGTTGATGCAAACGGTGGCCGTCAGCTTTACCGTGAGGCGATCGACTGGCGGTTGCCAGGCGGGTTTGCGGCTACTGTTCCGAAGGGAGACAGAGCAACCGCAGCAGGGCTTCGCAATGAGTTTGCAAGAAGTCGGCCAGATTGGGCAGCGGCGTTTCCTCGGGCAGAGTCTCGGTGAGAGCGGCGAACCAGCGCGGGAAGGCGTACAATTGGGCCAGGTCTTCAGCGCCCAGCGGCTCCAATCGCAAACGTTTGCCGCGAGACTGTGCTTCTTCCCACAGGGATTTGCTTTTGCCCGTCAGGTGCACGTCTTCCGCCGGGCGAAGCAGGACGAGCACATCCATAGCCGGCGGTTCCAAATCTAAAGCGGCGAGTTTGACCTGTAAATCGCGGAGTTTGCCGGGACCTCGCCCCAAAAACAATCCCACACCGAGCCGCCAGGGCTGACCGTCGCGGCAAGCCCAGTGGGCCAGCGTGAGCACACCGTAGGTTGGATGATTGCCGAAAGTCCATTCCGGTACCACATGCTGCAACCGCCACGCGCCCACTTTCACGCCGTGCTCCTGACACGCTTGCAAAAACGCACCCAGTCCGGCCTGCAATTCGCGAGTGGCACCAGTGATGGCACCCTCGGGAGCCAGTCGGATCCGGGCATCGGCTAATGCTTGCTCCCATAGTTTTTCCAGCAATGCCGCGAGGGAATCGCCCCCCTTGCTGCATTTGCTCCCGTCGGAAGTGTCGGAATGCTGCGGCGATTTTGTTTCCACAGCCTTGAGCACGGTAACTTGTTTGACCTCCGGTGGAATCGGTTCCGGTGGCGGAACTTCGACGTAGCCGACGTTTCCGGCAGCCCCATCCGCGACTGGCTCGGTTTCCTCGCTGGTTTCCTGCCCGTACACCAGACGGTCGAACAATCGGCGAAACTGTTGCAGCATGTCGCGCAATGTCGGTTCGGTGCGGGCAATTCGCAACACCTGTTCTTCATTGAACGGGAAAATCGGTGAAATTTCCGAGCCGAACTGTTCCAAAACTGGCCGCAAGCGCACCACCACCACCTTGCGAACCAGATCGGGCGTCGGTGGATCCAGCCGCACCGCTGCAACGCTTCCATAACCGGGCAGGTGAAGCGGATGATTGAGGCGATCCTGAATGTACCCGTCCAGGCTCGGCACGAAACGGTTCCAGAGTCCACGTTCGGCAAAAATCAAAAAGCAGATGCCATCCACCTGATGCAGCACCTGCACCAGCCCTGCGAAGAAAGACTCGCTCACTTTGTGGCCATCTTCAGTACGCCGAACCAGCAGCAGGTCCTCAAGCTGGTCGAAGGCGACCACTACCGGAATCCGCAACGTCAAGCAGATGTCCATAACTGCCCGCAACAGAGCCAGCACCAGTTCCTGTCGGCTCGGTTGCACCTGGAAATCCAGTTCGGTGAAGCCGGTGGTCAGGAAATGTGCCAGGTCGTCCTCCTGTCCCAGGAGAATGGCCCGGGCAAAACCCTGATAAATACGGCGACGCATTTGCCCGGCCACACTGTGAACTTCGTTGCGATCCACAAACTGGCACACCTGTTCGTACACCAAACGCGGGTCCATCTGCACCTGCAACAGTGCCTGGCGAACCGGCAAAGTGCTGGAACGACCGAGCAGCTGGATCAACCATTGGCAACGCTCCTCAGCCTGGGCCTGGCCCAGCCCTAACCGTCGCGCCCAGCGGGTCAAGGGCGGGGCTGGGAAAAGCTCCAGCCGAGCCGGGGCGTCGAGGGTTTGCAACCAGTTGCGCACCAGGCGTCGGGTCAGTTCCTCGCCGATATACACCAGCGGACGCACACCACCCTGGCAGGCACCGCTCAGCAAGGTGTCAATCAACTGAAAGAGCAGATATTCGAGAAAATCGCAACCTTTCTGATAGGTGCTGGGAGTTACCAGCAGCTGGCGACCCCGACCTGGACCGTGTTTGATGGAATGCAACAGATGGGTTTTCCCCGAACCTTTGTTGCCGAGGATGGGCAAAACTTCCGAATGGCGTCGTCCATCCTGGCGATACAATTCCACCGCGGCCAGAACCATCTCCCGTTCGCGGGCATACAGCTCCGGAACATGGTAACGGGCACAGAGTTCATCATCGGGATGGCGAGCAAAATAATTGCGAAACGGATTACCGTGTCGCCGCAGGGCTTCCAATGCCCGTTCGTGCACGTGAGTAGTAAGTGTGGCAGTCATGGCCTGCTCCTTGGCCTGGTCTGGCGGTCAGTTTTCATCGCCCTGGATTTGCTGCGTGCGGTTCCCACCGCTTTTGCGCCTTTCATAAACAGCCGTTGCCCGCAGGTGCGTTGTTCCCAGATGCCCGCAGGCTGACGTAATATGCGATGGCGTGGCCGACCAGCATGGCGAGTTCCGGTTCGGGAATTTCGTAAATCGGCCCTGCCCAGGGATGCAACACGATCTGCCCCTGCGCATACCATTGCCGCAACGCCTCCTGAAATTGTCCGACACTCAGTTGCGGATGCTGCTGCCGCAGCTGGCGGAACAATTCCGGCAATGGGCAGTCTTCCTGGGGATGCGTCTCCTGCCAGCGGCGGAGGAAGGGCCAGGCAGTAGCTTTCAAAATGGCCGGATTGCCTGCCGCCCAGCCCTGTCGTGCCGAGGTTTTGAGTTCCTCGATCACACCGGCTACCCATTGCCGCAGTTGATCCAGTTCCTCGCGGCAACGCTCCAGCATTTCGCCCCAGGTCTGCCATTGCTGCTGGCATTGAACAATCCGCTGCTGGAGTGCTTCCAGCGCGGTGGCTGGGTCGGTTTTGTGCAACAGCCACTGAAGCCCGGCTTCGGTCAGCGTGTACAGTGCGGTTACAGTTTTGCCTGCGGGTCGGCTGGCCACGCACTCCAACCAGCCCCGTCGCTGACACAGTTCGGCGGCCTGCTGACCCAACCGGGTTCGCGGAAATAAACCGGGATTGCGACCAGAGGCGATCAGCGGTAAGGGTTCCGGCGAGGATAACGCCTTTTTCAAAGCCGCGAGCACCAGCGATTCCACAGCGGCAGACGTATTGCCAGAATTATCGCTGACGGTAGAGCAAGCTCTTTGGGTTTCAAGAAGGGCCGACGTTTCCATGAACACTTCCTCCGATATTTTGCCGCAGTCGCGGCATTATGCCGCAATCCTGCCGCCGTGCAAGCCCAAATGATGGACCGACAACGCAGGAAAAGCGGCGATGGTTCGCGTCCAGGGGAAGGTAGCTGAAAACAAACTCGTCTGGTTCACGATCAGGGCGGTTCCATTGCTCGGGCCAGCCATTGCGGTGCAACGATCGCGTTTTGCCAACCGCGCATTATTCCGTTATCGGGGCCAGTAGCGCACTCGCCCCAGGGCATCAAAAACTTCCGCGCTCATGAGTTTCCAGGTGCCATCCGGTGCCGGTTCAAAACGCATGCGAATCAATAGCGGGGCCGACTCCCCGACCTGGCCTTCGTAACTGCCGGTGAAGGAAATGTTCAGTTCTGCAATGAATGCCGTGCCATCGCCAGAGCGCTCGACTGTGAGTTTCCCGGAGCGAATCCGCGCGACATGGGGCAGCGTTCGCCGCAACTCCTGCTCCAGAGTGGCTCGATCTATTGAACCGGAACGGAATTTGTCGGCCACGTGGTGCAAGATACCATCGGCATCCTGCTTTTCCGCCGCGGCAACCATCGCCTGCACAGCCAGGATCACGCGCTCGCGGTCGGTGACTACCAGGTAATCGGCCAGCGCGATCAGAGCCATCACCAGCGCGGCACCGATCACACCGAGCAGGTAAACGGCACGCTGAGTGTACACCGTCACCAGCAAAAACAGCACGCCGGCACCCGCAACGATCCAGTAAGCTGAACTCGGCTCGTCAATCAGCCAGTCCCACATGGTTCGACCCCGAGCAAATCAGCCAAGTTGCCTGCTGGCTTAGAGCATCGCCTGAAGGATTCTGTGTCGGATCGCCTGAGAGATCAGCTAAGCCGGTTGGTTGCTCTCAGCCGGATGAGCATCGAGCCAGGCACGAATCGCCTCCTGTCCGATCAGCGGTTGCTGACACGTTCCCTGCTCGCACAAGTAAATGGCGGGAGTCGGTGATAGCTTGTCGGCCAGTAGTGCAAACGGAGCGTAGCCGTGTGCCGGAAGAGTCGGATCAAGCCACGCCACGATGCGTCGCGGTTCAAAAGTTTGCCACAACGAAGCCCAGGCCTGCTGCAACACTGGCTCGGTCACGGGGCCCGACAGGACAATTTCGCGCACTGGTCCGATGGCGAAATCCACGCCGCACAGGAAATGCCCGAATGCCGTCGGCAGGCGTTCGGCCAGTGGTGTCAGCCAGCGGAAAATGGCGTCGGCACAGTCACGGAAATCGGCTTGGCCTGTGAAATGCCATAAGCGCAGGAGCATCCAGGCAGCGGCGCTGTTGCCCGAAGGAGTCGAACCGTCCTGGGCATCTTTTTGCCGAACCAGGAGCGGTTCATGGGCCAGTTGGGCGTAGAACAAGCCTCCGCCTTCCGGATCACGAAAACGTGCCATCATCTGCTCGGCCAGCACCATCGCATTTTCCAGCCAGTGTATTTCACCTGTGCATTCGTAAAGCGACAGCAGGGCATCTGCGAACAAGGCGTAGTCGTCCAGGAAGGCGGGAATTTCCGGTAAACGATCCAGCAAACATGCGTGGAAAAGTTCGCCCGACTTCGGCTGCAAATGGGCGAGAATCCAGTTCGCGGCCCGACACGCCAGCTCGAGATAATGTGGATCAAAGATGCGGCCAGCCAGCGCCAGTGCCTGAATCGTCAGGGCGTTCCAGGCCGTGAGGATTTTTTCGTCGCGCGACGGTGCAATGCGTTGCTGTCGGGCTGCCAGTAATCGGCCCCGCGCTTCCTCCAGCCGGGCGAGCAACTCCTGCTCGGACATCTTGAGCAAGCGTGCGCAGACCGGCAGCGGTTTCGCCTGAGCCAAGACCTGTTTTCCTTCCCAGTTGCCAGTCTCGGTAACATCGTAAACGTAGGCGACAATATCATACAGTTCGGGTGGCAAAATTGCCCGCAGCTCCGTTGCCGTCCAGACATAATACTTGCCTTCTTCACCTTCGCTGTCGGCGTCGAGACTGCTGAAAAACGGGCCGTCCGGAGCCATCATCTCGCGTTCCAGCCACGTCAACGTTTGCTCCACAACCTGGCGATAACGAGCCGCACCGCTCACCAGCCAGGCTTCGGTATAAGCCAGGCTCAAAAGGGCGTTGTCGTACAACATTTTCTCGAAATGCGGTACCAACCAGCGCTCATCGGTGCTGTAACGGTGAAAACCGCCGCCCACGTGATCGTAAATGCCACCGCTGGCCATGCCATCCAGGGTAAGCTTCACCATTTCCAAAATGTCTGCCTGCCGAAAGCGGTGAAAGGCACGCAACAAGGCACGCAGTTCCATAGCATGAGGAAATTTAGGAGCGCCGGCTAACCCGCCGTAAACGCGATCCAGATTCTGCTGCCATACCTCGACTAGGTGCCGCAATAACTCTTCGGAAGGCTCACTTTCTGGCAGGGATAGATGCAGGGATTTTTGCAAATGTGCAGCAACTTCGTCGGCGGTCTGAAGGACATCGGCACGGCGTAATTGCCAGGCCTGGGCTAGTGCGACGATCACATCGCGGAATCCCGGTCGCCCCCAGCGCCGCTCCGGTGGGAAATAGGTGCCGGCATAAAATGGCTTCAGGTCGGGCGTCAGGAAGACCGACATCGGCCAGCCTCCCTGTCCGGTCATGGCTACGACCGCCTGCATGTACAACTGATCCAAATCCGGCCGCTCCTCGCGATCCACCTTGATATTCACGAAATGCTCATTGAGTAAGCGTGCAATCTCAGGGTTTTCAAAACTTTCCCGTTCCATGACATGGCACCAGTGGCAGGCCGCATAACCGATACTTAGGAAGATAGGCTTGTTCTCCTGCCGTGCCCGTTGTAGTGCCTCATCCGACCACGGATACCAGTCCACCGGATTATCGGCGTGTTGCCGCAGGTATGGACTTGCCGAGTCCGCCAGCCGATTCTTTTTGCCCGTCATTGGCTTCTCCCGGAAGGGTGCAGGATTTTGCCGGTCTGAAAAACCGCCGATCTGCTCCCGCGTACTCGCTCACCTTGCCGACATGAAGAAGGGCAGCTTTTTCGGCGTTCGGCCCCACTCAGTGGCAGTATAGGCGGTCAACGTGTCCCAGCCAAATCAGCACATTTCTGGCTCCCCAGCCACTACGATCTCGATGTTGGAATCCGGAACAGTGCGGCGCCCAACCAGGCTGTCCGTGACGGATAAGCGGGAAGCCGCACGGCTGCTGTGGGCTTCAATTCCCCAACGCGAAGCATCCCCGTCACCGGGGCCTAAACTCCGCTGGCCAAGGCTTCCATCAGTCGGCGAGCCAGTAAAGCATGATCGGTTGCGGTCGCCCAATGACTCCTACTTGCGTGAAACCGTAGCGCTGGATAATGGCGATTGCCCGTTCGGCGTCTTCAGCACGACGAAAGCGGAAATAGCGATAACGCCCGTCAGTGATCCAGTAATCGTGCCCCAGAGCGATTACGCGCAGTTGTTGCGGGGCAAACGTGATTGTTTGTTGACCGGGCATACGTCCACGCGGAGCCTGCCCGAACGACAGCCAGAACTCGATCCCCGTGTCCTTCTCTCCAACAGTTATGCGTTCGTTCAGCCGGTAGTAACGGATAACGTGCAGAGCGAACATGGCCTCGGTTTCCTGGTAGCCAAAATCCTTGAGGAGTTCCTGGCCGGCGAGCAATTGCCATCGCCCCTTTTCCTGGCGTAATTGAACTTGCATCGGGTCGAATTGTTGTCGGCGTAAGCTGGAGCGCGAGTCCGGGCTGGAAGGTTTGTCGGGGGATGAGGCTGGCGGTCGAAGTAGTGGTCCAGCAGGTGGCACATGGATTCGATCAGAACCCGGCGCAGCAATGTTTGGTGGGAGCCAGGGAGAAGTGGACCCCGCTGGCGAACCGGTCTGGCCTGGATGCAGCGGTGAGCCGGGCGCGGACGGAACAGACTGCACTGGCGATCGGGGCATGAAATACGGACTGCCACCAAATGAATCGGTATTCCCGCTCGGCGCTACGCCCGGCAAAACGGGGGAAAGGACTCCCGGCATCGGCCAGAGCATCGGACGCACACCGGGATAGGCGTAACCGTTCCACCCATTCGCAGCGGCAGGCGAAAGCGATGCGGGGACGTCCTGCGTACCAGAAGTGCTCCCGGCCACCGGGGTGGAAGCTGGACGGGAAACATCACGGCCGGCATCAGCAGGCGAGAGTGATTGCGGAACGTTCGGCATCATTGGAATTTGCCCCGCGGCCCAGCATGGCCATAGCAGCAAACCGACAACCATGGTGCAAGCTCTCGCCATTACGGCAAGCCAGGCGGCACCATTTCGCCCGCCAGCTGCACATCGGGTTTCGGATTTGCACAATCGAACAGGCGAAAGGAGGTGGCTGGCGAAAGAAAGTTGACCAATACGGGCCTCGGATTTGAACAACCGAACAGGTGAAGCCACGCACAGATGCCTCTTGTTTGCTCGCGGCTCGGATTCGGGTATTTCCGCACACTTCACATCCGGCAACCCAGTCGCGGCCATAGATTCGCCTCCATGCCCAGCTATCAAAGGCCAGCGGGTAGAACAAATTACTGCAACCCAGTCAAGGCCAAACAAAATCGGCTCCGAAGCCGATGCTCCGGAGCCGACGGTCAGGCCAGTCTCAGTTGTGAACCGCGTTCCCGGCAGTCGTTATTTCCCATCGGGCTTTTTAGCCGGCAGCAGTTTGATTTCGGTGATCTTGCCGCCGTCTATGGTCACGTCCACTTTGGTGCCTTCTTTGAAGCCTTTGAACTTGTCGGCTGGAATGACGTTACCTTTGGGGCTGAGAATCTTGACGTCGGCGACCTTGGCCGAGTACTCTTTGTCGCCGACTTTGACGACCACAGTCTGGGTGCCCTTGTCGTACTTTGCGACGACCCCTTCGGCGGCCAGGCAGACCGCGACCCCAAGCAGCAGGGCCACCGTTACAGCGAGTAGTTTGCGGAGCATGCTTCAATCCTCCTATGCTGTGCAGACCGTAGATGCGAAGGGTTCCGAACCCTCGTTCGGAATCCCGGGCACTCCGATAAGCCTCGTTTGATCGGAGCACCCATGTTTGTAACACCTATTATCGGAAAAAGTTTCGCCGCTGGCAACGCAGTGCCCAAAAATTCAGAACTGACCGCTGCGTTCGTGAAAATGGGTAGGTTTGTCCCAAACCTCTCCGCCACGCATCAGCCAGTCAGCTATCCATTCCACGAGCAGAGCCAGGGGGACACGCGGATAGCCAAACAGGCGGTGGGCACGTGAGGCATTACTCAGATAGGCGTCGCCAGCTTCGGTGCCGATAAAACGCGGAGTTTTGCCGAAACGCTGGCCGAATTGCTCCGCGGCCCAGCGTACGCTGACCGTTTCGGGCCCGGCCAGGTTCAGGACTAAAGGAGGGCTGTCCGCATATTGCAGGGCCTGGATCGTCCAGGCATTCACGTCGCCCTGCCAGACAGCGTTGAAGCAGCCGGTGGCCAGCGGGATCGGTTGTTCGTGGTACACGGCTCGGGCAATATCCACCAGCACACCGTAACGCAATTCGTGGGCGTAATTGAGCCGGAGAATGACCGTCGGTGTCGAAAATTTGCGGCTGAAAAATTCCAGTAACCGCTCTCGGCCGATGCAGCTGGCAGCGTATTCGCCATCCGGTCGTAACGGGTCTGTCTCCCGACTTCCGCCACTGGTAACCGGCACCATCCCGTACACATTTCCCGTAGAAAACGCCACAATCCGGGACTGACGGTAGCGCTCCGCCACCAGGGCGGGCAGATAGGCATTGATCGCCCAGGTGCGGGCTTCGTTGCCGGTTGTGCCGAATTTCGTGCCGACCAGGTAGAAGACAATCGCGGCATCCGGGAGTCTTTCCACACTGGAGCGGTCCAGGAGGTCGCAACGCAGAACTTCGATCCGGTCGCGGCTAAGAGATTCCGCAAGAGCCGGGTTAGCAAAACGGGAAACGGCAAAAATTCGCCGCGTGGCATCAGTAGCCCGGCGAAGCATCCGCGTCAGACTGGGTCCGATTTTACCGCCAGCTCCCAGCACCAGAATGTCGCCGGAAACGCGCTGCAAAGTCTCCACCACCGCCGGCGTCGGTTCGCTGAGTAGCTCCTCCAGGGTGGTCAGGTCGGGAATTCGCACGGGCAGAGCACTCATAGGCAGCGCGCTTGCTCATTGACAACGGACTGCGATCACGGCGCTGTTATCCGAGCCGCCATAAGCATTGGCCAGGTTGACCAGCCGGCGGGCACACATTTCTGCGGAATCAGCCCGCTGAATCATCTCGGCCAGAGTCGCCTCGTCCACGTGGCCAGTCAAGCCGTCGCTGCACAGGATCAGCCAATCTCCAGGTTTGAGCGTCACGGCCAAGGTCTGCGGCTCGACAAACGGCTGGGCACCCAGGGCTTGCTGCAATTCGTTTTTTCGCGGATGCTGTTCTGCCTCTTCCGGTGTCAGCTGACCCAGCTCGACCAGCCGATTCACCAGCGTGTGGTCACGGGTCAACTGTCGGAGCTGGCCTTCGGAATAAAGGTAAGTGCGACTGTCGCCCACATGAGCGATGACCGCCTGCGAACCCCAGATGACCAGCATTTCGCAGGTACAGCCCATGCCGCGCTTTCCCTGCGGTGAACGCGAAAACTGATACAGGTGCTGGTTTACGTCGCGGAGCAAGTCGAAAAGAAACTTGCGGCAGGCGTCGGTATCGAAAGCGCCGTCGGGCGCTTCGCCCAGCAAAGGTTTTGCGTAATCGCTTTGAAAGAAACGCCGGCGAAGCTCGTGAATGGCCATGGCGGCGGCAACTTCGCCGGCTTCGTAACCTCCCATGCCATCGCACAAAATAGCCAGCACCGTTTCGCCCAACCGTTCTTCAAATCCCGAGCTGGAGTGCCAGAAGGCGAATGCGTCTTCGTTATTGCTCCGGAGCTTGCCGATATTGCTCCAGCCAGCAATATCCAATCGGGTAATGTTCAACTGCTGGCCGGCGTTGCGCAGTGCACGGGCCAGTTCATCCCAGCCGGTAGGATCGGTGCGAGCAGCTTCGTCTGTCGGAAAACGGTGCTGTTTATCGCGGACAAAAGTTTTCATGACCAGCCGGGCGTATGCCGGATGGGCGTCGGGGAAACGGAACACCAGCGGTTTGGGAACCCACGAGCTTTCAAAGTCAGTTTCCGTCAATTCGTGGCCGAGGTACAGCGCGTACAAAACCGCTCCGAAACTATAAAGCGGCGAACGAGCATCCACTTCGTGAGGTTCCAGCACCAGTTCCGGCGGAGTGTAGGGAGTCGCTGCCAGGTGCGTTCGCGCCGTATAGGGCAAACTCACCAGCAGGCTCAGATCGGTGAGCGTCAGCTGGCCGCGTTCGTTGAGTCGCAGCAATTCCGGCTTCAGATACTCCGGAATCGCTCCCGCCGTTGCCAGCGCTTTCAAGGAGTCTGCGAAATCGGCCAGCAAGTTGAAGCGAGCCGGCATCGTGTAAGCTGGGTCGTCAAACACCTGCCACAGATCCGGTCCGCTGGCCGCTTCTTCCACCGCAAAAACACTTCGCCCATCGCACAACACATCGAGTACCCGTGGCCAGCTGGCATGTTGCACGGTTTCCAGCAGAGCAATTTCCCATCCTAACTCGGGCCAGGCGGTGCCTATTTCGGCAGGGACATGGAACCGCCCGATAGCCACGGTGGCGCCGTTGTTCTGGCTGACCGCTTGCTGCACCAGGATGACTGGACGATTGTCATGACTCCGGTCTCGTGCCAGATAGCGAATCGTGTTTACCCGCCGCGACATCTCCTGGACGATCTCATAGCGTCCCGCCACCAGCGTGCCCGGTGGCAACGAGTCGGCCGACGGAAGCGCAGCCGCTGTCGGCAAGGCAGTCATTTCACCGTCAGGAAAACTGTAACCGCAATCCTGGCAGAACTGGCTTTCCAGGGGCAGAGTGGTTCCGCAGGCCGGGCAGGTTTTCGCCTCAACAGCTAAAACCGGTGTGGTGGGCGGCAATGTCGCCGCTTGGTCTTTCGGAGAAGACTGGTCGCTCGGGGTCATCGGAACCTCGACTGCATGGGCCCCTGTTGGCGGGCTACCAATCGGTTGAGCCACTGGCAAGGAAGTGCCCAGCTTTTCGGCAGATCTCGATTCCACGGACGGCAGGGGCGATGCCATACCGGTAGCCGTTCCGGCAGCGTGCTCCGCCCGGTTAACGAAATCCTCGAGCCAGCTGGTACGCGGGGCCATACCGGCATCCATTCCAGTGCTATGCGACGCCGAAGCTGGTGGAACCAATTCCGCGACCGGCAAACTGTCCACGGTAACTCCCGGCGGGAGCGTGCTGGGGTTCAAAACCACGGCCGTAGGCAAATCTTCTCCCGCACCCTGAGCAGTTGGGGTGTTCGTAACTGAGCCAGCCCCGGTCGCAGGTCCGGTTGCCGATGGCATGCTGGACGGCTGATGGCTTTCCGCTTCTGACGGCATGATTGGCTCCTGCAGACTAACGCAATCGGTTACCACAGTGAATGCAAAAGCGGCTGCCCATGCGGTTGGACTTACCGCAGTGCTGACAGGGTGGCGACAGATCGGTCAACGGAGCGGCACATTTGACGCAGTAAGGCTGGCGAACAGGATTTACCGCCTGACAACGGGGACAATTTATCTCCCGGGTCACCCGCCGCGCCTCCAGATCTGCCTTGAACTCCCGTGCGGTGAAATACCGGTCGTTGACGTCTTCGGAAAGATTGATGCGAATCAGCTCGTAGAACCAGCGGTGAGCCGGGGGAATAGCACCATCCGGCATGGCGAGAAGTTCATCAATTTCCTTGGCGGTGTAAAAACCTTCCGGTGGCCGACCGGTTGCCAGATGGTACAGAGTTCCCGCCAAGGCGAACAGATCGCTGCGAGGCTCCGGTTTACCCACAATTTGCTCGGGCGGAGCATACCCTTCGGTGTACACTCGCGTCTTGGCTTGCAAACGTGTGCGTGAAGTGCGGCCCAGGTCGCGGGCCGTGCCAAAGTCTATCATCTTGATACTCCGACCATCGGCCAGCAACATAATGTTGTCCGGCTTGAGGTCGCGGTGAACCACCGGCGGCTCCATGCGGTGCATGTGATCCAGAACATCGCAAATCTGTTTCCCCCACTCGATCACCATGTCCAGCGGGAACGGCCGATGATTGTTTTGTTCCATCACCTTGACCAGGTCGGTGCCCTCAATGAACTCCATGACCAGGTGCGCCGACTGCCCTTTCTGGATGAACTCGTAAATCCGCGGAACGATCGGCAAGGAAGACAGGGCGCGAAGTATCTCGGCCTCGCGCCGGAAAAAGCTGAGCCGAATCTTGAACTCCTCCGGGTCGGGACAGATCATGTCTTTGATGGCGACGGTCTGGCCGGTACGCGTGTCCACAGCGCGATAGACCGCGCCGAAACCTCCCATGGCGATCAACTTCTCAATACGGTAACGCCCTTCGAGCATACTGCCGGGTGCGCTGGGCAAAAGGCAATTGCACCGCTGGCAGTAACGTTCCCCGACCGGATTCGCGGCACCGCACGCGGGGTTGGTGCAGATCACCACCGGTGCGCCGGTTTCGTCGGCCCGTGCAGCTTCGGAGGTCCAGCCACACTCCAGGCACATGGTCGCGCCGGGAGGTAAAGCCGCCCCACACGCCGGACATTGCCCCAATGGTCCAACCACACGGGTCGGCGGACGGATTACCACGGACTCTGCGCTGAGATTGTCGGAACTTGCATCCCCCGGCCTGGAAGCAGGCGAACCCGCAGGTGCGGACGGCATGGGGGCAGTCCGTCCCGGTGCTGCGCTCGAAGATGGGGTCATGCCTGCGGAAGACGGGGCACCGACGCTGCCAGGAGCTGGAGCGGTGACTTGACCCGCCTGGGCTACCGTTGCCGTGAACACTTTCTGGCAGGTGGGACAACGCACCGGATGGTTGGCAAACTGGTCGGCAATTTGAGCCGGTTTGCGGCAGTGTGGACAATGGACGATCAGGGGCATGGTGCTACTCGCTTATGCAGTTGCACTGGGCGAAGGTTTGGGTCGCTGGCTGCGGGCGCGGCTGCGAAAGATCAGCACGCAGTCACCAACACGAATACGGTCACCCGACTGCAAGCGGCGTTTTTCACTGACGCGCCGTTCGTTGACGAAAGTGCCGCCGGGAGTTTGGCCATCTTCGATGTAATAATCCGGCCCCTCGACCAGGATTCGGGCGTGCAGTTTTTCTACCCCCTTGGCACCGTAAAGACCGATGTCGCACCCTTCGGCCCGCCCAATGGTAATGATAGGTTTGGTGATGAGAATCTCCCGGCCAGGACGAAAACCGCTTTCGACAATCACCCAGGCGTCCCGCAGTACTATCTGAGCCAGACCGATAAACAGCCCGATCAACGCTCCGAGGGTTGTCCAGCCAACACCAGAAGGGCTGAGGGCCTCCCCACTGCCCGTGATTCGCGTCAAGGCGCTCTGGAGGGCCACAAGCGCAATTCCGCCTAATAATCCGCCGATACTGCCCCCGATAGCGCCGTTGCGAAGTTTCCGTACCGCTCCGCGCACCTCCTGCCGGGCAAGCAATAGTTTTAGTAGCGCTGGCAGTCCCAGCCCCGTTCCGATTAGCGCTCCGGTTATGAGCCAGCCAATGACCCGCAGGTATTCACTCATCAAGGCCAACAACTGCCCGATGATACCGCCGATCAAGCCAGCCAGTCCGCCCAGAACCAGATTGGTTACCGTGGCCGGGATGGCTGTTACGGTTCGGCCACCGGAAGCCGCCAGGGCATCCACCACTCCCAGGACAGCACCAACCAGCGCACCGAGAATGGCTCCCTGTAAGGCGGCTCGCAGCAGCAGCTTCCAGGTCTCCGTCTCGCCCGCCGTCCCGAACACAATCCGGGACACCAACCAGGCAAGCAGCGCTGCAAATGCCCCGCCAATGGCCATGTAATACGCATATAGCCGAAATGACATATCCGCCCCGCGGCTGTTTCTGACGCCGTGTTTGCCAGGCGCACTTGTCGGCCGACACTAAAGTGAGCCTTATCTTTTGCTACGATCCGGTTGACCTTGAGTCAACCGCCCATCCTGCCAGGCAGAGCCATCCTGTCAGGCAAAGCGTGGATGTCAGGCCTTCGGAAGCGCTTGCTCAATCCAGCCGCCGCCCAGCACCCGGCTTCCGTCATAGCAAACCGCCAGCTGACCGGGAGTGACAGCCAGCTGGGGTTCGTCAAAGACAATGCGTACCCGCTGCTCGGCTAAAGGCTCCACACTGGCCGGAACCGCTGCGGCACGATAGCGGATTTTCACCTGGCATCTTCGTGTTCCCGATACCGGTTCGATCAGCCAGTTGAAGCGTTCGGCAATCAGGCCCGGACTGAGGCATTCCTCGCGGCTACCGACAACGACCGTGTTATCCGCAGGCAGAATGGCCAGGACATACCGTCTCTGACCAGCCGCAAAGCCGAGTCCCTTGCGTTGACCGATGGTGAAGTGCTCTATTCCCGTGTGCCGTGCCAGCACCCGGCCAGAGCTGTCCACGATGAGACCGGCGGTGTTTCGCTCCGGGCGACGCCGCCGCACAAACGCTGCGTGATCCCCATCGGGAACGAAACATATCTCCTGGCTGTCCGGTTTATTGTGCACAGGTAGTCCCGCCTGCCGAGCCAGTTCGCGGATTTGCAACTTCGTATATTCGCCAATCGGAAACAGTATCCGCTCCAGTAGTTGGCGGCGAATCCCTGCCAGCACGTAGGACTGATCCTTGGACGGGTCAACGGCACAATGCAGCTCTGGCCCGGTGGCACCGCGAACGATCCGGGCATAATGACCCGTTGCAATAAAATCGGCAGCCAGTTGCCGCCCATAGCTCCACAGCTGACCAAACTTGAGCCAGTTATTGCACACCACGCAGGGATTCGGCGTGCGTCCGGCCAGATACTCATCGGCGAAGTAGTCCATAATGCGGCCGAAAGCCTGCGAAAAATCCAGTGCGTAGAAGGGGATATCAAGCATCTCGGCTACCCGCCGGGCATCCGCTGCATCCAGCGAAGAGCAGCAGCCGACATGCCGCCTGGGTCGACCGGTTTGCCGGTGAACATCAGCGACTGCGACGGAATCGCGGTTCTCTCCCCGGGTAGCCAGCCCAGCATGCCTGTCAGCAACCGCGGCTGTTACGGTCTGGTGCAGCGAATCGGCCTTGCTGCGACCAAACGAGCGTGCATCTTCTGGATCGAGTGTCGAATCGGTCGGTTCTGCGATTTCACAATTTTCCGCTTGCACACCGGTGCGCATGAATAGCCCGATGACCTCGTAGCCCTGCTGCTTGAGAAGCCACGCGGCCACGGAGCTATCCACACCACCACTCATAGCGACGACGACACGTGGACGCATCACACGCAAATGGAAGCCAGGCGACAACTGCTTCTTATGCTGGGCATCTCATTGTATGCGGGCATTGCCGGACGATGCCATGCGGTGCCGACAACCCTTTTTACGGCACGAGGTTCGGCGCACACGCACCGAACCTCGCCAAAAGGAGAAGGTGCAGAAAAATCGGAGAGTCTAGCTATTGCTGCCGGGTGAAACTATTGCTTGAGCAATTCCAGGATCACCGGTTTGACCGCCTGGGCCCACAATTCGTAACCCTTTTCGGACAGGTGCAGGAAGTCGGGCATGATCTCCTGAGGGATTGTTCCATCCTGCCGGATAAACAGATGGCCGATGTCCATATACTTCACCGTCTTCCCGCCATCGTCCAGTTTGGAGATGATCTGGTTGACTCGAGCAATCTTTTCGCGCTGAGCCTTGGTGGCCGGGTTATTCGGGTCTTTGCCGCGCGGGAAAATGCCCAGGAGCAGCACCTTCGTTTTCGGCGAACGCTTGTGGATTTCCCGGACGATGGCGGTGATGCCTTCGGCGATTTCCTCGGCGGTGTTATCATTGCCGTTGGAGTTATTGGTGCCGATCATCAGCATGACGACCTTTGGCTGAATGCCGTCCAGTTCGCCATTCTGAATCCGCCACAGGACGTGCTGCGTGCGGTCGCCACCGATACCGAAATTAGCAGTTTTCAGGGGCGCGAATTCCCGTTCGAAGACCTTGCTGCCCGCTGCCTTGGGATTGTGCCCTTCCCCGCCCCAGGCGTCGGTGATGGAATCACCGAGGAACAGCACTTCCACGCCGCCCCGCTTGGCAATGGCCACGAACGTTTCGTGCCGTTTCAGCCAGTTGGGATCGCGCGGCACTGGCTTGATCGCCGAGTGGAGTTTTTCCTGAGCTGAAAGCACCGCCGGCAGCAGAATGACCGCCAGCATTCCCAGTTGCCGTTTCCAGGTTCCCATGAGGACTCCTCCTTTGGTGTGCCTGTAAGCTGTGGCTATCGCTAGGCGTGATACCGTGCATCAGCCTTAGTGCCCGTGGTCAGCGTGATGGTGCTGGTGCTCGTGATGATGGGCCGGCGCAGTCGCTTGCAGCGTGATTTCAACTGGATGCCACGAAAAGACTTCCTGTAACCAACCGCACAACAGAATGGAACCGAAAAGGAGCACGGTCATGGTCAGTGGAGCCAGAATTGCAGGTTTCCAGTCCGCAAGCCAGGGCAGCTGCAGGTGCCACGCCAGGAAACTGATCAACCCCAGTACCAGCAACAGAGGAAGCCAGGCACCACGAGCCAGCGCTGGCCAGAACTGTCGCCAGTCCACCAACCACAACCACCATCCAAGCCAGCCGATAAGCAGCGCGTAATCGAACCCCAGACGTGTCAGTATGCTCAGCAAGCGCACCAGGTCGCGGCCCAGGTCGAGTAGGACTGTGATTAACTCCTGCATGGCGAGCCTCGTGGATTGACAGTTTTTGCTGCGTATGATAGAAGCGCAGCCCTTCGGGTGCAAGAGATAGGAAAAAATCACGAACGGAGGCACCGATCCAGACCGTCTGAGTTTTTGGCCGCCATGATTCTCGGCGTGATTAGCGATACTCACGGCCATCAGCAAGCGGTATCGGCAGCGCTGCGGTTGTTGCAGGCACGTGGGGCAAACTGTATAGTGCATTGCGGCGATGTGGATGACGCATCTACTCTTTATCTGTTTGCCGGTACCACCCTGCATCTGGTGCTGGGCAACTGCGATCCGCCTGCGCAACGGTTGCAGGAAGTCATAGACGAGATCGGAGCCAGGCTGCACGGCCGGTTTGGTACCCTGCAGCTGGCGGACCGGCGTTTCGCGTTTTTGCACGGGGATGACCGCCAGCGTCTCGATTACACCATTCGCAGCGGTAGCTTCGACGTGGTCTTCCACGGACACACGCACCAGCGCCGCTGCGTTCGCCTGGGCCGAACTCTGGTAGTCAATCCCGGCGCCCTGATCCGCGTCGCTACCCCGACAGTGGCTCTTGTCCATCTGCCAAAAGTCGAGGTGGAGTTTCTCGATGTTCCCGTCGCCTGACCTGACCCGGTCAGGCTGATATTTCCCCTATCCTCGGCGTATTCGTCACGACTGCGGCAGTTTCGGAAGCTAAAATAGTTTGCCAGGCTGCACACAAACCGGCTGTTTTGTTACAATTGCATGGGCAGCAAAGCAAAGCCAAGAGGTGCCGTTGATTAGCGGGAAAATCCAGCCATGACCATCTTCAGCCGCATCCTGGCGTTCGCCAACTTCATCGCCGCCGTGGTAACGATTTACTTCCTGATACAGGCGTTTGTAGCCCGCATGGCGTGGCAAAGGGAATTACGGCGATTAGAAGAGGAACGCGACGGAGTAACCACAGCGAAGTTGGAACAGCTCATCCGTCGGGATTATCCCGAAGAGGTGCAGAAGCTCGAAAAGGACAGGCCACAGTCGGAAGAAGCCTGGCGAGCTGACCTGCTCAGGAAAATTTTATTTCCGCCGGAAAAGCCGGATCTGCTTGCTGATCCCGACAACACGCAAGAATCGATCCGCCGTACGGAAGAATTGATCCGCCGTTACGGACTGAAGTACGATGAAGTGCGGAGTGTTGTGGAAGAGCATATCGGTCGTGTGCGGAAGGAACTGGACATCGAAGAGCAGACGTTAAAGCATCGCCGCCGGGAACTGGAAACGCTGCGAGCGACTGCCCTAACTGCTATCCGCGAGGCCGAGGAACGGTTGAAGTCGCTGCAACAACAAGTGGCAACCGAACTGGCACAGCACCAGAAGATACGCCAACTCATCCATCAGCGACGATTGCAGATCGCCTTCTGGCTGGCACGATTATCGGAAGCGTATGCTGCCCGCGAAGTCGCCGCTGCACGGCTTCGGGATATGGAAGATGAGCGCCTGGCGCTGGAGAAAGAAGCCCAGGAACTCGAAAAGACCTGCCTGGAACTGCTCAAGCAAATCAAGGAGCTGGAACTAAAACAACTGCCGCGGAGCCGCCCATGAGCTGGTTTGGGAAAAGTCTGGTCGTGCTCAACACGATCGTAAGCCTGATTCTGCTGGGTGCCATCACCTGGATGGTGATAGAACAGCGGGAGTTTGAGGCAGAGCGTCAAAAACGCCAGAGCGAGATCAACAAACAGCGCGAGCAATGGACTAACGTAACCAACACACTCGCAGGATTGCTAAAAGAACAGCGCGAAGGTAACCGCCCCTTTGTTTGGACGGAGCGCGTGGAAGACAAGCGAACCGTGCCACAGGAAGTCATCAAAGTTGCCGAGGCAAGACGCCGGGTTCAAGAACTCGAGCATGGAGGAACGAACATGCCCTCCCTGGCCGACCTGGCGGCACAACTGAAAAAGATTTACGACGAAAGCACTCTCGAACGGGATAAACTCGACAAAGCACAACAGGAAACCCGTGCACTCGGCGAGCAACTGGCACAGGTTACCGCTGCCGCCGTGCAACTTCAGCCAGCTCCCGGTAAGCCTGGCCCTGTCGAGGAACTGCAACAGCAACAACGCGAAATTGAGCTGAAGATGCGCGATCTCGAATTGCCGCTCAACCTGGCCCGTCTGCAACGGCAAGTGCTGGCGTTTCGCAAAACCCAGCTGAGCAGTCGTCTGCGCGAGTTGCAACGGTTGCTCCAGCTTCCTTCCCTTTCAGCACAACAGGACTAACCCGCGGTCAGCACCCTGTCCTCGCCGGCAAGTATTTGTTATTGCATGGAACGCGGTCAACTTCCACACGGCACGGCAACACAATACCACACAGAATCACTAGGGAACTTTGCCGTAGCCTTCCGCTATTGGCCTCGGCGAGCCTGGTAGCAGGCCCTGCCGGGAGTAGGTTTCTATCTAGATGGTGCCCCAAGAGTAGCGCGCCATCTCGTCTGCCAGTAAACAATGGTGGCGATAGATTCCATATCGGTGGCGTCCACAGCTACCATCACGGCGGCTGGTCGTACCCGTTGCAGAACATCTCGCCCACTCCCGCCGCCTGCGCGAGGTGTTTTCGAGTCAGCAAATTGAGGTGGCTAAGAATGCGATGGAGCCGAACGCCAAGGCTCTAACGAGAGTTGGACGGAAGCAGAAGAAGCGGGGTCAGACGGAAAATGCCTGAGTCGCTCTGCTCCGGTTAGTAAGCAACCCAGCACGATTGCGGCGGAGAGGTTGACGGACAAAACGGCAGCGATTACTGCGATCGAGTTAGCAACGTCGGGAGCAGAATTTCCACGGCCCGGCGGACGTATTTGCTGAGGATATCTACTTCCAGGTTGACTGTTTCGCCCACGCGACGCAGCCCCAACGTCGTGTGTGCAAGCGTGTAGGGAATGAGTGCCACGCTGAAGCGGTCAGGCTGCACCTCAACCAGGGTCAAGCTAACGCCATCCAGGGCTACCGAACCTTTGGGAACCATGTACGCGAGGAGTTCCGGCGCACAGGTGAACCAGACCAGATCAAAGTCCTGCTGGTGTTGCCGTGAAAGTACCGTGGCCAGTCCGTCCACATGGCCCTGAACCCAGTGCCCACCCAGCGGAGCACCAAGACGAACCGGACGCTCGAGATTGACTGGTTGGCCAGGCGATAGCGACCCCAGGTTGGTACGCGACAGGGTTTCCGGCGCCAGGTCGAAATGCAAGTGCTCGCCTTCGACAGCCACCACCGTCAGGCACACCCCGTTGACTGCCAGGCTATCCCCTGGTCGGAGTTCACGAGCCAGACCGGCGTGGCTGAGAACCAAACGCCGACCGCTGTTATGCTCGCGTAGTTCCACGACCGTGCCCAGGATTTCGATTATGCCGGTGAACATGGCGAATCTCCAGAAGTGTTCTCGATGCCGCTCGCTGGTCTGGCAAGTGAAATGCTACCAGCGCTGAGCTTTGTATGTTCGGAACCGGCACATGGCATCGTTAGCGGTCGGGGCGAACCACCTCAGCTGCTTCGAGAGCTTTAGCGACGGGGCGACGTACAAGCAACCCAGTTGGCCCCAGGAAAATATACAACCAGCAGAGCCCCACCAGAGCCACTTCCTTCAGCAACACAACCAGGAATCCGGCCAGGATCAACTCGACCAGTTCGGTAAAAGGTCGGCGTCGGTGCAACAACTTCGTGGCCAGATGCGGATACGGGATTCGCGAGACCATCAGCACAGCGACCAGCGTGGCACCAATCGGAGCCAGCCAGTGCACTGCCTCGCGTATTTCTTCCGGCAACCAGGGATAAGCCATGGGAGAATAGCGTACCAAAACCAGCGAAGCGAGACAGCCAGCCGCAGCTGGGGATGGCAGGCCCTGAAAACTGCGATGGCTTTTTGCGTCGAGGCTGGTCTGAACATTGAACCGGGCCAGCCGAAGCACTGCACACACCATGTACAGCAGGGCAACCAGCAGAAAAATCTCCCCGGCCAGTCGTCCGGAAAAATGACTGCCCAGCTGCAGCACTAAAAAACCCGGTGCCGCTCCGAAACTGATCGCATCACAAAGGCTGTCGAGTTCGGCGCCAAACTGACTCGCCGTCCGCGACCGCCGTGCCAGATACCCATCGAACATGTCGAAAACCATAGCGGCGAAGATCAACCATCCTGCTACGTAAAAAGCGGTCTCGTTGGGCCAATCGGAAGCCAAACCGGCTCCGGTTGCCAGCATGATGGCCGTGAAACCACACGCGGCATTGCCCAGGGTGCACAGCGTCGGCAAAAGCGCAATTCTTCGCAAAGGCCGGTTCTCCCGTAAGCGCCCGCAGTCCGGTCGGCATGCCCTTACTGCATGACCGTAGGGCAAGGATTTGGCATCATTATACTCGATCGAAGAGACGCAATAAAGCAGAATTTATCACGCCCCCATCTGCCCCGGCGAGAGCATGAACCACCCAGGCCGTAACCGTGCAGTTTACTAAAGCACCGAACCAGTGGCGGATGTTCGACCAGTAACAGCTATCTGGTCGGTGCAGAAAGCACCAGCGAATCTCCGGTGGCCTGGCTGCCACTGTGGAAAGGCTAGCTGACACAACGGTAAGCCGTGATTCGATACCAAATACATACCGGGGCGGGACAACCGATGTGCAGGCCGGCCAAGTTCGCAATGGGGTGCAGGATAACGATTTATTCTGCGTCGGAGCATCGCGCGAGTCCACCAACTGAAGCGGAGGTCGCAACAACGGTAACGATTCATTGAGCGTCGGAACATCGCACCGGTCAGGATGTTTGATGGGCGTGAGGTTGGCGTGGTTGGTAGCCAGCCGGACTTGACAGGGCCGATAGTTTGTATAGTGTATATGTGTACACACATTCAGCGGGATGCTTCGATCCTTCTACCGGCTGGTCAGGTTCTTTTGAAACTGATGCCTTCCGAAGCGGAGTCAGCCGATGACGTGGACAACTGCTTCGAGTCCCCTGGTCTCTGCGAAGCCAATAACGATCGAGGAGGTCGGCAGCGTAGCGGTTCCCTCTTCGTATAGTGTACGCAGGAACATTATATCTTCGAGCCACGACCAGGCATGCTTATCAACAAAGCCAGATGTCGCTCCTGACCTGGAATCGTCTGTGCAGGGGCAACCAGCGGACCAGCGCAGCTGCGCCCTGGAGCTTCAGGATGCGGTTCGAACCTCGCTACGCTCGGACGGACGCATAGTGCTGCACTTAGATATAGACGCCTTTTTTGCATCCGTCGAGCAGTTAACAGATTCCCGATTACGGGGTCGGCCGGTCGCGGTAGGCACAGGCGTGGTAGCCAGCTGCAGTTATGAAGCACGCCAGTGGGGTGTACGCACCGCCATGCGCCTCAGTGAAGCTCGCCGACTTTGCCCGGAACTAATCGTCGTGCCGGGATATTATCCACGCTATGAAGCGATTGCCCGACAGATATTCGCCTTCTGCCAGCAATTTACTCCGCAGATCGAATGTGCCGCTCTCGACGATTTTTATTTAGATTTAGGCGCTGCCGATGTTAGTGAGGGAGAACGTATAGGTCGGCAATTGCGCCAATGGGTGCGGGAGGTGTTGCGACTAAGTTTATCCATCGGTGCCGGAAGTTGCAAACTGGTTGCGGAAGTAGCCACCCATCAGGCAAAGCCCGGTCGTCAGGTTCAGGTATTTCCAGGGCGCGAACGTGATTACCTGGCACCCTGGCCAGTGACGATTTTACCAGGCGTCGGACCACAAGCTGCGCGTCAGTTAGTTCGGCTTGGTCTGCGCTATGTGGGGGAACTGGCGCAGGTTTCCGGGCGATTATTAGCGGGTTTGTTCGGCTGGCGCGGACGATGCTGGCATCTATATGCACAGGGGATCGATCTTCGGCCCGTCCAGCCGCATCACCAACCGCTAAGTATTAGCAGGCGCACCAGTTTTGCACCACCGGAATCGGATCCGATGTTTCTGCGCGCCATGTTGATTTATCTGCTGGAGCGTGCAGCAAGCTGGATGCGCTGGCAACAACGGCGCGCTGCTGGCTTAGAAGTCGCAGTGCGCTATGGCGACGGTGTTAGCCTCGCTAAATCATTTCGCCTCCGACCGCCAACCGATCACGACGCCACATTGCGCCCACTGGCATTAGAAGCTTTGGCTCGCTTATTAGAAAGGCGGCTCCCTATCCAACTATTAGCGGTTACATTACGGCCCTTAGCTCCTCACGACGGTCAGCTCTGGTTATATGGCGATCCCCAGCAGGAGCGGCAGAATCAATTGCAGCAATGGAAGGACGCCATCCGGCAGCGGTTCGGCCATTTATCTTTGACCAGCGGTGAGGAATTGCTGCTGCTGCTGCAACGTCTGCCCCACGATCGGCACCGCTTGATTTTGCGCACTCCGTGTTTGACACGCTGACTGGAAGCTCGATATGCCGACGCGCCTGGTCGCCTTACATGTTCATAGCTGGTATTCCCTGCTGGAGGGCGTGGACTCGCCGCAACGGTTGCTGGAAATGGCCGCTGCGCGGGGCTATATAGCACTGGCGTTTACCGATACTAATAACCTTTACGGTGTGCCGGCCATTTATGATCTGGCCTGGCAATACGGGGTGCGGCCGATTTTTGGCGCATGTTTGCGTCAACCTGAACCGCAGAATGCTTGCCGGCCTGAAGAAATGCCGGCCACGGATGCACCGATACAGCCAGTCCGTTGCACGGTCCTGATTTCCGAGCCGGAGGGCTATAGCAACCTATGCACTATATTAAGCCGCCTCCATGTGCACTCTGATCCACTGCCAGAGTTGCTGCTGGAATATCATGAGGGTTTGCAGGTATTAGTGGATAATCCCCAATGGCTTGCGGCATTGCAACCTGTATGGCGTGAACGTTTGTGGGCGGAGTTGATTCGACCCGGAAGGTCTATAAAGCAAGAACGGGCATTATTAGAAACAGCAGCAGCCCGAGGCATTCGGGTTGTAGCCAGTTGGGCGGTTCATTTCGCTGAATCACGGGGCTGGGAGGCGTTTCGCCTGCTTCAGGCGATTCGCTATCGGAAAATGGTAGCTCGTTTGCCCAAACGCCTAGGGGTCACGCCAGCACATTACCTACTTAGCGCAGCAGAAGTATGGCATCGGTTTGCAGACATCCCTGAAGCCCTGGTACATGCAGAACAACTGGCGGAACGCTGTCGCTCCGATGTCTTGCCTCGACAATTAGTCGTACCCGCACCGCCGGAATACTGGTCTGGCCCGGCTTCCCAGCAAGCATGCTTGCAGCAATTACGGCATCGGTGTCTCCAGGCTCTAAGTCAATATCCTGGCGATCTTGATGAAGCTGACGCTCGGTTACAGGAGGAACTAAACATCATCGAACAGCGTAACCTGGCCGGTTATTTTCTTGTGGTCCACGAAATCGCCCAGGAAGCCCGGCGCCGAGGTTATCCGATGGCCCTGCGTGGTTCTGCGGGAAATTCGCTGGTATGTTATCTTCTCGGTATTACCGACATAGACCCGCTCCGTTATCGCCTTCCATTGGCGCGTTTTCTGCATGCGGGTCGAGGCGATTTACCAGATATAGACCTGGATTTTGACTGGCGTGTTCGGGACGAAATCATGGCCTGGATGGTGCAGCGCTTCGGGGCAGAACATACAGCACAGGTGAGCTCCCATCTGTTTTTCCAACCTCGTTCCGCCTTTCGTGAAGCTGCCAAGGCCTATGGTTTATCGAACTCGCAAATATCTCGACTTCTGGTCCGTCTGGAGGCACGCCTGGAAAGCTTAGTAGATAGACAATCCGAACTGTCCAGTACGCCGACATGGCAATTGTTGTGCCAGGCGGGAAAGGAGCTTCTACCGGAAACCTGCTGGGCACGAATATTAGAAGCGACGCACTGGCTTCTCGGCAGACCCTATCATCTTTCCCTGCATCCCGGTGGTATGGTACTTACACCGGATCCGTTGTGTCGGCATGTACCGCTGCAACGTGCGCCGAAAGGCGTGATCATGACGCAACTGGATAAAGACGGTGTCGAACGCATTGGCTTAGTGAAAATAGATGTTCTGGGGAATCGGGCTTTAGCCACCTTGACAGAAGCACGATGTTTAGCCGGTTCGAAGGTGCAAATATCCGAAACTGACGCCGACACTTTACGACTCTTACAGCGAGGCGATACCCTGGGTGTAAATCAACTGGAATCGCCTGCCATGCGTCATTTACTGGTCCAGTATCAACCCCAGACGCGGGACGATCTAATAAATGTGCTGGCCCTGATTCGCCCGGCAGCAGCATCTATAGGCAATAAAGAGCTGTTTCTTCGCCGACGGCGTGGCTTAGAACCACCGCCGCCATTGTCCGCACAGTTAGAGCCAATCCTGGGTGAAACCTGCGGGCTGATGATTTTTGAGGACCAGGCACTTTTGGCGATCCAGGCGGTGACGGGTTGGCCAGCGGCTGAGGCCGATCAGTTACGCAAGGCCATCAGCAATGGCTTGCCTGCCGACCAGGCCGCTGATTGGTGGCAGCGCTTCGTGCGAGCCTGTCGAGTTCAGGGTGTTAGTCGGGAGATCGCCGAGCACATCTGGACGCAACTGGCCCGTTTCAACGCCTATTCTTTCTGCAAAAGCCACGCGGTGAGCTATGGCTGGCTGGCGTGGGAAGTGGCCTGGTATAAGGCCCATTATCCCCTGGCATTCTGGACAGCAGCACTTAATAATAACCTGGGCATGTATCCGCTCTGGCTCTATATCGAGGCTATCAAGTGGTCTAATATACACTCATTGCCGCCGTGTGTGAATCGCTCGGATCTAACGTTTCGGATAGATGGCGATGGTATTCGCGTGGGTCTGGGTAATATTCGGGGCGTGCCACGGACTATATTGACAGCGATTGTGCGAGAACGTGAGCGGCGGGGGCCATTTACCAGTATCCGTGATCTGTGTCGTCGAGTCCATATCGGGCCGGAAGCATTGGCACAACTCATTCAGGCGGGGGCATGCGATTTTGCTGGTCTATCTCGTGAGGAACTGTTCTTGGAGGCCAGCTTGTATTTTCGCCGTTATGATGAAACGGCTATCTTCGCAGGGCACCTGGAGCATCCACCTCCTTTGTTGCCGTGCATAAATCGGGCCCCGGCTCCAGCAACTAAGCAGAGCCTGGCTGAGGCGGTCAGACAATGGGAGACGCTTGGTTTTGTTATAGAGGTGCCATTGATGGCCCTGTTCCGGCCATGCTTACCGTCTGGTCTGGCCGATAGCCGAGCCCTGCAGGAACCGCCGGGTGCGCGCCTGACCCTGGCGGGGCTGGTAGCTGCCAGTCGCATTACCACGACGACGGATGGAAAACCCATGCAGTTTCTTACCCTGGCGGATGAATGGGGATTGGTTGAGGTGACGCTATTCCCCGATATCTGCCCTATCCTGGCGAGTCCTGCACTGGGGCCTTATCTGGTCACCGGACAAATTGAGGAGCATCTAGGTGCTCGTACATTGAGAGCCATTCAAAGACCGGAACTGTGCATGCAGTGTTCCTGAAGCCATTGCACGAATATCACCCGACGCGCGTCCCGTTACAATCGAAAGCGAGTGCTCTGCGATATAAGCAAAAGCTCGGTCGGATGTGCTAAAATGGTAAGATGGTCGCAAGCCGTAGCCAATACCGGGTCGCTTACCCATTGTCGGCAACGATGGCGTCGTGCCCGGGGCAGGCGATAAAATTGGCCCGCGGCAGTGCGTCTCGTGGTGAATTAGTCTGTAAAAAGTCGGCCTGATCTGATAAACTCATTCGCTTGAAGTCAGCCGAAGCTTTTCAAAGGCGAAGCGAGAAACTTTCAGCGAGACGGAGATTTCTCGGAGCGATCTATGCGAGTCGGGATTCTAACCGGAGGTGGTGATTGTCCCGGACTGAACGCGGTGATTCGAGCGGTGGTGCGGAAAATTCATAACGCCGGCGGGGAAGCGGTGGGCATTCTCGAAGGCTGGCGTGGGTTGGTGGAGGACCGCACCCGACCACTTACGGTAGAGGAAACCGATGGCATCATCGGTCAGGGCGGCACCATACTTTTTTCCTCGCGCACCAATCCATTCAAATCGCCAGACAAAGTCGAAAAACTGCGGCAGGTATTCCGGCGACATCAATTCGACGCGCTTGTGGCCATCGGTGGGGAAGATACGCTGGGAGTGGCTCATCGGCTGCACCGCGAATTCGATTTACCGATCGTAGGCGTGCCGAAAACGATTGATAATGACCTGTCGGCCACGGATTTTACGTTTGGATTCGATACGGCCATTAATGTCGTCGTCGAAGCTGTGGATCGGTTGCGGACGACGGCGGAGTCCCACCGCCGCATCATGATTGTAGAAACTATGGGCCGACACGCTGGCTGGATCGCTTGCCTCAGTGGTATCGCCGTAGGAGCGGATTACATTTTGGTTCCGGAAGTGCCGGTCAATCTCGATCATCTCTGCGAAGTGCTGCGACGCCGACGTGAGCAAGGTCGCCCTAGCAGTATTGTCGTCGTCAGTGAAGGCGTTACTCTTCCCGAAGGAACGGTTGTCCAGCAAACGCAGCTGGATGAGTTCGGACATGTTCGGCTGGGCGGAATAGGAGCCGCGTTGGCTTCGCTCGTCGAAAATCGTCTGGGAATCGAGACCCGCTACGTGATCCTTGGCCACCTGCAGCGTGGCGGACCGCCGACGGCGTACGATCGCGTGCTGGCGACGCGCTTCGGCATCAAGGCGGCGGAACTGGTACTGAACGGACAGTTCGGCCAGATGGCAGCCTTGCGCGGTACCGAAATTGTCGCTGTCCCGCTGGCACAAGCCGTTGCCGAAATCAAAAAACTCGACCTGCGTTATTACGAGGAAGCCCAGGAGTGGTTCTTCGGGGCTTATACGCAACCACGCACTTCGCTGCCGTAAAACGTGGCCTTTACCGGCGCGAACCGGGACTGGCCAAGCCCAGACCGAGTGCGCTGTGCTCCATGCTAACGGCTCCAAGCCGCTTCCCGCATAGTGCGTTTGGTTACGCTGGACAAGCCCAGACCGAATGCGCTGTGCCCATGCCGACGGCTAGCGGAACGCATGTGTATGCTTTCCGCAGCCAGATTGCCTGGTAAGAGGGGAACAATCCGATAACCCGATGCTGGGAACAGCCGAGCGAGCGGACGAAAACAAAGGGGAACCGGTTGCCCGGCAGTAACAAACCAATTTGCCCAGCAACAAGATAATGACCCGATACTGGAAACCCTGCCGTTCACGGCAATCCTGGCTTCGATTCGACCGGTGACACCGGGGGCAAAATTACAACTGGCGAATTTGTCATGCGCTTGCTGCGACCAAAGTTTTGCAGCGGCAGGTTGCGCCCGCGACACCGAGTTTCCGACCAGCGCTTCGGTCAAGGTGAGGACCTGCACGCGCACGCTGTCTAAAGCGTTGCGCCGCGGGAAGTAAGGTATCCGCCAGTGTTTCGCCGGCAGCAATCAATGGCCGGACGCATCAGTCGGGTTGGTTTTCGATAGCCTGGACGACGAGGTCGCCGACTTCGCTGGTGGTATAGCCCATTTGTCCCGCGGCCATGCTCTTGAGTTTGTGAGCGGTTACAAAAGCGACGGCCTGTTCGACCCGTTGCGCGGTCTTTTTCTCGCCCAGAAACTCGAGCATCATTTTCAGCGCCAGGATAGCGGCCAGGGGATTAATTTTTCCCGTGCCAGTGTATTTCGGTGCGGAACCACCCATCGGTTCGAACATACTCGTGCCATTCGGGTTGATGTTCGCACCAGCGGCCACTCCCAGGCCACCCTGTAAAATGGCCGCCAAGTCCGTGATGATGTCGCCGAACATGTTTTCGGTAACGATGGTATCGTACCACTCCGGATTTTTGACCATCCACATACAGCAAGCGTCCACGTGGTTGTAGTCGGTCTTGATATCGGGATATTGCTGAGCGAGTTCCTGAAACACACGCCACCAAAGATCGTGTGCGTAGGTGAGCACATTGGTCTTGAGGACGAGGGTGAGTTTTTTCTGGTCGTTGCGTTGGCGGCAAAATTCAAAAGCGTACCGCAGACAACGTTCCACTCCTTGCCGGGTATTGATGAGTTCCTGAGTTGCTACTTCCCAGGGCGTGCCCTTGTGCAGGAATCCGCCGGCACCGCAATAAAGACCTTCGGTGTTTTCGCGGATGATAACGAAGTCAATATCCTCGGGGCCTTTGTTTTTGATGGGCGTTTCCACGCCTGGATAGAGCTTGACCGGTCGGAGGTTGATATACTGCTGAAACTCGAAGCGAATCCGCAGAAGCAAACCGCGTTCGAGAATTCCCGGAGGCACGTCCGGATGGCCAACTGCTCCGAGATAAATGGCTCGGAATTGCCCCAGTTCACGCAGCACCGAGTCGGGCAAAACCTCACCGGTTCGCAAATACCGCTCACCACCGAGATCGTATTCGACGGTTTCGTAGGTAAAACCTTCCCGCCGCGCCACCGCTTGCAAGACCTTCAGGCCTTCGCGCACCACTTCGGGGCCGGTACCGTCGCCACCAATGACTGCAATGCGATAATGCCGCATCTGCTGCGATCCTCCCATGCTCTAAGCCCGATGTTGCCTCGATCGTGCTGTGCTCAAATTAGCCACCCACAATCTCCGGCAACTGTCCATGCATCACTGGCCACCGCTGACGGCACGATCGAACCACGCGATTGGCCACCTATCGCCGAGGGCAGTTCCGGTTGCGTTTGCGCTTGTCTAGCATATTGATAGCATACCACAGGTAGGAATCCGAGCCGAGGGAATTTCGTTATGATAGCGACAGCAACTGGCACCACAAATAGACGGAACAGGCTGCGCGTAAGTGTGGTGGCATTATTGCTTATTCTTGCAGCAGGTTGTGCACGCGAGCCTGTCTCGCACGAATCGCCAGACGCGACACGCAATTTGTCCGGCCCGACCAGCGGTGCCACGATCCAGCAACCCAGAACCGAAGCCCCACCAGCGTTCGACATCGAGGCAGTGCTGACCAGCATCCCAGAAGATACGGCAACCCTGCGACAACGGCTCCGGGAAGAACTGGATGTGAACTTTACCTGGTACGAGCGGGACGATGGCAAGGTACTGATAGCTTCACTGGGCTTCAACAAATCCCTGCAAGACAAAGACCTGATTGCTCTGGCCGGTCTGGAAGGCCCGCTGGAAGTTTCGCTAACGAGCACAGCCATTACCGACGCAGGACTGGCTTTGCTGGCGCGGATGCGTGCCACCGAACGACAGGGACGCCCACTCCTGGCCGAGATTCACCATCTTTATCTCAACGCCACGCGGATCAGTGACCGTGGCTTGCCCCACCTGGCGGCGTTCGGCACGTTGCGAACACTCGACCTGAGCGATACCCAGGTCACCGATGCGGGCCTGTCCCATCTGGCGCGATTGTCGCAACTGCAACGATTGTTCCTGTCCCGAACCCGGATGACCGGTTCTGGTTTGGTGCACCTGCAATCGCTGTCGGCCTTGCGAGAACTGGATTTGACGGGTACTGCTTTAGACGACACAGGCCTGCAACAGTTGCCTTCGCTCCCGAACTTGCGCAAGCTGGTGCTGCGCAACACTCGCATTACCGATGCCGGCCTGGATCGGCTCAAGGCTTTGCCGGCTCTGGAGGAATTGGACCTCACTGGCACCGGCATTACGGATGGCTGTGTTGCCAGCATAAAGGAATTGAAACGGCTGCGACGGTTGCGTATCGTGGATAAAACCAAGCTAACCGAGCGTGGCGCCATACAGCTCCGCCTGGCTCTGCCCGACTACGTTTACATTGACTGAGTAGAGACGACCCGACAGCAGGACTTACCAATTGGCCGGCGTCCTGGTCTTGTCAGATTTCACCGTTCACGTGCTTGAACAGGTCACGCATTGGCATCGGGCGCGAATCTGCAAGCTGAGCCAGCATCACGCCGAAAAGTTGCCCGTTACCAGCCGGCCGGGCTAGGGAGACGAAATTGCCATCGCTTATCAGGGAAGTCGCGGTCGCTCAGGTTCCGGCTAACTTGTGGCGGTCTCAATCTACGTAGAGGAATTCGTTGGTGTTGAACAGAGCGTGGCAAAACTCGGCAACGGCAGCCAGGCGGAGTGGCTGGCTATGCTGGCGTAATCGCGACTCCCAGTCCGTCGGCAGCTTTTGTGTGCTGGCCAGCTCCGATTCGGTCTGGCTCAGGAAGCGGAGGGCGAGTTCCGATTCCTGCGGCGTAGGTGGTCGTCCGAAAGCCTGGCGCCAGGCATGTTGCACGAGAGCCTGGGAAGAATCCGGGTAAGCGTGAAGGAGGCGTTCGGCCCAGGCAAGTGCCCGTTGTCTTACAAATTCTCCGTTGAGCAGGCACAGCGCCTGCGGGGCCGTGGTCGTTTGCGCTCGCCGGGCACAACTGTTGAACAGGTCCGGTTGATCGAAAGCCTCAAAAAGCGGATATTTGCAATTCCTTTTGACATAAACGTAAATAGATCGCCGATTGCGTTGTTCCGGCAAGGGATCGGGTTTCCAGGCATAGCGGCTCAGATTGGCGGGTAGTTCGGGCCTGGCGCTGGGGCCAAACATGCGAAATTGCAGTTCGCCCGAACAAGCCAGCATGGCATCGCGCAGAGCCTCACCCTGCAACCGCCACCGGGGATAATGCCAGAGCAAGCGATTACTGCGATCGATTTCCCAGGCCCGTTGATGTTCGGGCCGCGATAAATCTACCTGCGAGCTTTGCCGATACGTCGCGGATGTAACCAGCAGGCGATGAATGTGCTTCAGACTCCAGCCGTTTTCGACCAACTCCACGGCCAGCCAGTCGAGCAGTGCCGGATGGCTCGGCGGGTCTCCGATCAGACCGAAATCATTTGGCGAAGCGACGATGCCGCTGCCGAAATGCTGCTGCCATAAGCGGTTCACGATCACCCGTGCTGTCAGCGGATGATCAGGGCGGGTCAACCACCGCGCCAGTGCAGCTCTTCGTCCGGTGCTGCGTACTCCTGGAGCGACAGCTGTGTCGGGAACTTCCTGCGGCAGGAAATGCGGAAAGCCTGGTTGAACTTGCTCGCGTGGTTTACGCCAGTCGCCGTTGGCCAGGCGGTAAGTCGGCGGGGCAACCGGGCCCACATCGCACACACCCATGACCGTCGGCAGCGCTGCGGGACGCGGCAGGCGTTGCAACTCGGCTGCCAGCTGTTGATACTTCTCCCGCAACGGCGGCGGCATTTTCGTCGGGGCCTCGCTCATCGCTCGCTGCAATTGTTTCTCCGCCATGTGGGCAATCTGCATCTGGTACGGAGAACGCTTTTCCGGCGGCGTTAGAACCGCTTGCTGAATTTCGGGCCGGAATTTGCCCAGCGCGTGCTTGCGTAGTTCTTCCTTCTTAGCGGCAACCAGTTCTTCCATCTGCTGCAACATCGGTCGTGCCGACGCTTCCCACGCCCGCATTTCCTGTTCGTAGCGCTGGCGTTCCTGGGCTGTGGCAGCGGTGAGATCGTCCCGCGGCAACATAGCGGCAAAGAAAGCCTGCAGTCGGTAATAATCTTCCTGAGTGGTCGGGTCGTATTTGTGATCGTGGCAACGGGCACATCCCACCGTCAAACCCAGAATGGCCAGTCCGGTCACCTCGGTTACGTCGTCAAGAATCTCCTGCCAGCGTTGCTCGAGATTCGCAGCGTTGTACTCGTCCGGCCAGAGGCGCAAAAATCCCGTGGCGATGATCGCTTCAGGATTATCCGGTTCAAGCTCATCCCCGGCCAGTTGCTGACGCAGGAAACGGTCATAAGGCAGGTCCGCATTGAACGCGCGAATCACATAATCACGGTAGCGAAAAGCATCGGGGCGATGGTCGTCGGCTTTGAAACCGTCGGTTTCGGCATAGCGCACCAGGTCGAGCCAGAACAAAGCCGCACGTTCCCCATAATGCGGGGAAGCAAGCAATCGGTCCACCACCCGTTCCCAGGCTTGCGGTGAATCATCCCGCAGGAACGCCTCCTGTTCTTCCACACTCGGGGGCAAACCAGTCAAATCGAGCGTAACTCGCCGCAACCAAGTCAGTTTATCAGCCGGCGGATTCGGACGCAAACCTTCAGATTCCAGACGCTCCAGAATGAAGTAGTCCACCGGATTGATCGCCCAGTCGGAATGTTTTACCCGTGGCAAGGGAGCCTTTTTCGGGGGAACAAACGCCCAGTGTGGCTGCGATGGGCCAACCGCGGGCTTTTCTTCTTCCGCCAACAATGCCATGGCCATGAGCGCGACGACAAGCCAGCATCCCCAAAACCGCAGCATGGTTACCTCCGGCAGGATGTTTGTTGGCAGGATAATTCGCGGTAAGCTAGCGTGGAGGCCAGAAAGCCCGAAAATACGATCGGCGTTTGTCTCTGGCCTGCTGGAGTGATCTGGACTTGATATTAGCAACCGCGTCGGTTAGTTTCAACCCCCCGGAATGTAATTTTTGGCGGACTGATTCTTTGTCAGTCTTCACCAGCCCCGGTATCCGCAGAGAAGCCAGTATGGGCCGAAAAAAGACCCGATTGCTCCTGCTTCTGCTTGCCGTTACCACGGCCGGGTGGTGCATCTGGACGTTTCGCTGGGAGGCTCTCGCTTATTATCATGCCTGGTGCTGGTGGTACGGATTCGGTGAAGCTGAATATCACCGTGATCAGCTGGTTGCGCTGGGTGAATCAGCCTGGCCAGCTTGGAATTGGTGGTTGCATCGCGCTACACTCGCCAATACGGACACCGCAAGCCAGCTGCTCGTCAACTGGCTTCATGCTGTTGCTGCAACGGGCCGAACTACCGAACTTCTGCAGCGGGTGGCGGACAGCTGGCCAGGCATGAGCGAGTCCGTACAGGCGTCCATGCTGCAAGCACTGTACGTTTGTGCCACAAGCAAAGATGCCGCAAGCAGTGATGCCTCGGAGCAGGCTGACGGGGATAAGCAGAACCTGACGCGGAAACCCGATGCAAGTGCGCAAAGAAGTGCCCATGCACAAACGGACCACGCAAAGCGTGAAACAGATGGTGGCCGGTCAGCCGTGCCGCTCCAGATGCGATTCATCTGCTCCGTCGGCCCGACCAGTGGCATATCACCCGCAGCAGTGGGTCAGTTTCTTTTGCAAGTGCAACCGCTCGACAATCGTTCCGCGAGACTGGCGGCACTTCAGCTGAGCCGATGGGTTTCATTCGCCCAGGAAGAATCGGGCCACGCTGCCCCAGACCCGCACGCTGCTACTGGTACGCAAGCTACTGAAGGGTCGGTGCTTACGTCCAGGTGGTGGCAGTGGTGTCGGCAGCTGGCGGAAGTGTCGCTCAGTGATGACCGCGAGGAAATTCGCTGCCAAGCCGTGCGACTGGCAGCATTGCCGCAACTGGAGCTAAAAGAAAAACTGGCACGGCGATTGCTCATCGAGCCGAGCGAACCTGCCGCCTCGGTGCGTGCTCTGTTGCTCATCGCCGTTGGGGATCGGGACTGCGAAGAATTGGCACCGACGGAATCCCTGGCACGCTGGCTGCACGACGAAAGCCATGAAGTGCGAAAGGTTTGCGAACAGGTGTTGCGCACACGGGGACTGACCCCCCAACAGATTCAGCTGGCTCGGATGTGGACCGACCCGGACCCGCTGGTACGTATTCGGGTTCCGCAGATGGTGTATCAAGAGCGGGAAATAGACCCCGTGTTGTGGCTGGAACGATTGAGCCGGGATACTTCGCCAGCCGTCCGGGCAGCGGTAATTCGCGCGGCAGGGGAACGGATGGAAGTTCGTTTCTCGGCACGACTTGCAGAAATGGCCCAGCAGGACACCAGTACGACGGTGCGACAGCTGGCCCAGTATTATCAGCGCGAAATGTTTGCCCAGCGTTGAAATCGCGTGCCGATTCTGACGCTGGTACGCATTGTGCTAACCGAGCATTTGTCAAAGCGGGGAAAGCTTTGCCGTAAACCCTTGACCAGCCAAGCGCAGAGGTATAGAGTTGCATGGAGATGAGGTGGAGCGCAGCGGAGGCGCGAGCACCGTACCCAGCCGCAGTGCCGTGCCGACTCGTCGCTTACCGACCTCACCCGCAATGGGTTGACGCGTGAGGCAGTCACCGACTGGTTCACGCGGCCGCAGATGGGCATCGGTCGGGCGAGCTTCTGGCTCTGCCCCCAGCACAAGGATGAGCGACGATGTTGGTGCTCTCGCGGAAAAAGAATGAGTCCATCATTATCAACGACGACATCATCATCACCGTCGTCGAAATCCGCGGCGACAAGGTTCGCTTAGGAATCCAAGCGCCGGCCTCGGTTAGTGTTCACCGCAGGGAAGTTTACGAGGCGATCCACGGACACGCCCCGCAAATTACCCCTGCCAAGAACGAAAATTGTACCAAGCCGGCTGAGTAAAACCAGCCTTCCGTTACAACCTTGTCGCTTGCGGTGTACAGTCGCGTTGTTATTCCTGGCGGAACTACTCTTTGCCTGCCAAGTTATCGGGTTTGTTGCCAGCTGCGGATAAAATGTTGGCGATTGCAAACGTCATCTCTCTTGTTTGCCAGGGCACAGGAACTCCGTCAGCAGGCCCGCAGTGTCGTCGAAATACTGCAGCGCGAGCCGGGCCGGCATCGGTCGGCCGGAGAATCGCCAGTGGTCTAATTCTGTGAGCAATGCCTCCAGTCGCTTGAGGTGGCTGAGCCATCGCTTTTCTTTCGTTACAGGCGAACCAGCTTCGGTGCGTCGGCCGTTTGCAGTTCTTAGCTGCCCAGAAAGAGCTGCAGCCGCTTGACGAGAGGCTGTCGTTGGCGGTTTCATTTTGCGTGAAGTCCCCAACGATGGTGGCTGCTCCTGCAACACGCAAGCCCGCCATTGCCGAATCGTGTAGATCAATTCGTCCAGCGCTGAACTGGTCGTTCGCTCAGCCAGCAATTTTGCGAACATGTTGTCTATGCCACTTTCGGTAGCTGTAATTTCGCGCTCCAGCCCCGACCGAAGTCGCAACAGCGACAGGATCGCCGCCTGAGTCGGATTGTTCCTGCGCTGCTGCCAGGCCCACAGCATCAGCAGAGCGATCACCGTTGCCAGGACGGGCAGCCAGATCAGGCCGAACAAGCTCATGCCACCGGAGTCGGGTAGCATTTCCGGTTCGGGGAACGGTCGCAATTGCTCTGGTGAAACCGGCAGCATGATTGGCCCGAAGAGGCGAATCGCCCGAGCGGGTTTCTTCTTTATACCGAGCGGTTTGGGCGGAAAGACACGGGCTACTTTAGGCTTATTCTTCCTCCGCACGCAGGCGGGCCAGGATACTGTAATCTTCCAGCGTGGTCGTATCGCCAACCGTTTCGCGTCCGGCCGCGATGTCGCGCAACAACCGCCGCATGATTTTGCCCGAACGGGTCTTGGGCAGGGCATCAGTGAAGCGAATTTCTTCCGGCCTGGCAAAAGCCCCGATTTCTTTCGCTACATACTCACGCAGTTCCCGACGAAGTTCCTCGCTGGGTGCGACGCCGGCAGCGAGCGTAACAAAGCAAACCAGTGCTTCGCCCTTGATCGGATCAGGGCGCCCGACTGCGGCGGCTTCTACCACTTTGGGATGTCCGACCAGCACACTCTCGACTTCCATGGTGCTCAGGCGATGGCCGGAGACGTTGAGCACGTCGTCCACCCGACCCATGACCCAGAAATAACCATCCTCGTCTTGCCGGGCACCATCACCAGTGAAATAGGCATGCGGAACCTGTCCCCAGTACTGCTGACGATACCGTTCGTCATCGCCGAAAAGCGTTCGCAGCATGGCCGGCCAGGGTCGCCGAATTACCAGATATCCGCCCTGATTCGGTGGCACACGCTGGCCTTGTTTATCCACTACTTCCGCCACCACTCCAGGCAGCGGTAAAGTGCACGATCCAGGCTTGGTCGGTGTTGCGCCGGGCAATGGCGAGATCAAAATCATCCCGGTTTCCGTCTGCCACCAGGTATCCACGATCGGGCACCGTCCACCGCCGATAACTTCGTGATACCACATCCACGCTTCGGGATTGATCGGTTCGCCCACCGTTCCGAGCAACCGCAGACTGGACAGGTCGTGCTGGCGTGGCCAGTGGTCACCCCACCGCATAAACGAGCGAATTGCCGTAGGGGCTGTGTAAAAGACACTTACACGATAGCGCTCCACGATTTCCCAGAACCGGTCTTCGCGGGGATAATTCGGTGCACCTTCGTAGAGGACGACCGTAGTGCCATTGGCCAGCGGCCCGTACACCGAATAACTGTGGCCGGTTACCCAGCCGATGTCGGCCGTGCACCAGTAAGTGTCTTCATCGCGAATGTCAAACACCCAGCGATGGGTGAGCGTCACACCCACGAGATAACCTCCCGTGGTGTGCAGCACACCTTTTGGTTTGCCCGTCGAGCCGCTGGTGTAAAGCAGGAAAAGCGGATGTTCGCTATCGAGAGATTCCGCCGGGCATTCGCTGTCCGCGCCGCTCATCAATTCGTGCCACCAGAAATCCCGACCGGGAGTCATGGGCACATTCTCGCCGGTACGCTTGACCACAATGACCTTTTCCACCGTCGGCGAGCGTCCGAGTGCCTGGTCAGTGTTGGCTTTCAATGGAATAATTTTGCCTCGGCGATAACCCCCGTCGGCGGTGATCACGAGCCGCGATTTCGCATCGTTATTGCGATCCGCCAGCGCTTCTGCCGAGAACCCGCCGAAAACGACGTTATGCGTTACGCCGATCCGTGCACAGGCCAGCATGGCCACCACCGCTTCAGGAATGAGAGGCAGATAAATAGTCACACGGTCATTTGCTTTCAGGCCCAGACGCTTGAGCACGTTGGCAAAGCGACACACCTCACGGTGCAGATCCAGGTAGCGCAGCACTCGTGTATCGCCGGGTTCACCTTCCCAGATAATCGCCACTTTATTGCGCCGCCAGGTGGCTACATGTCGGTCCACGCAATTCCAGCAAGCATTGAGACGACCACCCACAAACCATTTGGCGAACGGCTCGTTCCACTCCAGTACTTTTGTCCACGGTGCAAACCAGTCCACGATTTTGGCCTGTTCCGCCCAGAAACCTTCCGGGTCGTCGTAAGCGCGCTGCCACAGGGCCCGGTATTCTTCGAGGCTCTTGATATGGGCTTGCCGTGCGAAATCAGCCGGCGGCGGATAGACCCGGCTCTCGCGCAACACGCTTTCAATCATCGCACCGGCAGCAGTCGGCACCGACATCGCTCTACCTCCCCTCTTTTTGTTTGGTCATCGCTGGGCGACGCTGGCGGAATAATATCTGAATCCGGGCGAAATTCCGTTCGGCAGGCTGTTTCTTTTCGTTATTGTTCTGAACGGTGCGACTATTGTAAAGACCGTTCGCTTCTCCGCCATACCTTTCCCGCTCGTGCCTGCATGGGGCAAGCATTTCGCCAGGTGGGACCGGACGCCACTTTTCGCAAACCAGCTACCTGTCCACTCCCCGCCAGCTTAGGAGGTCGCCCTCTTGCAGATCGGTAACGAACATGTGGCCGGGTTTGTGAGTGATAACCAGTTCGGGTCGGCTCTCGGTAACCACCGCCTGGGGAGTTACGCCACACGCCCAGAATACCGGCACTTCCCCAGGATAAATGGGAACCGCATCGCCATAATCGGGCCTGCCGAGATCGCGGATACCGATTTCTTCCGGATCGCCAAAGTGCACAGGCGGGCCGTGGGCGAAACTATAAAGTTCGCAGATTCGTACCGCTCGCAAAACCTGTTGCGGTTTCATCGGCCGCATAGACACTACCAGCGGTCCATGCAATCGGCCTGCGGGTTGGCAGGCGATGTTGGTTCTATACATCGGCACATTGCAACCACATTCGAGATGCCGCACGGGTATCCCGGCCCGAAGTAAAGCACGCTCAAAGCTGAATGAACAACCTAACAAAAAAGCCACTAAATCGTCGCGCCAGTAATCGCGGATATCCACCGGTTCCGCTATCAGTCGCCCATGCTCATAGATACAGTAACGAGGCAAGTCCGTGCGTAAATCCGCTCCTGCTGCACAGTATTTCGGTTCCGGTGAACCTGAGTCGGTAACCTCTAATAGCGGACATGCACGGGGATTGCGCTGGCAAAAAAGGAGAAAATCAAACGCCCAGCTTTGCGGCACGATCACCAGGTTCGCCTGCACATAGCCTAACGCCAGGCCAGCTGTGGGCCCAGCCCATCGTTGCTCACGACACAACTGCCGGATTTCTTTTCCTGTTGCTGAGGCTAGCTGCGCAAGCATGAGACGATTTCCCGCTCACCCTGATCCCACTAATCATCCGCTGACCACTCTTTAGAATATAAGTCGCAAGGGCCCATGCCGCTTTATTCTTCGATTGTATTTTGGCTATTTCGACGCTGGTTTTAGCTGCTTGAATTGCTGGCTATAGATGCGCGTGGTTCGTAACTCCCGGCTACCGTGCTCGACGGAAGGCTCAATTTCCGTGCCCTCATGCCATTCGTTCCAGCTGGTAATAAGTATCCAATCTGGCCGGGCGTTGATCGCCTCCTGCCATAAGACCTTATAAGTATCTCCGTCAAATCGGCGAGTAATAGGACGGGGTGGTTGGCGTTCCTTGAGTTTGCTATCATCGTAACCCGGAATGAGAGTCAGGCAACTAATCTTATCGGGTTCCGCTAATCGCACCCAATCTGGGAAATGCCTTTTCGCCCATTGCTGAATCTGTTGCGGCGTCTTACCAGCGGTGTGTTCCGTGATGTTATAGGTATGAATGCCATCAAAAACACGGGCTGCAGACTTAGATAACCGATCACCGATCCAGATAGCTCCAGGCGGCTGGCGTTTCTCTACTTCAGCGATGACCTGTCGCCAGCCGTCCAGGCCAATTTGATCCAGGGCTCGAGCATATACGAATAGCACAGGCTTATTTCGTACCCGTAACCAGGCCGGATGCTTGCTGTATTTGCTTAGAATATAGGTCGCATAGTCAACGGCTTGATGAACAGTTTTTTGTGGAACCGTTTCGATATAGGCGGTTATGACCATGCCATGTTTGTTAGCCGTGTCCAGCAACAATGGAAACCCGGCATCGTGGAAATCGCCCGGCCGCCACCACGTAGCTATGAAGCCGTCTATACCGGCGTTTCTCGCCTGTTTACAATGGCGCTCAACGATAGCGGGATCGTGGCTATCATAAACACCGGCAGCAGGATAATGGGTGGAGTTAGCAATGCGCTGGTGAACGCTATCCACGCCTTCCCAGTGAACCCAGCGTCCACTCTTTTGGGGAATACCATACCAACCGTAATAGAAGGCTAATACCATTCGCGGCACCCGGCCCGATTCTTTTTGATTATCGGCAAGTGCGAACTTAGCACTTGCCTGGGTGAGAATCAATTGCACGCATGCTAAGAATAGAAAGCCGCTAAGAATTATCGTAAGGCCTACGCGATTTTTCATAAGGCACTGCCTCCTTCTTCCACACCGTGTTTTACGGAAGTCGCGTCCAATCTTAGAAGGCGGTAAGCGGGGACGTTATCAAGCTCGGCCAGTCGCTGCTGGGTCACGGTGATTGCTTTCCAGGAAGCATCTACACCTATCCAGCGCCGACCTAAAAGTTCGGCCGCGATCAGTGTAGTGCCGGAACCGGCGAAACAATCCAGCACAATATCACCAGGGCGGGAGGATGTCTCTATGATCGTTTTGAGCAAGTCTAAGTTTTTCTCGGTAGGATAGCGAGGATAGGCCGGGTCTTTGAATATCCAGACATCCTGGCGTTTTTTACCGTGAGCCGAGACTTCATCGGCATAGATAATTTTGCGAGGGTTACCAGAAGCCGACCATTCAATACGACCGAGCTGATCCAGGCGCTCTAATTCTTCCGGCGGATAACGCCAGTGTCTTCCGGGAGGTGGTTTTCGCCCGCGCCAGCTTTGCCCGGTGGCGCCGTTCTCGGTTTCTCCGGGGGCGTGTAACGGCGTGGTCGTATAACGACGGCCATACTGATCCACCTTCGGAAACAGTCGGGCTATGTCTTCCGACGACAACGGCTCTCGCGGATCGTTCCAGACGTACTGATTCGTCTTGCTGTAAAAGAGGATCGTGTCCTTAATGTTGCCGTAAGCACGGCGGGAAAAGTTTTTGGGATTGCACTTGATACGGGTAATATCGTTGATAAAGTGTTCGGCACCGAATATCTCGTCCATTAAGACCTTGACATAGTGTCCGATTTTACAGTCTATATGCACATAAATCGAGCCATCCGCAGCAAGCAACTCGCGCAACAATTGCAGGCGTTGCCGCAGGAAATCCAGGTATTCTTCGCCGGTCAGGCGATCGTGATAAGCAAGGAGTCCACGACGTGGCCGACTTACCGTAGCCGCGTGGCCGGGTCTATAAATAAAATCCTGGTTAGTGGCGAAGGGCGGATCTATATAAACGAGCCGAATCCTGCCGCATAATCTTTCCTGCTTGCATAAATAGCGCAAGGCCAGCAGGTTTTCGCCATGAATCAAGAGGTTTTCCCAGGCAACTAATCCCGGTTGGCTATGCCCGCAATCCCGGTCGGGGCTTAGAGAAACCGTGTTATTAGCGGAGTTTTTTCTCGGCATCGTAACTAATGTTTCTGGGCTGGCATATTGCTCGGCGAGATTAGGGCATAGCTATCGTGGTAGCGGTCAGGCGGAACAAGCGGGGCTTAGCCAGCGGCCAGGTCGCCAGCTACCGTTTTCGCGGATGATTTCGCGATACAGAGTATCGCGTTCGACAGGGATGCGGCCGGCCTCTTCGATAAGGCGACGCAGCTCGGCTACCGTGAGTTCCTGAGGTTCTTTGGAGCCTGCGTCGTGATAGATTTTTTCATGCACAACCGTGCCATCTATATCATCTGCACCGAAACTAAGTGCGATTTGAGCAGTTTTCACGCCGAGCATAACCCAGTAGGCCTTGATATGTGGAAAGTTGTCCAGCATGAGCCGGCTGATCGCTATGGTCTTGAGATCGGTCAGCACACTGGGTTTCGGAAGGTGGGCCAGACGGGAATTTTCCGGATGGAACGCTAAAGGAATGAACGTTTGGAACCCGCCTGTTTCGTCCTGCAACTGCCGCAAGCGGATCAGGTGATCAATGCGGTGCCAGGGCTTTTCAATGTGTCCGTAAAGCATGGTCGCATTGGAACGCAGACCGAGTTCATGGGCTTCACGGTGAATGCGCAGCCAGGTTTCGGCATCCGCCTTATGCTCACAGATTTGGTCGCGAATTTCGGGGTGAAAAATTTCCGCACCGCCCCCCGGCAAACTTCCCAAGCCCAGCTCTTTACACTCGGCTAGCAAATCTTTCGTGGGCCGACCAGTGATTCGGGAAAACCAGTCCCACTCCACGGCTGTATAGGCTTTGAGGTGCAGTTGCGGATAGTGGCGATGGATCAGCTCGAGGATGTGGCGATACCATTCGTAGGGCATCTGGTGATGCAAGCCACCGACAATGTGCATTTCGGTCGCCCCGCGAGCGTGGGCCTCGGCAGCGCGTGCTAAGATTTCCTCGTCGGACATGAGATAGCCTTTGGGGCTTTTCAAGTCGGCGCGGAACGCGCAAAACGTACAGCGATACACGCAGACATTGGTCGGGTTGAGGTGCACGTTGACGTTGTAATAGGCATATTTGCCATGCAAACGTTCGCGGACAAGGTTGGCCAGCTGGCCGAGCGTGAAGAGATCGGCGTGCTCGTAAAGATAGAGGCCTTCCTCAAAAGTCAGGCGCTGGCCATTTTCGACCTTATCGCGGATGGCGTGGAGTTGACGGTCGAGCATAAGGGTATCTCCGCTTTTGAGCGAGTTTCACGCAATTTATTGTAGCGGAACTGGCATGGAAGGGAGTAATTGCTCGGCGGTTCGCTGAATGAGTTGCCAGGCTTGCTGGACATGGTGCGGTTCGGTGCGCAGGTTGCCGACGCAGAAACGCAAGGTGAACCGGTCACGCACGCGGGTATGCGTAAGGTAGAGCCGACCGCTGGCATTGAGGCAGTGAAGCATCTGTTCGTTGGCGATGTCGTCGGCGCGCAGGCGGAAACAGACCAGGTTAAGTGAGACCGGTGCGGCCAGCTCAAAGCGGGAATCAGAAGCGATCCAGTCGGCAAACTGATGGGCCATGGTTACGTGCCGGCGAACCATTCGGCGAATTCCTTCGGCTCCGAAACTGCGAAGCACGAACCAGAGTTTCAAAGCGCGAAAACGCCGGCCCAGAGGAATTTGCCAATCGCGGTAATCAATCACCTCGCCCGATTCGCTGGCGGCGTTGCGGAGATATTCCGGCAAAACAGCCAGGCTGGCGATCAGTGCTTTGCGATCAGCAACGAAAAAACAATCGCAATCGAAATTCACGCCCATCCACTTGTGGGGATTGAAACAATAACTGTCGGCCAGTTCGAGTCCGTCGTGAATCCAGCGAAATTCAGGGCAAATGGCCGCGGTACCGGACATGGCGGCGTCCACGTGCAACCAGAGCCCGTAACGGCGGCAAATTTCGCCAATCGGCCGCAGCGGATCATGGGCTTGAGTCGAAGTGGTGCCGAGCGTGGCGCAAACAAAAAAGGGAACACGACCCGCCTGCCGATCGGCGAGGATGGCGGCTTCTAAAGCCTGAGGCTGCATGGCGAAGGTATCGTCCACGGCAATACGCCGCAGTGCCGCTGATCCCAGACCGGCAATGCGCAGGGCTTTCTCGACGGAAGAATGGGCTTCCGTGGATGCGTAGGCAGTGAAGCGCTGAACGATGCCATTGGCGTTCGTGGTACCGTCGGAAGCGCGCTCGCGGGCAGCCAGAACAGCACAAAGCGTGGCACTGGAAGCGGTGTCCTGAATCACGCCACCACCCTGGCAGCGCGAGGAGAACTTGTCTGGCAAACCGAGCAACTGAACCAGCCAGTCGAGCACATGCGTTTCCAATTCCGTGCAGGCCGGACTGGTTTGCCAGAGCATGCCCTGCACGCCCAGCCCTGCCGCCAGCAATTCGCCCAGAATTGACGGATACGAGTTGTTGGCTGGATAAAACGCAAAAAAGTTTGGCGATTGCCAGTGGGTTATCCCCGGCAAGATGTGCTGCTGAAAATCGGCAAAAATACGAGCAAAGTCCTCAGCTGCTTCTGGTGGCGAGTCTGGTAAGCGCGAACGAACTTCGCCAGGCCGAACCGGCGACAGCACCGGGTAACGTTCGACATTTTCCAGATACTCGGCAATCCAATCCACCAGGCGATAGCCCCAGTGGCGAAACTCATCGACAGTCATGGCAGGTGGCCTTTTTAGTCAGCCGTCAGCAGCAATGCAAGACGGGTATGCGAAGCCAGACGATTCCGGAAAGGCCTGTTGCGTTCAGGCCGAGGCCAGCACCGGCAAAACGTATGGGCCTTTCGGAATAACAGCCAGGCGTGCGTTCGGGCCATATTCGTTCAATGCCTCGGCGACGGCTTGTTCGACCGATGCTGCCGGTTCCACATGGCATTGCCGCAACACCTCGGCCGACAGGCCATCGCTAACCACTTTCACGCGACAACGCTCCAGCACTTTGGCCAGCTCTTCCAGCTGCCATTGATCGAGCACGAAGTAATCGCGGCCGAGGATACGCTGTTTGAACCGGCGAATATCCGGATTTTCGAGAATGAGTCGGTAAAACTCGGGGCTACCCACGCCCTCGCTCAAACTGGCGGCCAGGATGATCGTTCCACCACGCTTGACTATCGGCAAAGCTCCCGTCAGGCCCTTGATCGCCTGATACCAGGTGGTATCCAGCGGATAGCCTGCAGCAGTGGTAACAACTACATCCACCGGTTCGGGAACGGGAACGCGTACCAGTTGTTCGCAGAACTGCACCCCTTGCTGCCAGGCACGTTCCATATCCCCGGCACCGATCCAGGTGATGCGCCGCTGGCCGTCTATGCAAACGTTCACGATGAAATCGCAACCTGCCAACCGGGCGATCGCTGTCGCCTCTTCATGCACCGGGTTGCCATCCACTATGCCACAATCCGCGCGGGGATGCTCGAGAAAATCAGGCCCGTGCCAGAATTTCACCGTCTCCAACGCCGCCAGACCGGGACAGATCACTTTGCGTCCACCAGAATATCCCGCCATCAGGTGAGGTTCAATCAGGCCCGTGGTGATCTTGAGGTCGGCCTCGACATAGCGACGGTCAATGTAAACCGGCACGCCTCGGGGTGAGTAACCCAGGAAACTGTGTTCGTGCAGACGTTTGCCATAATGGTTCTCGATGCGGTAGCGGCTAACGATCTCCGCACCGAGCATTTCTTCCAGTTCGGCGCCGAGATTTGGCCGATGCAGGCCCGTTGCGATCAGAATGAGGATGTTTTGACGCTGAATGCCAGCTTCTTCTAAGGTTTGCAGGATTGGGGGCAGGAGAATGCGATTGGGCACCGGGCGGGTAATATCGCAAACGACTACGCAAGCATTTCGGCGACCGCGAGCCAGTTCCGCCAGCGGAGGCGTGCCAATCGGTTGTCGCAGGGCTTGCCAGACCGCGGTTTCAGGTTCGCGGATCGGCTCAGCCGTGCGAATTTCGAGTGGCCCGATGGTTTGTTCGGGCAATTCCACTTCCAGGCCAGTGCGACCGTAATCCAGCTTGACTCGCATGTTCTTGCTCCACGGGGATGAGTCTGCTCGCAGGCCTATTTTATTGGTTCGCGGTGAGCCATTTCCATCTGGCCCTACCAATGTGTCGCGTCGCAACGCAAGTGGCATCCTGCTTCTGCTGGAAACGGCTTTTGGGCAGGTGTGTTCCGCCCGCAGAATCGGCACGTTCCACTCCACTGCCCTATTTGCGACGGGTAACGCTTTCTGGTGCCTGGTATGGTTATCCATAGTCGAAGTTTGATCCTGGCACCTCAAGACGCTAACACCGGTTCACACTTGCTCTTCATAGCGAAGGCAAGCTGGCAGGAAAACAGTCATACCGAGCATCGGCCGTTGCGGATGGACTGGGTCAGTTCGTCGAGCAAGCGGCGATGCGGGGCACTCAGGGGAATCGCATACGTTTGCTCCGCGGTGAGCCAGCGGCCGTGTGTGTGCTCCGACGTCAAACGCAGCCGGCCAGTTTCGCAAACGGCAGACCAGACCTCCATCGCAAAACGAAATCGGGTAACACCGTAACGGATCCTGGTCAGCACCGTGCCCGGCTGGACTTCAAGCCCTACGAGTTGCCGGCAAATTCGCGTTGTGGCTTGTTCGGAACGTTCATCGGGCAACAGGTCGGCATGGGGGAATTCCCATAACGAAGGCCAGCGCGATGCCTTGGGACTGCGTTGCAGAACCAGCCAGCGCTTACCACGCCGTACTACAACACACACTTCCCGGACTTCGGTTACTCTGCGACGCTCGGTACGAACCGGCAGTTTATCCGCGCAAGACCGCTGATAGGCCCGACACAGTGCCGATACTGGACACAGCTGGCATTGCGGTTGCCGTACGGAACAAACGGTAGCTCCCAATTCCATCACAGCCTGATTGAACAGGCCGGCCCCGTTGGCTGGCACCAGTCGCGCAGCAACTGCCCAGAGCCAGCGCTGCACTCCTGGTCGCTCGATCGGCTCGTGGCATTCCAACAGCCGGGCATAAACACGAGCGGAGTTCGCCTCGACAATTGGCAATGGCATGTCAAACGCCTGAGACAACACCGCATGAGCTGTGTATCGTCCCACGCCGGGCAAGCGTAACCAGTCCCGTGGCTGTCGGGGAAACTGACCGCCATGGGACGCCACAATCCTGCGCGCCGCTTCGTGCAAGGCCAGCGCGCGCCGGTAGTAGCCCAGTCCCTGCCAGAGTTGCAATACCTCTTGCGAAGAAGCCTGAGCCAGTGCCTGCACATTGGGAAACGTCTCCAGGAACCGTTGGAAATACGGCACCACTGTGCTCGCCTGAGTCTGCTGCAACATAACCTCACTCACCCAGATCGCATACGGATCGCGGGTCTGCCTCCAGGGAAACTCGCGGCGATGCCTTAGAAACCAGTTCACCAACGCTGTCGCCAGGATGCTTGCATATTCCCGGTTCGGCAACTCAGGAAAACGCGGCAGCTCCAACGAAACAGCAGGCCGAATTCGCCTACCGGCTGGGTTGCTCACTTTTTGCCTGCTCAAGAAACTTCGACGCTGCATGCCGGCCGGTTTCGCCACTGGCTAACCGGTGGTGCGTGGCCGACGCAGGTATTTATCGAGAATGGCCTTGGCTGCTTCAGCAGTGGCCCGGGCATCATATTGCGGTTTTTTCGGAGGTGATTCCTCTTTTTTCTCCGGAGCAGCGGGATTTTGCAGGGAGGTATCGCTGCTCTTGGGCAACTCCAGAATGGTGCTACCACCCAGGTCTTCGCTAGAACGCTCGCTGGCGGGAACCGGCTGGCCACTCGTTTTATCCACATTCAGCAACAATTCCTGGGCGATCAGGTCTTCCAGGTCACCGCTACTTGCGGATGGTTTTTGCGAACCCGGAGAGGCTTGTCCGGTTTGAGCCAACGTCTTGGAAGCAGCTGGTTTGGCAGCGGCTTTTTCCGGAGCAGACTCCGAAACCTTGGGCAATTTGGCACTGCTTCCCGTGGATTCCTGCACCAGTTTCACCTTGAACACGAGCGGGCCAACTTTAAACTCGTCGCCGTCCGCTAACTCAATTTCCCCCTTGAGCAATCGTCCGTTGTGCAAGGTGCCGTTGGTGCTCTCGAAATCCTTTAGAAACGCCTTTCCTTCGCGGATAATGATGGCACAATGGCGTTTACTCACCAGTGGACTTACAGGCCGCAGATGGCAGTCCGGATCGCGACCGATCAGGAACTGCGGCAATCGAATCGGAATTTCTTGGAAACCGCCCTGAGCACGTTTGACCAGCAGACTCAATTTCATGGTTTGCTCCCGGCTCGATCTTGGCACGGGCGAGCTTTTCGCCCCCGGTACTGAACTTCCATGCTGCGTGGGATGCTGTAACATCCCCGCTTATCCATCGCTTCTCTGTTCCTGCAAAAACTGTAATTGGGCCTCTTCTGACCTGGGGCATACCTTACAAAGGCGACCAGCAATGCCGGCTCTCTATTTGATTGTATTGACCCAAACTTGTCCTGCAAGGGTTTTTCCCAACAATTTTTTTGAGGATGCCTCACGACAGAAAAACACCGCCGGGTTAAACACGGGAAGCCGGAAGGGGCAAGCTTCCGGCTTCCGCAATCGGCGAATTGTACGCCCGCTGGGGCGTGCTAATTTACCGGCCGACGGAATACGTCATCATGTCCACTTCGGCAATTTCGCCGGCTCGGAAGCTAATCTGCCGCTCCATACGCTCGCCATTGGGCAATTCAACAGTCAGCGTGTAATAGAATGCTTTACCAGCTGGCAATTCGGGAGTGATGAAGGAGCGGCGAGATCCGGTCTGGCTGGTGGCTTGGCCGTCAATGTACAGCTTGGCGTCTTCCGGTACGAGCACGATCAGGCTCGCCTTATTGCCAAGGTCAGCCTTTTTCTCCTGGGGCTTCACCGGAATCTTTTCCGGCTTTGCTGGCTTAGCCGGTTCTGCTGGCATGGGGTGAGCGCCGACGCAAGCTGCACCGACGCACGCGGCGCGACGATGGTGTAGCCGGCTCAGCAAGCCACCATGGCAAGCACCGTGGCAAGCGGCCGCGCCATGACAAGCCGCTGCGCCATGGCAGGCACCTAAGCATGCCAGTCGCGCATGCAGCCGACTCAGCAGGCCACCGTGACACGCGCCGTGGCACGCGGCAGCCCCGTGGCATGCCGCTGCGCCGTGACATGCTGCTGCACCGTGGCATGCACCCGCGCAGGCTCCACCAAAAAGGGTCGCCGGTTGCGCTGTACCTACATTCAGAGCGAGAAGCAAGGTGAGGCTGTACATGGTGCTGGACCCTCCTGCTTGGACCTGGTGTGTTTCTGGAGATTTGCGCCAACCCTCCCAATGAAGGTTGGGAAATCTGCGTTGCTTTGTGAATTCGCCCAGGCTGCAATGATACTAGCGAATAGGATGGCCGCCGTCAAGCTCATTTTACGAAAATTTTCCATTTTTGCTCAGTTGAATCTCCACCCTGACCGATACTTTCGCGATTTTTCTTCCCCGTCTTTCCAACCGTCACGATATCCGCCTACCACACTGGCGGTTCGCCCGTGTGGCGTCCCAGCGCCTGGACTAACCAGGCCATCTGGCCAATGTGATTGTTCAGGTGCGAGGCACACACAACCAGCAGACCAAATTGCGTGGCAATGGGATGGCGATCGGGAAAGTCCACGGGCTTGAGCATGGCTGACTCGTCCATGCTTTCGATAGTGCGCACCACCAGGTCAATCGCCTCGCGGAATCGCTGCAGTATCTGCTCCCTCGGATAACGGTTCGGGTCAGTGAACTCCAGCGGTCGGTTGCGCACATAGCCAGTCCCCGCGATTCCTGCCCCGATGTAATGATTCAGGTTACCTGTCAGGTGCAGAACCAGGTGCCCCAGGCTGTTTCCAAATGGGAAAGGCTTGTCCCAAAGCTGTTCTTCGGGCACTGCTCGCACGTGTCGTTCGACGCGCTCTGCCAGATGGCGAAAGTATGCGACCAGTTCCGATTTGACCGTGGTGAGCAAGCTGACGTTACTGCCAGCGGCAGACAACTCGGCCTTGGTCATTGTTTCAGCCTCCAGCAAATGGGTCGGTTAGCATTGTGGCGATAAAGCCGGAAAGTGCCTGCCCCTTCGTCAGGCTCCAGCAAATGGCAGCTGTTTCTTTCGCTTCCCCGGTGCTACGACCGATCCTTGTCGCGTTCGCTGCCCCCACGCCGTGGGCGAGTGTGGCCTTGGAAGAAGAGGTACCACGTGTTGAACCAATGTCTGTCGTGTTCGCCGCCCGCACAGCCCGCTGTGTATGCGGTTTGCCCGGATTCTCAGCAATGCCCACCGCGACGCCCGCATGAAGCCTGTGATTTCTGTCATAAAAACCGTAAGCACTGCCGATAGTTACAACTGGGCTTGCATCGGCACGCTAGTTTGGCATATAATTTTCTGGCTACGGATCAAGAGGCAGATCGGCGAGGGCTTCCCGCAGGCTCAGGAGGAGCCTGATTGGGCTACGGAGGGCCGAACCGGAACAGGGTGGGAGCCCCTGGCCCGCCTGGAAGCGGTCATTTCCTAGGGAATCCTACCTGTCAGGATTTGAGGCCGGTCGGCCTGAGTATCCCCTCACGGAAGAACGGACGATCCTTACTGCACTCTGATTCTGCGCCTGGTGTCGGCGGCCCGCGTGCCGTAGGGGACACGGGCGCGCGAACCCGTGGAGGGTTTGGCCATGTTCGAACTTCCGTTCCTGGTCAGTTGGGTCTGGCTCTCGAATTCTATCGAGAGCGGGTGGTGGATTTCTCAACTCGGCCATTCGCAGTATCCCATCCGAGTTGCTGCTCATCGCCGGCTAGCCCAGCGTTTAGCCGATTCCGACGGTGTTCTTACCGTACATCTTCTTGAGGAAGCGCTGCAATCTTCGCATCCGGAAGTGATACGGCGAGCGCGGGATTTACTGGCACAATTTTACTCCCTCGAACCGAGCAACTATGCTGTCATGCCCTGGATCGATCAACTTCCGGAGCACTGGCCTGACCGTAAGGCTATCGTCGAAACTTACCTTTACCGTGCCCGGCAGCTGCTCGACAACGGTTACTATCAATCCGATTGGCCTGATTACCGGCTCGCTACCTCTTTGTACGTTTTCGACCTGTTGCGTCAGGGCATGCCCCGCCAGGCCGTGCTGCAAATGCTCGACACGATGGTCGAGCGAGAAAAAGAATATCGCCGCAGCCGGGGCATGAAAGAATTAGTGCGCGAGTAACGAAGATTTCCCCGACAGTTCGCCGGTCGTGTGGATTATTGATTACACGCGCCAGCCGTTGCCGTTTTCCAGCGTAGGCCTACTTTTTCGGCTTGCAATAACTAAGCGCCAGCAAAGCGTAAGCGGTCACCAGGTTGGCATCGCCTTCCATCCAGCGATCTGCCGGATTGACCCAGCTGCCGTCAGGCCGCTGCCGCTTCGCCAGAGCCTCGGTAATGTCTTTCCGCCAGTCGTGTTTCTGTCCCTGGGCATCTTCCACGTAATCCACGCCCAGGGCATCCAGGCACTTGGCCATCGTGTGGTAGTAATAGTACAGCCCCAGCTGATCCCGACCGGGCGGAAAGCCAGGGTTGCGCTCCACCGTGTAATTTCGGCGAATCCACTCCCAGGCTGCCTGAACGCGCTTGTCGTCTTTGCTGACGCCGGCATAGATCAGACTCTTGACGCCGGCATAAGTCATACTGCCGTAGCTGCGCAGGTCGTCACCGGCCTTGCTTTCCGGATCGCCGGCGCAGGTGTAAATGAAACCGCCATCGTTGATCTTCCCAGCCCATGGTTGGTCGTTGAATTCGCTTTTGAGGTTCTGGCAGCGGCTGACGAAAATGATAGCCTTCTGATACGCGGGATCGCTGGACGGCACTCCAGCCGCTTTCAACGCATCAATGAAGAACTGCGTGTTCGATAGATCGGGCCGGGATTTGCTGTCATAGCCTGCGCCACCGTAGCGGTTATCCTGCCTCAGAATCTCTTCTCCTTCGTCCCACTGCAGCATCTTCAGGTAGCGAGCTCCGTCCTGGACAATTTTGTTGTACCGGCCATCTTTATTCGCCTCGGCAAATGCCATCACGTTTACCGAGGTAACGTAATTCTTGAGCTGGTCTCGTGGATTTTCGCCGGCGATATGGCCTTCGCGGGGATTGACCAGCGATTCCAGAAACCGCAACCCGCGAACGATGGTTACGTCGTTATCCGGTAGCTTTCCCGTTCGCAAAAGCGCGGTCATCACCACGCCGCTGATACCCAAACTTCGCTCCTTGCTCCAGCTGCCATCGGCAGCCTGAGTGCTGCGGAGATAAGCCACGCCTTTGCTGACCAGTTGATCCCACAGTTTTTCGTCGGGCCCGACCGCTCGGCTAACGTGCGAGAGCCCGAGCAGTAATATCGCTAGCCCAGCAGCGATCCACCCGAACATCTGCTTCCGCATCGCCTCTCTCCTTTTTGTCGTTATTGTCCAGCCACCGCAGCGCATCTTCATTCTACACAAAACCTTGACGAGGCCACGCCCGGTTTCTAACTACCGCTTTAGACACCATGAAATTTCCAGCCTGGGTGCCCCACCTAACCTGGTCGAGTCCCGCCACCGAACGAAATAGGAGTAGTCCAATGCACCGCCTCGCCTTTTCCTGGCTCCTGGTCGTGTCCATGCCGTTCACCGTTTTCGCTGGCAATTCCAACAGCCTCCTGGACGTTAGTCCGGACGGGAAAAACCTGTTAGTGGCCAACACGGATAGCGGCACTGTAAGCCTTGTGGATCTGGCAACCAGGCAGTTGCTCGCGGAAATCCCTGTTGGAGAAAAACCGGAGGGAGTTACCTGGATCGATACTGGCCCACTTGCAGCAGCAACCGTGAACTGGACGGATGAGGTTGTCTTCATTGACACCGCCCAGCGTCAGGTGATTGACCGAATCAAGGTCGCCAATGAACCTTATGGTATTGTCTCCAGCAAAGATGGCCGCAAACTCTGGGTCACCCACGATTACTGGGGTACGGTCAGCGAAATAGACACGTCCACACGCAAGGTTATTCGTGAAATCCCCGTGGTGCGATTCATCCGCGGTGTTGCCATTTCCCCCGACGAAAAACGACTCTATGTCACGGGCTCTTACAATGCTGACCTGTACGTAATTGACCTAAGCACCGGCCAGATATGCGACCATTTTCCCGGGCATGAGCAGTATAACCTCGCCCGTAATGTCGTCCTTCACCCCCACCGACCGAAAGCCTATATCCCCCACATTCGCACACGCACCCACATTGCCGACAGCGCTGGTTCTATCTTTCCGGAGCTTAGCATAGTTCACCTCGACCGGCCTAAGCAGGCAAAGCGCCGCACGGTGATTGCTATGGATACGTTCAACAACCTGGCCGTCCCTACCAATCCCTGGGAATGCGCACTTTCGCCCGATGGCAGGACCTTTTACGTTGTTTATGCGGGAACTGACGACATGAATCTGTGCAATGTACTCGATGACGACTATCAGGAGATTGAACGACGTGGCAATACCAGTCTAATTCCAGTCGGCACGCATCCCCGAGCGGTGCGTGTTAGTCCCGATGGCAAGGAAGTATATATCTATAACACCCTTGATTTTCAGGTAGGCGTTTACGACGCTAACAATATGCGGCCTTTAGCGCGGATTACAGTAACTAAGCCACCGAAAAGTCCGGAATGGGTTCGCGGGAAAATCCTTTTCAATACCGCCAAACCACCGATGACCAGCCGACGCTGGATCGCTTGTGCTTCCTGTCATCCGGACGGTCACCATGACGGCCGGGTCTGGCAAAATCCAGAAGGGCTGAGACGTACACCCCAGCTTTTCGGTCTCGCTCACACGCACCCGCTCCACTGGTCTGCCGATCGCGACGAGGTTCAAGATTTCGAGTACACCATTCGCGGCCGCCTGATGTTAGGTCGCGGATTATTACCCGGACCTATCAAGCCGAAAATAGGATTCGAACCGGTCGAGCTGGACGAAAAACTTGCCGGTCGCTCGCCAGACCTCGATGCCCTGGCTGTTTATACCAACTCGTTTGAGTTCCGCCTCAGTCCTTACATTCCAGCGCCCGGTAAGCTAAGCCCGGCTGCCGAACGGGGAAAAGCAATCTTTTTTAGAGCTGATACCGCTTGTGCTACCTGCCATCGCGGTCCTTATTACACCGATAGCTCCCTCAAACGGCCATTCCTGGTTCATGATGTCGGCACGGGTGAGGACGATCCCACGGAAAAAATGGGGCCGAAATACGATACCCCCACTTTACTCGGTATCTATCGCAACACCTCTTATTTACATCATGGCAAGGCGAAGAATCTTTACGAGGTGCTAACCACCTATAATCGCCACGATAAGCATGGCAAAACCAGTCACCTTAGCAAGCAGGAATTGGACGATTTAGTCGCCTTTCTAATGTCCCTGCCTTATGAAATCCCGCCCGACCAGACCGAAAACACCGTCCCTTACCGTTTTCGATCAGGAGCGAGAAGCTCGCCTAATAAATGACGCTATTTCGCTTGAAGCTGCCGTACATACAGCCTCTTGATCGCCGCAATTTCTTGCCGTCTTTGCTCGATGCTTTGCAGCACATTGGATAGCTGCTCCAATATTTGCTTCAGGGCATTCACTTCGTTATTGCGATCGCTTTCTATGCGGCTTAATTGACTCCCGTAGATTTGCCAGAGCGCTGAGGATGCTCCGCGACGCAAGCCTTGAATTACATGACTTGTAAACTCTCGCCAGTCGTGTGGCGACAGACGATATGCCAGGAAATAACTGAGGACTTCTACTAAAAACCACGGTACCAGGAAATAAAGAACGTCACCGAAACCTGGATTGTATGGAGCGGCGGCGAAAAACATTCTGTACAAAAGCACGCTAAGTCCCAAAAATCCCGCAAGCCAGCTTAAACGCCCCGGCATCCACTTTACCGCTCGATGCAACCAGCTGCGCCAGCCGTGCCCTTGCCAGACCCCTTGATGTGCATGTCTTAGTGCTTCCCGGAGTTGTTCCTTCCAGAAACCGTTCCAGTCTCCGGGACTAATCTGTCGCAGCGATTCTTCTAAAAAACTCGCCGGCAACCCGTGATTGGCCGCCTGCTCCAGCAACTGATTAGTCAGGTGCTCTCCCCAATGGCGCAGGTAGCTATCACCCAGACTCGGCAGTAAGTCGCACACTAAGTCCGTTAAATGCGTGGTAAGATAGGAAGGAATACTCGAGTCTGGCGCGGGCGCTGCCCGAGATACTCTCCAACCACGCCACCACTTGACTATACTGGATAACCAGCCAGGGATTTGCTTCGTCGCTTGCTCCCGAAGGTAATCGTCCAACCGTTTGTGCTGCTGGTAAAAATAAGATTCGCACCGTTCAATAAACTGCTGAACGGCTCTTTCCAGAACGGCTTTCCAAGCGTGTTCGAGGGACGGAAGATTTATTGATGTTAGTCCCCGCAGAAGTTGCTCTAAATGCTCCGCGCACTTTCGCAATGTTTCCACTAAGTTTTTTTCCCGGATCGCTAAAAGTTCCTTTTCACCCAATTCAGCTTCTAACCACTGGCGTAATTCCTGAAATTGATCGCCTGGTGGTGGGACAGCGGTTGTCAACTTCTCAGAGCTTGTCCAATACCGGGCGCTGGTGCGAAAGAGTAACGGGTGTTCGTATCCTTCCCGCTCTAAGTCGCGCAGCCAGTCTAAATCCGGCCTCTCTCCGGTTTGTTCCCTTCCGACGCATTCATCCCAGCGATTCAGTACGAAAGCAAATGCTTTCCGTCTGCTGAACTCGCGAAACAATTCCCAGCCAATGCGGTCATGATATTTCTCCGACGAACCAATATAGAGGACTATGTCCGCATAAGGCAAAATACTTCGCAGCCGCCGATAATTTTCGGTTTCTCTGCTATCCAGGTCGGGGGCGTCCACGATCACCTTATTGTGCAATATATCCTGATCATGCCGGACAGCTTGCTCTAACAACTGGGCGGGTAAAATATCGCCTGGCAGGCTTGTGTGGATATAAGCAAGTACCTGCCGGGTAGTTGGTCGCAACAGGCCTGTTCTGGCGATAGGCTGCCCGGCCAGGGCATTTAGCAATGTAGATTTGCCCACACCAGTGCCTCCCATCAGCACAATCACAACGTACACCTTCCCCGCTTTGAGTCTCTGAACCTCATGCTTCAAGAGCCCGAGAAGTTGCTGGAGCTGTTGTAACAGGGTGGGATCAAAGGGCCATTTATGTTCCGCACTAATCCACTGCTCTAACTTGTCCGCCACTAATTCCAGTTCTCTTGCCAGGCGTGAGGAAAAGCTGTGTTCCAGGACACTGGACGACATGAGTACAAGACCCCCCGGCATCTAAAAATCTGTTCAGCTGGCCTTGAGATTCTCATAAATGCCTCTGCTAAACTTCTCCCGCAAAAGGGGCAACTTAGATAAAGTCTGCTCAAGCTCCCACCAGTCCTGTGTCGGCTGGCAAGACCCAAGCTGTCGCCATAATGGATCGAGGAGCGATCTTTCTAATATGGCCAGTTGAGCATTCCTCGCTTCAGCCCGACGAGTTTCCACATATTGCTGGCCCAGGTATTCGGTCAATGCCTGGACGAGGGAAGCTGCTAGCGGCAACCAGACGACGTCCCAGATGCTAAGTCCACCCGTAAGCAAAATCCCGCCGATACTGCCCAGCTCAACGGTAAGCTTAGTTGCCCGCAGTGTGTTCAAAATAACTGGACTCGCTTGCAGATCGCGATAAATAGCGCAGGCGATGGACTCCACGCAATCACGGCGTGCCTGTTCATAATCGGACAAGAGCTTCTCGGCGTCATGGCGGATCTGCTGGCGGAATGCTGAAGCTATGCTTAGATGTTCGCTCAGCCTCTTCCAGGCCGGATCCTGTTGGCTACGTTGTTCTGCTTTGTGCCAGAGGCCTGTCAGAGCCATATCTATCGCCTGCAAGATAACGCTCCGCTCGGACTGCAAAGCGGGACTAACATTTCCGCTACCGGTCAGGGACTGCCAGAGCATTTTTACTCCGCGCCAGGGCAACCGCAGGATATTCAGTGCCGTGCTTAGATAACTACCTATACCGGGCACTTCTAACAGTTCCAGCAAGCGCACCATTGCTTCGTCAAAGATAGGTAAACGTTCCTGCTCAAGGAATTCGCGGCGATAGCGGTTAAGCACGAGGTTACGCTGATCGGAAAGGCATTGCCGCCACTCGACGAGGTTCCGAAGAAGTGGCGAGGCCAGTTGTGACCAGTGCGATTCACATTGTTGCAGGTATTCTAAACCTCGAGTGATGATCTGGCGCCGCGTGTCCAGTCCCCGCGACACTAAGTCATGAATATGTCCCAGCAATTGCTGACGAACATCGGCCATAGATAGCGGATCGTGTAACTCAGCCAGTGATTTTTCAGGAACGATTATGCAGGGTATTGTCCCGGACCGGGGAAGATTCTTGAGCACTTCCTCGGAAAAATGACGCCGAATCAGATCGCTTTCAGATTCCGGGACCTTGGTAAGGCAGGCGATTACGGGTTTACCGGCAGCCGCTAACATACGCAGATACTCAGAGGGCACGCGGTCATTATAACGCTGAACCGACGCAACATAAATAAGGATATCGGCCAGACCTAAGACTTCTAATAATCGAGCGATATAGTTCCCGGCGTGGATGGTGGTCATATCGGGATTGTCCCAGATAACCAGGCTGGGTGGCAGATCGATTGAACCTTTCACTGAACGCACATCGAATATGTCTTCATCTATGTTTCCGGGCACCGGTTGCAAAACGCAGCGAAGTTGTGGCAAAGCGTTGGTGACCAGCGAGACGTTTAGACAAAATGCAGTAGGATGGCGTGTGTAGCCGGACTGCGGATTAGCTTCTGCGAGAGGTTGTCCGAGCAAAATGTTGACGACCGTACTTTTTCCCGCACCCCCGCCGCCAACCACAGCAACATGCCAGGCATCGGATGGATTGCCAGTCCAGTATCGCAGGTAATAATTACGTATAAGTGCCTGGCTGAACCGGATCTCTTCGAGAACCAAGTGCCGCCCATCGCTCGCTGGCAGAATTCGGGCCAGACAATCAAGACCGGCAACGTATTGCTGCGCGGCTTCTTTCGGTTCGGGATTTACTATGCTCATGGTGAAAGTCGTTCATAACATGTGTGCTCAAGGTCACATGCTAAGCCCTGGAAGTGCGGCCATGCCGTTACCGTACCTGCTTAGAGGCAATAAATCGGGACTAAATGCCGGGCCTTTTGTTGTACTGCCACCCATGCCATTATACCTTGTTTGCGGACCATAGCTAAACGGCCAGTCTTTCGACTGCGAACGCCTCGATGGGAACACTTAGTGGTAGGCCGAGGATTAATTCCATAAGCACCTGGGCCGTGCCTGGCGAGAGAGTAATCCCTGATCGGAAATGCCCGCTGGCGATATAGAGATTGCGGTAATTAGGAACGCTGCCAATGAATGGACGTCCATCGGGGTTACCTGGACGCAGACCCGCCCAGCATCGCTCGACCTCAGCGTGGCTCAAGGCGGGAACCCAACGGCAAGCAGTGGCGAGAAGATGAGCTATTGCTTCCGCGGTGGTACGCTTATCATAGCCTGCATCTTCAACCGTGGAACCAACTAAGATACGCCCATCCGGCCTGGGCACAAGATATTCATCGCCACCCATAATAATATGGCGGAGTATCGGCATCGAACACCGTAACAGTACAATTTGACCACGCATAGGACGGATACCGAAAGACAGTCCTAAGGATCGCAGGAGACGGTCGGTCCAGGCTCCAGCGCACACGATAAACTTATCTGCAACCAACCTTTCTTGGGGAGTCCAGACCCCGACGATCTGTTCACCTTCACGCACTAACTCCACCACGGGATCGTAAGGGCGTAAGTTAACTTTATATAACTGGCAGGCGGCCACCAGGGCTCGAATATGCCAGGGATTGCGAACCTGCGCCATCTCAGGAAAATAAACCGCGCCAGGTAAATCCTCAGCTATGCCAGGTTGGCGCTGGCGAAGCTGCTCGCCATCTAATACTTCGCAAGATGCTCCTTCTCCCTGTTCCTCGCGCAGGAGGTTTTCGATACGCTGTTTTTCTAAGGCATCCGCAGAACGGCGAAGCTCTAAGCCCCCGCAAACCCAGTAACCATTATGTACACCGGTCTTCTCGAGTAACTCCTGAGATAGCTGTGGAAACAAACTGGCACTCAGGGCGCGGAGTCTTCCCAGAGCCGAGCGGGCACGCCGGGGATGACCCGGGGAAAGAATCCCCGCACCGGCCCAACTGGACTCCCGACCAAAGTCTCCGGCGTCGGTTACGGTAACGCTTATACCTTGCCTGGCCAGGAAGTAAGCCGTCGTCAGGCCGATGACACCACCACCTATTATCAGCACATCGCAGGGTTTAGCCATACTGCTGACCTCACACTCAAGCGAGGCTGCTTTATTCGCGGACGACGATCACTGTCGGGGCAAGTTTTTGAAATTTGGCCACTGCCTGATCGGGAATTTTGCAGCCCTGGATATAAACCGCCTTTAGAGAGGAGATCTCCGCAGCTTGTAATAGACCAGCCGGTGTGAGCGGAGTTTGCTGCAAGTGCAACTCCTCCAGATACTGCAAGCCGGCCAATTCACGTAAGTCCTTGCCAGATATTTTCGTGCCTGCCAGACTAAGCCGGCGTAGCTGGGTCAGCCCGGAAAGATACTTTAGTGCACTATCGCCAATACCGGTGTTAGATAAATCCAGGTGTTGTAAATGCGTATAGTTCTTGATGTGTTCCAGGGCGGATGTGCTGAGCGGAGTATATGAGAGATTGAGAAAGGTGAGGGTGCTGGCGGCCTGAAGGTGAGCAAGACCGTCGCCCTTGATTTGTGTCCCGGCCAGGCCGAGGTGTTTGAGCGAGGTCATGTTTTTCAAGTGCCGGAGACCCTGATCGGTAATCTTGCAACCGCTAAGCTCCAGAATCTCCATCTCGCTCAACTTCGCCAGGCTGGCCAGACCACGGTCACTTATGCGGGTCATGTGCAGGTATAGAGTGCGAAGTTTAGTTTTGTCCGCCAGCGCTTGTAAAGTAACATCGCCGATGGCGGTGTTGCCAAGACTTAGTTGCTGAAGGTCAGGCATGGAGCGCAGAATAACGGCGCCGGTGTCGGTGAGTTTAGGCAGGTTTTCCAGCCACAACGAGTCCAATTTAGTGAGTGTTGTCAGCAAGCGAACGCCTGCATCAGTGAAACGGGTTCCACCGAGGTCCAGTTGTTTGAGTTGTGCGAGTGCGGCGAGAGCGCGGGCAGCTTTATCAGTTACGGCGGTCTCACCGATATAGAGGGCTTCCAGTTCCGGCCACCATTGGGGTATCTGCATAACCAGGTCATCATCAATCCTGGTCTTACGCAGCATAAGCCGCTTGATGGTTTTGATGTTCTTAAGTTCGGCGAGACCTTTCGAGGTAATGCGTGTATTAGCTGCGAAAAGTGTGTGCAGTTCGTTGTGATCTTTGAGATACTGCAAACCTGTATCTTGCAGGGGAGTGTCGTTGAGATTGAGAGCCTGAAGATGGCGGGCATTTTTCAAGTATTTGAGGCCCTCGCCGTGAATCTCGCACTGAGCCAGGTCGGCGAAATGCAGGAGGGGAAACGCCGCGAGAGGTTCAAGGTCGCTGTCTTTGACAGTGGACTTATTGAGAATCACGCCGATTACCGGCTGGTCAGGAAGCTGGTCGGCGCGGCGTATCTGAGCACCGAGGTCAGTGAGCCGACGGACTGCCTCTTCTGTATCCATCGGCTTATCGGCAGCGCTGACCAGGCTGGCATACAGAAAGGCCAGGATAAGCAGCATGTTGCGAAGTGGGCAAGCTGTGGCGGTCACGGGTTTACTCTCTGCGTGAAAGTTCGTGTTTGCCCGACCAGCATGGCCAGGCTGGTGGGGAAGCTGACCCAAGTCATTGTAGGGGAATCGGCAGCGATAGCGAGCACTGGCACGGGTCAGTGCGGATGCTAAGTTACAGAGTATGCGAAGCAAAGGCTGGCTGAGGATCGCTGCTTTCGGGATGAGTGCTGCCCTGAGCGGATTTGCGACGATAGCGGCGACGCAAAAGCTTGCCGATTTCGAGTTGCATCGCCTTGGCTGGATTCTGGTAGTGGCGGGGACAGTTCTGTTGGTGGGATTAGGCCGACTGCTCACCGGTTACAGCGTTCGTCACTGGGCGATGGTGGCGATACCGTTTGTTCAGGCCCTGTTCCTTACGGGTATCGTAACGGGGAGGATTGGCGTGCCGGTTAGCTGGCTGGGCTATGGTTACTGGGTGTTGGAGTGCCTGAACTGGACGATTCGTTTGAGCCGATGCGGGGCGGCTGCGCGAGAGGTAGATCGGTATCCAGGGCTGGTGGTGGCAATCGTGGTGATAGCGTGGTCGGCAGGCGGGCTGCTGTCAGTGCTTAGCGACGGTGTCGTGGTGGTGGCTGTAGGCGGTCTGTTGCTGGCCGGGTTTTTGTCCAGTTGGGTGCGATGGGCGCACGAAACGGCTGGACCGGAGGCTTTACCTGCCTGGCCTGCCCGCTGGCAGCGGATAGTCCCGTCCTTGCGGCTAGCTTCGCGGCGCGATGCTGCGGAGGCGGCAATGCTGCTGGTCATGCTTGCGGGTGTTTGTCTGGCGGGTGGCGAAGGCGTGTTAGCTGGCCGCGAAGTGTCGCCAGCCGAGGTTTTACCGGCGATGGCAATTGGCATGGTGCCGCTAGTGGTCGGAAACCACCCTTACCGTGTGGCAGGCTGGCTACCTTACGCCGCGTGGGCCATGCTGGTGGCAATTGCCAGCCGGGACCCCCATCTCGCTGAGCAGCGGCAAGCCTGGTCGGTTTTTCTCACGGGAGCACAGACTTGCGCCGCAATGGCGATCTGCTCACGGCTGGTGGCGATATGTCCGCCGGCCAGCTTTGCGGGTTGGGCTGGGCTGGCGAGTCTGGTGGCGGGACTGGCGTTTGTGAGTGTTGGACGGAGTCCGGAATGGGTTGTCGCGGGTAATACCTGGCCCGGCTGGTTGATGCTTGGTCTTGGTGTAGCGGCACAGGTGTACTGGTTGCGCGAGTGGTTAGAACTGACCGCAGCGTTACCGGCGTTTTTTCTGTATCGGATTCGGCATGGCGGGCCAGGACGTGCCTGGGTACCGTGGCGTGGACCGCTGCTGGTTATTGCCAATCATGCCGCGTGGTTCGATCCGCTCTGGTTGGGCAAGGTGATCCCCCGGCGATTGACGCCGATGATGACCAGCGATTTTTATGACCTCCCTGGTCTGTACTGGCTGATGCGATACGTGCTGCGAGTCATTCGCGTGGAGGAGGCGCATGCTCGTCGGGAAGCGCCGGAACTGGACGAGGCGGTGAAGCGACTGGCTGCTGGGGAATGCGTGGTAATTTTTCCGGAGGGCAGATTACGCCGCGAGGAAGACCGCATGCTGGCCCCGTTTCAGCGGGGTATCTGGTACATACTCCAGAAAAGCCCGGATACGCCGGTGGTGCCGTGCTGGATTGAAGGGAACTGGGGAAGTTATTTTTCCTGGAAAGATGGCCCACCTATGAAGAACAAGCCATTCGACTGGTGCCGACGCATCACCATTGTTGTCGGTCATCCACGAGTGCTGTCCGGTGAAGTGCTCGCAGATCATCGCACCACGCGACGTTTTCTGGAGCAATTGGTACTGGAGCAGCGCCAGTATCTGCACCAAAAATAGTCGTGCTCTTGAAAGCAGTGGCCGATTTTGTAGATTGACATCCGAAGCCTACCCGCCAGGAACCAGCCCGATGACGACTCAGCGGCCAGTGGTCGGAGGGCTTGGGACTACCCTGCCGGAACTGCAAGCCGAGATGTTTCGCGTCCTCACCAGCCAACGGAAGTCCGCCATGCGAATCAGGTTGGCGCATCGAGCCGTGCGACTCTGGGGCAAAATGGTCAGCGCTATTTTCGTCGTCGCGCTCGTCGGAGCCGTAACCGTTTGCCCGCTTTGCTCCGCGGGAGACAAGCCCACTCAGCTCGCGGCGGTGGATTATCTCAGCCAGATCAAACCGGTTTTTCGGCAGCACTGTTACAGTTGCCACGGGTTGCGTTCCCAGAAAGGCGGCTTGCGGGTGGATACCGTGGCCCATTTGTTGAAAGGAGGTAGTCGCGGTCCGGCTATCGTTCCCGGCAAAAGCCAGGCGAGCTTGTTGCTTCGGGTGTTGCGAGGTCAGGAAGAAGATCCGCCGCGGATGCCCCTGGGTAAAGAGCCGCTGTCGGCCGAACAGATTGCGTTAATCGCTCGCTGGATCGATCAGGGAGCACCATTTCCGAAGGATGAGACCCCGGACGATGGTCGCAGCCACTGGGCATTTCGGCCACCGGTTCGGCCCCCTATACCGAGCGTGCGTAATCCGCTGTGGGTGCGGAATCCGATAGATGCGTTTATCCTGGCACGGTTGGAAGCGGAAGGGATCAGTCCTTCCCCGCCAGCGGATAAGGTTACCCTGATCCGTCGCGTGTACCTGGACTTGATCGGTCTGCCACCCAGCCCGGGAGAAGTGGATGCCTTTGTCGCCGACAACCGGCCTGATGCTTATGAGCAACTCGTCGAGCGATTGCTGTCCTCGCCGCATTACGGTGAACGCTGGGCACGCCACTGGCTCGACGTGGCCCGTTATGCCGATACGCACGGTTACACGATTGACGGTCCGCGGGAGATGTGGAAATACCGCGATTGGGTTATCGAGGCATTCAACCGCGATATGCCCTATGACCAGTTCCTGACCGAGCAGATGGCGGGCGATTTGCTGCCGGACGCCACGGTGGAACAAAAGATAGCCACCGGCTTCCACCGCAACACCATGATCAATCAGGAAGGCGGCATTGATCCGGAGCAATTTCGCGTCGAAGCGGTAGCCGACCGCATTCACACTATCGGCGTGGGAATTCTCGGCCTGACGCTCAATTGTGCCCGCTGCCACGATCACAAGTACGACCCCATTTCGCAGCGGGAGTATTTCCAGCTCTTCGCATTTTTCAACAATCAGGACGAACCGACCATCACCCTCGCAGAACCGGAACTGGTGGCAAAGCAACAAGCCATTCAGGCGAAACTCCGTGAAGCTGTCCAGCAAGCCGAAGCGGCTCAGAAAGCCTGGTTAAAACGCCTCAGCGACAGCGAACGGGAAAAACTGCCGCGCAATATCCAGGTCATCCTCAACCTCGGTTTCGAGCAACGCGACCGAAGACAGAAGGAAACCCTGCTCCAATTCGTCCGCGACCGGGATGAAGCGTTTTATCGAGCGTTGGTAACGCTGGCCGAACTGGAAGCTCAAATGCCGAAACTGCCCACGGCCATGATTCTGCAAGAGCGCAAAACGCCGCGCGAGACCCGCATCCACATTCAGGGCGATTTCACCCGTCCCGGTGAGCGCGTGGAACCGGGAGTGCCGAAAGTGCTCAACCCGTTGCCCGACTCACCCCGTCTGCGTGCCGGCAAACCGAACCGGCTCGATTTCGCTGCCTGGCTCGTCGCTGCCGACAATCCGCTCACCGCACGGGTGATGGTCAATCGAATCTGGCAGCACTACTTCGGCAAAGGGCTGGTCGAAACCGAAAATGATTTCGGTCTGCAGGGTTCACCCCCGTCGCATCCGGAATTGCTCGATTGGCTGGCTGTCGAGTTTCGTGAGTCGGGCTGGCGTCTGAAGCACCTGCACCGGCTCATTGTAACATCGGCGACGTATCGGCAATCGTCCCAGGCCAGACCGGAACTGGCCGAGAAAGATCCCAACAATCGGCTGCTGGCCCGGCAAAATCGCCTGCGACTGGAAGCGGAATACATCCGCGACAGTGCCTTGGCGGTCAGCGGCAAACTCGAGCGTCGCATCGGTGGTCCCAGCGTTTATCCGCCCCAACCGGATGGGGTGTACAGCTTCACGCAGGTTCCCCGGCAATGGCCCACCAGCAGCGGTCCGGATCGCTTCCGCCGGGGGCTTTACACCTGGTTGCAGCGATCGGCCCCGTACCCGGCATTGATTGTTTTCGACGCCCCGGACGGCACCAGCAGTTGCACGCGACGCGTGCGCTCCAATACGCCTTTGCAAGCCCTGACGCTGCTCAACGACCCTGCTTACTTCGAATTGGCCCAGGCGTTCGGCGAACGGATCGTGCGGGAAGCCCCAGCGGAGGACGACAAACGCATTGCTTACGCTTTCCGTCTGGCCCTGTGTCGCTCACCGAGCGATGCGGAAATGCGTCTGCTCCGCGATTTTGTGGGCAAGCAGCGGGCGGCGTTGCGAAACCAGGTGCAGGAGATTCGCCGACTGGCACCGCATGCTCCCGCCGAACTCGCTGTGGATCAGGCTGTCTTCACGCTCCTGGGTCGGGCACTGATGAATCTCGACGAATTCATCACCCGCGAATGAACTGCTTGGCACGCTCGCAGTGAGCCGCCTTCGGGAGGCAGGTCATGAATCCTCAAACGTACCAGGAACAGGCTTACCAGGAATGGTTACGTCAGCGGACGCGGCGGCATTTCTTCCGCGATTGCGGTGTCGGGCTGGGCAAAATCGCGCTGGCGTCGCTGTTGTGCGAAACCCTGGCCGATTCCGGTTCCGCACAAACCTCGCGCAATCCACTGGCCCCGAAACCGCCGCATTTCCCTGCCAGAGCACGAAGCGTCATTTACTTGTTCATGGCAGGCGGTCCGAGCCAGCTGGAATTGTTCGATTACAAACCGGCCCTGCATCAGTACGACGGTCAGCCTATCCCCGACTCATTTCTGCAAGGCAGGCGGTTTGCTTTCATGGATTCGTTTACCAGGGAAAAACCCCGTTTGCTGGCCGCCCGCCGAAAATTTTTCCGTGCTGGTCAATGCGGCGCCTGGATCTCGGAGTTGCTGCCGCAGATCGCCCAAGTCGTGGACGAACTGGCCATTATCAAGACCGTGCAGACTGAGGTGTTCAACCACGGCCCGGCCAAGCTGTTTGTCAATACCGGCACAGCGCAGTTCGGTCGGCCCAGCATGGGGAGCTGGATTACTTACGGACTGGGAAGCGAAGCGAACGATCTGCCCGGCTTTGTTGTGCTGCAATCCGGTCCCCGGGGGCCACGCGGTGGTGCGACGCTCTGGAGTAGCGGGTTTTTGCCTACCGCCTATCAAGGTGTGCCGTTTCGCAGCGTCGGTGAGCCTGTGCTGAACCTCAATAACCCGCCCGGCATCTCAGCGGCTCGACAAGCCGACACGATCGAACTCATCCGTGCTCTCAATGCCACCCGCCTGGGCGCGGCAGGCGATCCGGAGATCGCTACCCGTATTGCTGCCTATGAAACAGCCTTCCGCATGCAAACCAGCGCTCCGGAACTGATAGACGTTTCCCGCGAATCAGCCGAAACTCTGCGCCTGTACGGTGTCGAACCGGGCAAACCGAGTTTCGCCTACAACTGCTTGCTGGCTCGCCGACTGGTGGAGCGGGGCGTTCGCTTCGTGCAACTGTACCATACCGACTGGGATCATCACGGCGGACCGGGAGCCGACCTGGGCGCGGCTTTAGAGAAGGTCTGCCGCGAGGTGGACCGCCCCATCTATGCCCTCATCACCGACCTGAAGCGCCGCGGCTTGCTCGACTCCACGCTGGTGATCTGGGGCGGTGAGTTTGGCCGCACTCCGATGGGCGAAAAACGCGAAACCGTCGGCCGCAACCACCACATCGAAGCCTTCACGATGTTCCTGGCGGGTGGCGGCGTGAAAGGCGGTATCACTCTGGGCGAGACGGACGAATTCGGCTTCGCTCCCGTTCGGGATCCCGTCCACGTCCATGACATCCAGGCCACCGTCCTGCACCTGCTCGGCCTGGATCATAAACGTCTGACTTTCCGATTCCAGGGCCGCGAGCATCGCCTCACCGACATCGGTGGCCGCGTTCTGAACGCCGTGCTCGCTTAGTGCATCGTCCAGCGATACTTACCCGCGCACATACTTCGGCCTGACAACTCTCCGGACTCTGGGGTGCTCCCTTAGTGCATCGTCCAGCGATGCCCGCCCGCTGCTCATTCACCGCCTCGCCTGGCCTCCTGCCCGAACCAGCGGAGGCGGTAACATTCTCACCGCCCGTCATGGTGAGCCAGTCCTGGCCAATTATGGCGATAATTAAAACGCCACTGTCCTGAGCTGAGCCGGTCTTTCATACAAAAACCGCGGCCGGGCCATTAGCGGGGTTGAGCAATGATTGCATGTGACATCGCGCTGCTTGCCGACATGATCGCTCTGCTGGCTATCACACGTGGGCGTTCGGAAGCAAGGGTGGTTGTTGAGACGATCTTGGGAGCCCTCATAGGAGCGTTAGTAGCCTTCTTCCTCGCTAAGGAACAATCTGACAGCACTGCGGTTCGCCTGGTGGCACTGGTTTCAGGTGCCCTGGTCGGGGGCATAATCGGTTTGATCTTTGGCTTGCCAAGATCTCGTTATCTCCTGCGCTAGCAAAGCCATGTTCTGTCAAAAAGCGTTTCGGCGAACACGCCCGCGCTGTTCATTGCAACCGGCCGGGCGACGGTAGCTGTTGCGGTTCAGTCAACTGGGGCAGAATTGGTGAACGGGAAGTTTCCTTGCCGCGTGGGGTTCAGCGTTTGCTGCTGTCCGGTTAGACAACTGGTGTATCGTCGAGCCAGAAAGCGGGCAATTTAATAACGGCGATCATCTCCGGAGAGAGCCATGAGCGACAACAACCAGACGACGTTGTTGCCGTATTTGCTACTTCAGGGGGCCAGCTTACCGGAGTGGCAGAACCGCACTGATGCCGAACTGCTGACAGAATACGCCAGACAGGGCAGTGAGCTAGCATTTGCGGCTCTGGTGCACCGGCACGGACCAATGGTCTGGCGAATTTGCTGGCACCGGCTTCGCCATTATCAGGATGCTGAGGATGCCTTTCAGGCCACGTTTCTGGTGCTGGCCCGACGTGCCGCGGACATTCGCCCGCCCGAAATGCTGGCGAACTGGCTGTATGGCGTAGCTCGACAAACTGCACACAAGGCCAGTCTCATGGCAGCCCGACGCCGACACAAAGAAACCTCTCTGACCCAACAGACCGACTCTGCCGCAGCAGCGGTAAAACCGGAGGAAGAGTGCCTCCTCGATTGCCTGTACGAAGAGGTGGCGCATTTGCCGGAGAAATTTCGGGCAGTCGTGGTGCTGTGCGATTTGGAAGGATTATCCCGCAAGGAGGCAGGGCGGCAACTCGGTGTCCCCGAAGGGACGGTAGCCGGCTGGCTGGCACGAGCCCGCCAATTGTTACACAAACGTCTGGCCCGACGCGGCATCACGCTGTCGCTGGCTGCCGGACTCGCCACGCTGCAGGCAAACGCTTCCGCTGCTCCATACCGGGCTGTGCTGGCTTCGGTGCGTGTCGCTTCGCTACTGAAAGCTGGCGAATCCCTGGCTGCGGCTGTCCCGGCAAAGGTGACCATACTGGCACATGCGGTGATGCGGAGCCTTTCGACCGGTTCGCTTGCGGTAACGCTGGGTGGAACCATTATCCTCTCGCTGGCCCTTGCCTGGTGGCAGGGATGGAACAGCTTCCCCGTGCGACAGTTTTCTCCCCAGGATCATCAGGCTTACGATTCCACCGAATTATCCGACTCGCGGACATCATCTACAGTCACGTTTGAATCGCCGCAGGTCAGTGCAGAGCGCGGGCGGCAGGATGGTCATGCATCTTCAGCGCAACTGGACTCGCCTGCCATCGAGTTATCCCGAAAGCCGAAAACTAAGTCAGCGGTTACCCGGACGGCAACTCCCACTTCGGGGGACAAGCTGGAATCGCACAAGGTCAAAAAACCGGCACAGAAAAAAGAAGAAGACGATGATGATGACGCAGATGACCGCTTCCGGGATGAAGACACGTACACGGTGCACGGCCTGGTTTGCGAATTAGATGCGGAGCAACAGACGCTCAGTATCACCTGCTGGCAAAAGGTAACTCCGCACCTGAAAACCTTCCGCCTGGCTCGCGGTGTCCGTGTTTGGAACCGGGGCCGCCATGATGATCTTTCCGTCCTGCAGCAAGGCATGTGGGTGCAACTGGAAGTCTGCCCGGACAATCACTGTGTCGTTCGGGTCAAGCTCAAGCCAAAACCTAAATGGCTGGAAGAACGCAAAACCTGATGCTCCCGAGTCAGCCCAAAACTTGCTGGAACAAGCGCTCAAAGAAACGCTGACACGCCTGGCACCGGCGTGCGGCAAAAACCACGGTGCCGAACAGGAGGATGAACCATGCTCCGAAACGCCTTTCGCCTTTGCGTATTGAGTGTAGCAGTGGTATGGCTGTGGGTCGGCCTGGCCCACGCCGACGACAAGAAAGCTGGCGATAAGCCGAAAGACGGCAAAATCGTACTGGTGATTGACGCCAGTAAATTGCCGCCCGGCTTGCTCAAACAATTGTTGCCATACGCGGAGCGACCTTCTACGGAGAAGGCCGAAGGCAAACCCAAGCACCCCGAAACGAAAGCTAAGCCACCCGCCAAAGCTGCCGTCGCAGAAGCGAAAAAGCCCAACATTGTTCAGGTGGACCTGAACAAACTCTCCCCGGATCTGGCCAAACGTCTCAAGGCCGAACTGTCGCTTGGCAAACCGAAAAAAGATGACGACGATGACGACGACCGCGGCGGCAAGGGGAAAGCGAAAAAGGACGACGATCGGCCCGGAGCAGGTGCGAAGGGGAAAAAGCACTCTGATGATGACGATGATGACAAGGGTAAAGCTCGGGGCAGAAAAGACAAGAAGGACAAGGATGACGGCGAGGGCAAACGCAGCCAGAAGCGCGACGATGATTAGCGTGCCACGAATTGCAGCTTTGACGGCATGACCGCTGACTGGTCTCTGATTTGAGTTGCTTGGCTCCTTTCCTACTGTGGAAGCCAGCAGGCCAGGTTGCTGCCTGGCCTGTTTTTGTTTGGAAAGATGAGCCAGTGCAAACGGGCCGCGTTCACGCCGGACAATAAGCCCTGCGTAAAAATGCCTGGTCGGGCGCATTTCTGGCTTGATGCCGTTTGTGCGGAGGTATTGTTCGGTCGGTCGACTTGAGACGGACGGGATTCGTTGCCGAAATGGTTAGGCGGGGGAAGTGTGCTATGCGCAGCGAGTCGGAAAAGACGATGGGCTGGGAACGTCTGGCGGCGGAGATACGAGCATTTTGTGCGTATTTAGCCCAGGAACGCGGACTTTCGCAAAATACCGTACAGGCCTACCGCCGCGATCTGGAACATTTTTGCCGGTGGGTAACGGAGTTTGGCCTGGCCGACTGGCATACGTTGCCCTTGAGCCGCTGGAGTGAATATTTGCGTTATTTGCGGGAATCGGGGTTAGCCTCGCCGAGCATCGCCCGGAACCTGGTCGCGGTGAAAATGTTTTTCCGCTTCCTGCATCTGGAAGGTAAAGTCGCCCAGCGCACGGTGGAGCTGTTATCCTCGCCGCGACTGTGGCAGCGCATTCCGTTCGTGCTGAGTCCGGAGGCGGTGGAGAAACTCCTGACGGCTCCGCAAGCGGACGACCGGATGTTTTTCCGTGACCGGGCCATTCTGGAAATGCTCTACGCCACCGGTGCACGCGCTTCCGAGGTGGCACGCTTACGACTCGAAGATGTGTTTCTCGATCACGGTTTCTGTCGCTGTCTGGGCAAAGGTAACAAACAGCGGATCGTGCCGCTGGGTCGGCAAGCGATCGCGGCCCTGCAAGCGTATTTACAGGAACAACGCCCGATCTTATGCCGAACCCACCCCGACTCGCCGTGGCTTTTCGTCAGCCGTACCGGCAAACCGCTAAGCCGGGCCTGTGTCTGGCACATCGTCAAAAAATACGCCCGTCGTGCTGGTCTAACCGGTAAAATCAGCCCGCACACGCTGCGGCACTCGTTTGCCACGCATCTTCTCGAAGGTGGAGCCGATCTGCGCAGTGTGCAGGAGATGCTTGGCCATGCCAGCTTACGTACCACACAAATCTACACTCATGTTGACCGCCAGCGCCTGCGGATGATCCATCAAAAGTTCCATCCTCGCGCCTGACCGACTTTCCCATTCAAATCCTTTTCGAGCAACCGACCACCAGCCACTGGCCACCGACCACTCCATAATCTACCAGCAACCGGCCACCAGCCACTGGCCACTCCATAATCCTCGAGCAACTGGCCACTAGCCACTGACCACTGACCACTGTAAGTCGGGCCACTGATCACCGGCCACCCGTCACTAACTGCTGAACGCTGCTCAGGCGCTCTGGCGATAGCGTTCGACTTCGTTGAAGTAACTCAGCGCTCGTTCCAGGGGGCGCTGTTCCTGGCGGCTGTTCAATAACGCTTTGATCCTGAGCACCAGTTCCGCTTTGTGAATCGGCTTGGTCAGGAAATCATCGGTGCCTGCTTCGACGGCCCGTTCCACATCGCTGGGCTGATCCAACGCGGTGATCATGATAATCGGGATGTTCTGGGTCTTCGGATTATGCCGCAATCGCTTGCACACTTCAAAGCCGCTGACCCGCGGCATCATAATGTCGAGCAAAAGCAAGTCCGGCTGCCACGATTCAACCAGCCGCAGAGTTTCTTCCCCATCCGTGGCGATGCGGATGTCGCAATCAAAATCCGCTAAATACGCCTCGAGCAACTCCGCCCCCTGCGGATTGTCCTCAGCAATGAGAATTTTCGTTCGCTCTGAGCCTTGGGTCATGGGTCATCTCACTGTTTTGGATCTCGTCATGTTGCAGGATGTTCCTCAGCACAAACGCATGTATTTCTGGACTTCTATTTTGCTGTCGTGGAATTCGCCGTGCCGGCACAGGCATACTCTTGTAACCCGCACCGTGCCAACCGATTATAGCCCAAACTATAGCTTTGTGAATGCGAACCGCATTTCACTTCCACAGTTTTTAGCAAAGCGGGCTACGTCATAGCACCTCGCAAGTAAATGGTATATGGAAGGTTCTAACTTTCCTGAGTTATCCCCAGTTTTGACGGGAGCTCCACTGGACGTAAGGCATCGGGACAATAACGGTTACGTCGGATGGCCTGTTTTTCCGGGAGCACTTGGAACACGCAAGGCCTGCCTGTGCTTCCTTAGGTTTTGGCAAAGGGCCGCCGACCGCTAAGCACGCAGTTGGCTGGAGTCGGCTTGGCTGCACGCTGCAATGATGTGAGCGTCCGGTGCGTGAGGCCGGAAAAATAGGAGTTTTCGTAAGCTCTTGTCTGGGCGTGTGTTGCGAAATCCCTGCCCTTACCAAAACTGGGGATGGGTCAGCTAATTTTCGGCCCGAAGCGTTGGCAGTCCGCATCATTTCGGAATGCGGCCAGCAGAACTGCGGTCAATCGTCTGGCTTGGCGGTCAGCAGTTTTTTGCCAGCCCCAAAGAAACAAAAAGGCCGTTCTTCCACACTCCAGTTGCCTCCGAAGAACAGACCATCGGAAGTAACCCCCAGCAGCGCACGGCCTCGCGTCTAGCCGTGTCCCTGTCAGAACTGGAAATGAGCAGTCTTGAGCCTGTTTTGCAGTGGTGATGGAGGCGGTTCGTGGGGCCGAATTCCGAACAGGCCACACTGCGTGGTTACGCTCGCCCTGTAAATAAACGCTTTGGGTCTAAGTATCTGCCGCAAAGGAGGACACTGCGCAAGGCGGGAGATGCGCCCTCAAGGTAAATAAACGCTTATCTGCCGCAAAGGGGAGTGCGAAAGAAACCGCTGCGGCAGGGGGAGAATGCGGGAGGAAGCGCTTGGCGTCACGGAGGCAGTTTAGCGCATGTGTTCCGAGCGGCGTCGGCAGGAGTTCGAAAACTCAATATGCCGGGTTCACGAACCGCGATGCGGTTTTGGTTGTTCTTCAACTAGCCGGAGCAAGCGTGGGCGAAGCTGAACCAGAGCTTGGCCGTGGAGGTCGGGATTGGCGGCAATCAAACCGACAATGGGTTGGGATGGGTCGTGGTAGTGGATGGGGCGTCCCAGACCATCCGTCACGACACCGCCTGCTTCGAGGATGAGCACGTGGCCAGCGCACACGTCCCAGGCGTGAAAACCACGAAACAAACTGGCGTACACATCGGCCTGGCCTCGTGCCACCATGGCCAGCTTGCGGCCTGCTGAGTAGGTGTAAATCTCGCGTGGAGTCGGCAGGAGCGGATGCGGGCCCGATTTTTGTTCCGCCCGACTGCGTACCAGCGTGGCCTGGGATAGCTGCGTTTGTTGGGAGACGTGGCAGCGTACCGGCATCTGGTCTGGCTGTTCGACCCAGCAACCCTGTCCACGCACTGCCCAGGTCAAACGATTTTCCACCGGCTCCAGTACCAGTCCGAGTCGGGCTTCGCCCTGTTCCACCAGGCCGATCATGATGGCAAATTCACCATTTTTCATCACAAACCCGCGGGTTCCATCAATGGGGTCCACGATCCAGAGCCTGTCCGCGCGATGCCGAAACTGCTCGGTGAAGTCCGTGCGTTCCTCGCCGAGAAAAGCATCGTCGGGGAAGTGCTCGGCCAGTATCCGAAAGATGACTTCCTGGGCCCGGCGATCGGCGTCGGTAGTAACGTTGGCCGGTGCAAACTCGGCCGGCGTCAGACGTGCGTAATAGTCCAGCACCAGTTGAGCGGCCGCAGTTGCGGCTGCCCGGGCCGCTTCCAGTTCCTTCGTCATAGAGTGGCCAGTGGTCAGTGGTCAGTGGCCGGTTACTCGGGAATCATAGTGGCAAGTGGCTGGTGGTCAGTGGCCAGTTACTCGGGAATCATAGTGGCCAGTGGCCGGATATTACAGTGGCAAGTGGTTAGTGGTCAGTGGCCGGTTACTCGGGAATCATAGTGGCCGGTGGTGAGTGACTAGTGGCCAGTTGCTCGATAATCGCAGCCTCATTTATTGGGCGGTTGCTGGAGGGCATGGGTGGCTCGTCGGCTGGCATTTTAGCCCAAAGTTACCGGAGGCACCTCTGCCTCAGCCAGCAGATGGAACTCCACATAGCACACCTGTCGGTAGAGTTCGTGGCTATGGAGCAATTCGCGGTGGGTGCCTGCTCCTTCCAGTCGCCCCTGATGGAAAAAGAGCACCAGATTCGACGAACGCAGCGTCGTGAAACGATGCGGGAGGAAAAAGACCGTGCGTCCTGGCAGAAAACGGGCATAGGTGTCCTCGAGTAGCGACTTCTCTTCGTCGCTGAGGTGAATAGCCGGCTCCTCGATAAAGACGATGGCCGGTTCGCGGACAATTGCGCGGGCCAGGGCGATGCAGAATTGCTGGAACGGCGTCAACGGATGACCGAGCCCGCCGATGCGGGTGTCGTATCCTTGAGGGAGTTCTTGAATGAACTGATGAGCATGGGCAATTTTCGCGGCCTCGATGACTCGAGGTAATTTGTAGGCAGGGTCGCCACAGGAAATGTTATTGGCTACGGTGTCATTGAAGACCAGACTTTGCTGCAACACCAGCGCCACCTGAGCACGCACGCTCTCCAGGGTAAAGCGACGAATATTGTGCCCGTCAATGCGGATGGTTCCTTCGTCGGGATCGTCGAAGCGTGCCAGCAGATTGGCAATCGCATAGAGGGTGGACCGGTCGGTACTGACCAGGGCCACGCGTTGTCCTGCCGAGACTTTGAAACTGACATGATCCAGCAAGCGGCGTTCCTCACCAGGGGCTCGCAGCGTAACCTCCTCAAATTCCAACTCCTGCCGCATCGGTTCCAGGAAGCGGGCCGAGACCGATTCCGTTACCTCTCCTGGTCGGTCGAGATAAGCGAAAAGCTTGGTCGCAGACTCCCTGGCCAGGCGAAATTGCTGCCGTTGCCTCAACATCCGCGATACCGGGAAATACATACTGCCCAGGGTCAGGATGAGGGTGAGAATGCTGGCCAGGCCAGCCTGATTCTGAAGGATGTTCCATCCGGCAACGAACAACAAGACCACCAGCGCCACCAGAGCCAGAAAGACCAGTACCTGCCGGTAAACCACCTCCCCAACCATCCGCCGCTGCAGGGAACGCTGATAGTCGGCCAGTTGCCTTTCGAGTCGGGCCTGGGCGAACGATTCCATCAGGTATCCCTTGACCAGGCGCATCATCTGCAAACTTTCCTGCAGGAGCGAGAGTTGCTCTGCCGCTTGCTGATTCCAGAGTTGCTCACGCTGTCGGAACCAGACGAGCAGCTGGCCACTGATGGCCCACACCAGACCGGCAAAACATGCGAAAGCCAGAGTCAACCACGGAAAGCCCCCAGTCGCTCCAATTTCCACCAGGGGAGCAAACACGACCAGCAAGCCTAACCGCACCGGTTCTCGATAGCGGGAAGTCAGCCACAGGTACAGCCCTTCCTGTACTGCTTCGACATGGCGGGTAAACATACTGACCGCTTCGGTCAGCCCCTGGCGCTTCAAAAGCAGGCTGCCCAGTCGGTAGGTTTGCAAATAAACGGCCCGACGCAGCCGCGTGCTCGCTTCGAGGGTAGCCTGCGCTGCCGACCAGTGTACCAGCGTTTGCAGAGCGCAGCGGGCCAGCGCGATCAACAGGCCGAACAGTAACAGTCCCAGCATCAGCGAGTAATTGTCGTGGGTCCAGGGCCACCAGCGGATGGTCGCTTCCAGAAACGGACGCCAGATGCTGTTGCGTTGTCTTGCTGCCCAGGCCAGCGCTACCAGTCCGACCCCTTGCCGCTGCTCGGTACGTTGCAACAACGCCTCGCGGTCCTCCGGGTCCAGCACCGTCTCAAGCCATTGCCGCTGTTCCGACCCATTCTGGAGAAAGGCCAGGCGATCCTCCTCGTCGAGCTGACCGCGACTGACCAGCACTGCCGTGAAAAGCCCCGCCAGCCCCAGCAGGACGATAATGAGAAACGCCAGCAGCACCGAACCGACTAATGCCGTCCAGGCATGCACCCGCCGATACTGCAGGAAGCGCAGCGCCCGTGCAAAACCTTCGTGTTCGTTGCCGTTCACGGACAGTTCTCCAGCCAGCCCAGCAGCGTTTATGCCAAGATGACCTCATGCAGACGGAAAGCAGCACCGCCCGGCAGTCTCAGGCAACGTCGCGGTCCTCGAAAAGGATCAGTCCAAAGAGCAAAGCGATGGCCGTGTACACCGCCGCATGCACCGCGACATGCAGCACATAGTCACCCCACGGGACCTCGATGCCGCTGACCACCGCATCGGTCATGTCGAAATAGTTGAAGCCGGGCAACACCGTAGAAAACACCTGGGCCATCACGTGCACCAGCGGATTGCCGCCACGCTGCGGATCCGACTGGTACACCAGGATGTGGGAAAGCCTTCCCAAAATGAACACCGTCAAGCAAATCACCAGATTGACCACCACCGGCAAGCGTGTAGCCAGGGCCACCGCCAAACCGGTCAAAATCATCACCTGAAACAAATTACACACCACGCCGGGCGCCAAAAGAGCCATTTCGTGTCCGATATAGACCAGATAGCGCAATCCGCCCAAAATCACTTCGGGCAAGAATCCCAGTGCGGTTTCCAGTTGCTGGATCTCAGCCAGTTGCGGACGCGGTTCTTCCTGGTCAATTTCGTTGCGGTAGTAAACAGTCATGGCCATGACCACACTCAGCAACACCGCCAGCAGCACAGCGGCAAGGAAAAACCCGACGAATTTGCCCAGCAGAAACGCCCGCCGCGACATCGGTTTGCTCAGCACGGTCACCGCCGTTCGACCTTCGATCTCCTCCGAAATGGTTACGCCCGCGGTGAACACGGTCAGGATCAACGTCGCCAGTAAAATGGCACTGAGGTTGATGCCTTTCATCATCTTGATTTCTTCCTGGAAAGTGAAGTACGGCAGGTACACGCTCAGCAGCATAAACACGGTCGCCAACGCCAGCAGCAACCAGAACAACGGCTGGCGTACCGATTCTCGATACGCCGCCTGCGCGACGGCCAACCATTTTCCCGGCAGCGTAAGAGACGGAAACAGACTCAGCCCAATCAGCAGCAGCACCGTTACCAGCAAAGTCGTCCAGATCATCACAGCCTCCGACACAGCCAGACTGGTCGCGATCCTCGCCGCCAGATCCCCCTAGTACGCGATGCGAAAATGAGTAAGCCCTTCCGGTGTTTCGTCACGCTGTTCCTGGTGGGTAATGTACCCGGCCATGCTGCGGGCCACATCGCTCAAAAAGGCTTCCACTTCCGCCGGTTCACCTTCCGCCACAAGTTCGACACGACCATCACGCAAGTTGCGAACAAATCCGCCCACACGGTAACGCTGGGCCAAACGCTGTGCGGTGTAGCGAAAACCCACACCCTGCACGTGGCCAGAGTACCAGACATGCTTCCGCACAGTAGCAGATTGCCGTTGCACCTCGGCCATATCTTGCCTGCACCCTGGCTATCTCTCAAGCCGCACACTTGCAATCTGTGCTTATTTCTTCCGTGGACACCACGGCTGCACCCGGGCTATCTCTCAAGCATACGCCCGCCAGCTCCCCTTCCCTGTCCACTGGCAGCTGCACACGGGCCACTGATCAGCGCCCACCGATTCCCGGCCATTAATCGCTGACCACTAGTCCCTGGCCACTGGCCACTGATCACCGGCCACCGATCACCGACCACCGCCTGTCAGCCAGCGATCACCTTTCGCCGATTCCCGGCCACTGATCGCCGGCCACTGGCCACTAGCCACTGATCACTGGCCACTGCACGGTCGGCGGTGTTGCCCGCCGTGCTGCGCCAGGCTGGTCGCCGTTCCGCTCAGAGGATTCCCCATTGATTGATTATATGACACCTGCACATTGGCTCGCTACGATGGCTTCAGGGGAATGGTATTTCATCGCGGTTAGCCAAAGCATCACGCACCAGGCTGGCCGACTGCCTGAGCTATTGCGGGTCAGCAAGATGCGCTAATGGCCGCTGGGGCGAACGTCGGCCCACAGCGGAAGTGGCATCTCTCAACCAACGTGGCTGCGGGAGGAGTCGCGTAACGCTGTGGGTGTCAAAAACGGATAGAGTTGCCGGAGGGGGAGCGATGAAGGGGCGTAGTGCAGGCGAGAATACGGTAAACGAAACGGCGGGCACCGGGCCAACCGTGTCCGATCCCGGCGATGCCAGTGCGATGGTCGGAAATGTGTCGGGAGCAAACCTGCAGGTATCGCCTCCAGTAGATGTGCCACCGGCAAACGCAGACGATTCGCCGTGTTCCGATGCAAGCACGGCAACTCTCAGCAGCGCTGCTGATGCGAGGCAATCCGCTACCGACTCGGCCGGAGGTTCCGATGCAAGCACAACCGCTCCTGGCAACGCCGCTGCTGGACCGGAAGCGTGGGTTTCGCCGGCACGCTCGGGTTCCGGGTGGGGCGAATCGTCTTCGTCGGCAGGTGGGCACAGTGGTGCCGAGTCCGCAACGTGGGGCCATTCAACCGGCGGCGAGTCACATCCGCAATCACCGATGCACGCTGTGGCGCGAACGCTCGCGTCGGCGACCGGGGTGTCTGCAACTTTCGGAATCGGCCAGACGAACGCCCTTGCCGTGAGTCCCGGCGTCGGTTCCAGTCAGGCCAATGTCGGCTCGGCTGGTGTGCGATCGTGGAGGCGCTGGCGGTGGTTTGTTGTGCTGGGCATTATCGGGCTGACGATTGCGGTGCCCGTGTTCCCACTGGCTTGGGTAGTGGTGATGGGGAAGGCGGAACTGGCCCGCGCCATTGCCGAAACCGACGCCCTCGATCCCAACTGGCGCTGGGAAGATATTCGGGCTGCTTATTCTCAAATTCCGCGGGACCCGAACGGCTGGCCTTTGATTGAAGAAATCTACCGGCGCTTTGACCAAAAGTTTGTAACTCACTTGGCATTCCTCATAAACGCCCACAGATCGGAGATTCGAGTGGCTCGCGGCTTATCTCCGATCTTTTTCGATATTTTCCCGCCAAGGGATGAGCCCCTCACCGAGCAGTGGCACGGCCAGCTGAAGTCATATCTCGAAGCGGACCTTGGAATCTGGGACTTGCTACGCCAGCTACCTCGATATGAGCACATAAGCCCTCCCCTCGTTGACACTCCTACAGACCGCTGGTGGCTTGAATTCGAAAAATTTCTCGCCGCTGCGAATGCTGTCGCGTTTTTCCATGAGTATTTCCTGCACGAGCGAAAATCGGACCTTGCCGAGGAGTGCCTGCTTATTTTGACCCATTCTGCGAATACCAGCGAAAGAGCAATTCATGACGCACACGGCCCGTGCACCGTCGGCGATAATCCTTTGCTGGTTATGTTTGACTGGCGCAATGCTTTTGTCGCTCGGATAAGGCGCCATCTAGCGCTGACCGAGGTTTCTGCCGAGACATTGGAGAAGTGCCAGCGGCACACGGAGAGGTTGCTGGCCCAGAACGCACTGACACCTCTGGTTCGCTTCCATCGTGCAGCCTTGCACGAAATTTACAGCTCGGTGAAAGCTGGCAAAATGGACTGGTTTAAGCAGATGCCGGAATCCAACCCTCTCCGGTGTGTTCCAGATCCCCTGGACTTTAGCATCTGGGAAGTGTCAAAATATCACCTCCGCCGCGGAGTGAAAGTTTTCCTGGACAAAGTGGAACGCAGCACAGCGCCCCTGTTTGCCGACCGCCATCATGCCGAACTCCTGAGGCAATTGAACCAGCTGCATCGCTTGGCGATTGCATCTCCGGAAGAACAACTGGCCGTATTCAAGTCAGACAGTTTGGCGCCATGTGGGACTGAGCAATGGTGGGCCGGATATTTCCTGCCCCAACCGCCCCGGAGTGACGAGTTAAAGGACTTATTGTGGTGGCGAGCGGAGTTGCAGACGTTGCGAGTGGCGATAGCGGCGGAGCGGTATCGGTTGAAGTATGGCCAGTGGCCGGACAAGCTGGAAACCCTGGTGCCGGAATTTCTCGCCGAAGTTCCGGGCGATCCGTTCGACTTGCCCAATCCGCTCCGGCTGGTGCGTACTGTGGACGGTTTGGTCGTTTACTCCATCGGTCTGAATCTACGAGACGATGGTGGGGATGTATTACTTGATATCGTGGTGCGGCTTTCCGACCCTTCGCGGCGTGGTCTGACCAGTATGACCCCACCGTAAAGCCGTGCAATTCGGTTACCCACGCCCGGCCGACGAATGGTCACACCTGGCGGCGGGCAAGGACCCAACGTCGAACCGCAAAGTTCCGTTACCCACGCCCGGCACGGGTTACCTGACAAGCCATCGGTCGAGCGAGCAGAGCCGACCAGGGGTTAGTATCGCTCAGCCAGTCGTAATGGAACCGGGTGATGTTCCGCGACAGCCACGTTGAACATGGTTCGGTACCGCCCAGCCAGGGCCATAGCATCTCGGCGATCGGTCGAGCCAGGAGAGCCAACGGCGGAACCAAAGTTCGTCCGGTGTGGGTTGCGGCAACCGGAGCTGGGATTGCTCGGCCTGGAGCGGTGGAGGCAAGGATGCAGTTGCAATATCGGGCGTGGGTTGCGGCAACCGGAGCTGGGCGGCTGCTCTGTGCTGGCGGGTTCTGGCGACATGATGGCCGAAAGCGGTGAGGGCTTGCCTGAGCGCATCTGACTGGCTGGCAGGAACTGACGCGGTTCAGGCGAACGTCGCCGAGAACAGGCGGGGCTTGCCTGAAGGGGCTTAGTTTTTTACAAAGTGGACGACTCCAATCGCATTTGCGGTCCCGGCTGTAAAAGGTGCAATCCACACCGTCAGCGTCGCACCAGGTAATGCTTCGGGCCAAGAAAAGTCGGCTGGGAGCAAGTGCTACGCGGGCGGTGCAGGTCGTGCCTGTCAGTCCGGCGATGGGATTCGTCGGCCGATAGACCTCTGGTAGGAGAAACTTCCGATGCGAAACTTGCTGGCACCGTGTCTGGCGGAACTGGTCGGTGTATTTTTCCTGACCTTTCTGGGAGGTGGAGCAATTTGCGTGAACGAATTGCTTCCGGAAGGGCAGAAGATCGGCTTGATCGGTATTGCCCTGGCACACGGGCTGGCGCTATCCATCGGCGTAAGTGCCAGCATGAACGTTTCCGGCGGGCACCTCAACCCGGCGGTAACCATCACGATGTGGGTGTACGGGCAAATTGACACCATGCGAGCAGTGTACTATGTGATTTTCCAGCTACTGGGAGCCTTGCTGGCTGGGGCATTGCTGGCGCTGGTGTTCGGCTGGTCGGCAGCGTTGACCCAGGCCGGACTTGGTACGCCGCACGTCGGTTTGCACAATCTTTTCAACGTCGGGGGCTGGCAGGAATACCTGATGGCGACAGCCATTGAGATTGTGCTGACCGCGCTGCTGGTGGCGAGCATTTTCGGAACGGCGGTGGATCCGCGGGCACCCAAAATCGGTGGCTTCGGCATTGGGTTGACGGTGATGGCGGACATCCTGGTCGGCGGACCGCTCACCGGAGCGGCGATGAATCCCGCGCGAGCACTCGGCACCGCAGTTTGGGAAGCAGCTCTGAAACCGGGCTTCGGTGTGCTCGCCGATCACTGGGTTTACTGGGTCGGCCCGATTATCGGGGGGATTCTCGCGGGTGGTATCTATATCAACTACATTCTGCCGGAAAAAAGCTGAAACCGCCGGCCACGAATCAGTGAACACTGGCACCGCTCGCCGACCATTCGCTACGTATCACGAGTGCCTGGCTACCGGCCACTGACCACTACCCACTAATTACTGGCCACTGACCACTGAACGCGGGCCATCGGATAGCGCTCGACGCCCACTATGAACAGAAGTCCCTCGGTGTTGGCGGAAAAAAACGATGCAGGGGAGGTTGTTTTGACCCCCGAACGTTTGGCCGGGGAAAACGCTACCCACGACCGCGTGATCTGGGTGCTGGCAGTGCTGAGTCTGGCGGTGGTGTCGGCGTATCCGGTGGGACCGGGCAATCCGGATGCCCGGCTCTACCTGGCTGCCGGTCGGCTCATCGTGCAGGGCGAATATCGTTATGGGAGCGACCCGTTCGCTTACGGCGAACACGCACCGCAAGGCTGGGCGAGTCTGCAACGTTTTCTGGGCTTGCTGGGGCTGGGGCCGAAACAACTCGACTGGGTCAACAGCGGCTGGCTGGCCGAGGTGTTTCTGTATGCCTGGTACGTTGCTGGCGGGGGAGCCGGACTGGTTGCGTTGCGGGTCGCCCTGGTGCTGGTCATTAGCCTGCTGGTATGGCGAATGTGCGAGCGACAGGCGGAGTTGCAACAACAGTCGCCCGCGTCGCCGCGTGGCGGTTCCGGAACCGCC
>VAPR01000024.1_pt1 | contig 103423 bp, 96 predicted proteins | sample 3380701 | NCBI WGS metagenome assembly VAPR01 (sample SAMN11536904, study PRJNA540576) | hot springs metagenome | isolation source: hot spring wet sediment | place: Spain: Lobios | collected 2014-01
CATCCTGAAGTACCTGGGAATGAACTTCTTCAAACTCAGGCATAACTTGCTTGACTTCTACAAGAGAATTAGCCTGCTCGGTATAGGTAACATGGTATCTTGCTTTTTGCCATGCCTGAATTCTGTGCAGAAGTGCAGAGTTATAGAGTTCTCTCGAAAGCTCAAGGGTGGATTCAAGTTTTTGAAGATGAGTTTTATTGGGGTAGAGTCGGAATTTATAACTAAATTTCAACATGATAGTTATACCCCAAAAATACGTAAAATATCAAGCCTTTACAGGCTTAGCTTTCCGTATCCCCAAGCTTAACACTCTTGGGTCTTGGAAAGCTAAAAAAAGATAATCTTCCCAGAGCCTATGCTAACCTTCCCATCTCTCTCAATTACTTCCGGTAGCTCACGCATATGAAAATCTCTTATTATTTCTTTTAAAACATCTTTCCTTATCATAAGGAAAGTTTAATAAGATATTTTCCTTTTGTAAAGGAAATAACTTGCGTTAATTGCGTTTGTTGCGTGCATGGGTTCATTGCGTTACTCACGTTTATTTAGTTTGTTGGGCTTTTTTGTTATTTGGTGGATAAAAACCGTTTTACATGGTCAATAAACTCCTCAATAGTCAAAGTATCCTTCTGCATACGCTCGTATACCCTTTCATGATCAAGATTAATATACTCATGAACAAGCACGTTTCTTAGCTTTGCAAGGTCAATAAGCCTTTCGGATAGCTCTGAAGGAATTACTTCGTTTTCTTCAAGTATTCTGGGGATATCAGCATAACTGTCAGGTTTTCTAAAGTTAAACTCACTAATCAACATCTCACCGATGCTAAGGAATGCCTCTATAGCCTGATGGAGTTTCCTTTCTGCAAGGTCGTGTATCCTCCAGTTGCTAATGAAATCCCTTTTGTTTACCTCTTTTAGTTCTGAAATCTGGTTGAGATAGAGCTTAAGTTGCCCGATATACCTTGCAATCTTTTCACTGTCAACCATAGAGAATCTCTTTTGTGTGTTTTTCAAGATAGGGCTTAAAGTCAAGGTATCTCATTACAGCTCTTACCTCGTAGTCCAATCTTTTCCTCTCATCCACAGAGAAAATCACTTTCCCCTCTTTTATAATGCGATGTTCCATTAAGAGATAAGAATCGTTAAGAACCACTACATCTATATCGTCTCTCTTTAAAAGAAGAGAAAGCCTTGCCATAATCTTTAACTTCTTATCAAACCTCTCGCCGGGCGTTAAATCCTCCTTAAAGTAAACAGCAATATCAATATCACTTAGCTTTCCCGTTTTCCCACTAGCCTGAGAACCAAAGAGATAAGCAAAGAGAACACCCTCTTCTTTTAGAACTTCTGATACCTGAGCCAAAAAGCTGTGTTCCATGCTATTAATTTTATTGTTTCTTTAAAATACAAGCAAATTTTTGCGTTAGTGCATTGATTGGGTGCATGGGTTAGTTGTGTTTATTTCGCCTTACGGTTCACGCCTTACAATTAGAGACCTGGAATCTGGGGTTTGTTGGGTTTATGGTTCGCTTTACTGTAAAGGCTGAGAAGATAACGTAAGGTTCTCAACAGAAATACCCTTCTCTTTAATTCCCGGGATTAGTTCACTGGCATCGAGTATTTCAATTGCAACAATGCGTTCTCCAGGTCCTATATCTATAGCTACTTGATCACTTAATCGTATAACTTCACACTCCACTTTTTCTTCAATCAGGCGAATTGTTAAAGCATCCACATCTGGATCATAAATGAGTTTCATAATTACATACTCCTATTTTTATTTTAATAGATTAAGTTAATTTAATCAATTTTCTTTTCTCATCTTACCGATTACTCTTTGGCCGATATTTTGAAATAAAAAGCATATACTGTAACAACCACAAGATACTCTGCTTCTTCCGCAACTACTGCAGCAACTTGTTTAATTGAATAGTGACTGCCACGCCATAATTGATTATAAGTGAAGTTTTTACGAAATAGAAAACGACCTTTTCTCGTAGGTTCTGGGTTTCCCAATCGTATTGCAGATTCAACCTCATTCTTTGAAACCCCACGGTCTGCCATCTTTTCCAATGAATGTGCACTGAATACGTCTTACGCCTTCACGGCTCATTGCGTTACCTTCCAACCCCCTTTAGCACCGTAGGTATAGTCCTTAGAAGGATTTTAATGTCAAGAAGAAGGCTCCAGTTTTCAATGTAGTAAAGGTCAAGCTCAAGGTTTCTCTCAAATGAGGGGTCATCCTGAGCCTCTACAGCCCAGAGGCTTGTCATCCCGGGCTTTACATCAAGCCTTCTGTAGTGGTCAAGGCTATAGCGGTTAAAGTCATCCACAGGATGAGGCCTTGGTCCAACAAGGCTCATATCCCCTTTAAGCACGTTAAAGAACTGGGGAAGCTCATCCAGGTTGTACTTACGAAGGATCCTTCCAACCCTTGTAACCCTTGGGTCGTTTGTAATCTTAAAGAAAGGCCCCTTTCTCTCGTTCAGGTGCCAAAGCTTTTCCTTAAGGGCATCTGCACCAGGAACCATTGTGCGAAACTTGTAGCATATAAACTCCTTCCCCTTTCTCCCAACACGGCGTGAACGGTATATTACCGGGCCATCTGGAGAGTCAATCTTAATGGCAATAGAGATTGCAAGCATAAGGGGTAAAGAAACAAGAATGCCAAAAACCGCCCCCACTATGTCTATAACCCTTTTAACAAAGAGGCCAAGCTCTGGTATGGGCTCACGGTATATGTTCATAACGGGGATGTTTCCAAGAACCTCAATTGAAGGTGAACCCTGAAACAAAAGCCCATCAAATAGCTCGGGGACAATCTTAATCCCTGTCTTTGCCTTTCTTGCCTCAAGTATTACCCACTTTACAACCTCCCTTTCGGAGGGAATCGTAATTATAACCTCATCTATAAAGTGCTTTTTTATAACATCGGGAAGGTTTTTTATCCTGCCAAGCACACCTTCCCCCGTCTTATAGTCATCAAGAAACCCCTTTACGTTAAACCCAAGATGCCTGTTGCTCTGAAGGATCCCCGCAACCCTTCTGCCAACCCTTCCTGCCCCCACAATAACAACGTTTCTTGAGCCATCCCCATCTGCTAACCTCCTCTCCACCACACTACCGTTTATATACCTCCACCCGCTTAGCGCAAACACACTGAGCCCCCACATGCTAAGCACAACAAACCTTGAGGCGTGTATCTTGGAAAGATACATAAAGACCATAAGTATTAGGGTTGCAAAAGAAACCCCCTTTACAACAAGGAAAACCTCATCCCTCTTAAAACCACGGTTACGGAGGCTATAAAGCCCGTAGTTCTTAAAACTAAGGAGCACGAGAATAACGTAGAGGAGAATAAGCCCAGCATATATGGGCAAAAAGGTATGATAGGGAAAAGCAGGAAGGGTAAGTGAGGAAAGGGCCTCCTTCTTATTCGGGGAGAAACGAAGGTAAAATGAAAAGACACCGCTTACTGCAATAAGAAAAGCATCAAGTGCAATGTAGAGAAGCTCCATAGAGCTTTTTCCCCTCTCCAGGTAATACGGTAATGGCTCGTATCTGGCTTTGGGAACCATCTCTTCTGTTGCCTCTTTGTTCTTTGTATACCATAGTGATGGCACAGCTTCGCCACCTCAGTTACATCTGGGTTAACTGCGCCCATTGTGTTTACTGTGTTTGTTGTTGCTTTCGCTTTCCTAACACAGCAAACAACAAACGCAGTTAAATCGGCTCTACATCACAAGCATCCACCTCAAGGGAGACGCTTCTTCTTATGAGATCAACAGACAAAACGAGCCTAAAGTCTCCCCTTCTTCCAACTATCTTTCCCCTTACACCCTCAAGGGGTCCCCTTACAACAACAACCTCCCTTCCCTCAAAAAGGTAGGGATAGGGGTCGTATTCAAGCCCACTTTGAAGAAGCCTTCTTATCCCATCTATCTGCTCAACGGGAACAGGCACCGGGGTCCCATTTACCCCGAGTATACGAACAACACCCCGCGTGTTTAGAACATCAAACCTTCCCTCAATGGGTATGTTTACGAAGAGGTATCCGGGAAAGAGCGGAAGCTGCAGCCTCTTTTTCCTATCCTTCCACCTGCTTAGAACACTCCTTAGCGGAAGAAAGGTTTCAACCCCCTTCTGGGTAAGGGCCTCGTTTACAACCTTTTCGTGTCTTACAACCGTATAAACCGCATACCACTCCCTGCTCATCTTACATCCCTTACACTGTAGCTTATCTCCTTTACCCTCCAGCTAGTTTTGTGCCAGAGAAGAACCCAGTCTATGGTTCCACTAGAGTGCCTTAACCTGCTTTCGTTTGCCTTCCTGAAGGTAACCGCAAAGTCCCCACTTACGCTTGCAGTCTCCCCAGAGAGGTTTACCCTCTTTATATCAATGTCGTAAGAGACAATCTCAAGCGAGGAGAAGTTTTTTCTATACGAGGATGCCCTCTCCCTTAGAGAAACACCGTTTTCCCTTGCATCGGGTGTAAAAAGCTCAATAAACCTCTTAAAGTCTCTGCTTTTATAGGCAGATACGTACTCTGAGAAAAAGGAGTAGATAGAAGAGGTATCGGGAAGAAAAGAGGCCTTTGCAACAGGTGATGTGCTATCCCCTTCTCTTTTTCCCTCTGAAAAAGCAGGCTGTTTTCTCTTGGCCTCTCCGATTTCCCTAGCCTTAGCCTCCCTGGTTTTCCTATCTAAAAGGGAAACTTCTTTCCTTTCTGGCTTCTTTTCCTCAGTCCTTTTTTCCTCCCTTTTTGCCTCCAAAGCAACTTCCTTTTCCTTAGATTCCTCCGGTATCGTAAGGACGTCTCCTACATCAAGACGTAAATCCTTAAGCCCATTTGCCCTTACAATGTCATCAACTGAGACGTTAAACCTCCTTGCTATAAGCCAGAGGCTATCGCCCTGCTTAACCGTATAGCTTCTCTTACCACCTGCTACGGCCTCTTTTGTTACAAACTCCTCTTTTTTATTCTCCTCCGTAGCGGGTTTAACCTCCTCCTTCCTCTCCACACGGAGAGCCGGAAAAACCCTGACGTTTTCGCTTCCGGAAGTCTCTACCTGTTTCTTTTCCTCCTCGATTATTCTAGCAACTACCCTCTCCTTTTCCTCAGGCTCACTTATCGTTTTCTCTTCCCCTACAGCCTCTTTCTTCCCCTCTTTCGGTTTTAGAGGCTCTTTCTGTTTCGGTGTTTCTTTTACCGTATAAGTTTCCTCCCTTCTGGATACCTTTACCTCCTTCGGCTCAGGTGGAGAGGGAGTTTTTAAGGCTAAAACCGGCTCCTTTGCCTCCTTTTTTACCGCAACCTCTCTTTTTGCCTGGACGTGGGAGGGAGAAAGGCGCCACATATAAACCAAAACCGCAACCACAAATAAAATAGCAACGGATGCAAACAAAGAAACCCCTTTACCCACCCCAAAGTCCCTTACCACCACAGGATACTCGGGGATACGCTTTGCATCGTACTCTGCCCTCCTTTGGGGGTTTCCAAGAACCTCATAGGCCTCATTTAGCTTCTTTGTGATATCAAGCCCATAAGCACCCATCTTGTCAGGGTGATACTCCTTAACAAGGCTTAGCCAGCTCCTTCTTATCTCCTCTGGGGTGGCAGATGGGGAAACGTTAAGAACCCTGTAGTAGTCTTCTCTTGGCTCCTCCGGGGCCAGATAGGAAATTATAGACCTTGCCTGGTCAACTATAAAGTCCTCTTTTATCTTCTTCTTTTTTGCTATCTTTCTTATTACACGGTAGTTTGGAGAGTCTTTTCCCCGCGAAATGTCCTTTAGCACCGAGTAGAAAAAGACCCTATCCTTTAGGAACTCCTTTGAGAGCCTCCTTAGGTCGGTAGATTCAACAAGCTCAAGCACTACCTTCTCAAGTGTCTTAGAGTTTATGGTTATCATAGCCAACCTGCTTTAACTTTACATCATCCACCCAGAGGGTTCCGGAGATAAACCTATCAAGCTTAAAGCTTTTCTTTCGCCTAAGCCTTACCATAATGGAGTTACACTCCGGGGGTGTTTTAAAAGAAAGCCAAACCCTATGCCACGGGCTTGTACCCACTAAAGGCTCTGTAACCCCAAGGCTTCCTCCCCTTGGATAACAGACAATCTCCCAGCCAAGACCGTTTCTTGTTGTAATCCCCTCTGAGGAAAGGGCTGAGGAAAACCCATACTCTGCCCCTGGCTCTACGGGCGCTATCTGGTAGATGTGGTAAAAATCTACGTTATGCTCCCCATCAAACCTCAACCTAAGAGACCTCCTACCCTCAACCCTCTTTGCCCAGTCAAAATCAACCCTTACACCATCAACCCTTCCAATCCGCCAGTCAAAACCCCTTCCCAAAGGCTCCCTTTCAAATCCCCCGTTCCAGATAAGGGAGCTACTCTCTTCCCCAAACCTCTCCCTCCAGATGGAGTAGGCATATGAGGCCCTGTCCTTACGGATAAGAAAGTCTATGTAGCCAAGAGAAAGGGAGTCAGGAACACCAATAGCGCTCTTCTCTATCCTTTCCCAGGCAGAGAGACTCTCTTTTAGCCTGTCTTTCTGAATCAGGTAGCCAAGGTAGGATGGCAGTGCCTCATCACTTACTATGCTGTTAAGAATCAGCTCAGGGTCGCCAAAGACCTGCCAGGATAGGTCAAAGACCCTTGGTCTTCTCTGGGGATCGTTTTTTGAAACAACCCTTAAGCTCTCTATAGCCGTTTGCCTGTCACCAACCTTAAGGGCAATAAGGGCACTCTCCCACCTGTTGGCAATATAGAGGGGAGCAAGCTCTACAGCCCTCCTTAAGGAGAAAATGGCCTTTTCTCTCTCCCCATTATCCGAAAAAACCTCAGAAAGCCCAAGCCAGGAATAGGAAAGAAGGGGGTCTAGCCTTAGGGATTTAACAAAAAGCCCCTCTACCTCCTCATCGCTACCCGTCATAAAAAGGTACATTGTGCGTGCAAGACGAAAATAGGCCTCGGCATCAAAAGGGTTAAGGATAAACCCGAGCCTTAGGAAACGCTCACTTCCCCTGTCAATGAGTACAGATGATACACCGAGCCTTAGTGCCTCAAAGAGGAAAAACAGGCTAAGAGCGATTATTAGAGCGGGGACGAAGCCTTTTTCTTTCTTTGTGCTCTTCACCACCATAGTAGTAATAGTAGTTATATCCATACTTGCCCTTTTTGGACTCAAACCTGTTTACTATGGTTCCAACTATCTTTCCCCTTACCCTTAAAAGCTCCTCTACACAGCTCCTAAGTGCGCTCCTCTGCGTTATACCAAGGCTTGTAACAAGCAAGACCCCATCCACAATACGGCAAAGAAGCCTTGAGTCGGCAATACCCATTACTGGAGGTCCATCTATGATAACGTGGTCGTATTCCTCAAGAAGACGCTCTACAAGCTCTCTCATCCTGTTTGATCCAAGAAGCTCTGCCGGGTTTGGTGGTATTGGCCCTGCCGGTATAAGGTCAAGGCCGTTTATCTCCGTATGGTATATAATCCCCTGAAGCTCAATCCTTCCAACAAGGTAGGAGCTAAGTCCAAAGGGAGTGTTTCCGTTAAGAAAGACCTTGTGGAGCCTTGGCTTTCTAAGGTCTGCATCCAAAAGAGCTACCTTAAGCCCTGATTGTATAATGGATAGGGCAAGATTGGAGGCAGAGGTTGTTTTTCCCTCAAGAGGCTGGGAGCTTGTAACAAGAATTGACCTTGGCGGGTGCTCTGCAGAGGAGTAAAGAAGAGAGGTTCTTATAACCCTAAAGGCCTCAGATATAAGGGACTTTGGGTTCTTATAGGAGATCTTCTCAATCTCGGTTTCTCCCTCAGAGGCAAGGGGAACAACACCGAGAAAGGGTAGAAAGGAAAACCGCCTTTTTATGTCCTCCTCATCCTTTATGGTGTTATCAAAGTGCTCAAGCACAAACGCAAGAGAGCAGCCGGCTGCAAGCCCAAGCACAAGGGCAAGAAGAACGTTAAGCTTTATATTGGGTCTGTAGGGGAAAAAGGGAACAGATGCATAGTCTACAACCTGAATGTTTGTAACCTTTATCCCCGAGGTTACCTCCGTTTCCTTAAGCCTCTGTAGCAGGCTCTGGTAGATTGATTTGTTGGTTTCAACCTCCCTCTCAAGTATCCTGTACTGTATAGCCTTATCGTTAAGCTCCGTAACAAGCCTCTTCTGCTCCTCAGCCCTCTGTCTAAGAAGCTTCTCCTTGGTAAGGGCTGCCTGATAGTCCTTCCTTATGCTTTCAACGATACCGTTTATCCTGCGGCCTATCTCCTTCTCAACCCTCTGAATCTGAGCCCCAATCTGCTTAACATCTGGATAGTTTGGCCCGTATATAACGGAGAGGTTGTCATACTGTGACCTTAACCTGGTGTACTCCTCCCTCAGTGCCTGAATAGAGGGGTCACCTATCACCTGAGGAAGGTACTCGTAGTTTCCCTGCTTAACCTCCCTGTAGAGCGCCTCTTTTGAAAGCCTCTCGGTTTCAGCCTTTGAAAGGGCCTCATTTAGCTCGGCAAGCTGCTTTAGGGTAAGGTTTAGCTTCTCATCAAGCGATACGATATCTGCCCCCTTTGCAAACGCGCTTAACTCCTCCTCAGCCCTTTCAAGCTTTGCCTTTACCTCCCTTAGCTGCCTTTCAAGAAACTCCCTTGCTGACTTTGTAGCCTCTATCTTTCTCTCAAGAACCCACTCTATGTACTTATCGATAAGCGTGTTTACGGCACGTGCAGAAAGCTCGGGGTCTGAGCTTTCAAAACTTACCCGAACAAGCCTTGATTTCCTTTCAGGGGAAACACTAACTCTGTCAAGAAAAGCACTTACAAGGTTCTCTTCCCTTGCCTGCTCCTCCCTTATCCTCTCACTTGGGTCCACCTTCCCATCACCATCTAAGGAGAAGAGCTCGGCAAAGGTGGTTCTGGCAAGGGCAAGAAAGCCCGGTTTTTCATCCTCTGGTGCAAACTCTGGATGTTTTTCAAGGCCCAGTGCTTCAACCACCCTCTTTGCAAGGGTTTTACTCTTTATAAGCCTGTACTGGGTCTCATAGAACTCATCCTGCTTTGCCTCAACCTCAACAACCTCCTCAAAAGCCGTTATCTTTGGGTTCTCAGGTGCTATCTCTATTATCGCCTCTGCCCTGTATATCTTTGTCATAACAAGGGATGCAACGGTGGTTGTAACAACGGTTATCAAAAGACAGGAAACAACAATCCACTTTCTCCTTAAGAGTATATCGAGGTAGTCTTTAAGGTTTAGCTCATCCTCAAGACGGGTATCCTCGTAGCGGTAGTCCCTTTGGAAATAAGTTGAGAGTGAGGACTCTCTTCCCCTGTACTCTTCAAGTGCCCTTTTATCGTTTTCCTGGCCTTCACCTTCCTTCACAACTACCCTCCAAGACTAGTAGCTATACCTTTCCGGTGGGTCGTATCCTATACCTATAAGCCCAAAGAGCATGTTCAGGCGAAGCCCGTAAAGGAGCCTCTTTGCGTTGTTTACGCCAACCACTATGGTGTCGCGGTCTTTAACAACAGGGTCTTCGGCCCTGCCGTTTTGAATATCCCCAAGGTTAAGCTCTATAACCTCCCTCTTACCGTTACCCAGATAGCGGATGAGCTTTACGTTTCCTGTGTCTGCATAGACAGAGGGCCCACCAGCCATTGCAATGCTCTGGCTTACCGTTGTACTTCCCTCCTCTATCTGGAAGGAGCCCGGTTTCCTTACAGCCCCCTCTACAAACACCGTTCCAGCCTCGGGAACATACACAACGTCCCCTGGCTTGAGAACAAGGTTTATATCCGTGTTCCCGTTTAAAAGCATCTCCTCTATATCAACTATGTAAGCTTGCTTTCTTCCGTCCTCCTCGGTTCTTGTAAGGTAAACCGTTCTTCCAGCCTTATCATCCAGACCCTTTGCTGCAGCAAGCACATCAAGAAGGGTCTGTCTTCCAATAAGCTCGTAAGTACCGGGCTCCTTTACGTAGCCAACAACAGAAACCACCTTGCTTCTGTGCTCCTTTACAAACACGCTTACGTGGGGATCCCTTATGTACCCTCCTTCCCTGAGGAGATTCTCTATCTTTACCTCGGTTTCCCTTGCTGTCATCCCATCCACATGGACGCTTCCAAGAAGGGGAAGGGTTATCTCCCCTCTTGAGCTTACGCGCACAAGGCTTGTAAGCTTTTCCGATTCAAACACCTTTATCTCAAGCAGATCCCCAGGACCTATAAGGTAGTCAGCAGGGTTTATAGCGGAGTGTAGGCCCTGTGCAATTAGCCTTGAGTTAAGCTCCTTAATCTCCTGGGAGCGGCCCGCATCAATGTAAGAGGAGGGAAGAGGTGGGGCCTGAACGCCCCCACATCCCCACACTAAAGACACAAACCAGGCGATAAGTAATAAGTAAACACCTCTTATACCCCTATCCATAGCCCCCTTTTAAGGTTAGCGGATTTTCCTACTCTCCTTGCTCTACAGGGCTTGCCTTTCCGTCGAGAGAAAAACCTATTATAAGCCCTCCACCAAATAAGGCAGGAGGAAGAATAATAACGGGAAGCAAGCTCCAGCTAAAGCCACCTGCAGCTTCGGCTCCAAGCTCTGCTTGAGCAAGCTCTGCCTGTGCTAAAAGAAGCCTCTCACCAGCCTCTACCCTTATGGTTTCATAAGGGCTTAGGTTAACCGACTTACCATTGCTAATCTTTACCACCTTTATCCCCTCTCCGGGAACAATCACATCCAGTGACCCTTCGGAGAGCTCAACCACCGTTGAGTTATCATCCACAGCAACACCACCCTCAATGCTACCCACACTTGCCCTGGCTACCCTGGGGGTAAGAAACTCGCCGTGTGCGGTTTTAAAGGAGAGAGCCCCTTTACCCGGAAGTATCTTGAAATAGAGCTTTCCCTTTTCGATCCCGAAACCAATACGCTCTCCCTCATCAACGGGTAAAAGTGAGGTACCTTCTTCAGCAACAAGCGTTCCACCCCTAACCTTTATAATTGCTCTGTGTTTGTAGCTTACCCTGTTACCCGAAAGGAGCGGATACGTATCCGTCCTCGAAGGGGAGCTGTAAACGGCAACCCTTCCAAGAAGCGTAGCAGCATCTAGAGAGGTAAAGCTCAGGAAGGGAAAGATTAAAAGAAGTAGGTAAAAAGGACTCGGTCTTTTCATCATACTCCCCATTCCTCCTTTTGCCGTAATAATCTAAATTAAATCACCATAATCAACTTATGTCAATCCCCTTTTTAAAATCATAACCCGTTGTAGATATTACCTTTTCAAAGTACTCTATTGTCTTTTTAAGGCCAGCCTCAAGCCCAACCCTTGGCCTCCAGCCAAGTTTTTTAACGGCAAGCGTTATATCAGGTCTTCTTCTTACTGGGTCATCCTCCGGAAGCGGCTTAAAGACAACCTTTGACCTTGAGCCCGAAATATCAATTATTAGCCTTGCAAGCTCAAGAATGGTTACCTCTTCCGGGTTACCGATGTTTACAGGGCCTGTAAACCCCCGAGGGGTGTTCATCATTCGGATTATGCCCTCAACCGTGTCATCCACATAGCAGAATGAGCGCGTTTGGGAGCCATCCCCGTATACCGTTATATCCTCGTTTTTAAGGGCCTGAACTATAAAGTTACTTACCACACGTCCATCGTTTGGGTGCATCCTTGGCCCATAGGTGTTAAAGATCCTTGCAACCTTTATGTCTATTCCGTGCTGACGATGGTAGTCAAAAAATAGGGTTTCAGCACACCTTTTACCCTCATCGTAACAGGCCCTTGGCCCAATGGGGTTTACGTTTCCCCAGTAGGATTCAGGCTGGGGATGGACACTTGGGTTTCCATAGACCTCACTTGTGGATGCCTGAAATATCCTTATCTTAAGCCGCTTTGCAAGACCTAGCATGTTTATTGAGCCAAGCACATTTACCTTTGTTGTCTGAACGGGGTCAAAACGATAGTGAACTGGGGAGGCAGGACAGGCAAGGTTGTATATCTCATCAACCTCCACATACAGGGGAAAGCATATGTCATGCCTTATGAACTCAAAATAGGGGTTACCAAAGAGGTGTTTTATGTTGTCTTTCGTTCCCGTAAAGAAGTTATCAACGCAAATTACCTCACAACCCTCTTCAAGAAGCCTCTCACATAGATGAGAACCTATAAAACCCGCACCACCCGTAACCAGAACCCTTTTTCTCATCTCTCCTGGTTAACAAAAGTGTATAAAACTACACTTTTGGTCAGTGTATTTATATTCCGCCACTTCAGGCAAGCCAACACTGACAGGCGGTATTTGGCTTGCCATAGCCCCTACACCAAGCACAGGAGCTAACCTCTTCACACCCCTATCCCAATCCACCAAAATGCTCTTCAGTGGAGAAAAATCCCTTACAAAGGACCTTCCAAGGATAGGGAGTGTGAGGGCTACCCTAAGGACTTGCCAAAGTTTGTAAGAGGTCTTTGCCTCTCCCCTCACCTGTTCCTTCCTCTGGTTTACAGGCTGTTGGGTCTTTGGCTCACCATCAGCGCTTTCTAATTCTTTTCTCAATAGCTTTATCTCCTTGTTTAGCTTTGAAAGTTCTCCCTTAATTGCATTCCCCTTATATTTGTTCTTCTCTTCCTTTAGCCTTTGCTTTAACTCTCCTTTCTTTTCCTCTAACTTTGCAAGGCTATAGAAGAGAAACTCTTCCTCTGAAAGGAGTTTTAGGTAATTTTCAGGTATGTCTTCCCTAAAGCCTAAGGCCCTTCTTCCTATTACATAAGCTCCCGCAATATCCTTGTCTATGTTGTATATCGGTGCATACTTAAGAGAACCTATTATAGATGTGTAAGATGGACTGACCTCTATAACCTCTATGCCTTTTCTTTTTCCTAAGGTCTTTATCTTCTCAAGTATGCTCTTGTAAGCCCATTGCTGAAATCTCTTTCTCAGTTTTGCCTTTCCATCTCCTCTGTAACCTTTAGAGACCTTTTCAAGTTTCTCTATGGCTATAGCCCTTCCTTTCTCTAAGGCTAACTCAATTACTCCATGTGCTATATGCCATGCTAAATATTCTCTTTGCTCTCTGCCTTTGCCTGTAAGTTCATGCAAAGATATAGACTGATAGCTTACAAGATTTCCATCTTCTCCTACCTCTGCTAAAGCAAGATTGAAAGGAGATGCGTTTATGTCTATGCCTATAACTCCATAGTCCTTTGTAAGCACTGTCTCTGGAATGTGCTCCTCATAGCTTATATGTGCATAGACTTTGTTATCTTCTATGGCAAGCTCCACACTGTAAGGGAAATACTCTCCAGCCTTTCCAGATATTAGCAAGCCCCAAACAAAGTCTACCCACCTGTCCTTTTCTCTTGACACTCTCCTATGGACTTTGCCTTTTATCCACTTCCTGTTTCCTGAATTCACTCTCAGATACAGTTCATCTTCCTCCAGTTCCAATCTTATGTTTAAATTGCCTTGCTTAGACCTGTCTCCCCTTGAATAAAGCCTGCATTTTCTTTTCTCTTCCCATTGTCTTTTTAGTTTCTCTCTTTCCTTGAAGATGGTTTTTCCTTAGTTTTTCAAAAAGGCCTCTTCCACCGAAAATGACTTTCCTAGGATTTTGCCCCTTTTCCCTACAAGCCTTTAAAACCTCCTGTGCCTTGAGTATCGCATCATCTACATACCTTGAGTTTAGTCCAAACACCGCTTGTAGCCTTTTCTTAAGCTCTTTTCTCTCTTCCCCTTTTAATAGCCTTTGATAGGCATATCTTTTGCAAGAAAACCATCTTCTCATCAGGTCTTTAAGAATTTCCATGTCCTTACTTGAAAACTCTACTCTACACTCTACCGTTATCATGCTTTTTAGCTCCTCTCTTGCCATAAATCCTTGCGGCAAAAAGGCTGTTATGGCTATTAAGTCCTTTAATAGCATTTGCTACACTCCTAAGCATACACATACAATTTGTTACGGTTTTTGTTAACTGTCGCTTACCTCTTTTAAAGAACAAGCTTTTTGTTTCTCTTAAGGTAATCCCAAATTGCTTCAACGCACTGCTCAACGCTTAGCCTATCCGTCTCAACAACTATCTCAGGATTCTCCGGCTCCTCATATGGGTCGTCTATACCCGTAAACTGCTTTATAATTCCCTTACGTGCCTTTTCATACATTCCCTTTACATCCCTCCTCTCACATACCTCAAGCGGACACTTAACGTAAACCTCTACGAACTCACCCTCTTCAACAAGCCCCCTTACCATATCTCTGTCTTTTCTATAGGGGGATACAAAAGCGGTTAAAACCACAACCCCAGCATCTACAAAGAGCCTTGCAACCTCCCCTATTCTCCTTATGTTCTCTTCCCTGTCCTCTCTGGAAAAACCAAGGTCCTTGTTAAGCCCTGCCCTTATGTTATCCCCATCAAGGACATACGTCCTTATACCGGCCCTAAAGAGACGCTCTTCCATTGTGTTTGCAAGCGTTGACTTACCAGAACACGGAAGCCCGGTAAACCAGAGTATAAAAGAGGTATGCCCGTTAAGAGCACGCCTCTTATCCTTTGTTACAACGGGTTTGGATGGAACGATAAACCTCTCCATTTACCTTCTCCTTAGTCTTCTTCCTCGTTATCGTTGTCATCAACGTCTATACCACCTATAAGATTACAGCTTCCCGTATTAACTACCGAATTTCCCTCAATCCTAATTGCACTTTCTCCTCCTTCTATCGTGCACTCACCTCCTGCCTCAACATCAACAAAAACATTTCCCTCAGCCCTTATACCGTGTTCCCTACCCAGGATAAAGATGTCAGCATCTGAAAGGAGAATAATCTCAGAGTCACCTTCAGCCCTTATTCCATTTTCCGGAGAGGAGTTTATAACTATACTCCCTGCACTACTTACCCTGACAAAGGATGTACCCCTTGACCTTATCCCATCTTCCCTGGCCTCACACAAGAAATCGCCTGCCGTATTCACCAAAAGCTCTGCTCCTCCCCTTGCATCAATACACCTTTCACAACCGCTAAGCAAAACGCTTCCTGCCTCTATATCAAGAACACAGTTTCCCTCAGCCCTTATACAATCTTCCTCCCCATCTCCCTCAATTGAAAGCTCATCAAAGGAAAGGGAAAGCACACCTGTTTCGCACATAATAGCCCCTGCTACCTCCACCTCCTCAACCTCTGCCTCCTCAGGTGTAAGGCTTACGGTAACGTTAACGGTTGCACCTTCAGGGGCAAAAACCTCAACAGATACCCTAAACTCTTCGGTTCTAAACTCAAGAAGCACATTGCTTCCACCGGGAACAGAGAGCGTAAAAGTCCCCTCTTCATCCGTAACGTCGCTGTCAACTTCCTGACCGTTTACAAAAGCCAAAACCTCTATACCGGAAACACCACTTCCCTGGGCAACAGCGCTTTTTGAGAAGCCAAGTATATCCTTTATAAAAGAGAGCATAAAGCCCTCTTTCTTAAAAGAGCCCTTGGCCAAAACACTTGTAACCCTTCCGTTTATGGTGCTTGTTCTATTCCCTTCTCCGCCGCCACCATCACAACCAATTAAGACCCCAAGAAAAAGTATGGAGGTAACAAAGGGTAAAAGCCTTCTTCTAGCATACATCTCTCCAACTCCTCCTTAATAAAGCACTTGATATATTATACACCTACACCTGTGAAAACTCCTAGCAATAGCAACAAATATGCAGTTAGTATATACTTTTTTAAGATAAACTTGGAGGAGAAGAGATGAAAAAGAGAATACTCTTTTTTGCCTTTATGCTTTCTTCTGCACTGTTAACAGTGCATGTAAAAGGTAGGGCAGAAACAGAAGGGCTACCAGAAGGAAAAACCGTAAGCTACAGATCAGATGGTGAGGAGGTTTCTGGTTTCCTTGTTGTACCCGAAGGGAAAGGCCCTTTTCCAGCAATTGTTGTTATACACGAGTGGTGGGGTCTTAACGAACAGGTAAAGAGGAAGGCAAGGGAGCTTGCAAAGGAAGGATACGTTACGCTTGCTGTTGACCTCTATCGTGGAAAGGTAACAGATGACCCAGAGGAGGCCCATGAGCTTCTAAGGGGTCTTCCAGAGGATCGGGCAATAAGAGACCTTCTTTCTGCAGTTTCCTACCTGAAAACGCTTCCAAACGTTAAGAAGGACAAGATAGGCTCAATTGGATGGTGCATGGGGGGAGGGTTTTCGCTCTCACTTGCGGTAAATAGCCCTGAGCTTGCTGCATGCGTTGTTTACTATGGAAGGTTAATAACAGACAGGGAACAGCTAAAGAGAATAAAAGCCCCCATTCTTGGTTTCTTTGGAGAAGAGGATAGAGGGATACCTGTAAGCAGTGTAAGGGCATTTGAGAAAACGATGAAGGAGCTTGGAAAAGAAGTTACGGTCTACATATACCCCAACGCAGGTCATGCCTTTGCCAATGAAGAAAGGCCCTCTTATAATCCAGAAGCCGCAAAGGATGCCTGGGCTAAAACCCTTTCTTTCTTTGAAAAGACCCTAAAGGGAGCGGAGTAAAAGCCTCTGGTTTTTTGTCCAATTCCATAAGGTATGGTAGTATATGAGTTTGTGTTGCAGGTGCTAACAGGCAAGGTAAAGGGCAGAAAGCTTAAAGTCCCCAGGGGAAGGACAATTCGTCCAACCACAAGCCGTGTAAAAAAGGTTATCTTTGATACCCTTGGAGACATAAGCGACTTTGAGGTTCTTGACCTGTTTGCCGGTTCTGGAAGCCTGGGGATAGAGGCTCTTAGCAGAGGAGCATCTGAGGTAACATTTGTTGAGAAGAACCCGAGTGTTTGCAGGGTGCTAAGGGAAAACCTAACACTCTGTGGCTTTCTCGATAGGGCAACCGTTATCTGTAGTGATTACGGGCTGGCACTTAAAAGGCTTAAGAGAAGTGCAAAGAGCTTTGACCTTGTATTTATAGACCCCCCCTACAGCCTTTACGAAAAAAAAAGTGTCTCGGAGCTGGTAAGGGAAGCAGAAGGGGTTTTAAGGAAAGATGGAATCATCGTAATAGAGCATAACTACCGGCTTGAGGATAAGGATACCCCAGAGGGATTTACCAGGGTAACAAAGCCCTTTGGTGGAACCCAGCTTAGCTTCTTCAGGAGAGCAGATAGATGAGAAAAAAGGTTGCCATATACCCTGGCTCATTTGACCCATTTACAAAGGGGCACATAAACATAATCGAGCGCGGGGTTAAGGTGTTTGATGAGATCATAGTTGCCGTTGCCCACAATGTTTCAAAGAAAACCATCTTTACCCTTGAAGAAAGGGTTGAAATCATACGCGAGATATTTCGTGGTCGTCCAGAGATAAAGGTGGATTACTTTGAGGGCCTGCTTGTAGAGTACGCAAGAAAGGTGGGGACAAACATCGTGCTAAGGGGTATGAGAACGGTATCTGATTTTGAATACGAGCTTCAGATGGCTCTTTCAAATAAAACCCTTTATCCAGAGCTTGAAACGGTGTTTATGGTTACAGAGAGCATGTACTCACACATAAGCTCATCACTCATTAAAGAGATTGTAACGCTTGGAGGCTCTGTCAAGCAGATGGTTCCAGAGATTGTGGAAGAGAAGCTCAGGGAAAAACTACTTAAAAGATAGGAGGTATGAGATTAGATGAAACTGGCTGCCCGTGCACAGAGGCTAAAACCGTCGGCAACGCTTGCAATCTCGGCAAAGGCAAAGGCTCTAAAGGCCGAGGGTATAGATGTTGTAGGGTTTGGCGCAGGAGAGCCAGACTTTGACACACCCGATAACATAAAGGAAGAGGCCATAAGGGCAATCAAAGAGGGTTTTACCAAGTACACCCCTGTTGGGGGAATAGATGAGTTAAAGAACGCAATTATCTCAAGGCTAAAAGAAGACCATGGGTTGGATTACGTAAAATCCGAAATCATAGTATCCTGTGGGGCAAAGCATGTGCTCTACAACCTCTCCCAGGCTCTTTTTGAAGAGGGGGATGAGGTTATAATCCCCTCCCCTTACTGGGTATCCTACCCGGAACAGGTTACCCTTGCCGGTGCAACCCCGGTTTTTATCGAAACAAACGAAGAAGAGGGCTTTAAGATAGACCCAGATAGGTTAAGAAGGCTTATAACAAAAAACACAAAGGCCATTATACTTAACTACCCGTGTAATCCAACCGGAGCAACCTATACCGAGGAGGAGCTTAAGGTAATAGCTGAGATAGCCCTGGATGCGGGGTTGCTTATAGTGTCAGATGAGATCTACGAGAAGATCCTCTACAACGGCCTTACCCACACCCCTGTTGCAAAGCTAGGGGAGGATGTAAAAAAGATAACAGTTCTTGTAAACGGTGTTTCAAAATCATACTCCATGACAGGGTGGAGGATAGGATACGCAGCAGGGGATAAAAGGATTATAGAGGCTATGAGTAACCTTCAGGGACAATCAACTTCCAATCCAACCTCTATCTCCCAGAGAGCAGCCGTTGAGGCACTAAAAGGACCCCAGGATGAGGTAAGGAGAATGGTTCTTGAGTTTGAAAAGAGAAAAAACTACGTGGTTGAGAGGCTAAACAGTATACCCGGCTTTAGGTGTTTTAACCCCCAGGGAGCCTTTTACGTTTTTCCAAACATATCAGGGTTCTTCGGTAAAAGATATGCGGGAAAAGAGATAAGAAGCTCGGTAGACTTTACGGAATTCCTCCTTGAAGAGGCAAAGGTAGCCGTTGTACCCGGTATAGAGTTTGGCGCAGACAGATACATAAGGATATCCTATGCAACCTCAATGGAAGAGATTGAGAAAGGAATGAACAGGATAGAGGAAGCCGTTGGTAAACTCAGGTAATGAACAAAATAAGGCTTGGGCTTTCCATATCCCTAAGCGGTAAGTACGCAATCCAGGGCAGGGAAAGCTTTGAGGGAATTTCTCTCTGGGTAAAAAATACAAACTCTAAAGGGGGAATCCGCCTCGGGAAACAGGGTGGCCGGCTACCGGTAGAGCTTGTTTACTACGATGATGAAAGCTCAGCAGATAAGTGCAGACGCATTACAGAAAAACTCATAGCAGACGATAGGGTTGATATACTTATAGGCCCTTACTCAAGCGGACACACACTTGCTGCAGCTGAGGTGGCAGAAGGGCACAGAAAGGTACTCTGGAATCACGGTGGCTCATCGGATGAGATATTTAACAAAGGGTTTAAATACCTGGTAAGCACCATTACACCTGCAAGCCGCTACATGGCGGGAATAATAGAGATGGTAAGGAAGCTCGATGGGGAAGCAAAAAGGATTGCACTTTTTAGCGCAAAAGACAGTGGCTTCTCAACAAGCGTTGCAAGCGGAGCAAAAGAGCACGCTCTAAAGAACGGATTTTATGTAACCGAATTTAAATACCTATCTGGTACAAAAGACCTCTCATCTGAGCTCTGCCTTCTTAGGGAAAAAGACTTTGACGTAATACTTGGAGTAGGTCGTGCTGAAGATGATCTTGCCCTTGCAGAGCAGATCCTAGAAGAAGGGATTTACGCAAAGGCAATAGGCCTTGTCGTAGCGGCTATAAAAGAGTTTAAAGAAGCCCTTGGTGAAAAGGCAGAAGGCTTTTTGGGGCCAAGCCAATGGGAACCTGGTATAGGCATAAAACCCGATTTTGGGCCAACCCCCAGGGAATTTTTCCATGAGTTTAAAAGGGCCTATGGTAAGGAACCAGATTACACAGCGGCACAGGGATACAACATAGGACTTATCATACAGAGATGCATCGAAGAGTCACAGACACTTGACAACCTGGCTTTAAGAGAGAAAGCCAGCGAGCTTACGTTTAAGACATTCTACGGTGACTTTAAAATAGAGCCATCAACCGGCAACCAGATAGCTCATAGAACCGTAATCGTTCAGTGGCAGGGAGGGGTAAAATACGTTGTGTACCCACAAGAGCTTGCAGAGAGAAAACCCATTTATCCCAGGCCAAAAACCTAAGTGATTCAGAGTGAAACCCTTGAAAGCTCCCTTAGAGATGACCCCTCAAAGGGATAAACATCCGCAAGCTCTAGGCTCTTTTTAACCACCTCATCAATGCCAAGTTTTTCTTCAAGCGCTTTTAAGCGCTCAAGATTTGCCCTTGTCTTTGGATGGGGAGCTACAATCGAGCAACAGTCTTTGTAGGGCCTTATTGATATCTCATAGGTTTCAATTCTTCTTGCAATATCAATAATCTCCTGTTTGTCAAAGGCTATAAGGGGTCTAAAAACGGGTAAAGAGGTTACCTCACTTACCGCCCTTATGTTCTCAAGTGTCTGGGATGCTACCTGACCAAGGCTATCCCCAGTAACCAGTGCCTGGTAACCGTACCGGTTTGCAATCCTCTCTGAAACCCTTAGCATAAAACGGCGGAACAAAACAAGCTCGTATCCCCGGGTTTTCCTATCCGTATCGAGGTTAAGCAGGGCAAGTTGAAAAGGATAGTAGGGAACTAAAAACACCTTTGACTCAAACTGGTACCTGTTTAGCACCTCCACCAGATCAGATATCTTAGTGTCAACCACACTCTTATTCTGTGGGAAAACGTGAAAGTGGATAAAATCCACCCTGCACCCTCTTTTCATAATGAGATACGAAGCAACCGCAGAGTCTATACCCCCTGATAGAAGACAAAGAACCCTTCCATTGGCACTTACCGGCAGCCCACCAAGCCCCCTTATCTTCTCAAAGTAAACAAAGGCATCCTCTGCAATCTCCACATATATTGGAAGCTCAGGGTCCTTAAGCCTTACCTTAAGACCATATTTTCTTGCTACCTCAGCCCCTATTTCCCCCGCTATCTGAGGAGAGGTATACGGAAACCGTTTATCTGCCCTTTTAACAAAAACGCCAAAGCTCTTACTCTCTCCCACCCTCTCCCCAACCTTCTTGAGAATAAAGTCTACAATTGCCCCAAGGTTCTTCTCCACCCTGTATGCAGGTGCAAACCAGGAGATACCAAAGACGTATTTAAGGTGTTCAGGATTACCATCTTCTACAACAAGCCTGCTCTCAAGTTTTCTAACCCGCCCACCTGTTGCCCTTTTTATATTCTCCGTAAGCTTGTCTTCAAAAAACCTTCGGTTCTTTCCCTTAAGGGCAATCTCACCGTAATGAACCAGTGTAAGCATAGTTTTTAAAAGCTATAAGTTATATTTTTTAACCAATTATCATACTTAAACAAGGATGCTTTTCAAACCTTGTATGGGAAAGTCTGTTTTCCCCGTCCTTTAATCAGCCCATATATACCCTCCATATCGAGGTTGCTCCTAAGAAGCTCAGCCAGCCTGTTATAGGCCTCTTCCCTTGAAGGCAAATCCCCTTTGGTTTCTTGGTTATGCAGGCGTTTTTTCCTTGCCAGGCTTTTAACAAAAGCAGAGCGGAGGTTTTCGTTTTCAAATACACCGTGGAGATAGGTTCCGTAAACCGGCATATCCCTTGAAATTGCTCCGTCAAGTTCAAAGCCTTCCCTAAGTAACTTGAGAAAGGGCTTATCAGATGAGCCAAGAAAGGACCTTCCCATGTGTATTTCATAACCCGATATAACCTGCCCCTCTAGGCCCTTAAAAAGCTCTCCCCCATCCAGAACCACTGCCTTGGTTCTTTTAAGAACCTTTTCCCTATTAAAAACGGTAACCATATCTAAAAGCCCAAGACCTTCTGTCTTATGATAAGATGACTCAACCACTTCTTCATCCACAATCAACCTTCCAAGCATCTGATAACCTCCACATATGCCTATTATGGGAACATCTCCAGCCATCTTAAGAATCCTCTCTGCCATACCTGAATTCTTTAAATAGATTAGATCCGCAATGGTACTTTTTGTACCTGGAAGCACTATCGCATCAACACCATCAAGCTCCTCTTTCCTTACTATGTATCTAACAACCACCCCCCTTTCCCGCTCAAGCGGGGAAAAATCGGTAAAGTTTGAAATTCTTGGTAACCGTATCACGCCAACCACAATACCCGAACTACTTGAATTCAAACCAGCTCTATTCTCAAGTGATACCGAGTCTTCCTCATCGATAACGATATCATTAAAGTAGGGTATAACACCAAAAACCCTTTTTCCCGTTTTTCTCTCAAGGAAATCAACTCCAGGCCTTAGTAGATTCACATCCCCTCTGAACTTGTTTATAATAAATCCCTTTATAAGTCTTTTATCCCTGCTGGATAAAAGCTCAAGCGTTCCAATTATTGATGCAAATACCCCACCCCTGTCAATATCACCCACAAGCAAAACCGGGGCTCCTAAAAGGTGGGCAACCCTCATGTTAGCTATATCGTGTCTTCTCAGGTTTACCTCAGCCGGACTTCCAGCACCCTCAATAACCACTATATCGTATAACCCAATTAGCCTCTTAAGAGAATCCCGGATAACCTCAATTGCCCTTCGCCTGAATCCATAGTATTCCTTTAGGGTCATGTTTGCAACCGGCTTACCAAGCACTATAACCTGAGAACCAAAATCTGCCGAAGGCTTTAGAAGTATAGGGTTCATATAGACTGTGGGTTCAACACAAGCAGCCTCTGCCTGAACAGCCTGTGCCCTTGCAATCTCACCCCCATCGAGGGTAACGTACGAGTTAAGGCTTATATTCTGAGCCTTAAAGGGAGCAACCGAGTATCCATCCTGCCTAAAGATCCTGCAAAGCCCTGTGACTATAACGCTTTTTCCCACATGTGAAGATGTTCCCTGAACCATTATAACCCCTGCACCCATAATCCCTTGGCTCCCTTTTGTTAAAAGAGATTAACCCACTAAGGTAAAAGTTCAAACAGAAAAGCCGGGCAAGTGCTACCCGGCTTTTCTAATCTAGGGTATTTGGTTTATAGTGTAATTAGAACCTGATCCTTGGTCCTACCATAAAGGTGGTTAGCTGCTTCTTGGGGGAATCATCCCTGTCAAAAAGGAAAACCGTATTTACCTCGGCACCAAGCCCTACATTACGGGCTATCCAGAAGTTAAGCCCGGCTCCAGGGCCAATTCCAAACTTATCCACGGAAGACACACCATCTGCATCAAACCTTACCCATGAGGCCTCCCCCTTAACATACGGGACAAAGGAGTTAAAGGCCTTTTGAAACCTTATCTCTCCACCAAGCTTCATCACATCTGGATTGTCCCCACCTACCTCATCAATAAGGTCATCCGCATCAAATGTCCACTGCCAGAAGCCACCTATGGAGACAACCTTATCGAGTTCACCAGGAAGGGGTGGAGAGTAGTTGAGGTTTAGATTGTAACCCGCATCTCCGTTAAACAGGGTAGCAAAACTACCTTCTACTTGAAACCTGTGCGTTAACCAGTCTTGTTGACTAAAAGATGGAGAGGCAATAGAGAAAACAAACCCCAAAGCCAAAAGCGCTACAGCCAACTTCCTCATGGAAGCACCTCCTTAACAAGAGTTTTTAAGTAAGCACTTACTTATTTTATTTTAAAGATAACAACAAATATAAAGCTGTCAACAACTTATTTTTTATTAGTATAGATGATAAAATCAGAAAATGGTTTCTTGGTTACTCTGGTGGAGCCGAGGGGACTTGAACCCCCGCCCTCTTGAATGCCATTCAAGCGCTCTCCCAACTGAGCTACGGCCCCACTTTTCACATATTATTAGCTGTCTTTACTTTGTTGTCAAATCCTAAAATTTTGTTAGAATACAAAGTTTATATAAAATAAAGGCGGTTTTACTGTATTCAGGGATACAAACGGCTAGCAGAGGAGTCAGGGCTTTATGAAAACTGTTAACGTAGGTCTAATAGGAGCAGGTACAGTAGGCTGTGGGGTTATAAAGGTTCTTACCGAAAACAGCGAGCTTATAGAGAAGAGGTCAGGTGTTAGAATACAGTTAAAGAAGATAGCAGATATAGATATTAAGAGAAAAAGACCGGTTCAGATTCCAGAGTCCCTTCTAACAACAAACGCATGGGAAATCATAGAAGACACAGAGATCCCGATAGTAATTGAGCTTGTAGGCGGAACCACTGTGGCAAAGGACTTTGTTTTAGGAGCCATTGAGAGGGGCAAACACGTGGTTACCGCAAACAAAGCCCTCCTTGCACTCTACGGTAAAGAGATATTCCTTGCTGCTTCTAAAAGAGAGGTGGATGTAGGGTTTGAGGCAAGCGTTGGTGGGGGAATACCGATTATACGGGCAATTAGAGAAGGGTATGTGGCAAATAACATTCTCTCTATCTACGGAATCATAAACGGAACCTCAAACTACATACTTTCAAAGATGACAGAAGAGGGAAGAGAGTTTAACGAGGTACTGAAGCAGGCGCAGGCTGAAGGGTATGCAGAAGCTGATCCTTCCCTTGATATAGATGGGATAGATGCCGCACACAAGCTCTCAATACTTGTGATGCTTTCTTTCGGTATTTTCCTTGACTTTAGTAGAATCCATGTAGAGGGAATACGCAATATTACTCCCCTTGATATATCCTTTGCAAACGAGTTTGGCTACAGGATAAAGCTCCTTGCAATTGCAAAATCAAGAGAAGGGAGAATCGAAGCAAGGGTGCATCCGACCCTTGTAAGAAAGGAGACGCCGCTTGCAGACGTATCCGGGGTGTTTAATGCCATACATGTAACCGGTGATGCAGTTGGCCCCACAATGCTCTATGGAATGGGAGCAGGAATGATGCCAACAGCAAGCGCAGTGGTAAGTGATGTTGTAGAGATTGCAAAGAACATAACCCTTGGTAACTCACACTCCTCACTGCCCAGGTTCTACGGAGGAGATATATCGTCTTCCCCTCTCCCAATGAGTGAGATAACAACAAAGTACTACCTCAGATTCCAGGTTGAAGACAGGCCAGGGGTTTTAGCCCAGATTGCAGGAAGCCTTGGGAAAAACAACATAAGCATAGAATCCGTTATACAGAAGGGAAGAAAGCTTGAGGGAGGGGATGTACCGGTGTTTATAATGACACACGAGGCAAGGGAAAAAGACCTCCTTTCTGCACTTGATGAGATAGATAGGTTCCCCGTTGTAAAGGCAAAGAGTGTTTTCATACGTATAGAAGAGCTCTAAGGCTTTTTATAACCTTAGGTGTTTCTGAAATTTGAACATATCCCCGGATTATTTAATAATATTTCAGTTAGATGGCCAGAGTACACAAAAGAAAAGAAACCAGCCTTTTAAGAGAGGTTTTTGATGCAATTCCAGATGGAATCATTGTTCTTGATCTGTCTTTTTGCGTTCTTTCAATTAACGATTCTGCAGAAAGCATCTTTAAGGTCTCAAGAAAAAAGGTAGTTGGCAGACCCTGTTTTGAGTTTCTTCCACAGGAGATAGTGGATATAGCAAAAAGGTCTATAAGAGAGGAAAGAAGTGTCTTTGGGGATACACTTACCCTTCCTATAAAAGGGAAAGAAAGGATAACCGCTCAGGCCGTTGCCTCTCCCATCTTCTCGCAGAAGGGCAATCCGATAGGTATTGTTGTGCAGGTAAAGGACCTCTCGGGAGCAAAGTTTTTGAGTGAAAAGACGCTTCAAGAGATATCCACCCACACGTTTGAAGGTTTAATTGCAGGCCTTGCACACGAACTGAAAAACCCACTAGGTGGGATAAAAGGTGCTGCCCAGATTCTAAAATCAGAAACAACCAGCCCGGATACGATAAAGTGTGCGGAGATAATAATCAAGGAGGTAGACAGACTAAACTTGCTTCTTGAAAGGCTAAAGGGTCTTCAACCCTTTGCAAGGGAAACATTTGAACCGGTAGACATCCACGAGATACTATCAGAGGTAATATACCTTGAGTCAAAATCGAGCAAAAAGGATATAAATTTCATAGAGAACTTTGATGTAACCCTGCCTCCGGTTATTGGAGATCGAGACTCCCTTAAACAGGTCTTTTTAAACCTCGTAAAGAACGCAATAGAGGCGGTTTCTGTAAATGGAACGATTGAGATATCAACCAGATGGATTACAGACTACAAGTTAAAAGGTGAAAACGCAATATCTATAGACATAAAGGACAACGGCATAGGAATACCAAAAGATAACCTAGAAAAAATCTTTACGCCGTTTTATACTACTAAAAGAAAAGGCTCGGGATTGGGGCTGTTTCTAGCATATCAGATTATAGCCAAGCACGGTGGTGCTATATTTGTAGAGAGTGAACCCGGGAAAGGAACCGTATTTAGAGTATATCTTCCCGTATCAAAACAAGAAAGAGAAGATATACAGAGCGGTTTTTTAACGTATGGATAGGAAATGAGGGAAAAAATCCTTATAGCAGACGATGAAGAAAGCATAAGATGGGTTCTTGGAAACTGCCTGGAAAAAGCAGGATACAAGGTTGAGTATGCAGAAGATGGAACCCAGGCCCTTGAGAGAATAGCTTCTGATAACTTCTCCCTAATCATACTGGATATAAGGATGCCAGATACAAACGGGCTGGAGGTTATGCGCCAGATTAGAAGCGCTGGTATAGATACCCCTGTAATCATAATAACGGCTCAGAACACGGTAAAAAATGCAATAGATGCAATGAAAGAAGGGGCATACGACTACCTGCTCAAACCCTTTGACCTGGATGAGGTCAAGATCACCGTTCAAAGAGCGGTAGAAAGCTACAGAAACGCAAGGAAACTCGAACAATTCAGGGCAGCGCTAAAGGAAGCCATAGAACCATCTCAGGAGATCATAGGAAAGTCTCCGGCTATGCTTAAGATATACAAAACCATTGGACGCATAGCCGAAAAGGATATAACTGTTCTTATCACAGGAGAGAGCGGAACCGGAAAAGAGCTTATAGCAAGAGCAATTCACCAGAATAGCAGGAGAAAAGAGGAGCGTCTTGTTGCCGTAAACATAACCGCAATCCCGAAAGAGCTTCTTGAAAGTGAGCTGTTTGGATACGAAAAGGGAGCGTTTACAGGGGCAACCATAAGAAAACAGGGAAGATTTGAAGAGGCAAACAGGGGAACGCTCCTTTTAGATGAAATAGGGGATATGCCCTTTGAGCTTCAAACAAAACTGCTAAGGGTACTTGAGGAAAAGAGGTTTTACCGTCTTGGGAGTGAAAAACCCGTTGAGGTAGATGTACGGGTAATTGCATCAACGAACAAAAACCTGGAAGAAGAGGTTGCTCTTGGAAGATTTAGGAAGGACCTCTACTACAGGTTAAACGGTATAACCATCGAGATACCACCACTTAGGGAAAGAAAAGAGGATATACCCCTTCTTGTTGAGTACTTTGTTGACAGATACGGAAAGGAGTTTGGTATAGGTAAAAGGGTAATATCGGAAGAGGCAAAAGAGATACTCCTAGAGTACAACTGGCCTGGAAACGTAAGGGAGCTTGAAAACACTATAAAGCGCGTGCTTGTTCTCTCCTCAGATTCGATAATTACAGCAGATATACTGCTTGAGGCAGCCCCTTACCTAAAGGGGAAAACCCCTGGAAAAGAAGACTCACTTGATAAGCTAATTTCAAGCCACCTTATCAATCTGATTAACTCTCATGAAGAAGGCCCACGAGGGGAGGGGATATACGGTACCATTATAAAGATGGTTGAGAAACCACTTATAGAAACGGTTCTAAAACTTACCAGGGGAAACAAAAAGAAGGCTGCCTCACTTCTTGGTATAAACAGAAACACCCTTTCAAAGAAGATTGAGGAGCTTGGGATATATATAGCAGAGGCTTCCGATTAGAGTCCAGACTGTGCTTTCTTCTTCCTTCTGTACATAAAGGCCCTTGAAGAACCAGGAAGCTCAAGTTTCTCCAATCCCTCCTTTGCCGCAGATTGCTCCGCCTCCTTTTTGTTCCTCCCACTACCTCTGCCAAGAACCCTCTTTCCTACCCTGACCTCAACGTAAAAGCACTTGTTATGAGGCGGGCCTTCCTCGAGAACCACCTTGTACTTTGGAACGCTTCTAAAGCGTTTCTGTACAAGCTCTTGAAGTTTTGTTTTGTAATCTGTAAAAAGCTCCCTATCATCAAGACACCTTTTAAGGAAACGCGATATTACCTGAAAAGCCTTCCTGTATCCACCGTCCAGGTAAACTGCACCGATTAAAGCCTCAAATCCTGCAGCAAGGTTTGATTCACGCTCTCTTCCTCCGGTAAGCTCTTCTCCCCTTCCCAAGATCAACTCCTTATCTATACCGAGTTCCCTTGCAAACCGGGCAAAGTTTACCCTGCTTACAATAGCGCTTTTCATCTTGGAGAGCTTACCCTCCGATGCCTTTGGAAAACGATCATAGAGAAACCTTGCAACAACACAACCCAAAACAGCATCCCCTAAAAACTCCAATCTCTCATAGCTCTCCACAGACATCTCGTTTGCATATGAGCTGTGCGTAAGCGCGGTTCGTAGAAGGTCTTTGTTCTTAAACTCGTAGCCAAGTTTCTTCTCTATCATGGTTTTAAAACCTATCATAAGGTAAAGGAAAATCAACCATTCTCCCCACCATCCAAATCAGTTCCACCAGAGTTATTGTAAAAGAGGTGTTTCTGGGTATCCTTACGGTCTTTATAGGGAACCAAATCCTTAGAGACAAGGTGAAAAAAAACTACATCTGTAAGGTTATAAGCATTTTAAAAGAGGAAGCCCGCAAATGGGATGTACCGGTTGTTACCCTTATGGCTGAAAGATCACATGACCCTTTTAAGGTCTTAATATCCACAGTGCTTAGCCTGCGCACCCAAGACAGGGTAACAGAAGGAGCATCAAAAAGGCTATTTGAGCTTGCAGACAATCCAAATGACATGCTAAAGCTAAGCCCAGAAGAGATAGAAAAAGCCATATATCCAGTCGGTTTTTACAAGGTTAAGGCAAGAAACATACTGGGGATCTGTAAGGACCTTGTTGAAAGGTACAACTCAAAGGTACCCGATAACATGGAAGAGCTTCTTAAACTAAAGGGAGTGGGTAGGAAAACCGCAAACCTTGTCCTAAGCATGGGATACAGGAAGCACGCAATCTGCGTAGATACGCACGTACACCGCATATCAAACAGACTGGGTTATGTACGAACAAAAAACCCCCTAGAAACTGAGTTTGCCCTAATGAAGAAGCTTCCTAAAAAACACTGGATAGAGTATAACAGCCTTCTTGTAGCGCTGGGACAGCAGGTATGCAGACCGATATCTCCAAAGTGTGGTGAATGTCCTGTTGAAAGATACTGTGAAAAGGTTGGGGTAGAGAAAAGAGGGAAAGCAAATAAATATAGGGAAAGAGTTTGACTATGGCTCGTTTCCAAATATAATTGAATTGCCTAGCACTCTACAACAACGGCAGGTTGAAAAGGAGGTATTCTGAGTTTGGAATCATTTATATTCTACCTGTTTGCCGTGGTCTCGATTGCCAGTGCGCTTTTAGTTGTATCCCACAGAAACCCTGTGGTAAGTGCCCTATCACTGGTTCTTACCCTCTTTTCAACAGCTGTTCTCTTTATACTTCTCCTTGCACACTTTATTGCTGTTATTCAGGTGCTGATTTATGCAGGGGCAATCATGGTTCTTTTTATCTTTACGGTAATGTTTCTAAACCTAAGAGACGATGCCCTGAGTTTTGATGCCCAGGGTATGAAGCTAAAATTAGCAACGCTATTTGTGATACTGCTTATAGTCGGTTACTTTTCACATCTCGGTTTTAAAAAAGGTGTTTTACTTCTTAGCCAGAACAAAAACCTGATTCCAGAAAACTTTGGCACGGCAGAAGCGGTTGCAGAGGTCCTTTTTAGAGACTATCTGCTTCCGTTTGAGCTTACCTCCATACTCATAGTTGTGGCAATACTGGGGGTAGTTGTGATAGCCAAAAGGAGGCTTAACTGAGTTGATGGGTATTCCAATAGAGCACTACCTTGTGCTAAGTGCTATTCTCTTTGTAATTGGCGCATACGGGGTTATTATAAGGAAAAACCTAATTATAGTTCTTATGTCTCTTGAGCTTATGCTGAACTCAGCAAACATAGCATTTGTGGCATTCTCAAGGGCTCTTTCAGATATGACCGGGCACGTATTTATGATAATGGCCCTTACTGTGGCCGCTGTTGAGGTAGCAGTTGGTCTGGCACTTGTTGTGGCCATCTACATGCATAAAGAGACACTCGATATAGATGTGTTAAAAATGCTTAAAGGATAACTTTTGAGGTATAGAGATGCTTGTATGGATAGTTCTTGCCCCGCTTATAGGTGTTCTGGTAAACGGAGTGGTATTTGCCTCAGGGGTATGGAAGAAACTACTAAACGGAGATGAGCATACCGAAAAGAGAATCGTAAGCTTTGTCGGTTGCGGTGTTATACTTGCCTCAGCAATACTCTCCACACTTGCCTTTCTTAAACTCAGTCTAACTGACGAAAAACATATTATCCAAGAGCTTTTTGTCTGGATTCCCTCAGGAGAGCTCAAAATAGGCTTTGAGTTTTTATTTGATTCCCTATCATGTGTAATGAGCCTTGTGGTTACCTGGGTAAGCTTCCTCATTCATGTCTACTCAATAGGTTATATGCACGAAGACCGCTCCTACTCAAGGTACTTTACGTATCTAAACATGTTTGTGTTCTTTATGCTTCTGCTTGTGCTTGGCAATAACTTCCCGCTGATGTTTGTTGGGTGGGAAGGTGTGGGTCTTGCCTCTTATCTTCTCATCGGGTTCTGGTATGAAGATGCGGAAAAGGCATACGCAGGTAGAAAGGCCTTTATAGTAAACAGAATAGGAGACTTTGGTTTTATCCTTGGTATCTTCCTCATATTCTTCGTATTTGGTTCTCTAAACTACCAAGAGGTCTTTAGCAGGGCACTTAGCCCAGAGTTTATGGATGCAATTCCACAAGCAGTTATAACCACGATAGCGCTGCTTCTGTTTGTTGGAGCGGTAGGGAAATCTGCTCAATTTCCACTCTATGTCTGGCTTCCAGATGCAATGGCTGGTCCCACCCCAGTAAGTGCGCTGATCCATGCTGCTACCATGGTTACTGCAGGGGTTTATATGATAGCAAGGTGCAATGTGTTTTACTCTCAATCCCCAACAGCTCAGATGATAGTTGTTGGTATCGCAACCTTTACCGCCTTTTTAGCTGCAACGATAGCCATAACGCAAAACGATATCAAAAAGGTTCTGGCCTACTCCACCGTAAGCCAGCTTGGGTACATGTTTATGGGTGTTGGCTCCGGAGCCTATGTGGCGGGAATGTTTCACCTTGTAACTCACGCCTTCTTTAAAGCACTTCTTTTCCTTGGTTCAGGAAGCGTAATCCATGCACTTGGTGGAGAACAGGATATAAGAAAGATGGGGGGGCTTAGACGGTTTCTTCCGGTAACCTCTATAACCTTCCTTATAGGAACCCTTGCAATCTCTGGGGTTCCTCTATTTTCGGGTTTCTTCAGTAAAGATGAGATACTTGGGGCTCTATACGAAAAGGGATACGGTATATGCTGGTTTATAGCTCTTGTTACAGCGGTTCTTACCGCTTTTTACATGCTAAGACTCTATATACTAACCTTTGAAGGCAAACCAAGAATCCCTGAAGACCTAAAGCACCACATACACGAATCACCTCCCTCCATGTTAATACCCCTTATAATACTTGCCGTTCTCTCCGTAGCAGGTGGGTATATAGGGATTCCCGAGTTTATGTGGAAATCTATAGGGATAGAAGGAGAAAACCTGTTTGAGAGATTCCTTTCATCCTCTATTCTTTCCACAGAACAGGTAACACACCACGCATTACCACACGGGTCACTTACCCACTGGGGACTTGTTGCACTCTCGGTTCTTGCAGCCTTCGTGGGTATAGCACTGGCCGTTTACATGTATGCCATAAACCCCGTGCTTCCTGAAAGGCTTACAGAAAAACCCATTGTATCCCTTCTCTACAGGGGATCATACGGGAAATGGTTTGTGGACGAGATATATGATCTGGTCTTTGTAAAAACGTTTGTTAACCTCTCAAAACTCCTGGCCCTATTTGATTTGAAGGTAATTGATGGAGCTGTAAACGGTATTGCAGGGGCAATAAGGGCCCTTGCATCCGTTCTTAGAACCGCTCAGACAGGGCTTCTTAGATTCTATGCCGCCTTAATGGCCATCGGGGTTACGGCTATCCTTGTATACATGATACTCTCAGCAAGGTTCTAATTTAATTTAAAGCAAAAAGAGGGGATAGCCAGAAGTAATTGGCTATCCCCCCTGAATTCATTTTCACCGTATACAGTGTCTATACGTCGAAATAAAGAACAAACTCATAGGGAACCGGTCTAAGCTTAATTGGATTTACCTCTCTCTCCATCTTGTAGTTTATCCATGTTTCAATTACGTCTTCGGTAAAGACATCTCCCTTGAGCAGAAACTCGTGATCCTTCTCAAGAGCCTTCAGAGCCTCTTCAAGAGAACCAGGAACAGAGGGAATACCCGCAAGCTCCTCTGGACCCAGTGAGTATATGTCCTTATCAAGGGGCTCCCCTGGGTCTATTCTGTTTTCGATTCCATCTAGCCCAGCCATAAGCATTGCAGCAAAGGCCATATAACCGTTACATGATGGATCTGGAAACCTCACCTCTATCCTCTTTGATTTGGGGCTGGGTGAGTACATAGGAATACGTATTGCAGCGCTTCTGTTCCTTGCGGAGTAGGCAAGGTTTACAGGAGCCTCGTATCCGGGAACAAGCCTCTTATATGAGTTTGTCGTAGGAGCAACAAAGGCACAGAGGGCTGGGGCATGCTTTAGTATTCCCCCTATGTAGTACATGGCAATGTCACTTAAACCGGCATAACCGTTTCCAGCAAAGAGCGGCTCACCGTTTTTCCAGAGTGACTGGTGTGTGTGCATTCCGGAACCATTATCGCCAAATATAGGCTTTGGCATGAAGGTAACCGTTTTGTTATGCCTTCTTGCAACGTTTCTACACACGTACTTGTACCACATCATTATATCACCCATCTCAACCAGAGGGGCAAACCTGATATCAATCTCAGCCTGACCTGCGGTTGATACCTCATGGTGGTGTTTCTCAACAGCTATACCAAGCCCCTCAAGAACCCTTATCATCTCTGATCTAATATCCTGGTAGTTGTCTGTAGGTGGAACAGGAAAATAACCCTCTTTGTGTCTTGGTTTATAACCAAGGTTTGGTCTTTCATCCCTCCCTGAATTCCATATCCCCTCTATGGAGTCTATAAAGTAGAAGCCAGAGTTTGCAGTCTGATCATATCTAATATCGTCGAATATAAAGAACTCAAGCTCGGGTCCAAAGTAAGCTGTATCGGCAATCCCAGTATTTTTCATATGAGCTACAGCCTTCTTTGCTATGTTTCTGGGATCCTTTGAATATGGCTCGCGCGTTATAGGGTCAACCACATCACATATGATCGCAAGCGTTGGAATCTCACAGAACGGATCAATACGCGCCGTTGTGGGATCCGGAATAACTATCATATCGCTTGTGTGGATAGACTGCCATCCACGGATACTTGAGCCATCAAATCCCAGTCCCTCTTCAAATGTCTCCTCATCAAGCTCATGAGGAGGAGCACTGAAGTGCTGCCATGTTCCTAGGAAATCAAGAAACCTGAAATCGATAATCTCTACATTTTTCTCCTTAACCAGTTTTAACACATCACCTGGAGTTCGAGGAAACATGTTGTTTGTACCTCCTTTTTTCTTGGTGCTCATAAAACTAACCCTCCTTGCAAATATTTATTTTTAATAAAGAGAATAAAAACTCACTTAAAGTGCATCTTCACCGCGTTCCCCTGTTCTTATTCTTATAACCTCTTCCATCGGGAGTATAAATATTTTGCCATCCCCTATTTTCCCGGTTCTAGCGCTTTCCATTATGGCATCAACAACCTTGGTTACAATCGAGTCAGGGACAACAATTTCGAGTTTTATCTTGGGCAAGAAGTCTATAACGTACTCAGCCCCTCTGTATAGCTCAGTGTGACCCTTTTGCCTGCCAAACCCCTTTACCTCTGTAACCGTAAGCCCCTGAACACCCACTTCCTTTAGCGCCTCCTTAACCTCATCCAATTTAAACGGTTTTATTATGGCTTCTATCTTTTTCATATATCATTAACCTCCTCACATACTAGCTAATGCAAACAACATACCACTTCCTTTACTATCATTCAATCAGTAAAAAAGCCAGTTTTTGAGTTTAAACAAATACCGGGATGCCTACCTATTAAGCACAGAGTGTTAAAAAATAAACACAAACCCTAAAGAGGGGTAAATAGAGGGATACCACACCTACAGTTAATGTAAAAACTACCACTTACCCGTACTTTATTAAGCCCCTTACACCTCAAGTAAGCTTCTTAGTATAAAAGCCGTCTTTGACTTCTTAAGTTTCTTTAGTGCCCCTTTCTCTATCTGCCTTATCCTTTCCCTGGTTAAACCAAAACGCTTACCGATCTCATCAAGTGTGGATGGGGTTTCGTATCCGATCCCAAATCTCATCTTTATAACCTCCCTCTCCCTTGGACTTAAAACAGAGAGTGCCTTATCTATATTGTCGGGGATGGACACAGTAGCAATTACAGAGTCTGGAGGAAGCAGGTTATTATCGGGTATAAGGTCCTTATAGGTCATCTTTTCATCATCCCATACAGGTGAATCAAGGCTTATTATCTTTTCATTGGCCTCAAGGACCCGTTTAATGTTTTCAACTGACATGTTAACCCTTTCTGCAATCTCCTCGGTAAAAGGAGCCCTTCCCATGTCTCTCTCAAGCTTTGAGCGCACACTTCTTACCCTGCCGGATTTCTCAAGCACATAGGAAGGAATCTTTACGGTTCTTGTCTGGTTAAATATGGCTCTAATTATAGCCTGATTTATCCACCAGCAGGCATAGGTTGAAAACCTATAACCCTTTGTATGGTCAAACCTCTCTACAGCCTTTATAAGACCGAGATTTCCCTCCTGAATCAAATCAAGGAATGGAACACCCCTGCCAATGTATCTTTTTGCTATGCTTGCAACCAGCCTTAGATTTGCCCTGACAAATCTATTCTTAAAATGGTTTGCCCTGTTTAGGTAAGCATCAAAGAGGTTTAAAAGCCTTTTTACCCTATCCACATTAACCCCTTCAAGCTTATCCCCTCTTGCTATAGCCTCTCTAATCTCCTTAATTGACCTCTTCGGTGCACCGTTTCTACCGTTAAATGCCTTTTCCACAAGCTTCTGAATCTCCCTTGCCTTTAGCTCACACCTTTTTATCTTTGCTGCAACCTCAACCTCTTCACCAGGAGTAAAAAGTGGCTCCATGCCCACTTCCTTAAAGTACATGTTTATGAGTTTTAACTCTTTATCCAGTGTTTCATCGCTACCCGAAATCCCCTTATTGGATGAAGGTTCGATGTCAAAACCGTACTCTTCAGTCTTTATAAAACTCTCCTCCCCGAGTTCCCCGTATTCTTTAAATACCTCTTCAAGTTCTCTAAACTTGAGCATACATCTCACTCCTTTTAACTTATAGATGCAGGTATATCCAAATAGATGCAACCCTGTAGCTAGCTTACTCTATTTAAACCAAAGACTAGCATTTTGGTTTCAACCTATACGGATAAGGTCAAAGAACGGCAAAACAGAAATACCTACTGAATGGTAAATTTGCTATCGATTTCACCCGAAGCCCTTCTCTTTATATCAGACCACTTCTCAATTAAAACCTGCAGCTTTAACTGGGCCCCTTTCGTATCCCCCTCCCTAAGTAGATAAAGTGCCTCCCAGATATCCTTTACAGAACGCTCATTCTGTATCATGGATGGATGTATAAACGAACATATCTCACCGTAGTTAAGAACCAGATACCCTGAGCTATCGAAATCATAAAGCCAGCTCTTAAGATAACCAATCCCCGAGTCCATATCCTTTAGTACGGGAAGAACGAAGGGATCAACCGCATCATCTGATGCCCCTATAACACCCTTCACTATACCTTTTGCCTCCTCCAACCTGTCAATAGCAAGTGCTATCTTTGTATGATAACTTATAGACCCAAAGCCCCAAGGCGTGTAAAAAGACCTTTTTTCCTCATCCTTAAAGGGTACAAACCAGTAAAGGGGTATATAGTTTTCTGAATATAAAACCTGTGATTCTTTTTCAGAGGCCCTAAGAGACACTATGTAGTAGTTTCCCCTCTCATCTTTCATAAAGAAACAGTCTTCTATTTCATCTTCATCGATACCCAGATGATGCGAAAGGGCTTTTCTAAAGGTTTGGTACTCGGTACCAAACCAAACACCGTAGGGTGAAGTTGGACCTCCCCAGTACTGCTCGTAAAAATTGATATACCTTTTCCAGTACTCCTTCTTTTCCTTAAAAACATCTATAGGCTGATACACTATAAGAGAAGCCCTTGCCATAAGAAAACTAATAAACTAAATTGAAGATAAAATCAACTTGTGGTTATACGTTGACCCTATTTCCCCAAGGGATTATAATTTGTTGTAAATTAAAAAAGGAGGATGGAAAGATGAAGTTTATCTATGCACTTTTACTCTCGATCCTTATTGCTTCTTCCGCACTTGCCCAGGGAGCTGGACAGAAGGAGATAACCGTATACGACCCTGCCGATGCCCTTCACCCCTTTAAGCTTATAAGCCTCTTTGCCAGACCCCCTATTGGACTTCTAAACATATTCGTAAAGGGTGGGTACTGGGTTCTTGACTCTGAACCGATAAGGAGAGGATTCAATATAGATTACAGACCAACCTTTAACATAGATGAAGATTATTAGCAGTTATATTTTTATTCCTTTTCACATCCTACCTGCTTTCTTCTTTTCCATATAAAATAAACTAATATGAAACACCTTGAGGGTATTTTAAGCTCCCTTCCTACCCTACCGGGTGTGTACATAATGAAGGACGGGGAAGGAAGGGCCATATACATAGGAAAGGCAAAAAACTTAAAGGAGAGGGTGCGCTCCTATATAAAAAACTCAAAAAGTGACAGAAGACCTCAGATTCCCTACCTTCTAAACGAGCTATCAAAACTTGACTACTTTGTAACAAAAAACGAATACGAGGCCCTGATTCTAGAGAACGCTTTAATAAAGAAACACAAGCCAAAATATAACATTCTGCTAAAGGATGACAAAAACTACGCCTCCATAAGGATAGACCCAAGAGAAAGGTTTCCCAAACTAACCTATACAAGACGTATTTCAAACGATGGAGCCATCTACTTTGGGCCATTTGTTTCAACCGAAGCCCTAAGACAGACAAAAAGGCTTGTTCACAAGCTGTTTCTTTTACGTGATTGCAGCGATGAGAAATTCAGACGCCACTCAAGTAGACCCTGTCTAAACTACTACATGAAGCTATGCTCCGGGCCATGTGCAGGAAGAATAGAGGAAGATAGATACAGAGAAGCTGTTAAGGGAGCAACAATGTTCCTTAAAGGAAACACCAAAGAGGTGATAAAGCTGCTTACGGAGAACATGAACAAAGCCTCTGAAGAGATGAGATACGAGGATGCAGCACACTACAGGGACCAGATAAGGTTTTTACAAAAACAAGCCAGCATCGAGGGATTATTTACCGCAGGACTTAAAAACATGGATATAATCGGTTTCTACAGAGAGGGAACAAATGCCAGTTTCGTAGTTCTCTTTTCAAGAGGAGGAGGAATAATAGACAAATCAGAGTACTTCTTCAACAAGGTCACTGGAGATGATAAGGAGGTAGTTGGAGAATTCCTTAGACAGTTTTACAATAACGATAGATCCAGCCCTGAAGAGATACTTATACCAATTCGTTTTGAAGGTTTAGAAACCTTTTCACGGTGGCTCTCTGATAGATTAGGAAGGAAGACTAAGGTAACAGTTCCAAGAAGGGGAGGTAAAGCAAAGCTTATAGAAGTTGCCAGAGAAAATGCCAGGGAGAGCTTTAGAAGATTACTCTTTGAAAGCCAGAGAGAATCCTACCTGTTACACAGGCTAAAAGAACTGCTCTCCCTTTCTAACCTACCTGAGAGGATTGAGTGCTTTGATGTATCCAACATCCAGGGAAACACTGCTGTTGCCTCAATGGTTAGATTTGAGAATGGAAAACCCGTAAAAAGCAGATACAAAAGATTTAGAATAAAAACAGTCTACGGGGTAAATGACTACGCCATGCTCTACGAAGTCCTTATCCGCAGGCTAAAAAGGATGAATCAAGAAGGGTGGGAATTACCGGATCTCATACTGATTGATGGAGGTAAAGGTCATCTAAACACAGCATATAGAGTAATAAGTGAGTTTGGTCTTTTGGGAAGGATTGATCTGGTATCAATTGCTAAAGGTAGAAAAACCCAAGAGACAGATAAGCTATACACAGTGGGAAGAAAGGATCCAGTACCTGTTAGAAGGACCTCAGAAGAGCTGTTTTTTTTGATGAGGGTTCGAGATGAGGCTCATAGATTTGCAATTACATATCACAAAAAGTTAAGAGCACTAAAGGCACTCTCCTCTGAGCTTGACCTGATACCTGAGGTGGGAAAGAAGCGAAAGAAGGTACTTCTTAGCCACTATAGCAACCTCTCAGAAATAAAAGAAGCAAGTATTGAGGAACTCTCCTCACTACCCACAATGACAAAGAGGGCGGCAGAAGAGATAAGAAAATACCTCAAGGAATCAGAAGATGGTGAGGAAAAGGGTTAGGTTAAACTCCATCCTCTAAAAACATCTCAAGTATAGCCTTTCCCATGTGAAGCCTGTTTTCGGCCTGCTCAAAAACTACTGATTGTGCTCCATCAAGCACATCGTCTGTTATCTCCTCTCCCCTATGAGCAGGTAGACAGTGCATAACCACCGCAGTAGGTTTTGCAAGTGAGAGAAGCTCCTTATTTACCTGAAAAGGTTTAAAATCCTTAAGCCTTTTACCCCCCTCTGCTTCCTGTCCCATGCTAACCCATACATCGGTGTATACCACATCTGCTCCGCGTACAGCCTCCTTGGGATCATTTAGAATCTCTACATTAACCGTGCCATACATTTGCCTAGCCCTATCCAATATACCCTCATCGGGTTCGTATCCTTTCGGAACACCTATCCTTAAGTTAAAGCCCAATATAGCAGCTGCCCCAACCAGTGAGTTTGCAATGTTGTTCCCGTCTCCCACATAGGAAAACTCCATCGTACTAAGGTTAAAGCCCTTTTCCTTTAACGTAAACAAATCCGATAGTATCTGACATGGATGTTCAAGATCTGTAAGTGCGTTGATTACGGGAACGGATGAGAACCTGGCAAACTCCTCAATCCTTTTCTGCTCAAAGGTTCTTATTATAACACCATCAAGATAAGAAGAAAGAACCCTGGCCGTATCAGCTATTGTCTCTCCACGACCAAGCTGCATATCCCTAGAGCTCATATAGATTGCACTTCCACCCAGATCCACTATCCCAACTTCAAACGAGACCCTTGTTCTTGTAGACGGCTTTTCAAATAGCATCCCGATTACCTTACCTTTTAAGGTGTGATGCGGTTTTCCCTTCTTCTTTAACTCCTTAAGAGCTAGGGCCCTTTTGATAAGAGAGTCTATCTCGGTTTTCTCTAGGTCAAAGATACTTAGGAAATGCCTTGGCATCAACAAACCTCTCCAAACGATTCTTGAATCTTCCCAACTGCATAATCAACCTCATCCCTGCTTACTATAAGCGGGGGAAGGAGCCTTATTACCCTTTCCTGGGTAAGGATTACAAGGAGTCCCTTTTCCATACACCTTCTTGTAATCTCCTTTGCCACTTGCTTACTTCTAAACTCTATTCCAAGTATAAGTCCCTTTCCTCTGACATCCTTTATAAGCTCTTTGTGTTTTCTACTCAAGGTCTTTAGCCTCTCAAGAAGATACTCACCCATCCTGGCAGCGTTATCAATTAAGCCATCACCCAGGATGGTACGTAAAACAGCACATCCTGAAAACATTGCCAGTGGATTTCCCCCGAGGGTGGAGCCGTGGGAGCCAGGTGTTAGATGAATGGCAACCTCCTCCCTTGCAAGCACCGCTCCTGCAGGAATCCCACCGCCAAGAGCTTTAGCAAGTGTCATTATATCAGGCTCTATCCCGTAGTGCTCGTAGGCAAATAACCTTCCAGTTCTTCCAAGCCCTACCTGAACCTCATCCAATATAAGAAGAACACCTCTCTTTGTACAGAGCTCCCTTACACCTGGCAGGTAGTCCTCAGGAGGAATTATTACCCCATTTTCCCCCTGTATAGGCTCAAGTATAACAGCGCATACCTTATCATCTTCGAGCGCCTTATCAAGAGGTTCAAGTTTACCATAAGGTACAAACTTAAATCCCCCTACAAGGGGTTTAAATCCCTCATGATACCTTTTCTGACCTGTAGCACTAAGCGCACCAAGTGTTCTTCCGTGAAAAGAACCAAGCGCAGAAACTATCTTGTATCTTCCCCCGTTTACTCTTCCCCACTTCCGTGCAAGTTTTATGGCACTTTCGTTTGCTTCAGCCCCACTGTTACAGAAAAACACCTTGTCAGCAAAGGAATGCTTAACCAGGATCTCTGCAAGCTCAACCTGAGGCTCTACATAAAAAAGATTTGATACATGAATTAGCCTCCTTGATTGCTCTCCTATAGCCTTAACCACAGCAGGATGAGAGTGTCCAAGGTTTGTTACAGCAATCCCTGTAGTAAAGTCCAGGTATTTTTTCCCTTCGATATCCCACAGCCAGCACCCTTTTCCCTTTACAAACACAATAGGGTAGCGACTGTAGTTATTTATAACGTACCTTTGAAACTTTGAGATTATGGTCTCGGTATTCAAAGCACTATCTCCGTTCCCACTCCTGCATCGGTAAAGATTTCAAGAATCAAAGAATGTTCCACTCTTCCATCAATTATATGCACCTTGTGAACACCCTCACGGAGTGCCTCTATCGCACACATAACCTTCGGGATCATCCCTTTGGAAATAACCTTCCTCCTTATTAGATCCCTTGCAGACGCCTCGGTAAGAGAAGAGATAAGCCTGTTTTCCTCGTCCAGGATACCAGGAACATCCGTAAGAATTATGAGCTTTTCAGCTTGAAGGGCACCTGCTATTTTTCCAGCCACGTGATCAGCGTTTATGTTATAAGACCTTCCCTGTTCATCAAAGCCTATAGGGGCTATAACAGGAATGAAACCTGCATCCTCAAGAACCTTTATCAAATGAGGATTTATCCTCTCCACCTCACCCACCATTCCAAGGTCTGTATCCTCGGGTATGTCTATTTCGTTTTCACGAGCAAACTTTGACACATCCATCTTTCGTGCAATTATTATCTTTCCCTCCTTCCCTGAGGCTCCCACAGCGTTTCCACCAAGGGCATTTATCGCCGTTATTATCTCCTGGTTTACCTTTCCAACCAAAACCATTTCCACTATCTCCATCGTCTCTGAATCGGTTACCCTAAGACCGGCAACAAATCTGGAGCTGATCCCCAGCCTGTCAAGAAGACTCCCAATCTGGGGTCCACCACCGTGTACAACAACAGGATGCATTCCAACGTATTTCATAAGCACGATATCACGGGCAAAGTTGGTAAGATCCGTACCGGTTATACTGCCTCCGTACTTTACGACTATTGTCTTACCATAAAACTCCCTTATATAAGGTAGTGCTTCAACCAGTGTTTGTGCCTTGTGAATTAACTCTTTCATAGAAGCCCTTTCTTTTGGTGGTCTGTTAAAATAAATCGTTTATTATATAGTAAATAAAAATTCTTTCAACAAAAACACACACTACTTTTCGTGTGTTATAATGTATAGAACCTGTTTGGTCAAACCAAGAAGAACTCATCTTCCAGGAGGGGTAAATACAACATGAGAGCAGAAAGCGGTGAGCTTGATATAAGTGAAAAAGGTATAGGAAAAGATGGAACACCCATTTATTTAAACCGCAGGTTGTTTATACAGTTTCTGGCATTTGGTAACTGCAGGGATACAGAAGAAGTAACAAAAAGACTTAAAGAATCGGATATAGAAGGAGCACTCTACCTAGATATAAACGATCCCTACGGAATCGGTATTGTAACCATGAGTGAGGACCCTGACTTTTTTATAGGTTACCTAAGAAGTTTCCTAAATCAGCCTCCCTTTACCAATCTAACCCTAAAATCCGAATACACCATGTTTGGTCGCACGTACTCCTTTGGTTATGAAAACGATCTGGAAGAGGCACTTATAAAGGAACCCAGAAGAAGAATACTGGACAAGGAATGGCCATGGGCAATATGGTATCCCCTTCAGAGGGTAAAAGGGTTTGAGACCTTGCCAGAAGAGGAACAGAGAGCCATTCTTGGAGAACACGGAAGGATTGGATTCAAATACGGTAGAGCCGGTTACGCAAGGGATATCAGGCTTGCGTGTTTTGGACTCGATAAAAACGACAACGACTTTGTTATAGGGCTGCTCGGAAAGGAACTCTATCCCCTCTCAAGTGTGGTACAGGCCATGCGGAAAACAAAGCAAACATCTAAGTACCTAAGTAGGTTAGGCCCTTTTTTCATCGGCAAGGCAATCTGGCAGAGTGAAATCCGAACCTAAACCGTAATCCCTAAAGGATATATCTGCTTAAATCTCTGTCCTTTATTATATCGGAGATCTTCTCCCTTACGTATTTTGCGTCTATAACAACCCTCTCATTTGGCATATCAGGAGCGTTAAAGGATATATCTTCAAGGATCTTTTCCATTATCGTGTGCAGTCTTCTAGCCCCTATGTTTTCGGTGGTTTCGTTTACATACATTGCGATCTCCGCAATCTCAGCTATCGCATCATCCTCAAAGACAAGCTCAATGTTTTCAGTCTTTAGCAACTCCTTATACTGCTTAATAAGGGCGTTTTTTGGCTCCGTAAGTATACGCAGGAAATCCTCTTTTGTAAGGGGATCAAGTTCCACCCTTATAGGAAACCTTCCCTGAAGCTCAGGTATAAGGTCTGAAGGTTTTGAGACATGAAAGGCACCGGCAGCTATAAACAGTATATGGTCTGTTCTTACCATACCGTGTTTCGTATTTACAGTGCAACCCTCTATTATGGGAAGCAGGTCTCTCTGAACCCCCTCTCTTGAGACATCCGGTCCAGCTGTACTTTCGCGTCCGGCAATCTTATCTATCTCATCGATAAAGATTATTCCCGATTGCTCAACCCTCTCAATTGCAAGCCTTACCACCTTGTCCATATCAATAAGCTTCTCAGCCTCTTCTTGAATAAGGATCTCCATAGCCTCAGGAACCTTTACCTTTCTCTTCTTGGTACGCTTTGGAAAGATATTACCCAGCATATCGGATATGTTTATATCCATATCCTCAACACCGGTAGGAGTAAACACCTGGATGGGAAAACTCTTTGAGGTTACCTCTATATCCACATACCTCTCATCGAGCTTGCCATCTCTAAGAAGCCTCCTTAACTTCTCCCTCGTTTCCCCAGAGGCATGTTCCTCAGATTTTCCCTTGGGATACAAGAGATCAAGTATCCTCTCTTCTGCTAGCTCCTCAGCCTTTGCCCTTACAGACTGCTTCTCCTCATCGGTTACCATCTTAATTGCTATATCCGTAAGGTCCCTAATCATGGATTCAACATCCCTTCCAACGTATCCAACCTCGGTGAATTTCGATGCCTCAACCTTAAGAAACGGAGCCTGGGCAAGTTTTGCAAGTCTCCTTGCAATCTCGGTTTTTCCAACACCTGTGGGACCTATCATAAGTATGTTCTTCGGAGCTATCTCATCCCTTAGCTCCGGAGATACACGCTGGCGTCTCCATCTGTTTCTAAGTGCAATCGCAACAGCCTTTTTGGCCTTTTCCTGCCCGACTATGTATTTGTCAAGCTCCGAAACGATTTCACGTGGTGTAAAGAAAGCTTCCTTCCCCATTTTACAAAACCTCTACTACTATTTTATCGTTAGTATAAATGCAAATCTCTGAAGCAATTCTAAGAGACTCCTCAACCATCTCCTTCACATCAAGCTCAGAGTGCCTTAAAAGTGCCTTTGCCGCAGCCTGTGCATAGGGACCACCCGAACCGATTGCAATTATATCATCATCTGGCTCAAGTATGTCTCCACTTCCAGATATCAAAAACATGCTTTCCCTATCAGCAACCACAAGAAGGGCTTCAAGTCTTCTAAGAACCCTATCTGTTCTCCAATCCCTTGCAAGCTCAACAGCCGCTCTTTTAAGGTTGCCCCTGTACTCCTCAAGCTTTGCCTCAAACTTATCAAAAAGGGTAATTGCATCCGCTGTAGCCCCTGAAAACCCAGCAACCACCTTTCCGCTATAGATCTTCCTTACCTTTCTTGCAGTATGCTTTATGGCGGTGTGCCCAAGGGTTACCTGACCATCTGCACCCATTGCAACCCGCCCGTTTTTTCTTATACAGACTACCGTCGTTCCATGAAATCCCTTCATTTAATTAGCCCTCGGGTGAGTTTTATCGTACACATCCATTATCCTCTCAATTGAAGCATGTGTATAACGCTGTGTGGTTGAGAGGCTTTTATGTCCAAGCATCTCCTGAATCGCTCGTAAATCTGCACCACCTCCAAGAAGGTGGGTGGCAAAGGTATGCCTTATAACATGAGGACTTACGTTCTTATCGATTCCAGATAAGAGAGAATACCTCTTTACAATCCTGGCTACACTTCTTGCAGTAAGCCTGCCACCACGTGAGTTTACAAAGAGAAAATCCCCTTTGGGATTAAATTTCTCTCTTACCTTCAGATACTCCCTTATTGCCTCTACCGCTGTTGAGGTAACGGGTACAATCCTTTCCTTATCCCCTTTGCCACAGACCTTAACCACTCCACCGGATAAATCCAGATTAACCATATCTATCCCCACAAGCTCACCAACCCTAAGTCCACTTGAGTAGAGAAGCTCAAGTATTGCCCTGTCCCTTATACCATACATGCTATCAGATGTCGGAGTCTCAAGTAATTTAAAAACCTCATCAACCGTTAGAAAAGAGGGTAATCTCTTTTCTCCCTTTGGGGTAGGAACAAGCTTGGCTGGATTTCTCTCAAGTTCCCCTATCTTCACCATGAACTCAAAAAACATCCTGACCGATGTCAGTTTCCTAGATATCGAGGTCTTTTTGTTCCTGCTATAAAGCCACCCAAGATATGCCCTTATGTCAATGTCATCAAGGGTAGAGAAATTAATCCCCTCTTCCTCTCCTAGTCCTCTCTTCTTTCTTACGAACGAAAGAAATTCGTTAAGGTCACCGATGTAGGCACGCACAGTGTGCTTTGAGTAGTTTCTCTCCGAAACAAGAAAGGTTTCAAAATCTTTTATATGTTTAATCATTTATACCATGTAATATATACTTTGGCTCCAAATATTTCAAATAAAGGATTGTTTTCCTAAAAGGCAGATAAAGGTAAAATCCTACCCTCCCCTTTCAAACCCCTTGTACTCCTTTGAAAACTCGTCGTAAAACACTCCTTTGGAAATCTCTATTCTCTTGGCCCCGATAAACCTTTTTCTGTAGTATGGAAAATCTATGCTATCGATTGTAACACGCTTGGCTCTAGAAGAAGCATGTATAAATTCACTATCCCCAATATATATGCCTACATGGGAGGGATACTGTGCGTAGGTTCTAAAGAAAACCAGGTCCCCCATGGTAAGCTCACTTCTGTCCACATCCTTACCAACCTTGTAGATATCCCTTGCTGTCCTTGGAAGCTCAACATCAAAGAAGCTAAAGACCTTGTTTACAAAAGCCGAACAATCTATACCCTTAAGTACAGATGTCCCCCCAAATTTATAAGGGGCACCAAGAAACCTCTTTGCAACACTTATGATGGCACTTCTTATATCATATTCATTGATCCTGCTGTCCAGATCTGCACGGGAAAGCCCTCTCTCTCCATATACCATGTCCTCTTTAACAGGTATTACAAGGGACTGCCCAGCTTTTATAAAGGTTCCACTTAACCCGTTTGCCTTCTTTAGTGAATCAACAGAAACACCAAACTTCCTTGCTATAACAGCAAGGGTATCCCCTTTCTTTACAGTGTATCTTTTAAAACCGATACTGTTTTCAGATTTTGAAGCTGGAAAAACCCCAGGGATAACAAGCTCCATTCCTACCCTTATGCTATCACCGGTCAGACCATTTGCCCTTTTTAGCTCATCAACAGAAACACCAAACCTTTTGCCAATTCCTGAGAGGGTATCCCCCTTTGAAACCACATACCTACTGCCCCAGGAAGGAGAGTTTTTAAGAGGTTCTTTCCCTCCTAGACTATTCTGATCTAGGGTAACCAACCTTTCTTCTACGCCGGGAAGTATAAGTACATCTCCCACCTTGATTCTATTGTGGTTTAACCCATTTGCTCTTTTTATCTCATCAACAGTGGTTCCAAACCTCTTTGCAATGGTATAGAGGCTATCCCCTTTCTGAACCACATACCTTTTGGAAACAAAAACCTCGTTGGAAGGAGAACTAGATATAGCTTTACCCGTAGAGCCAGGTATTTTAATTACCATACCCTCTTTTATCATATTACCTGTGATTCCATTTAGCCGCTTTATCTCCGCTACGGATACACCAAAGCTTTGAGCTATTTCACTTAAAGTGTCTCCTTTTTTTACAACATATCTGATATGGAAGGAGTTATCACGTTCTGGTTTTTCTTCTCTGGTAGCTGTTAAACCTTTTGTAGAAGAAACAGGTATGATAAGTTTTTGTCCTACGTTAATAAGACTGCTTTTTAAATTGTTTGCTCTTTTTATATCCTCTACAGAAACACCAAACCTCTTTGAAAGGGTATACAAACTGTCTCCTTTCTTAACCACATACCTTATGCTAGCAACAGAGTTAACCGTCATGGCAAACAACAGGAAAAAGGGGAAAAGAAGAGAGCGTTTTGAGAGCATGATAGAGCCTCCTCCGGTAACAGTTTATAAAACCACCCCTCCACAAGGCACAAACCTCTTTCCCCAACCTCAGAGATGTTTTCAAAGACCAAAAGAAAACATCCCAATTATACACAAAGAAGCCCCTTGTGCAAAGATAAAATCATTTTCGGATTTTTTTTACTGTGGAGGTCTTTACAGAAAATAGGCTTTGGGCTTACAAAACTAAAGCCGCTTTGCACAGATATAGAAAAGCTCCTGGCCGAGCTCCCATCCCTCTGTAACTATCTGTATCTGACCGCTTTCCCTTAGCTCCTTTAGTGCTTCAACAACCTCTATCTTGGTACGGGTATAATCCCTGCCGGGATTTAAAAGGAGAATTTCTCTTGTAAGCTTGTCTGTATTTGTGTGTCCCTCACCCAGACCTGTACAGAGTATCTTAAGCAACTGAGAGGCAATATCTTCCATTTCTCACTCCCTTCTGAGTTCGTTTATATTTAGTGTAATATAAAAACAAATACAGGTGAATATGAGACTTCTTATCTACACACATGAGTTTCCCCCATTTCTTGGAGGGCTTGCTACAACAAGCTACAAGCTTGCAAAAGGTCTGTCTGAATCAGGACTTAAGCTTTGCGTTCTTGCTCCCGGATACTCAAGAAAGGATAAGGATATAGACAAAACGTTAAAGAACTGCAAAGTAACAAGGATCCCCTTTCTTGGAAAAACATGGGTAAGGAAAATCCCTTTTTTGCAATACCTGATTGGTTTTCTTTTTCTTTCAAAAACAATACTAAGATACAGGCCAGAAACCGTGCTATTTATAACAGAAGAAGCCGAAGTGGTTGGAGGACTTTTCCCCTTTTTTAACTTTAAACCCATAGTACGCGTTGCAGGCTCAGGTATAACAACCTGTTTCCTAGACAATAAGATAAACAAAATGCTGCTTAGATTCCCCATAAGAAGGCTCTACAGAAAGGCACATAGAATAGTGGCAGTAAGTAACTACACAAAAGAACTCCTTCGCAGTATAAACATTCCTGAGGAAAAGATAACCGTAATATACAACGGCGTTGAGAATCAAATGCTCTATAAAGAGCCTGATCCCAAAAACATCGAGAGTATAAAAAGAGAGCTTGGAATAAAAGAAAGCGAGAAGATCCTCCTTACCGTAGCTCGGGTACTCCCAAGAAAGGGACAGGATATGGTTATAAAGGCGCTACCAAAGGTGGTAAAAAGATTTCCAGATCTCAAGTACGTAATTGCAGGAGAAGGTAGATACATAAAGAAGTTTAAGAAACTTGCAGAAGAAAACGGTGTTGGAGAACATGTTGTCTTTACAGGAGGTATACCCCATGAAAGAACCATAGACTTCTACGATATGTGTGATGTGTTTATAATGCCAAACAGGTTCTGGAACAATAAGGTTGAAGGGCTACCAAATGCGATATTAGAAGGAAGTGCAAGGGGAAAACCCATTATAGCAGGAGCACATGGGGGCTCAAAAGAAGCGGTAAAGCACGGGATTACAGGATACCTTGTAAATCCAGAGAACACAGACGAGATTGCTAACACCATAGTGGAACTACTGGGTGACGAAAAAAAAGCCAAACAGATGGGACAGAACGGAAGGCTTATGGTAAAGTCCATGTTTACAGAAGAATGCATGATAAAAAACTTTATAAGATTGCTAAAAGAGGATCAAACCCCCTAGTTACTGTAACATCCCCTGCTGCAGGTTTTCTCTTTTTATCTCACCCTGACCAAAACCCAGCCTGTTCAGAAAGGGAAGCCCCAGAAGCGCTGGGACAAAGTACCTAAGGGAACAAAGTATACCAACCGCTGCCATAACAGAAGGAGATTCATAGGGGGAAAACAGGTATATGAGAGCAGCATCGCGGGTTCCTATACCACCGAAGCTAATGGGAATCAGTCCAACAAATATACTGATGGGAACAAACGCAAAAACCAAAACAGGGGAAACGCTGCTATTTAAAGCCAGGAAAAAGAAGTATATTTGACCAACGTGAAGAAACCAAAGAAACACGGAGAGAAAAACAACAAAAGAAAGCCTTTTCCTGTTTTTTTTCTGAATCCTTAAAGCTTCCTGCCACTCATCCAGAAAACTAAGAAGCTTTGCCCCAACCCCTTTTTTAAGAACCGAAAACTCCGGAAGCAGAACCCTTAAATCCACATAGAACATTAAAAACGCCAGAAAAACGATAATTAAGGAAAAAACAATTGCAAAATCCACAACCCCACTTCTTTGGGGAACAAGAAGGGCTCCTACCAACAACACAAGACAAAGAGAGGCAACATCAAGCACCTTTTCAAAAACCACAAAGGAAAACCCCTGGTTTAATCCCAGTCCATCACTCTTTTTAAGAAAAAAAGCCTTTGCAAAATCTCCTATCTTTGATGGCAAAACCACGTTTAAAGTGCTTCCGGCAAGTATCAAGGACACTGATTTCCAGAGACCTATGGGACAACTCTTTAAAAGAATCAACTGCCAACGCCTTGCGCTTACATAGGTCTGGGGAATAAAGAACAGAAGGGAAACCACAAGAAAAAGGAGGTTCATACCCTTTATGCTAAGTATAAACTCCTTTATATCTATCTTAAGGAATATAAAAGTTAGTATAAAAAGGCTTACAACAACTCCTATTAAACGTCTCATAAAAACCTATATCCTTCTTTCTATCTTTAGATACCCACTTCTGTTAAGCTCATCTAGGGAGCTTGAGTAATCAATCCACTTTGCAAGAACAGACTCCTGATAACAGTTGCTCATAACAACGTATATGGAGGTGTGATCAACCCCTGCAAAAAGCCTTTCGATTCTGTACTTCCTGTTTTGAGATATGTACCTTATCTCATCCACTATCTTAAGCCTATCCTCAAACAAAAAGGTTCTTCTAAACCATATTGGAACGCTCTTTTTCCCAACGATTAAAAGCCTCTGAAGCAGCCTTCTTACAAGGTTACTTGAAAACCTTCCAAATGTCAGCAATCCAAGTCTAAAGAGAAGGAACTTAAACGGGGTTGGTAACCTCAGCTTTACCAGACCAAAACTACCACTTACCTCGACTTTCTCCCTGCCTATACTTACCTCGTATCTATCCACATGATGGGTAACAACCAACCTGCCATTACTTAGCTTTGCAATAAGCCCATTATCGGAATAAATGTGTTTTCCATCAGAGAAAACCTTTATAACCCCACCCTTTGCAAGGGATAGCACACAGTACCTTTTGTTTTCCTTTCTTACGTATATACCCGCCTTCTCAAAGTACTTTTCAAAATCACCCCTCTCATCAAGGCTTCCGGTTCTACACTCAGTGAAGTCCAGATAGGCCTGGAGAAAATTTGATACAAAGTGGAAGAAAATCCTCTCATCCTCAATATATGCCCTCTTTCTGTTCTTTACCCCTAGCAAAAACCTGTCAGCAATCTGAGTGGCAAGAGGATACACCTTCCCAAGGATCTCAAACCCGTGAGGGTAGAAGTTAAAGGTATTTCTGCTACCATACTCACCGCCATAGCTTCCATCGGGATGGATAAAGTAAGAAGCAAAATCCACCGCTTTTTTTAGCGGTTCAACTACCCTTTCATCACCGCTTTTCTTGTAGTACTTGGCAAGGAAATCTATTGTAAAAGTCTGGTAACCAGGGTCTGCACCCTCGTATTCCTGAAACCATCCTTCATCAGACTGCCAGCTTAGAACGAGCTCTATTCTTTTTTTTGCCCCCTCTAAGAACTCCTCCTCTCCGGTAACAAGAAAAACGTTATACAGACACAGGGCACAGAGGGCCTGATGATTTGAAAGCCTTCCGCTTTCGTTGTGCTTTAGCAACCATCTTCCTCTTTTTTTAAAGAACCTTACGATATCACCATCACTTAATCCCAGAAGCATATAGCTCTCGGTACAGGCATACAGGGAAAAGCACGTAGCCCCAAGAGCCCTTTCAAAGGGATAGTAATCGTCAGTAGAGCCGTCTCTGTGAGATGATCTATCGGCATATCTTATCCCTGCAATAACAAGCTCTCTTACCCTTTCGTTTCCGTAATATACATCTCCTCCGGGAAACCTAAAGCTATAGACAAGAGCAAGTGGGAGAACGCATTCCTGGTACATACCACTTGGGAAATCCACCGTCTTATAGTGCCAGTAGCTTTTATCAAAGCACCCAAAAGTTGGACTCAATGGGTTTCTATCAACCAGTGCAAGGATCCTTGGTATATACGTAATTGCTTCCAGTGCATAGAGTTCTTTCTGAGCAGTCATTTTCTATTCCCTTCTACCATGTGTTACTATAAGGTCGGCAAGCATGCCAATTGAGATGATAATAACGGCAGAGAGTATTATGATTATATCTGATTCCTGAAGCGTTCCCTGGCTTATTACATCGTATATGGACTTTACAATTCCCACCGTAAAAAGAAATATAGATACGGGGGTAAAAACCTTTAGCGGGTTGAAGTAGGTTATGATCCTTATCACCGTAAGTAGGTAATTATAGGTATCCGTTATCGGATGAAATTTCGATTCCCCTATTCTTTTATAGTAATCTATAGGGACAAACTTAACCCTGTAGCCGTTTGTAAGGAATATCAGGGTTATAGAAGAAACACAGGAGAACCCATTGGGAATAAGATAGAGGTACTTTAAAATAATGTCCTTTTTAAAAGCCCTAAGCCCTGAGTTCAGGTCCGGAATGCTCTTGCCCACAAGAAACTCCGCAAGCTTTCTTATAAATAGCTTGGCAAAGCTCCTTAAAATCCTATACGTTCCTTTCTCTTCCCTTCTTGCCCCAATTACCTGGTCGTATTCTGGAAAGAACCTAAGAAGCTCCGGAATAACATGATTTGGGTAGCTGCCATCTGCATCCGTCATAACTATTATATCCCCTCTAGCCTCCCTAATTCCGGTTTTCCTTGCGGCTCCAGACCCCCTGTTTTCATCATGTCTTATAACCCTTGCTCCGTGCTCACCTGCAATTCTTGAGGTTTCATCAGAAGAGCCATCATCGACCACAAGAATCTCATACCTGTAGTCTGTTTGATCCATAGCCTTTTTGATACGCTCTATATCCTCCCCTATAGCCTTCTCCTCATTATAGGCAGGGATAACTATACTTACCTGTATATCTTTATCATTTAAATGTGTCATAATCACACCTTATTACTGAAAAGGTATCATTTTTAAAAACCTTTTTGGAATCTGGTATTTTCTCAAGTACAAATTCCTTTCTTCCCTTAACAATTGACCTTACATAATCACCAAAGGGCCTATAGTATACCTTGCCATCAAGGAAGTCTCTCCTAAAGTGGTTTTTATTGATAACAATATAATCGATTCCGTATCTTCTACAGAAGCTTAGGACCTCTTTAGGGTTATCCGAATAGTATGCGGTAAAGAAATCAAAGATTCTTCTTCTTACCTCGGAATAGTAATTTTTATAATAAGGAAGTGAAAGCTCCATGTTAACGAGAACCTTTCTCTTGGAAAGAAGAGGAATATCATCCATATCCTTTGGGTAACCAGCTATAAGTACATCCTTTGGAAGACTTGAGATAAATCTATAGAGCTCTATCTTATCCTTTGGAGGCCCAAAATCTCTAACTTCATACACCAGAACAGCAAGTGCCAAAACCGTAAGAAACCCAAAGACCCCTTTATCACCGGGCATCCTAAAGCGTAAGCTATACCTTTTTGCAAGCTCATTAAAAAACCCTTCCATATTCAAAGACACAAGCAGGTTAAAAGCCAGAGGAAACGTATAAATCACGTATCTTGAGGGAAGATGAATCTTAAAAAGCACAGTGTGAGCAACGGTAAAAAGTATGAGAGAGGATACCAGGATATCATACACTATCCTGTTAACCTTAAAAAGCCTTCTGCCAAGAAGATATCCCATCGGAATAAGTAGCAAAACATAGAGCGCAACTTTATCCAAGTTAAGACCGGCCCTTCCCATAAAAAGATACTCGTATAAATGGTTTCGAAAGAAACTCGATCTTCCCCCGGGATAAAACTCTTCCATAACCTTTGCCTCGCTTCTCGTTATAATAGGTCCGAAGGGATCAGCCTCTTTGGTATACGAGTACAGAAGAAAGACCCCGGCAACTGCAATCCCCAGAAAAATAAACCTGTATGTCCTTATACACTCGATAAAAGACCTTCTTACAAATGATACGCCAAGGATAAAACAGGAAATAAGAAATATCTGGGGATAGAAAAGGGTCTGAAGGACAAGAACAACAGAGGCTATAACCGCTCTTTTCGTTACAAAGTAGTAGAGAAAAGATATAAGAAGGGGATATGCAAATCCTCTTGGAAGTCCCTGCTGAAAATAGTTTTCCCAACCGATTACGAAAACATCAAGGGTAAACAAAAGAGCTGAAGCACACCCAGCAATCTCTCCCCCAAGTGCCCCTGCAAGACGAAACACAAAGAAAACGGAAACTATAACAAGTACTATAGAAATGATCTTACTTAACAGAAGGGGATCAACAAATGCGCTTCCAATCCTGTAAAGGAGGGTATAACCCGGTGGGTTAAACTTGCCAGATGATATAAAATCCGCAAGCAAATCATCCCTAAATAGCTGAGGATCCTGGAACCTATACATCCAGAATATCTGCTGCTTCTGGTCTCCGGTTGCAAAGTAGGGATTAAATATCGGAAGCAACGACTTTGTTACAAGAACAAAAAGCAAAAACCCAACTACGTACTTTCTCATAAACCCTCTACCTAAGATATTTTAAAGCCTATATATATACCATCAAAAAAAACCACCAAAAACACTGATAAGGTAAAAAAAAAGGCTTAAGATCACCCAAAGTCTGCACCTCTGTACCGGGGCAAATAACGACCCAAGCTGTTGGTGTCTGACAAAAAAAACCTATATGGTATGATTGGATTGAGAAACTGGAATATATATATACGAGCGCGTGCTTGTATGGACTCAAGATACTTAGACCCAATTATAATACGGTCAGGCCAAAGGAGATGACAAGAAGGCTCTTTCTTAATGCCTCATGGCTTCTTGGGGGAAAAACAGCCTCCAGCGTGTTTTCTGCAATTCAAACCGTTGTCGTTGCTAGGATGCTTGGGGTAAGTGAGTACGGGCTTCTTGCCCTGATTATTGCGTATGTAGACATACTAAACCAGCTCTTTGACTTTAGAGTCTGGGAAACTGCAACAAAATACATAGGAACCTTCTGGACAAGTGGAGAGAAAGAGAAAACCCGCTCCATGATTAAGCTTTCCTATATTGTTGATATATCCAGCGGAATTGTGGCTTTTTTGATAGCCATTGCTACAGCAGGTATAGCAAGCAGGTACCTTATAAGCTCTCCACAGGCTCAAATTCTTATCTGCATATATGCACTTAGCCTGCTAATAGATACCGCAAATTCAACCTCCGATGCAATACTTAGGGTCTTTGACAGATTTAAAACGATAGCCTTTATAGCCTCTCTTAACAACCTTATTAGGCTAATCATGGTATCCACAGTCCTTTATCTGGGTATGGGTATAAAGGAGGTTTTGCTATCCTACATAGCAGCAAGCTTCGTCGGATTTACTTTAAGACTCTTGGCGGTAGCAAAAACTCTAAAAGATATTGGAATCGAGAGATGGTGGAGTGCAAGGCTTGATTTGATCAGGCAACACTGGAAGGGAATAGCGTGGTTTTTGGGAAACACAAGCCTTACAGGCACCATCAAGATGGCAAACGATAACTACCTCGGGGTTCTTGTACTTGGATACCTTGCGGGGAAAGAATCGGTAGCGTACTACAAGGTGGCGAAATCTGTAGTAAAGTTAATAAACCGAATAACGGATCCCCTTTATGAAGCAATATATCCGGAACTGGTAAAGCTATTTAGTTTAGGGGCGATAGAAGATATAAAGAGGCTTCTTAAAGAGGCAACAAAAAACCTGGGGAAGGTAATCGTTCCAATAGCCGCATTTATATTTATCTTCTCTTACCATATCCTATACTTTGTGTTTGGAGCAAAGTACACACCTTCTTCAATTGCCCTTAAATTGATAACCGTTGCCACACTCATATCCCTGCTTACCTTCTGGATAAACCCTGCATTCCTTGCAATAGAAAAGGTAGGTTTAAGAAACGTTATTGCCATTGGTTCCACCCTGACTTACTTGCTTCTTCTCCTACCCCTTGCAATAAAATACTCCTACATAGGAGCAGCAATTGCCTTTCTGGGATACAATACTACAAACTCTCTTTTATCCCTTTTTATCATAAGGAAATCATTTAGAAGAAACCTCAAAAGGGTAAAGGTTAAACTCAGTTAAGGCACAACAGATTTAAGCCTTGTTTACACACAGAACCTAAACTTTTATAATAATCTCTCAAAATGGTAAGGATAAAGATATGCGGAATCACCAGTGTGGAAGATGCTATACTGGCTGCGGATCTAGGAGCAGACGCACTTGGATTTATGTTTTACAGGGGCAGTAAAAGGTACATCCCTCCGGAGACAGCAAGAGACATAATAAATAGGTTACCCCCGTTTATCGTCACAGTTGGTGTGTTTGTAAACCAGAAGCTTGATGAAATCAGGTATCTGAAAGAAAAGGTAGGCTTTGATATAGTGCAGCTACATGGGGACGAATCCCCTGAGTTCTGTAGAGAGCTTGGAGAAAGGGTTATAAAGGCTATAAGGATAAAAGAGAGTGTAAACTCTAAAGAGGTTGAATCCTACCCATCCTGTGCAATTCTTTTTGATACATACTCACAAAAAGGATACGGTGGAACCGGAGAAAGCTTTAGATGGGAGGTTTTAAAGGAGCTAAAAACCACAAAGAAGGTCATTCTCTCAGGGGGGCTCACACCTGAAAACGTTTCAGAAGCAATAAAGATAGTTAAACCCTATGCGGTAGATGTAAGCACAGGCGTTGAAGAAAGGCCTGCCAAGAAAGACCCAGAGAAACTAAAAAAATTTATAGAGGCGGTAAGATATGAAACCCAAATACCCAGATAGCCTAGGGCACTTTGGTATATACGGAGGAAGATACGTATCTGAAACACTTATGCCCGCTCTAATTGAACTGGAGAGAGCATACCAGGAGGCAAAAGAAGACCCATCGTTTAAAGAAGAGCTAGGCTACTACCTCAAGGAATACGTGGGTCGTCCCACCCCCCTCTACTTTGCAGAGAGAATGACAAGAGAGCTTGGAGGAGCAAGGATATATCTTAAACGAGAAGATCTGGCCCATACAGGGGCTCATAAAATAAACAACACCATAGGACAGGCCCTTCTTGCCCTGAGGATGGGCAAAAGGAGAATCATAGCAGAGACAGGAGCAGGACAACACGGGGTTGCAACCGCCACCGTTGCAGCCCTTCTCAACCTGGAGTGTGAGATATTTATGGGCCTTGAGGATACAAAGAGACAGGCACTAAATGTGGCCCGTATGAAGCTCCTTGGAGCCAGGGTAAGAGAGGTATCTTCAGGTACAAAAACCCTTAAAGATGCCATGAATGAAGCCATGAGGGACTGGATAACCAATGTAAGAACCACATTCTACATAATAGGTAGCGTTGCAGGACCACATCCCTACCCTGCGATGGTTAGAGATTTTCAATCGGTAATTGGGAGGGAAGCAAGAGAACAGATACTTTCCAAGGAGGGAAAACTTCCAGACCTTCTTGTTGCCTGTGTTGGGGGGGGATCAAACGCAATGGGGCTTTTTCACCCCTTTATTGAAGACAAAGATGTGGGAATGGTAGGAGTAGAGGCTGCAGGTGAGGGTCTGGAAACAGGTAAACACGCAGCAAGCATATCTGCTGGAAGACCTGGAGTTCTACACGGTAGCAAAACATATATACTGCAGGACGATTACGGACAGGTAAGAAGCACACACTCAATAGCCCCAGGACTTGACTACCCGGGTGTAGGACCTGAACACTCCTTCTTAAAGGATATAGGCAGGGTTTCCTATACCACGGTAACAGACAAAGAGGCTCTTGAGGGGTTTAAATTCTTGTCAAGGACAGAGGGTATAATTCCGGCACTTGAATCCGCCCATGCTATAGCCTATGTTATTAAAATAGCTCCTAAGATGCCAAAGGATTCGGTAATTGTGGTTTGCCTCTCAGGGCGTGGCGATAAGGATATGAATCTGGTTTCAGAATTTATATGACTAAAACGGATGGAGGTGTTCTTGACTTAGCTATATAAACAGTTAGATTTTGTTTATTATTGGGGATATGATCTTTCTGACGTTTGATAGATTATTAAGGCACCTGTTTTCAAAGAAGAAACCCACTTTATGTTCTGAAGATATAAGAAGCTGGAGGGCTTTCCCGCATCTATCCCACTACAATTAACGATAAAAAAAAATGAGAATAGAGCATAAGTTTAAAGAGCTTAAGGAAAAAGAAAAAACGGCTCTGGTTACCTATATAACAGCCGGAGACCCTTCCCTTAGCCTAACCGTAGACATAGTGGCTGAGCTTGAAAAAAGCGGAGCAGACATAATAGAGCTTGGTGTTCCCTTCTCAGATCCAATGGCCGATGGCCCTACCATACAGCGTGCCTCTGAGAGGGCCCTTCGCAGCGGAACAACCCTAACAGGTGTACTTGAATGTGTGAGGGAAATAAGAAGGAACTCTGAGATTCCAATCATACTCTTTGGATACTACAACCCATTCTTCTCCTATGGCCTTCAGAGGTTTTCAGAAGAAGCATATGAAGCAGGTGTAGATGGGGTCCTTGTTGTAGACCTACCTCCCGAAGAAGCAAACGAGTTTAAAATCCATACAGACAGGATCGGCCTGGATCTTATCTTTCTCCTTGCTCCAACAAGTACAACGGAAAGGATAAAGCTAGTGGCACAACAGGCAAGTGGTTTTGTGTATCTGGTATCGGTAACAGGTGTTACGGGAGAGAGACCGGATATGGATTACTCACTCGAGCCACTTGTTGAAGAAATCAGAAGGTACATTAGGCTTCCTGTAGGGATCGGATTTGGGGTCTCTATGCCGCACCAGGTAAGAAAGATAGGGAGGTTTGCGGATGCTGTTATTGTGGGAAGCGCTATAGTTAAAATCATAGAGAAAAACGGAAACGATAAGAGGAAGACCCTCAGGGAGCTTGGAGAGTTTGTAAAAAAGTTAAGTGAGGCCTGTTATAAGTTATTATGAATACTGAATCCAACAGATACCTGCTTATAGGAGAATTTGACTCCTTTCTTATAGGTCTTTTCTCCAAGAGGGGAGAGGTAATATGGGTAAGCTCACTTGAGGAAGCTCTAAACCAGACGGGGGCATTTACCGCTATAATGCTTGAGAAGAACAAGTTTTCCCAAGAGATCTCAAAAGAGCTCTCAACACACTACCCACAAACCCCAATAATAGTAAGCAACGGTGATAGACCCAATGAACCACCTCCTGCTGTGAGATTCGTTCCGTTTTATAAGCTACTTTCGGAAGAGATAGAAAGAGAGGAAAAGCTTGCAAGGATTGAGCTTAGGGTTGAAGAACTAAGGCGTGTGCATAGCGATGCAAAGAGAATGCTTATACTTCTTCACGACAACCCGGATCCGGACTCAATTGCCAGTGCGCTTGCCCTTAGAACCCTTTTGAAACGAAACAAGCAAACAGCCATAATAGGCCATTTGGGAGAGAAGGTTTCACGACCTGAAAATGTAGCCATGATAGAGCTTCTTGAAATTGACCTTGAGAAACTGGTTCCCAAGGATTTAAAGGAATTTGACTCCATTGCACTCGTCGATGTTCAACCCACATTCTTTGGAAACCTTCTTCCAGAAGTTGATACGGTAATTGATCACCATCCACCTTCCGGTTCTTATAAGGCCCGTTTCTGTGAGATAAAGAGTCAGGAAGGAGCTACCTCAACCATACTCACCTGTTATCTGCGGGCCGCCCAAGTTGAGATATCAGAAAGGCTTGCTACCGCTCTTCTTTATGGGATAAAAACCGATACAATTTCCCTGAACCGTGATGCAAACCCAGATGATATAGAAGCCTTTACCTTTCTCTATCCGCTAGCAAATCTAGCACTCCTAAGGCGCATTGAACGCGCAGAGATGCCTCCAAAGGAGCTCAAATCCTTTGCTCAAGCTCTGGCCAACTACTGGATACAGAACAACATACTCTTTGTAAACCTTGGAAAGGTAGAAAGAGAGTACCTGATTCCAAAAATGGCAGATTTCAGTATCCAGGTAAAAGGAATAGAGTGGTCTGTTGCCTTCGGGATTGTAAGTAACACCCATCTTGTAATCTCGGTAAGGAATGTAGGCTATGTAAAGAGCGCAGGTCGAATAGTAAGGGATCTCTTTAAAGACATAGGAAGTGCTGGTGGTCACAGGTCTGCTGCAAAGGCTATAGTGCCTATAAAAAGATTAAAAAAGGTTATAGGAAGCACCTCACAGGCCAGTATCAAAAAATGGATTACAGAGATCTTCTCTAGAGCTCTTGTAGAGAAGACAGATAGTGACAATTAAAAACCATGATAAAGGTTGGAATACTGGGAGCTACAGGTTATACAGGAGCTGAACTGCTTAGGCTTCTTGTAAAACATCCTGAGGTTAAGATACTCTGGCTTACATCGGAGAAGTTCTCTGGAAAGAGGATCTCCGATGTGTTTCCCCAGTTTCGTGGGTTTGTTGATTTAGAATGCACTAAGGTTGCACACCTTGAGGAGCTTGACACAGTAGATATAGCATTTTCATGTCTTCCAAATGGAATATCAATGCACTTTGTTAAAAAGCTAATTGATTCAGGAACCAAGGTGATTGATTTAAGTGCAGATTTTAGACTAAGAGATGAGAAGTTATATGAGAGCACATACGGGGTTAAGCACCCATATAAGGAGCTTCTTGGGGAAGCTGTGTATGGTCTTCCAGAAATCCACAGAGAAAGCATAAAAGAGGCAAAGCTTGTTACAAATCCGGGGTGTTTTTCAACCACCCTCATACTAGGGATAGCACCTTTACTTTCCGAAGGGCTTATAAATGGAGAGTTCCTGATAGTGGATTCAAAGTGCGGTATTTCAGGAAAAGGACGAGCTCCTTTGCCTACTAACCTTTTCTGTGAGGTTAAAGAATCTGTTTCAGTTCATGGATTAGAAGGACACAATCAGAAATACGAAATGGAGAAGGAAATCATTGATATAACCGGCTACTACATACCTGTTACCTTTATATCACACACAATACCCATAAACCGTGGAATCTTAACAACGGTATACGTACCGTTAAAAACGGAAAAAAACTACGAGCACATAAAAGACCTCTACAAGTCATACTACAGAGAAAGGCTGTTTATAAGAATCTACGAAAGCGGAAAGCTTCCAGAGCTTAAGAGTGTGAGCTTTTCAAACTTCTGTGATATAGGATTTGGGCTCTATGATAACGTATTTGTGTGTGTGGTTGCAATAGATAACCTTGGGAAAGGAGCATCAGGACAGGCTGTTCAGAATATGAACATAATGTTTGATTTTCCTGAAAATGAAGCCCTGAGATATCCAGGGATTTATCCATAGTAAAGGTAAAATCAGGCAATTATGAATACCATTCCAGAGCTCTTATCGGAAACCGTAGCAAAACACAAAAACAGGATAGCAATTGTTGAAGAAGGGAAAAAAGTCTCCTACCTAGAACTTCAATCCATGGTAAACAGCCTCTCCTCTTATTTGACCTCGCTTGGGGTAAAACCAGGTGACAGGGTTGCAATCCTTCTTCCAAACTCAATTGAGTTTATTGCTGGGTTTTTCAGTACAGTAAACATAGGTGCAATTTCCGTTCCAGTAAATCCGAGCTATGGAGAGGAAGAGATCAGGTTCTATATATCGCACTCCATGGCAAAGCTTATACTTACACAAGAAAGGCTAAGTAAAACGGTTGATAAGCTAAAAGGCCCTGAGAGCAAAGTAGTTGTTGTAAAGGGAGGAGAAAGAGGTCTTTTTATCTTTGGAGAGGAGAAAAAAAACAGCTTACGGGTAAGTATAAACCCACATGATGAAGCAATATACCTTTACTCAACCGGATCAACCGGGAAACCAAAACGTGTATCAAGAACGCATCTAAACATAATTGCACTTGCAAACAACCACACGGAAACAATTGGATGGTCTGAAGAAGATAGAATCTTACTCTCAATTCCCATGTCACATACCTATGGCTTTGGTAACTTCATAAGCGCTATAAAAGCAGGTGCTTGCATTTACACAGTTGAGGGATTTAACCGAAGGAAAATCTTTGATCTCATAGAGAGGGAACGTATTACGGTTTTCCCCGCTGTACCCTTCATGCTTGAAGCCCTTGCCAATACACCCTTTCCAAGGCCCATAGATTTTTCCTCTCTTAAGTTTGTTATCTCAGCAGGTGCTCCTCTCTCAAAAGAAACCTTTGAAAGGTTCTTTAAAAGATTTCAAATACCTCCCAGGCAACTTTACGGCTCAACTGAAACAGGAGTAATTGCCGTAAACCTAAGCAAAGATATAGAGAACCGTTTCAGTTCCGTTGGACAACCTGTTAAAAACGTAGAGGTGAAAATCTTTAGGGAAGACGGTAGCCAAGCGGATATAGGTGAGATAGGAGAAATAGCGGTAAAAAGCCCCTCCATGACAACAGGATACCATGACCTTCCAGAAGAAACCCAAAGATCCTTTAGGAACGGATACTACTTTACGGGAGACCTTGGGAAGATAGATGAAGATGGATACATATACATAGTGGGAAGGAAAAAGCTATTTATAAACATAAGCGGGAACAAAGTTGACCCCCAGGAGGTAGAGAACGTAATATCAAGGCATCCAAAGGTCAGGGAAGTAGCTGTTGTTGGAATCAGGGAGAGAGATGAGAAAGAGGCTGTAAAAGCAGTAATAGTTCCGAAAGAAAAATTAGAGGCAAGGGAAATCTATGAGTTCTGCAGGGGGAAGATCTCGGACTTTAAGATCCCGCGTATAATTGAATTCAGAGAAAAGCTTCCAAAAAGTCCTACCGGAAAGGTACTCAGGGAAAAGCTGCGTTAAAGGGTACACAAATGAAAGAGGACATAAGAGAGAGGGTAAAAAGGGTTTTAAAGGAAAAGTTTACAGACAGCACCAAGCAGCTAGAGATAAAAGATGATACCCCTCTTTTTGGAATAGGAGTTGGTGTAGACTCGGTGGCAACCCTTGAATTTGTTATTGCTCTGGAGAATGAGTTTCAGATAAGCATAGATGAGGGCGAGATCAAGCCGGAAATCCTGGCAACTGTAGATACCATTTCCGAATTCATAGCCACACATTTTCTTAAGAAATGAAATCCAGCTAAGCCTTTGTTTTTGTTCGTTCCTTCTCCTTTAAATGCGCCATAACAGACTTTATAAACTCTTTTCTCACACGCTCACTCGCTTTACGTATTGGAGCAAGAACCATGTTTTCGTATATATCCAAAGCAGTAGACTCTAGCTTTTTATCCCCTGTGGCTCTAGCAAGTCTTAACACGGCTACAGAGTTGTAGAAGATTGACTTAAAAAGGGCACGTCTTGCATCATTTACCCTAAATTCCTCCAGAGCCTGCTGAGCCTCCAAGAGAGCATAGAACCCAACACCACAGAAGAGGGTAAGCAATCTCTTTACCTCTTCCTGGGACATACCCTCTATTATATATAAAAGAGGCGCTTCAACTATAGATTCGAGTTCGTTTCCCTCACTCCCCAGAATGTATGCAAGCTGTTTAATCTTTTCCTCATCTGCTTTAGCAAGAAGATCCATTAAAGCACTCTTTACATACTCAAAAGCAAAGCTATCCCGTATTTCATCAAGTGAAAGTCCCTCAGACTTAAGGGCCTTTATCTGAGCGAGTTTATCTACAGTGTGCTCAGGATAGTAAAGCTTGTTTTTTGTCTTTTTGCCCTCTTTTACCCTTTTTCTCGTAGGCTTTGGAATAAGCCCCAACCTGGTATAGAACCCTATTACCTTTAAAGGGTCACTTCCAAGGTCAATGTTTCTCTTTTTGGCTTCCTTAATAAGCTCCTCCACCGTCAAATCAGACATGTTAATGGTTATACTCCTTTTAGGTATTGTTTGTCAATTGATGTTAAAGACCAGCTAACAATACAACCCAGATAGATTACCTACTGCTTCTCATTAAGCAAAGTGGTTGGTAAAGAAAGCCCAAAATCCCTGTTAATCCTCCTTACCAACTCCATTCTGGCTCTGTGGAAATCCTTAAGTTTTTTATCCTCTAGGGAATAGAGCATCTTATCGAGTAGTCGCTCTAACCTCATCTCCTCAGCAGGATTATACTTTGCCAGCACCGGTTCAAAAAGAAGGGTAAAGTAGTTTCTTCCCTCCCAGAAATGTTTTTTTAAACCTTTAAGCTCTGATTTGCTAAAACTGCTAAGTTTACTCTCAACAAACTTAAACCTCTCAATCATAAGCAAAAGACCCAGGGTTTTAATGGTTTTCCCTAAAAGCTCAGGCTCTTTTTTTGAAAAAGAGTCTTCAAGTTGTTTCTCTATGCTCGTTCCAAACTCTCCATCCATTCTCACAGCTATGGTTTTTAATCCCTCTTCAACCCTGCTAAAATCATGGTAGTGAAAATCCTCTAAGACCTCCTGTGCTTCCCTAAAAGCAAGCTCCTTATCACCTGCCTCTATTAAACCCAAAATAACCTCCATTCTTTCCAGAACAGGTGTAATCTCGCCCTCGATGCGGTGGGAAAAAGAGGAGTGTGAAGAACAGATAACAAAAAGCAGGCAAAGTAGTATAATGCAGATGCTTCTCATTTTTTAAAAAAGCACACTTACTCCACCCACAACCCCAAAGTCCGGAGTTTCACTCCCATCTGTTATACCCAGAGGGAAACCAACCTTAACGGCAATAGGCTTTCTCTCAAAGGGCACTACAATAGTTTCTGGAATCACCATAACCCTGTCTACGGTTGGTCCATCCTCTATAAACATATGTTCTGATATCAGTTCTGCAATAAGAAAAAACCTATCGGGTACGGCACGAAAAGCAACGGCTGCTCTATAGAAAACCGTATTTATAAACTCTTTTTCTTCGTCTTCTTTTCTCTCAAACCCGTAACCAAGGTTTGCGTGTACGACAAACCACCTTCCTATAAACTTTGAGAATATAAGGGTACCGGATACTGCCTGACCATCACCCAACTCAGTTACAGGTGCAAACTCTATCTCAAAAGCCATTTCCGGTATAAAATCCGACTCATCAAGAAACCTGTGCTTTATACCTATGGCAACCTCCTCTACCCCCCTTTCCTCAGTGTGTCCGTTTTCCTTTTCCGCAATAAGTGTTTCTGCCTCAAGATTAAGCTGGGTTTTTAAACCCAGGCCAAATTCTATCTCGATTGGGAGAAAGTGCTCATCCACCCGCTCACCGTTTTCAGTGCGTAAAAAGCCATAAAGAACCTGTAAGAAAAATTGCCCCCTTGGAGGGGTAGAGGTGATTTCAGTCTCAAGTGGCTCAAGTATATGAGCTGCGTAAGATAAAGATGGGAACAAGAAGAAACCAAGAAAAACGGCAAAAGATACCTTCCCTTTAGGCACAGCTAACCCCTCCTCTTTATAATTTAACCTCTTAGATTAACACCTTTGAAAAAGGTTTCATAATATGTATGTACTGTATCTATGGGGTCTTTATCCAGCTTTCTATCTTCTTTTTATACTCTTCCATAAGAGAATACACCCTGTCCTCAGTTTTAGCCTCCGCATAGAGGTGTATCATTGATTTGTACTGGTCGGGAAAGATAAGAACCCATGAGTCGTCAAAGTATATTTTTACGCCATCGAGGAAGGTTGCATTTTTACCCATAGCCTCTTCAGAGGCCTTTCGCATAACCACCCCCTTAAACTCCCAAGGACAGGGAATGGTAGCATGAAGGAAGTTTATCTTTGGAACTGCTCTGAAAACCTCAGAGAGTTTTACATCCAGCCTTGCCATAAGCTCAAGTGTTTTTGCAAGAGCAAACATACCATCGTATGCGGTTTGAAATCCCGTAAACATAAACCTTCCATCGGGGAAGCTAACAAACTTTATGCTCTTATCCCTTACAGTATCTGAGAGTGCCCTGATACTGTTTTTGGTTCTTTTTACACTAAAACCGCTCTCACCGGCAGCCTCTTCAACGTAGGAAGGCACAAAAAGTGGAACGGCAACTACACCCGAACTCTCTGCCTTAAGAACCAGATGGAAAACCAGGAAGAACGAATCCATGTCTTTATAAATCCTTCCCGTTTCATCAACTATGTATAACCTCTCTCCCCAAGGGTCCAGCCAGAAACCCGCTGTTGCATCTGTTGCTCTAACTATATTTGAGAGCAGGCCCAAGGCTCTCTCAGTATTAACCCCGTTTCCGTACTCAACAGTGTATGCATTAAGGCTTATAACCTCACACCCGAGCTCACTTAGAATAGAGGGAAAATACTCAGAAGAGGGCCCAAAAGAGAAGTCCACCACTATTCTAAATCCTTTCTCCTTTATACTCTCCCTTTTTATTGCGTTTATAAAACCTTCCCTGTAGAAATCAACTATACCGCTTAGATCCGAAATCCTTCCAACGGCCCCTTCAGAGACCCTTCGAAAGTCTTCCCGCTGGAATATCCTCTCAAAAGACTTCTCGAATGAAACAGACACCTCAAACCCATTTGAATCATAGAAAAGAATCTCGGTAACCTCAGGATTATCTAGAGAGTATCTAAAGTATACTCCCCCTACCTCACCAAAGGTCTGGAGTTTGTAACGCAGTATGGGAATGGGAATGGCCTTTAGATCCTTTACATTAACACCTGCGGAAAGAACCCCGGCAACGAAGGCACGTTTTATCATTCTTGGGGCCCTGTAGGTATCTCTACCCGTAAGAACAGAGGAACCCCTAGGGAGAAACGATGCAAAGGCTGCCCCAAGTTTTGCTGCAAACTCAGGTGTTAGCTCAATGTTTGAGAGTCCAAGAACCTTTGATTCCTCAAAAAGACTCCTTTTCCACCTCTCCCCCCATATCAAATTAGAAGACACAATAGCTCTTGACTCAACCTCTTTGCCCGGCCATATCTTTATTCCCTCCTTTAACACAGCACCATCACCGATTAAGCAGTTTTCAGAGACAACAACTCCGGGCTCAATCCTTACATCCCTTCCAATCTTTACATTGGAGCAGATAACACTTCCCTCAATTAGAGAATTTTCATCTATATACGTATCGTTCCAGAGCACACTGTTTGAAATTCTTGTTCCCTTCATAATCTGAGATCGCTCACCAATTACAGAATCCCTTATCCTCGTCTTCCCCTTTATCCTTACACCGTTTCCCAGTATAACGGTTCCCTCAAGCTCCGCATCAGGTGCTATCTCAACGTCCTCACCAAGCCATATATTCTTACCAACTATATCAAGCCTTTTTCCGGATCCCTTAACCCTTACCTTTCCGGCAAGAATATCCATGTTTGCCTGGATGTAGGAGCTAACATCCCCTACATCACGCCAGTAACCGTTTAACAGGAAGCCGAAGATGGGTTTGCCCTCACCTAAGAGTCGCGGAAACAGATCATGGCTGAAATCAAAAACCTGTTTTCCAGGTATATACTCAAGAACCTCAGGCTCCATAACGTATATCCCAGCATTTATTGAATCACTAAAGACCTCACCCCAGCCGGGTTTCTCAAGGAACTTTATAACCCGCCCGTTGTTATCTGTTATAACGATTCCAAACTGCAGAGGGTCTTTCACAGTTGTAAGCCCGATTGTAACCATTGCATTTTTGTTTTTGTGAAAATCCACCAACTCACCAAGATTCACATCGGTAAGAAGGTCTCCGCTTATTATAAGAAACGTCTCCTTTTCAGATAGGTATTCCGAAGCAAATTTTACCGCACCCGCAGTTCCATAGTCCTCAGGAGGAATTACATAAGATATATTTACACCAAAACCCTTTCCGTCTTGAAAATAGTTTTTTATAACCTCAGGTTGAAAGTAGAGCAGGAACACAAGTTCACTAATACCATGGTCCTTTAGAAGATTTACAACATGCTCAAGTATTGGTTTTCCAGCCAGTGGAAGCATGGGTTTGGGAAGTGAGTATGTAAGTGGTTTTATCCTTGTTCCAAAGCCACCTGCTAAAACGACTGCTTTCATAAACCTTTTCCCCTTTTCTCTATAATTTTTTCTATCTCTTTTAACAGATCCTCAGGATCGCTGGATTTTACAATATAGCTGTCAGCAAGCCACGAGGTGTAGTCATTCTGAAAGGAGATATAGGCAGAGCAGAGAACAACAGGGATTTGTGGAAACTGCTTTGAAACCCTCTGAAGTATATCGAGACCACTTTCGGACCTTAGCTTTATATCGAGCACCAGAAGGTCTATGGGCTCACGGTTAAGTATGTCAAAGGTTTCTCGTGAAGACTCAGCCTCTAAGACCTCATACCCTTTCTCACTTAAGACCTCCTTGTAAACAAGCCTTACGTTTGGTTCGTCATCAACTATAAGTATTTTCCTCATCTTCTTTACCTTTCACATAGGGTAGGCTTACTGTAACCTTGCATCCCTTTCCCCTCTCACAAGAAACCTTTATATTTCCTCCCATCTTCTCGATTATCTCCTTTGATGTGTAAAGACCTAGCCCGCTCCCTATATTTTTGGTTGTAAAAAAAGGCTTAAAAAGGTTTTTCATTACATCCTCAGGAATACCAGGGCCCGTGTCTGTTATACTTATCCATATAAAATCGTTCTGTACCCCAGATTCTATAAACAGCTTTCCCCCCTTGGGCATAGCCTCAATGGAGTTATTAACCAAATTCTCTATACACGTATAGAGTTGATAGTGATTTCCCAAAACCAGTGGAAGGTTCTTGGCAAGGTTAAGTCGAATCTCAACACCCTGGAGTTTTGCCTTCTCCCTTTTTTCCTGACAAAGCAGCTCAATAACCCTTGTTACATCTATATGAGATTTTTCCGATATGTACTTTGTTCTAACAAAGCATACAAAATCTCTTAGGGTGTTCTCAAGCTTTATAGCCTCCTGAAGAATGGCATCTATATACTTTGACAGACCGCTATTTGGTTGAATCTTCTTTTTAAGAACCCTTGCAAGCCCTGCAATTGCCACCACAGGGTTCTTAAAGGAGTGTATCAGCTGAAGCACCATCTCCCCGATCACAGCCTCTGACCTTAGCTTCATTATAAGCTCTTGATTCTCCCTAAGTCTTGTGTTTGCTTCTTCAAGAATCCCTATCTTTTCCTCAAGTTCTTCATATGTAAGTGCCCTCTCAAGGGCAATGGAAACCTCGGTTGCAAATATCTCCATAGCCTTTATCTCATCATGCGATACCTCCCTTCCTGTAAGAAAATTGTCAAGAAGCACAGCCCCCAAAGGGCGTCCACGGTGAGAGAAAAACGGAACTGCACAAAAAGGCACATCTTTATAAAAGGACCTTAGTACAGGAGAGATATCGTCATCAGGGCCAACAACAATGGCCGTGCCGGTTTTCAAGAGCCTCTTAAAAGGTTCATCCTCTATATCAAAGTCCATTACCTCAAGAACGTCTTTAAACTTTTCCTTTTCTTTGTAAAAAACATGTGGAGAAAACTTAAGGAGATCCCTTACGGTTAGGTTCTTCTCATTTATACCGTTCCAGATAGATACAGCCTCTTCAGGGCTTAGAGGGCCTAAAGCAAAATACCCTTTCAACCTACCATTGGCTGCAAGAAGAGCAAATGCCCTGTTAAAGCCCAGTCCCCCACCCGCAGTAAATGCCACAAGGGCCTTGTAGAGTATCTCATCCCTGTTAAGCACAGGTTTAAGGGAAGAAGAGAGTTTAACTAAAACATCAAATATCTCTTCTTTAATCTCAGCAGATTTAATAAAACTGCTAATCCTCTGCTCTCTTCTTAACATTTCATCAAGCAGCACCAGAAATACCTCGAAAACGGAGTCTTTACTGTTTGCAAGCTCCTTTAAGTCTTTTCTAAGCTCTGGACAATCAATGCACTTCTCCCTAATACGGCTTTCTATGTCGCTTAAAAGATGACCCTCTTCAGGCTTTATATAAGGACAAACAGATGGGTCATCCCTTATCGTCCAGCAATACTCTTCCCCAAACCTTGCCATTGGAGTCTCCTTTCTAACAGGTTATCATTATTGACAAAGAGAGGCAAGATTATCGTTTAATAAGAACCCACTGTCTCTTCTTGCTAAACCTTCCCCAGCCGGGGACAAGAAAGATAAAGCTTCCCTCTAGTAAATTACCATTTGCCTCAAACTCTATCTTTGATTCTTTGATCCCCTTTATGTAACAGTCCCCCATATCGATGACCTCTGTGTCCCCGATTCCATACTCATCCCTAACCCCTGACTTTGAAATATCTATAAACTCATCACTCTCTATAGCCAGCACCCTCTCCCCGCTGATTGAAGGCAAACGATTGGGGAAAATCCAGGCTTTAAAACCAGACTCCAGATTAAATATCAAATCATAATGTGGGTTGTTAGTTCTATGCCGCTTAAGAATAAAGCTACTGTGCATTCCACTCATAAATCAACCTAAGCCCTTTTAATGTGAGAAATTCATCCACCTTCTCTATGGTTTTGCTCTCAGGCGCAACAAGCCTTGCAAGTCCTCCCGTTGCAATTACCTTTGGATTCGTTCCCATCTCCTTCCTTATTCTCTCCACTATACCATCCACAAGACCTGCATACCCGTAGATGATACCGGACTGTATGCTGTGAACGGTTGTCTTCCCTATAACGGTCCTTGGAATGGTTATCTCAACCTTGGGAAGTTTAGAAGCCGCCTCAAAAAGTGCCTCAGCAGACACCATTATCCCAGGAGCTATAACACCTCCCAGATACTCTCCCTTCTCGGAGATACAATCAAACGTTGTGGCTGTGCCAAAATCTACGATTACCACGCTTCTTCTATACTCATCAAAAGCAGCCACCGCATTTGCAATTCTATCTGCCCCTACCTCCTTGGGATTGTGATATAGTATGGGCATACCGGTTCTTATACCCGGTTCAACAACAATTGGGTTTACACCAAAATAAGACTTTAAAGTGGCTATAAGAACATCCAGCAAAGGTGGCACCACACAGGAGAGTATTGCTCCTCTTATGGATTTAACATTAACTCCACCTAATTCGACCAGTTTTCTTAAAAGAACTCCGTACTCATCCGATGTCTTTGTTTTATCCGTTCCAATCCTCCAGTGGCCTATTATATCCTTCCGTTTAAAAACACCAAACATTATGTTTGTATTTCCAACATCTATTGCAAGGATCATAATTAACCCCTTTCTAAGTTATTTTAATCCCCATATCCTCCTGAGTACCCACTCAGAGGAGACAAGCAAAACAAGGCAAATAAAGACCCATGGGCTATCCCATATCCTTACTTCCCTAGAACCGGTTACAACCCTTTTTGGTTTAAGGCTAATACCTAGCTCTTTAGGGTTATCTTTAATAGTTATAAACCGCCCACCAGTTTTTTTGGATATTTCCCTAAGCAAACCAATATCGACATTTGGTCCCCTTATTTCCTTTACAGGAGGGCTAACAATGAAAAGAGTTTCATCCACCCTGTCACTACCAGGCTCCGAATTCCCCTGCACCCTTACCCTGTATACTCCGTAGCCGTAAACCTTTACCTCAGACTCAAACCTTCCCTCACCACCTTTGGCAAGCTCTACCTCGAGAGTGGAACCATCTGGACGCGTAACATACGCTACCGGTTTTGAATCAACTTCATCGTATGCCTGCTCCCAAACCTCTATTTTTGCGGATTCCCCTGGATTGTATACTCCCCTATCGGTTTTCACCCTCAAATCCTTAAGGGAAGGATCACCTACCATCCAGAGAAGCAACCTGTTCCACAAAGACTCGTAGTAAGGATAGAGATCCCCCTCTCCCCCATGTACAAAACTCCACTTCCACAAGGAATCAGAGAGGAAAGTGGCAACCTTACCAGACCCTACTTTGCTTAAAACAAGTACAGGATCACCCTGAGAGGTTTCTACAAGCGATAACGCATCCGGCTTTAATCCTTCAACCCTGCTAAGCGTATCAAGTGAAGGTAACCTCTCCCATTGCTTTTGGTTCTCTTCTTCGTTTACAAGAATCCTTGTAACTGGATGTTTGCGGCCAACTTCGGTAAGCCTTACCTTGCTTCCATCTCTGGTAACTTTTTCCTGAAATAAACCATCAACCTTAACCGGAATCAAATCGGAAACAGGCTCCGTTTCATATCCCCTAAAGAAACCACTTTCACCTCCTATAAGGACAAATCCTCCTCCATCCTTTGCAACATAATCTCTTAGCTTCTTTAGATGGTATCCGTATATTCCGTAAGGACGAAAATCAAAGTTTTGAAATATAACCACATCAAAATCCTTAAGCCCTTTATCAAAGATCTCATCAACGGGAAAGGGAATAAGGCTTAGCTCATTTTGAGAGGCAAACACAATATCTGTTGCTTCCCTCAGTATAAAAAAAGCAACCAAGTTAACACTGGGATTCCTTTTTAAAGCTCTCCTTAAAAACCTGACATCCCATGAAGGACTACCAGCAATATGGAGAACACGGATTCTATCAACTATAGCCTCTACCACAAAAGAGCTAGAGTTGTTCTCTTTTATAAGCTCACCTGAAATAACAGGGACTGAAACCGTATAGACCTTTCTTCCAACGGAATCGGGTCTTACCTCAAAACCTACCTCTACCCCCAAGGGGTTTGAAGAATCCAAAGACACATACTTAACAGCCAATATCCTGTTACCCTCACTCAGGGTCACAGGAACAGTAATAGAACCAATCCCAATTGACCTGATAACTACGTTTAAAGAGAGAGGATATCTAACAAATGCTATATCACTTACCCTTACAGCATCCACCCAGATATCTTTTATATCATCCAGCAAAACAGTGCCTACAGTATTTACCTTTGTGTAAAATGCCCCTTTTAACAAGCTATCCTTATCCTCAGATAAGGAACCACAATTGCTTGCCCCATCTGAGAAAAGAATAACTGAGTCTATCCTTTCGGGTCTTCTCTCCAGCTCCAAAAGGGCTTTAGCAATACCTGTGCACCTGCCATATGGCTTAAACTCGTCTATCAGCTCAGGTGATACAGGATACAACCCCTCATCAAACACAAAGTAGCTTAGGGTAGATTGCTTCCCCAGCTCTGAGAAGAAATCCCGGTGTTTTTTAAAAAAATCCCTTACGTAGTGGGCACGTGAGTTACCGCTTGTATCCGCAGGAAGGTTCATGCTCCATGAGCCATCAAGAAGAATAGCAATATGTGGTCTCTCTTCCTCGTATATCTCTGTTACAACGGCGAAATCAAAGAGTATCACAAGCAGAAACAAAAAACTCAAAAGGTTAAGAAAAACAAGTACAGCCTTTTTGAAGCCAGATACCTGATACCTAAAGAGCTTTAAGAAACTGTAGATGAGTATCAAAAGCAAAATAAGAACAACTACTGCCTCTACAGCCCCTGGAGGGTTTAAGAAAACAAACCTATCTGCTGTCTTCATTACAACTTAAATTTACCATATCCCGACCTCTATGATACAAGCAACCTGCCGTTATCCAACAAAAGCACATCATCAACATATACCGTTGGGTTCATAACCACACCGTCAAGATGGCTTGCAACCCTTACAGTCCCTCCCATGCTTTTATTATCACCAAACGCTATGTGTATGGTTCCCATGGCCTTTTCATCCTCCAGAACATTACCCGTAACTATAGCCTTATCGTTTGTCCCTATTCCAAGCTCAGCTACATTAAAGGCAAGTCTTCCAAAAGGCTTCATAAGAGAAAGAAGCTTATCTGCTGCTTCCCCTCCCTTTATCTCAACAGCAAATCCATCCTTTACCGTTATCTCTATTACCTCTTCCTCTAGCTTTCCAATACCCGCCATTGATCCATCTATAACAACTTTCCCCTCGGATTTCCCTTCCAGTGGAGCTATGTAACCCTCCCCCGCAGGAAGATTGCTAAAATCCCCTGGATTATGGTTGAGCCCGGTGTCTGCATACCCTTCTCTTCCTTCTATAACCAACGAAATATCTGTACCCCTTTCTGTTGTAATTCTTACCCTTGATCCGCTCTTTAAGATACTGGCTACCTTTCTACTTCTTTGAGCAATCTTGTGGTAATCGGCATTTAGAGTCCTTATCATGGTGTCTTCTGTAATTCCAGGCAAAGTGGCAATTCTAACACCACAGCTAGATGCTTTGCGTCTTGACTCAGTATGGCTAAGTGATTTAGAGGTAGGGATAAGAATGACATCCACAAGCTTCATAAGTTCTCCAACAGGCTGTGGAGGTTCCTGACCGTGTGAATCCCTTGGAATTATCTCTAAAAGCATGGCTTCGGTTCCCAACTCCTTTGCACACTCCCAAAGAACATAACCTATTTTTCTTAAGGGCTCATCAGTTATTATTAAAACCTTCTCCCCTGATTTTACCGCCATACAGTCTCTTAAAGCAATCATTGCCGCATCATAAAGAGAGCCTTTCATCTCTTATACCTCCAAAAACCTTATCTGTTAGATATAAAGATTGTACCTGAATGCAAACCACTGCACCTTTTTGAAAATATAACCCTCCTGCAGTGGATAGGTTAAATCGTGTTGATGGTTCTAAAGATTCGGGTTACAATCCTTGTGGATACATGCTAGATACGGGTAGAAACCTTTTTAAGCGCACTGGATACAATCCACCAAGGAAAGCCTGTGGGAACACCGGGGTATCAATGCAAGAGAAATGAAAGATTTAGCCACATAAGGGGAGAAAAACAATGAAAATAGGAATCGTAGCTCCATACTGGAACGATATAACAAAAAGAGAGCTTCAAGCAATAGCAAGACTTGCTGAAGAGCTTGGCTACCACTCCATATGGGTTCCAGAGATGTGGGGAAGAGATGCATTTTCTGTGCTTTCAGTTCTTGCCCTGAGCACGGAAAAAATCAAACTGGGCACAGGGGTGATCTCTGTATTTAGTAGAACACCTGCCATAATTGCTCAAACCATTGCTACACTTGATGAGATATCAAATGGAAGAATGATCCTGGGACTTGGAACAAGCGGCCCTGCAGTTATAGAGAACTGGCATGGTCTGAAATTTGAAAAACCGCTTCAGAGAACCAGAGAGTACGTTGAAATCATAAGGATGATCCTTAAAGGAGAGAGGGTAAACTACAGCGGAGATATATTTAAGCTAAAAGGTTTTCGCCTTCAATTTACCCCTCCAAGAAAAGAGATACCAATCTACATAGCCTCTTTAGGACCTAAAAACCTCCGTCTTACAGGGGAGGTAGCCGATGGCTGGATCCCCTTCTTAATACCAAGGAGTGGCTTTAAAGATGCGATAAGAGAGATAGCCTCTGGAGCAGAAGCCGTTGGAAGAAGGGTTGAGGAAATAACGGTATCCCCATACATTCCTGTCTGTATCTCAAGGAAAGACGAAGAGACCTCAAAGAAGATTGTTAAAGAGCATATAGCCTACTATATAGGAAGCATGGGAACCTTCTACTACAAGACACTCTGTAGATACGGTTTTAAAAAGGAAGCCGATAGTATACTAGAAGCATGGAAACAGGCAAACAAATCACAGGCCATTATGAGTGTGACGGATACACTTCTTAACTCCGTTGCAATAGCCGGATCACCAAAGGAAGGAAGGGAAAGAATTGAAGGGTTAAAAAAAGAAGGAATCGATTTGCCTATTCTGATCTTTCCTCCAAAGGCCTCCAGAGAGATGGTAAAAGAAACCCTTGTTTCAATTGCACTTGAGTGTCTTCTTACATAGGAATCTCTTTGGAAAAACTACAAGTACGTTTCTGATTCCATAAAGTTCCTAAGGATAGAGCCTGATTCAAGCTCCCTTAACTTTCTAAGGGCACGTCTTTCAATCTGTCTTATACGCTCTCTGGTTAGCCTATAACGACTACCGATTTCATCTAATGTATAAGACTCATCATAACCTATTCCAAACCTCATCCTCAGTATCTCTCTTTCCCTTTCATTTAAGGACAAGAGTGCCTCTTCTATTCTCTTGCTCATGTATATCTTTTCTACAATTGAGTGCGTTGAAAATCTCTCATCTGTTATCAGCTCTACAGCAGAATTTTTCCTATCATCAGAACCCAAATTCGGCGTATCCAGATAGACCATTGTTATTGATGTTGCATTAATTACCTTCTTTAACTTCTGAACACTTAGTCCTGACTCCTTAGCAATCTCCTCAACCTGAGGAACCTCACCCTTGCAGTTCTGAATTGCCCTTGCCATCTTATGTACCTTATTTGCCTGCTCAAGCACCCTGACCGGTATCCTAATAATCCTTGTTTGATCAAAAAGTGCACGTGACACACTCTGGATTATCCACCAGGAGGCGTAGGTTGAAAACCTGTATCCCTTGGTATGGTCAAACTTCTCAACAGCCTTAATAAGCCCAATATTGCCCTCCTGAATAAGGTCAGCAAGGGGAAGCCCCCTTCCCATATACTTCTTTGCTATGCTTACAACCAACCTTAGGTTTGCCTTTACAAACCTCTCTTTACATGCCTTTGCCTTTGCAGAGTAAGCTCTAAATAGAGCTGAAAGCCTCTTTATTCTTTTAGCCCTCTCTACTGGCTTTTCTCTTCCCCTAGTAGCTCCTGCTTTGGAATACTTCTCAAGAACAGCCTTTATCTCTCTAGCCTTTGCCTCATACTTTTTAATCTTAACAGATACCTCAATCTCCTCCTCTGGAGTAAGTAGGGGTTCCATTCCCACTTCTCTGAAATAAGTTTGAAGAAGCCTGTACTCTTCTTCAGGAAATCCCCTTCTTTTGCTACCCTCTTCAGCCATGCCAGCCACACTAGCTGCTAAAAAGCCAGATTCATCATCGTCTACCAAACCACCATTATCCGTAAATCCCTTACCAGGGACAATGCCAACTGCCTCTGCTATGTTTTGTTGTGCCATTCTAACTACCTCCAGGTCTTGTGCCACGATAAAGCTTATAGCAATATTTGTGCCATATTTAAGAGCCCGATTTAACCACCTGGAAATACTCATAAAATAAAGAGTCTTAGCCACACACTGAAACACCCGAGGGTTGAAAATAGGGAAAAGGGTGACAAATTTTGTCCCTGCTTTGCTTTTATTTAGAGATTGACAAGGCATCAATTTGGAGTATATATAAGTAAAACCCCTTAATAAGGAGGTACTTTAGAGATGACCATTAAAAGGATTTGCTGGGATTGTCCGGATGCACCTGTTCGTGAGTGGAGAGTGGTATCTGAGGGCAATGGAAGAGAAGGACACCTGTTTAAGATAAGTTGTCCTGCATGCAAGAAGGAAACCAGGGTTTTTGGATGGATGATTGGTTGTGAATGCGAATCCTGTAAATCTCAGGTTATAGGAGCAGCAAAATAAATTAATGAGGGTACTAATTACAGGTGGGGCCGGTTTTATTGGTTCGTGGGTTGCTGAAGCGTTTTTAAAAAACGGATACGATGTTCTCGTACTAGATAACTTATCTACAGGAAAAGAAGCCAACGTACCCAAAGGAGCCAGTTTCCTTAAAGGGGATATAAGGGATTATAAATTAGTGGAAGGGGTTTTTTCTGACTTTAAGCCCGATATCGTAAACCACCACGCAGCACAGATAAATGTAAGATACTCTGTAGAGAACCCGATTTTCGATGCGGAGGTAAACATAATAGGGACAATAAACCTCCTTGAGCTCTCAGTAAAACACGGTGTAGAAAGGTTTATATTTGCATCAACCGGTGGTGCAATATACGGGGAACCCTCTAAATTACCAGCAGATGAAACCACTCCTCCCGTACCAATTTCCCCTTACGGTGTTTCAAAGTATTCAGTTGAAACCTATCTTGGCTACTACAGGACAGTGCATGGTCTAAACTACACTGCTCTTAGATATTCCAACGTATATGGTCCCAGACAAAACCCTCATGGAGAAGCAGGGGTGGTTGCCATTTTTTGCAGTAGAATACTCCAGGGAAAACCCTGTTTGATTTACGGAGATGGAAACCAGACAAGAGACTATGTTTTCGTTGGAGATGTAGCAGAGGCAAACCTTAATGCACTTAAAGCCCCGGGAGGGATCTACAATATTGGAACAGGTAGGGAAACATCCGTAAATGAACTCGTAAGCGTGCTAAAAAAGGTTGTGGGTAAGGACTTCAAAACAGATTATGCTCCACCGGTTCCAGGAGAGGTTCGTCGAATCTCTCTTGATATAGGGCTTGCAAAAAGGGTTCTTGGATGGTCTCCTAAAACAGAGCTGGAAGAGGGCTTAGCGCTCACATGGGACTGGTTTAAAGAGAAGATAACAGAGCAATGAACTTTCAGGAGCTTACGCGCATAAGCAGTGGATTTGCCGAGGCAAGGATACTTCAGGTTTCTGTAAAGCTTGGTATCTTTGATGCAATTAAGGAAGAAGGGAGCTCCTCAGAAGAGATAGCAAGAGCTATACGTACGGATCCCAGAGCAACAGAGCTTCTTCTAAATGCCCTTGTAGCCCTTAAGATACTCGAGAAGAAAGAGAAGAAATTCTTTAATACTGAGGTCTCCGCTAAATACCTGGTAAAAGCCTCGCCTAGATACCTTGGTTACATGATACTGTTTGAGGAAAGCCTATGGGGTACCTGGGAGAAACTTGAAGACTCCATTCGTACCGGACAGCCCGCAAGGCCTTCTGATATGTTCCAAAGCAGAGAGGAGGAAACACAAAGGTTTATAATGGCTATGCACTCACTTGTTAGGGCACGTGGGGATGCAGAGAAGATGTGTGAGATAATTGATTTCGGAGCCATTAAATCACTTATAGACATAGGCTCCGGGCCCGGAACCTATCCCATAGAGTTTATAAAAAAACATCCGCATCTCAAAATCACCATTCTCGATTTACCAAACACACTTAAAATCACAAGAAAGATTCTAAAGGAAGAAGGGGTACTTGACGGTATAGAGATAATAGAAGGTGACTATAACAGAGACCCTATACCAAGTGGCTTTGATATGGCTTTTCTCTCCAACATTATACACAGTGAGGATGAGGAAACAAACCGACAACTTATTAAAAAGATATACGATTCGTTAAATAACAATGGGCAGATAGTAATTAAAGACCACATACTTGATGATACCCTTACAAACCCACCTGTAGGGGCGATATTTTCCATACTTATGCTCCTTGTAACGAGGGGAAGAGCATATTCCTTTGGAGAAGTTAAAAACTGGCTGGAAGAGGCAGGTTTTAAAGAGATAGAGTGGAAAAAGCTAGAGCCCCCTTTGACGTCCTCTCTTGTAATCGGTTACAAGTAAGCAATTGCAGAGCAGAGTATGGCTGGGTATGATTTAAATATATATACGGAGGACAGGTAGAGATGAAGGAGAAAGCCGACTTACTCTTTGATGTTAGAGTTGTTGAAAGGAATATCCAAGAAGGGATAATAACAAGGGAAGAATACGAAGAATACTTAAGGAAGCTCCCCGATGTCTCAGACAAAGGTTGTCCTCTGATAATAGAAGATGAAGAAAATAGGGAAACACAGGAAGAGATCAGATGAAATGGAGTTACAAGGTAATTCCCGTAGATGAACTTATACACGAATACGCCGACCATGATATAGCAGTCTCAAAAGAGGCAGCTGCAAGAAGGAGAGCAACACTTGCAACAGGCTTTGAACAGAAACTAAACCTGTTTGGAGAAGACGGATGGGAACTTGTAGCCATACTGGGGGAATTCGGGGTATTTAAGAAACCAAGGAATGAGTAGTTTTGCCTTTTAGCAAAAACCGGCCAGCATGAAAAAAAGTAAGGTATTAGGTTTTTTTTTCTTCTCTTCTTAGCCACCCTTAATAGAGGAATGGCACTAACAACCACGGTTGAAGTAGAAGAACCTATCCAAGGAAGGGTTATATCTGATATAAGGGCACTAGTACTTTCAAGGGCCTTAAAGGCGGCAATAGAAGAGGCAGCCTTAAAGATAGAGCCCGATTTAACAGGTGTGGATTTAAAAGAGCTGTTAGATGCAAATCCAACGGATTACGTAAGGTCCTACAGGATTCTCAGTGAATATCTGACAGAAAACTCCTACAGAGTTTCCCTAGAGGTAGAGCTTGACCAAAAAAAAATCGAAAGCTTGATTGAAGGTAAAGGTTTAAAAGCAAAATCCGGGTTCCAAGTATCAATAACCACAAGGGAAGAGCCAGATAGCAACCCAGTAGTAAAGGCCATAGATTTGTCTGAGATAAAAGGGAAAATCACTAGGTTATTTAAGGAAAACGGGTACAAGGTGGTAAAGAACGGAGATATAAATCTGGATGTCTATGTGAGTGTAAAGACAACAACAACCTTCGAGGACACACCAACCTACAGCGCACTTGGAAAGGTGCATATTAAGGCCTTAAATAGAAAAAATGAGCAAATAGCCGAGATAACCCAAAGCTCCTTTCAACAAGGCTATACCCTTGAAACAGTAGCCCTATCCGCTTTAAAGGAGGCTGCACAGAAAGCAGCAGAAAAGATGGTCATCCAGCTTGGTGGAAGCAATCACACACAAGGGGAAGAAAACAAGACCATTGAGATTCTGTTTTTGGGATTTAGAGATTACAAACAATACGAGCAAATAGATGATATACTAAACAAGGTAATACCGACAGGAATAGCTAAAAGGGTAATTGGAAGCGGCAACAGGGCCTCTTTCTTTACCGCATCAAACACAACCCCAGACAAACTTGCCAAATTGATCTCGCTTGAGCTGATCTCCAAAGGCCTGCCCTTTAAGCTTAAAGACGTTTACACAGATAAGATAGTGTTTGGTATGGAACAGTAGAGAGCTACTCCCACTCTATTGTACTTGGTGGTTTGGTTGATATATCATATACTACCCGGTTTACCCCCTTAACCTCGTTTATTATGCGCACAGAAACCCTCTCAAGCACCTCGTAAGGGATACGAGACCAGCTAGCTGTCATTCCATCAACACTCGTTACAGCCCTTAGAGCGATAACGTTTTCATAAGTTCGCTCATCCCCCATAACCCCAACTGTCTTAACGGGTAAGAGAACGCAAAAAGCCTGCCAGATTTCGTTGTATATACCTGCTTTTTTTATCTCCTCAATGAATATAAAATCCGCAAGTCTAAGGGTATCGAGCTTCTCCTTTGTTACCTCACCTATTATCCTTATAGCAAGCCCAGGTCCTGGAAACGGATGTCTCTCAAGTATCTCCGAAGGTAAACCAAGCTCACGTCCCACCTCTCTTACCTCATCCTTAAAAAGCTCTCTAAGTGGTTCTATAAGCTTTAGATTCATTCTCTCAGGCAATCCACCAACGTTGTGGTGAGTTTTAATCTTTGCCGAAGGCCCCTTTACACTTACACTCTCTATAACATCGGGATAAAGGGTTCCCTGGGCAAGAAACTCTACCCCCTCGATCCTGGATGCCTCCTCCTCAAAAACCCTTATAAACTCCTCCCCTATTATCTTGCGCTTAAGCTCCGGATCCTCGACTCCCTGAAGTCTCTTTAAGAAACGACTACCTGCATCCACATGGATCAGGTTAAGATCCAGGTTTCTAAAGGTTTCTACCACCTGCTTTGCCTCATTTAGCCTAAGAAGTCCAGTATCAACAAATATACAGTACAACCTATCAGGTATTGCTCGTTGAACTATAAGGGCAGTAACAGCAGAATCAACACCACCCGATAAAGCACAGATTACCTTTGAACTCTTACCTACCCTCTCTCTTATGTCTCTTATCACACCTTCTACAAACGACCTTGCTGTCCATCCACCCTTACACCCGGCAATCTTAAAAACAAAATTTGAGAGTATTTCCTTACCAAACTCCGTGTGAATAACCTCAGGGTGGAACTGGGTACCAAATATAAGACGCCTCTTATCCCGCATAGCAGCTACAGGAGAGTTTTCACTGTATGCAATGGAGACAAACCCTTGGGGAAGCCTAAGAACCCTATCACCGTGTGACATCCAGACCTTTGTTTTTAAAGGGATACCTGAGAAGATATCGGAGTTATCCTTTACCTCTAGCTCTGCAGGACCAAATTCACGCCTGCTGGAATGCTCTACCTCTCCTCCCAGGATATGGGCTATAAGCTGCATACCATAGCATATCCCCAGAACCGGAATGCCAATAAAGAGGATCTCGGGATTAATAGAAGGAGCATCCTCATCCCAGACACTTGCTGGCCCACCGGAAAGGATAATGGCCTTTGGAGAAGCTTTAAGGATATTTTCCAAACTGGTGTTAAAAGGTCTAATCTCAGAGTAAACCCCAAGCTCCCTTATTCTCCTGGCAATAAGCTGTGTGTACTGGGAACCAAAATCAAGGACTAAAATGGTCTCACGCATTTTACTTAAAGGGTGCTAAAGACAGACAAAATCACTCTATGCTGTAATTCGGAGCCTCTTTAGTTATTATAACGTCGTGAACGTGGCTTTCACGAAGACCTGCATTTGTAACCTTTATAAATCTTGCTTTCTTTCTCAATTCTTCTATGGTTCTACATCCAGTATATCCCATACCTGCTCTCAGACCGCCAACAAGCTGATAGACAATACCGTTTAGGGGACCTCTGTAAGGAACCCTTCCCTCAATCCCTTCAGGAACAAGCTTTGACTCTATCATCTCATCCTGAGCGTACCTATCACGGCTTCCTTTCCTCATTGCCTCAAGCGAACCCATACCCCTGTACACCTTGTAGGTTCTTCCCTGATAGAGTATAACCTCACCGGGGGCTTCATCCGTACCTGCAAAAAGATTACCAATCATAACGGAATATGCCCCTGCTGCAATTGCCTTTGTTATATCTCCTGAATACTTTATGCCCCCATCCGCAATAACAGGTACATCGTATTTCTGAGCTACCCTGCTAACATCCATTATGGCTGTAATCTGTGGAACACCTATCCCAGCAATGATTCGTGTTGTGCAGATAGAACCAGGTCCAACCCCTACCTTAATAGCATCTGCCCCAGCCTTAATTAAAGCCTCAGCTGCCTCTGCAGTCGCAATATTTCCGGCAATCAACTCCACCTTTGGAAAGTTAAGCTTCGTAGAGGACACAGCATCAAGTACCCTTTTTGTATGAGCATGAGCGGTATCTATCACTATAACATCACATCCAACCCTTAGCAGGGCATCTATTCTCTCTTCCCTATCCACACCAACCCCCACTGCTGCCCCACACCTAAGCCTTCCCATCTCGTCCTTGCAGGCATTGGGATTCTTCTCTATCTTCTCTATATCCTTCATGGTTATCAGCCCACGGAGTCTGAATTCATCATCAACAACAGGTAACTTCTCTATCTTGTACCTGTGCAAAAGCTCCTTTGCTGCCTCAAGTGTTATTCCCTCCTTAACGGTAATTAGTCTCTCTTTAGGGGTCATAAGCCTATCAACTCTGAACTCGAGATTCTTCTCAAATCTCAGGTCCCTATGGGTAATTATACCAAGCAACCTCCCATCTTCTTCAGTTACAGGAAGACCTGTTATGTTGTGCTTAACCATTATATCCAGAGCATCTTTAACCCTGTGATAGGGGCGAACCGTAAGAGGGTTAACTATCATCCCGCTTTCGTATTTTTTAACCTTTTCAACCTCAGCTACCTGAGTGGGTATGTCCATGTTCCTGTGTATTATACCTATCCCTCCCTCCTGAGCTATTGCTATAGCCGTTCTTGCCTCAGTTACGGTATCCATAGCCGCACTGATAAGGGGTATATTAAGCTTGATATTTGGAGTAAGGTATGTTGATACATCAACCTCGTTTGGAAGAACCTCAGAGTAAGCGGGAAGTAAAAGGACATCATCAAAGGTTAAACACTCACGAATTGTATCCTGCAACATGGCTTCTTCCTATCTTCTTTTGGTTCTTCCCCTCTTTCCCTGAAGAGCCTTTACCTGAACTGAATCCTTTTGCGTCTTGGATGAGGTAGCAATTGATTTTGCTGTCGGAACGGATATTAGCTTTACAGGGGTCTTAACTATCTCCAATACCTTCTTTCTCATCTCAGGAAGGGTTACACCAAGTTCGATTTCTATTTCCTGTTCATTATCACCCAAGCTTACAAACACCGGTAAAACACCAACATAGGTTTTTGAATCCACACGCTCAAAACCCAAAGCCTTTAGGATTTTTTTCTGCAATGCTGGAAACTCTAGGATTGCAATTTCAGCTGTCTCCTGTGGCAGCAAACCGTCCTGACTAACGCTTATCTTAAGACGGGTAGATTTCATAGTATATAACACCCCCTAATTAAATACGCTGCTAACAGCTTACCTGCCATCCTTCATCACAACTCAAAAGGGGTTAAAAAGCTTATTTAAATAATTTTAATTAAAATACAAAAAATAGCAAGTAATCAACTCAGTAACCAGCTACCTCAAAACTAAGAACCTTTATCTCATGCTTTAATCCCAAGACCTTAGTTCGTGAAGGAAACACAGAGAAGAAAGGCACCGACTCTCCAGGCTCCACAGCATAATTAAGACCTGCAAGTTTTCCCGGGTTACGATAGTCTATATCTCCGTTTCTTCTGTTTAGTCTCAAAAGTATATCCTCAAGCGGAAGAGTCTTAAGCTCATCCTGTGTAAAGGTGTTTCCTGCATAGAAAACCTGCTCAAAGAGAAGATCTTCTCCGCTTTTAAACCTGCTTTGAAGCTTTATGTAGTTTATAACCTTATTAGAGTTATTAACCACATGTCCGCTAACAACATACATAAACCCGTTTCTTGTACTGATCCACCTTCCAGATTGATCAGTTACCCTAACCTCATTCCTAGAACCTAGGAAATATTCAGCTATAGGAAGCATCGAAATATAGGTATTTATCTTCTCCCTAGGGAAAACATTAAAACCAAAAAGCACATAGACAGCAGAAACCAGAGATACAAAAAGAACCAGAATAAAAGCCAAACGGGATAAAATCCTGCTTTCTTTACTCCTTTTTACGTATCCTCTGGTGGTTTTCCTCTTTATATCCGTTTGCGGCTCTATCTTAACCGAGAGCTCTCCTCTATCCCAAAGAAGGTCAGGTGCCCTTTGCTTAAGTTTAACCCTTTCTACCCTTTGTATTTCTCCATCGCCCTCTTCCACCCTATCTATAGGTATATCGATGCTGTCTTGAGATTTTCCCCTACCTTCAAAATCAAGCTCTAATCTCTCTGGAGACACCTGTAGGGGTTGTGTCTCAAGGTTATCGTCCTCTTGCTGGGTACCTTCGTCTGATCTTTCAACAAAGGCAGTGTCGGATAATCTAAACCTCTCAATATCCAAGCTATTCCAGTCAAAAGATGGTTCCTCCTCTCTTTGTTCGTTCCCATCTATGTTATCGAGGCCAAGGCTTGGCTCAGGTTTAAACTCAGGAGGAGGTTCCTGTTTTTTTTCTACAAAGAAAACATTTCCGCACTTTGAACACCTAACCCTATTACCAGGCGGCTGTATCCGGGAGTCATCAATCCTGAATTTTCTCCTACACCTCTCACACTGAATTATCATAGCTTATCAGTGACAACTTAATTACAAAAGAAAACTTACTTCCTTCTTTATTTTCAGTCAAGACAGCCATCACCAATGAATTAATGGTGTGCAGGACATAAAAGTTGCAAAAGAAAACTCACTTATGTAAAATTAAGGTTGAGTAAAAATAAACGGAGGTTAGGTTGGATAATGGCAGAGCTTAATCCTTTTAAAGCACTTAAAGAAGAAATGGATAAGCTCGTTATAGGACACGAGGAAGTAAAAACAGCGCTTCTTCTGGGTGTAATATCAAGAGAGCATATATACATAGAAGGCCCTCCTGGGACAGCCAAAACCATGCTTGCTGAAACCATAGCAAAGGCTGCCCAGCTAAAGTTCTTCTTCTACCAACTCCACAGAGATACAAGACTTTCGGAGTTGGTTGGGGATCTTGTGATTTCAAAGGAGATAATGGATACCGGAGAGATCATAAAGCAAAGGATTTTAAGGGGAGGGATACTTACTGCAGAAATATGCCTTCTTGACGACATATCACGTGCCCCAGGAGAGTCTCTGAACGTACTACTTAGAATCCTAAACGAAAGGAAATTCGGCGAAGAACCAATTCCTCTTCTTACAGCAATTGCTACAAGTAACCCTACTGCTGACGAGTACTATAATGAGCCACTGGATCCTGCAAACCTCGATAGGTTTGTCCTTCAGATAAAAGCTCAAGGACTTTCCTATGGTAGGAAGTGGGATCAGGCAAGAGAGGTAATAAGGCTCTACTCACAAAAACCCTTTGAGGACAACGTTCCTGTAAGGGTTAGTAGGAAAGTCCTTGATGAGTACTACGACAAGTTAAGCAGGGTAGAGATACCTTCTGAGGTTCAGGAAGGGCTTACAAACTTCGTTGCCACTCTCATTGAAGATTACGGTCTAAACGAATCAAACTCTCTTATCTCCGATAGAACCTTCTTTGTAAAGTCTCTAAAGATAATAAGGTCTCATGCTCTTCTTCACAATAGAAACCGTTGCACAGTAGAAGACCTACAGGCTCTAAAATACATGACAGCTTTTCGTATTCCCGAGGAGATCTTCCTTAAAATTGATGAGATTATAGAAGATGCGGTCTCTAAAAAAAAAGCCCTTCGAGACTCAAAGAGCACTATAGAGCCGCAGACATCTGAGTTTGACCGAAACGTACCACGGGAACAGCAAAACCAGAACCTCGGACAGGAAGGTAGAGAGGATTCTTCTAACCAGGATCAGCTCTCAGAAGCAAGAAAGACCTTTTTCCAGGCCTTAAAAGAGCTTAAGGACAACCTTGCCAAGGAAACCAACGGAAGCATGAGCCTTAACGTTGACCAGAAGCTAAGGGACCCTGCAAACGGTCAGGCCAGGGAAGAAGGACAACATCAGGGAGATAAAAAGGATAAGCCATCTCAGAAGGTATATGCCAGCAAATCCCCCTATGCAGGAGCTGAAGAAGACTACTGGATTGGGGGAAAGAAAAACCTAGAGGCAGCAGAGAACGTAAAGATAATAATGAAGGTTCTTGAGGGTAATATACAAAGAAATATAGCCTTTGATGCCCCACATCCTGGAGGACAACCAAGGAGATGGAAGAGGATGAATTACTTCTCTGAAATTGAGGATGTAGATCCGCTCGAAGGTGTAATATGGGCACAGCACACAACACCTAACCTCCCCCGAGTCCACAAGCGAGAAAAAGAAACAATGGGTGGAGAGATTGCTATCCTCAGGGATGTAAGCACATCCATGATGGGGGTATACAGCGAGTGGTCCTCTTCAGTTGTACGGGGAGTTGTGGAGCTTGCAAGAGCAAAGAAAATGAAGGTTGGGTATATAGAATTTAACCACCGCTCTTACAAATACAAACGAAACGGAAAGTTCTTTACCCGAGACTATGCCTGGATTCTTGAGCTTGCATCTAGAACGGAGTGCTCTGGGAACACAAACTATGAGGATGCACTTAAGGATGCTCTCTCAGAGTTTAAAGGAAGAGGTCAGAGAAACAAGCACATTCTGTTTATTACGGATGGAATTCCTACCTCCGGAGAGTGTGAGGTTATAAACGAAAGGATAAGAGCAAGAAAGCTTGGTGTCTGTATCCACTCTATATTTATAGGTTCTAAGAACTATCCAAAGATCCTTCAAAAGATATCGGAAGAAACCTGTGGTGCACAGTTTATAGCATCCCGCGGGAAAGATGGGGTAATCAGGATAGAAAGAAGGGAAAAAAAGCTCTTTAACGAAAATAATTCCTCTGTGAGCAAACCCAGGGTTGACCCATTTAGCAATGTTTTCTCTAGGTAATTAGTCAACGGCTTGGCTAGGTTGTTTCTGATACCGATTTACAGCCTTTAGGTGATCCTTGTAGTTAGAAGAGAAATGATGGGTACCGCTCCTATCTGCAACAAAGTAGAGATAATCAACATCCGCAGGGTTTAGAGCAGCCTTTAGAGATTCCTTCCCAGGGTTTGCTATGGGGCCTGGAGGAAGCCCTGAAATCACATATGTGTTGTAGCTGTTTTTGATTTGCAGATGCTCTTTTTTTAGGTTTCCATCAAACCTATCCCCGAGTGCATATATAACGGTGGGATCGCTTTGGAGCTTCATGCCACGCCTTAAACGGTTATAAAAAACCGCTGAAATTAAGGGACGCTCCGAATCAATTGCTGTTTCTTTTTCGATAATTGAGGCAAGTACTACAATCTCCCTATCACCAAGCTCAACGGCCTTAGGGCTCGATTTTAAGGAAGTATAAACCTGCTTAAATCTTGAAACCATCATGCGAATAAACTCCTCAGGGGTTATTCCCTTTGTATAAAAATACGTATCCGGAAACAAATACCCCTCAAGGCTATCTATAGAGGGGTCTCCTAAAAGGTTTTCAATAAGCTCTTTATCTCTTGCTTTTGTTACAAACTCTTTACCTGATAAAACCCCTTTTTTCTCCAGTAGCTCACCTATCTCGTACATGGTTAACCCCTCAGGTATGGTAACCTTTCGTATGATAACCTCTCCCCTTACAAGCTTTTCAACGACCTTGGCCATAGAATCGGTAGCAAGAAACCTGTATTCCCCAGCCCTTAATCCTCCATGTTTACCCCTGAGGAATACATAGGCAATAAACAGTCTCTCGTCCTTTATAACCCCTGATTCCCTAAGTATATGGGCTATGCTTTTTAGTCCAGCCCCCTTAGGGATGTAAACTTCCTTTTCCTTTCCTGACTGGTAAAAGTAAACAAGGTAGGTAAACCAGAAAGAAACCAAGACCAAAAAGGCAACTATAACCCCGGCACCTATATAAAAAACGCGTTTTCTAAAAAGCCTCAATTCCCAACCTCTTGTCTTGACTTGGCTTTAAAAACAACCACCAGATCATCTCTATGTATTACCTCGTCTCCGTACTTGTATCCAAGAATACCCTCTATATCAGAGGTTTTAACCCCTATTATCTTTCTTATCTCATCTGAGCTATAAGAGACAAGTCCCCTTGCAACCTCAACTCCACTTTCATCAACGCATCTGACAGGGTCTCCTATATCAAAATCCCCTCTTACCTCCTTCACGCCAGAAGGAAGAAGGCTCTTTCCGTATAGAGAGATTGCATTCTTTGCTCCCTCATCTATAACTATTTCTCCAGCAGGCTTAAGCGTAAACGCTATCCAGTGCTTTCTTCCCCTTAGCCTCTCCTTTGCGGGAAGAAAAAGCGTTCCCACCTGCTTCCCGGCAAATATATTGCGGAGTGTGGATTTTTTCTTACCATTTGCAATGATGGTTGGAACTCCAAAGGCTGCAACAGTCCTTGCAGCCTCAATCTTGGTTTTCATTCCCCCGGTAGTAGTTCTTCCGATTGTATCCCCGGCTATCTCCTTAACACACTCATCTATCTCTTCTATCGTTGAAATTAAAGTGGCATCAGCATAGAGCCTTGGGTCCTTACTGTAGAGTCCATCAATATCCGTAAGAAGTACAAGCAAATCTGCCTCTACAAGGGTTGTAACAAGTGCAGCAAGGTTGTCGTTATCACCAAGCATAATCTCTTCAACTGCCACACTATCGTTTTCGTTAACTATCGGGATTACGTTCATCTTAAGGAGGGTAAGAAGGGTTTTTCTGGCATTTAGGAATCTCTTTCTTGAAGAGAACCCATCATGGGTAAGGAGTATCTGAGCAACCTTTTCTCCAAACAAGGAAAAAGCCATCTCATAGTACCACATAAGCGTGCTCTGACCACATGCAGCTATAGCCTGTTTCATAGAAATCTCCTGAGGCTTTTCCTTTAGTTTAAGTTTTTTCATACCTGCAGCTATTGCACCTGAAGAAACCAGAACCACATCCACTCCCCTGGACTTAATCCCTGAAACCTCTCTTGCAATCTCATCAAACATGGTTTCTGAGATCTCCCCGTACTCGTTGGTAAGAACGCTGCTTCCAACCTTTACAACCACCCTTTTTACGCGCTTTATTAGAGATGCTCTATCAACTCTTTCCATAGTTAACATAGAATATAATACCAGTTTGGTAAGTAAACCTTAAAAGACTTTACCCTTCCTTGACAACACATACGTGTCTGGCTATGCTTTAAAATAAAAAGCGGGAATAGCTCAGTTGGTTAGAGCGTCTCCTTGCCAAGGAGAAGGTCGCGGGTTCGAATCCCGTTTCCCGCTCCAATGATTTCAAAGACTTACATTTAATTCTTCTTCGTATATACTGCTAGAGGTGTCCAAGGAGGTGTCTATAACCGCTCTGTTTAAACGTTCCTCAAGCTTTCCTATAGCTGTTCTCTTTGCCTCTTCTCTTGTGTGGCTGTAACGCTTAAGCATCCGGATATCCTTGTGCCCACTAAGCCCCATAACGGTTGTTGGATCTTCTTTCTCTCCCACAATAAGATTTGATACGAAGGTATGTCTAAGATCATGGAACCTGCAATGTCCTATCCCTGATCTCTTTAAAGCCGTATTCCATGCCCTCTTCCATGCATCAGGATAAACATAGGGTTTCCCCTCATGAGTGGTAAATACATACTCACTAGTTGTCTTTTCCCTAAGCTCTCTTAAGGTATCCATTAAAGGCTTTGCTATATGAATTGCCCTTGATTGGTTGTTTTTGGTCTCTTTCACATAAATATATCCACGTTCAAAATCAACATCACTCCACTTAAGCTTTACTATCTCTCCCCTTCTCATTCCTGTTAGATAAGCACAAAGTAGAATATGATCATTATCAACCTTTCTATTCCTCTGGAACTGGAATACTTTATAAAAGTGTTTACATGGCTTTTTCCCCTCTTATAATCCGGGCATGTAAATGAAATGATGTTAGGGCTTATTAATTTACACTAAACATTTCATTTGAATTAATCCTTATTTTACTCCTTTCTCTTCTCATACCTTGTCCTATTGGCCATATCGTTACATCTAGTATTCTTCAACTTACTTATTATTGGTTTTATCTAGTACAGACAGTGTGCAGTAGTACAAGGTAGTTAATGGGACAGAGGGGGATAAAAGAGGGAATTAACCCTATTTATACTCGAAAGTGAAACCATATGTTAATCATAGTAAAATAAGTTTGCTCTGTTGCAAAGATATTTATAAGTAGCCTCCTTACTTAAAGGTATAAAATAGATATGAGCTATAAAACCTTAAGGAGACAAGAAACGTTTATAAACCATTCTAACACCAGAAAGAAGAAAAAGGAAGGTAGATACAAGAGGTTTTTAAGGGTGGCGTATTTTGTAGCAAGACAATCACTTCCAATGTATTCACATAAGAGGTAATGGAAAGTGGTTTTGATGGAAGAGGGAATTGCCATTTTGGTTTTCCAAATCATCTAAATCAATTAAAAATGATATTTGAAACAGAGCAATTAATCTTAATAAGAGTGTTTATCATTTCTTCCCTCCCAGAGGTTATTGATAGTCAATACCTACTCTACCCTCTGGGAAATCCTTTTGATTACGGATCAGCTAAAAAATCTATTGTATCTAAGTTCCTCTCTATTTTAAAATATCCCTAATAGCACCCTTTATTGGAAAAAGAGGGTATCATGAAAATTGCAAGTAAGGTTTTTATAATATTACTTATAACTGTATTAGTACCCGGATTAAGCCTTTTTATTGCATCCAGAGTAGAGGCAAATAGCTCTAATGTAATAGTATCACCAGCTAATATGCAGGGTTGGTTTTTTCTTAAGGAAACTGGAACTACAGGTACTGGACAGATGGTTCCTGGACCAGATACACCACCACTTGGTGCAGGAAGCGCCCAGTTGACAGTTAAGACTTCAATTGATGGAATGATACTTGCAAGGGCAGGATGGAACGGTATACGCCTGGACCGGATAACAAAGCTTGAATACAGTACCTATAGAACATCTGGAGCTAGCCCACTGGCTATAAGCCTTCAGTTTAATATTGATAATGATGTTAGAGATAATGATGATAGCTGGAAGGGTCGCCTGGTTTTTGAGCCCTACTATACAGAGACAGTGCTTACAGGTGAGTGGCAAACCTGGGACCCCATGACACAGGGTAAGTGGTGGGGAACAAGGAGTCCTATCAAAGATACATGCCCTATTTATAATCCCTGTACATGGGACGAAGTCTTAAATGCATTCCCAAATGCTGGTATCCATAAAGTATTTGGAGCCATTCTTTTTAAGGCAGGAAGTGGCTGGGATGGATTTGATGGAAACGTTGATGCATTTACAATAGGTATTGATAGTGTTGAAACCACTTATAACTTTGAGCCCGTTTTAAATGTACCAATTGATATAAAACCCGGGAGCTTTCCAAACAGCATAAATCCAAGGAGCAGGGGTGTAATTCCTGTAGCCATTCTTACTACAGATACATTTGATGCTGCAGATATAGATCCTGATACAGTTTTATTTGGTAAAACTGGAACTGAGGCATCCCCTCTACATTATGCTTTAGAGGATGTTGATTTAGATGGAGATATGGATCTTATTCTCCATTTTAGCACTCAGGATACAGGTATTGAGTGTGGGGATACTTCTGCATCATTTACTGGAGAAACCTTTAATGGGGAGGTAATCCAGGGGTCTGATTCTGTTAAGACAGCTGGGTGTAAGTAATTATAATAGGCGAATAACAATAACAAGATTTATAAAACATAACAAAACATGTTTGGGCAACTGGGAGGAGGTAAAATAATTAATGAAGGAAATATTATTAAAGGACCCTTCTGGAACGAACCTGTTAGAGTTGAAAAGGTTGAAGAGATAGGGGAATATATTCGGATCGTAGGTTCTACAATCCACTCAAAACAGTATGTTAACCAAATTATAAAAAAGGAAGATACAAGTAAATTAGAAACAGTAGAATCAGTAATTGACCTTTCTTCAAATCCTGAGAGTGTTTTCTTTGTAATTGAGGCCACACGATTCAAATATGCATCTTTATTTGACCCACTTCTTGCAATGAATGTATCTAAGATAGACCCCCTTCCATTTCAAATAGAAGCAGTATATGGCTATGTTTTAAAGCAACCACATATCAGATTTCTGATCGCAGATGACCCCGGTGCTGGAAAGACAATAATGGCAGGGCTTATATTGAAAGAATTGAAATTAAGAGGGCTTGCAAAAAGAATTCTGATAGTGGTTCCTGGCCATTTAAGGGACCAGTGGAGGAGGGAACTAAAAGAAAAATTTGATGAAAAATTTGTCGTACTTGATAGAAATACATTTAATGCCCATTATGGTGAAAATCCCTGGGAGAAGAATGATCAAATAATAACATCCATTGACTTCGCTAAACAGGATGAAATCCTTGCATCCTTGAGTTCAGTTCACTGGGATATTGTGATTGTTGATGAAGCACATAAAATGTCAGCATATAAATACGGAGAAAAAACCCAGAAAACACAGAGATTCAGATTGGGAGAAGCTCTGTCCAGAAATTCAAACCATCTCATCTTTTTGACGGCTACTCCTCATAAAGGAGATCCCGAAAATTTCAGGCTGTTTTTGGACCTTCTTATTCCTGGATTCTTCGCAACAAACGAGATGGTAGAAGAATCTTTAAAGAACAAGGATAACCCACTATTTATCCGAAGACTAAAGGAAGACCTCAAAGATTTTGAGGGAAAACCCATATTTACGAGAAGATTTCCTGTAACAATAAAATTCCATCTGTCAGAAGCAGAAAAAGAATTATACAACGAGGTTTCACGATATGTGCTGGAGCAATACAATAAGGCAATACAATCGGATAAGAAAAGAAATGTTGCATTTGCCCTTATGATTCTTCAGAGAAGAATGGCATCCAGCACATACGCCCTTTTAAAGTCGTTGGAAAGGAGAAAAGAAAAACTGGAAAGGATACTTAAAGGTGAGGAAAAGCAAAAAGAAATATCCATTGATTACGAAGAAATAGAAGACCTTGAAGAAAAGGAAAGATGGGAAAAGGAAGAGGAATGGGAATCTCTCACTCTGGCAAAAGACCCTGAAGAGCTAAAACACGAAATAGAAACGCTCAGTAACCTCATTGAGAAAACCCAGCAGGTAATAAACTATGAAGGAGAGGTTAAACTCAAAGAGCTTAAAAAGGCTATTGAAGAAGGCTTTAAAAAAATCAATGAGATGAATGGAAATCCCAAGATCCTGATATTTACAGAGTCCAGGGATACTCTTGAGTATTTAGTTAAAAAGATAAGAACATGGGGCTATAAAGTGAACTACATACATGGTGGGATGGGTATAGATGAAAGAATTAAGGCAGAAAAGATATTCAGGGATGAAACAGAAGTGATGGTAGCAACGGAAGCAGCGGGAGAAGGAATAAATCTTCAGTTTTGCCACATTATGATAAACTACGATATCCCATGGAATCCCAATAGACTTGAGCAAAGGATGGGAAGAATCCACAGATACGGTCAGCAAAAAGATGTTTATATATTTAACCTTGTGGCAAAAGATACAAGAGAAGGGAAGGTTCTTGCCAAGCTATTTGATAAGTTGGAGGAAATTAAAAACAAACTTGGAAGCGATAGAGTCTTTGATGTCATTGGAGATGTGTTTGAAGGTAAGAATCTCTACCAGCTCATTATTGATGCAATAACCAACGCGAAGAGTATGGATGAAATACTGAAAGAACTTGATATAAAGCCAGATGAAGAGTATATCTCAAAAATAAAAGAAGCCTTGGGAGAGACGCTTGCAACAAGGTTCATTGACTATACAAGAATAAAAGAAATGGCTGAGAGGGCAAGGGAATACAGGCTAATACCTGAATATGTTGAAGAATTCTTTAAAAGGGCATTCATTAAGGCAGGAGGAAAATTTAGAGAAACTAAGAACAGATTCATAGCAATTGATTCCGTTCCTTATGAAATAAGAAAGATAGCAGAAAGCCCCGAGTTCAAAAACAGATATGGCATTGTAATAAAAAGATACCCTAAAGCCACCTTTGATAAAGATACTGCCTTTAAAAACCCCGATGCCGAGTTTATATCTTTTGGCCATCCGTTATTTGAGGCACTCTTAAAATGGGTGGTTGATAAATATGGAGAGGAGACAAAAAGAGGGGCAGTTTTTAAAGACCCTTCCGGCAGACTTAATGGTTATATCTGGTTTTACATGGGGGAAGTTAGGGATGGGAAGGGAGAAATTGCAGGAAGAAAAATTATGGCAATCTACCTGTCTGCACAGGCAGGCGATGATAGAAATGAAATAAAAGAACTAAACCCAGCAGTTCTCTGGGATTTAGTGCCTGCAAAGAACAGTAAAAACTTAATTAATACTGAAAAGGAAAAAGACAAACTCCTTGGATTTGCCATACAGTCAGTTGAGAAATACAAAGAAGAAATATCTCAGGAAAGGAAAAGACAGGCAGAAATAAAGGAGAAATACGGGTTAAAATCCCTTGACTATCTCATTGGAAAGCTGGACGCAGAGCTTGCGGAGCTTTACGAGAGAGAGGCAAGGGGAGAAAAGGTGGATTTGCCTATAAGGAATAAAGAAGAGCAAAAGCGAAGATACGAAGAGGCGAGAAAAGAATTGGAGAAAGAGATAGAGCAGGAACAAAGCCTTTTAATTTCTATGCCAGAGCTTTTGACAGTTATTAGGGTTGTGCCAGAGAAGAACGAGATGGAAGAAAGCGAGGAGATCGAAAGAATAGGAATGGAAATAGCTATGGAATATGAAAGGGAACATGGAAGATTTCCTGAGGATGTATCAAAAGAGAATCTCGGTTTTGATATTCGCTCAAAGGATGAGAGTACAGGTGAGACGAGATATATAGAAGTGAAGGCAAGGGCGGGGGAAGGAGAAGTAGCTTTAACTCCAAATGAATGGTTCAAGGCAAAGAGGTTCAGAAATCAGTATTTCCTCTATGTGGTTGTTAATGCGGTGACAAATCCAACCCTTTATATCATCAGAAACCCTGTTGAGAACCTGACACCAGAGCAAAAAGTTGAGATAGTGAGGTTCATTGTGCCTGTTGATGAATGGAAAAAGAAGAAGGAAGAGGTATGGAAGAGATGAAAGAATACCAGAGGGTGGAGTTCAAAGAGTCGTGGCGGGATGATTACCTAAAAACTCTGTGTGCATTTGCAAACACTGATGGAGGAGTCATGTATATAGGAAGGTCTGATAAGGGTGAGCCCATTGGATTAAAAAACACAGATTACTTGCTGGAAACCTTGCCAAATAAAATCAGGCACAGTTTGAACATCCTCCCCTCTGTAAAATCGGAGTATATAAAAGGCATTGAAGTTATTAAAATTGAGATACCTTTCTCTGAAGTTCCTATCTCTTATAAAGGAAAATTCTACATACGATCTGGTTCCACAACCCAAGAAGTCAGTGGTATGGAACTTGTAAAGTTTATCATGAAAAGGCAAAAACTTTCCTGGGATACTCTCTTATCCGATGCCGGTTTAGATGCAATAGACGAAGAAACTGTTCTTAAATTCAAAAATATGGCAAAAGAGAGACTTGCAATATCTGAAGAAGATTCTATAGAAAAAATTCTTGAAAATCTGGAACTCCTAAAAGAAGGAAAACTGACAAATGCAGGATTATTGTTATTTGGGAACAATACGAACAAATATCTTCTAAACACAATCACAAGGGTGGGTAGATTTAAAACACAGACGGAAATCATAGATACCGTTGAAATAAAAGGAAATCTTTTCAATCAAGTTGACAAAGTTGTGGAAGCCATTAAAAAGCATCTCAATGTTATATTTGAAATAAGAGGGGTAGAAAGAAAAGATATATGGGATTATCCCCTTCCAGCAATAAGAGAAGCGTGTATCAATGCCCTGATTCACAGAGACTATATGGACCCGGCAGAGATTCAGATAAAGATATACGATGACCACATCTGGTTCTGGAATCCGGGAAGACTCCCAGAGGGAATCACCGTGGATATGTTGAAAGATGAGCACTTTTCAAAGCCCAGAAACAGGTTAATTGCAATGGTTTTTTATTACGCAGGGCTGATTGAAAAATGGGGCACAGGTACTAAAAGAATGGTGGAACTTTGCAAGGAACAGGGACTTCCAGAACCTGATTTCAAAGAGTTTGGCAATGGATTCTCTGTTATTTTTTACAAAGATATATACAACGAAGAAAATCTGAGAAAAATGGGACTGAATGAAAGGCAGATAAAAGCTGTTTTGTATGTAAAAGAGAGAAGTAAAATAACTAATAAAGAATATCAGAAAATTAATTCATGTTCCCGTAATACAGCCACTAATGATTTGAGAGAACTTGTGGATAAAGGCATCTTACAACAAAGTGGTAAGAAAGGAGCAGGTGCTTATTATGTTATTGCACAATAATTGCACAAGTTGCATAAACATTGCACATAAATTGCACATTGAATCAGTCCAAAAGGACAGAAAGTATAATGGCCTAATGGACATTTATAGGAAATATTTCGGACATAAAAGAAATGAAACGGGTATTAAAGGGGCATAATAACCTTAGCGGAAAAAACAAAGGAAGTGAAAACAAATGAAAGATAAACGCTATATTGAGGGAAGCTTTCCAGTAAAGGAAGTAAGTGAAATCTCGGCAAAGGAGAAAAATATAAGGCACGGGCATATTTCTACTTTGCATATCTGGTGGGCTCGTCGTCCTTTGGCAAGTTCAAGGGCGACAAGTTATGCAGCATTAATTCCCGCTTCTAAATCACTGGAAGAATGGGAAAAGACGAGGCAGTTCATAATTGAGCTTTCAAAATGGGAAAATTCACTAAATCAGCATATTATAAGGAAGGCAAAGGAAGATATATTAAAAGCAAACGGTAAGAGACTTCCAAGGGTTTTAGACCCATTTGCAGGTGGTGGCTCAATTCCCTTAGAGGCTTTAAGGCTTGGGTGTGAAGTTCATGCAGTTGAATACAATCCCGTTGCGGTTTTAATTTTGAAATGCACCCTTGAGTATCCACAGAAATACGGAAGACCTTTAAAGAAAAAAGTAAAGGATAAAATGGGACTTGAAACGGAAGTTGAAAGAAATCCCTTACTTGAGGATGTGAGGAGATGGGGAAGTTGGGTTTTGGAATCTGCAAAAGAGGAGATAGGTGAGTTTTATCTAAAGGATGAAGATGGCTCAATTCCAGTAGGCTACATCTGGGCAAGGACAATTCCATGCCAGAACCCAACCTGCGGGGCTGAAATTCCCTTAATGCGTCAGTTCTGGCTCGCAAAGACGAGCAACAAGAAGGTTGCCCTATATCCATACGCAGAAGGAAAAGAGGTTAAATTCAAGATAGTTGGGAACGGCTATGAGGACATACCAGAGAATTTTGACCCATCAAAGGGCACAGTTTCAAGGGCAATAGCGGTTTGTCCTGTCTGTGGTGGGGTAGTTGATGATAAAACGACAAGAAAATTATTCCAGCAGGGAAAAGCAGGGCAGAGGCTGGTTGCTGTAGTATTGCACAAACCCGGCACAAGTGGGAAAAGATACAGGCTGGCAACGGAGAAGGATATTAAGGTTTTCAAAGAAGCTGAAAAGTATCTGGAGGGGAAAAGACAAAAATTAATGGAAGAATGGGGGATTGACCCCGTGCCGGATGAAAGTATGAATACCGAAGACCCTAATACTGTTGCCGGTAGAGGATATGGTTTTACAAAATGGGGCGACCTTTTCAACTCTCGCCAGAAGCTGGCTCTGATAACATTCACGGAGAAGGTGCGCCTGGCATACAAAAACATGATTGAGGAAGGATATGATGAGGAGTATGCAAAAGCGGTGGCGGGATATCTGGGAATCATAGTGAATAAAATAGCATCATCATCAAACTCTCTTTCGAGATGGCAACCAAATGGTGAAAAAATAGCAGATATATTTTCAAGGCAGGCTTTGCCTATGATTTGGGATTATCCAGAGGCTAACATACTATTTGGAGCTTCCAGAAGCTACAAAGAAATGTTTAAAGATATCGTTTCGAATATTGAATACAACTCTACAATCCAAAACCCAAGAATCAAAGTCACCCAAGCATCCGCCACACAACTTCCCTATCCTGACAACTACTTTGACGCAGTCTTTACTGACCCGCCATATTATGACAATATCAACTACGCTGAACTTTCAGACTTTTTCTATGTCTGGCTCAAAAGAAGTATTGGAGATTTATATCCTGAGCTTTTCATGACACCACTTGTTCCAAAAACAAAGGAAATAGTTTCTAATCCAGTAAGGCATGGAAATTCACAAAAAGCAAAACAATTCTTTGAAGACATGCTTAAAAAGGCGTTCAAAGAGATGGCAAGGGTTTTAAAGCCCAATGGAATTGCTACCATAGTTTATACCCACAAATCAACCTCTGGCTGGGAAACCTTGATAAACTCTCTTCTTGAATCAGACCTTGTTCCAACTGCTTCATGGCCTATTGATACTGAGATGAAAGCAAGACTTTTGGCAAAAGGCAATGCTGCATTAGCTTCATCTATCTACTTTGTCTGCAGAAAGATGGAGAGAAAGGAAACAGGCTGGCTCAATGAAGTAAAAGAGGAGATAAAAAATCACATTACAAAGAAACTTGAATCCCTCTGGGAGGAAGGTGTAAGCGGTGCGGACTTCTTTATCGCAGGCATTGGCTCTGCCATTGAAATCTTTGGGAAATACAAAAAGGTAATGGATTACGAAGGAAGGGAGATAGCAGCAGGAGAGCTTTTAGAGTATGTGAGAGAAGTGGTTACTGATTATGCTGTAAGACAAATCTTACACAATGGCATTGCTGGTGAGCTTTCAGCATTAACAAGGTTTTATATACTCTGGCGATGGACTTATGGGGAGGCAAAGGTTCATTTTGATGATGCAAGAAAGCTTGCTCAATCCACAGGTGTTAGCCTTGAAAAGGAGTGGAACAAAGGATTTATAAAGAAGGAAACAGAATTTATAAAAGTGCTTGGTCCACAGGAAAGAACGCTTGAAGAACTTGAGGAAGCGGAGGAGATGATAGATGTACTTCACAGAGTTTTGCTTCTCTGGAAAGAGGGAAGAAAGGAAGAGATGAAGGAAGTTTTGAAAGAGACAGGATATGGAACAAAAGAAGCATTTTACAGAGTTGCTCAGGCAATATCTGAAACTCTGCCTAATGAGAGCAAAGAGAAGAAACTTCTGGACGGATTTTTAAGTGGTAAAGAAAAATTAAAGGATGAGGTGAAAAATATAACTATGCAAAGGAGATTATTTGAATGAAAACCCTAGAAGAAATCATCAAAAAATTAAAAGATTTAAAGGGAGAAATTGAGAAGAAATATAAAGCAGAGATAGTTGGGGTATTTGGTTCTTTTGTGAGAGGGGAGCAAAAAGAAGGGAGTGATGTTGATATTATAGTCAGATTTCATGAAAACGCTACTCTTTTTGATTTTATCAGGCTTTCCATGTTTTTACAGGAGAAACTCGGTATTGATGTGGATATTGTTCCCCAGGATACCATTAGAAAAGAATTAGAAGAAAGGATAATGCAAGAGGTAGTTAATATATGAAACGAGATGTGAGATTATATGTAAAGGATATACTTGAAGCTATACTCGCCATAGAAAGATTCGTAGAAGGAATGGATTTTGAAGAATTTAGAGAAGATGATAAGACTTCAAGTGCTGTCATTAGGAAATTTGAAATAATTGGTGAGGCTGCAAAACACATACCAGAGGATTTAAGACAAAAATATCCTGATATACCTTGGAAAGAAATGGCGGGATTTAGGGATAAACTCATACACTTTTATTTTGGTATAAAATATGAGCTTGTTTGGAATACCATAAAAATGGAACTTCCAGAGTTAAAAATTAAAATTAAAGGTATTATCTGAACTGGAGGAAAATAAATGAAACCCTTTACTCAAATTGCTATTCCGCATGAAGATATTGTTAAAGGTCGTCTTACAATGGATGTTTTTGCCGCGGACCTGTGGCAGGTGGTACAGGGAAAAGCCCCCATTGATTATCAGGATCCTGATCTCTTTTTCAAGAAGACCTACACCACGGACGGACTGAAAAACATCCTTGAAATAGCAAAGGCAAGACTTGAAGGGAAAAGCGGAGATTCCATAATACAACTCCAGACTCCATTTGGTGGCGGTAAAACCCACACACTCATTGCCCTTTATTATAAGGCAAAGGAATGGAATGCAAAGGTTGCAGTGATTGATGGAACGGCACTAAACCCTAAGGAGAAAAAGCTCTGGGAAGAAATAGAGAGGCAACTAACAGGAAAGGTAGAGCTAACAAAGGGAGATACAGCACCGGGCAAAGAAAAACTATTAGAGCTCCTATCTGCTAACTCGCCCGTTCTCATCCTTATAGACGAACTTCTTGAATACATCACAAAGGCTGCAGGTGTAAAAGTTGGTGATTCAAATTTGGCAGCTCAAACCTTTGCCTTCATTCAAGAACTAACGGGGGCAGTGGCAACGGTTGGAAATGCCCTGCTTGTGCTAACACTGCCATCAAGCATTTTAGAACACTACGATGAGAACGCCGAAAGGATGTTTCAGCAGCTTCAAAAGATTACTGGAAGAGTTGAAAAAATTTACACCCCTGTAAAGGATGATGAAATTGAGTATGTGGTGAGGGCAAGACTTTTCAGCAGAGTAGATGAAAAAGAGGCAAAAAAAGTGGTTGATGAGTTTGTGGATTATGCAAAGAATGAGGGGCTTTTATCCGGTGATGAAGTTTCTGAATACAGAAATAGATTTAAAAAGAGTTATCCTTTCAAGCCAGAAGTCATTGACATTATTTACAAAAGATGGGGCTCTTTCCCAACTTTTCAGAGAACAAGAGGTGTTTTAAGGCTCCTTTCTATCGTAGTTCACAGGCTTCTTGACAAAAATATCCCGTATATCCGCCTTGGAGATTTTGATTTGAGCAATGAGGAATTGAGGAGAGAACTCATAAAGCACATAGGACAGGAATGGGATAGCATTATTGCTCAGGATATCACTGGGAATGCATCAGGAGCAAAAAAAGTTGATGAAAGCCTGGGGGCGTCATATAAAGCTTACAGGCTTGGAACAGTGGTTAGCACCACAATTTTTATGATGTCATTCTCCGGAAAGGGTGAGAGGGGATCAAGTGTAAAAGAAATTAAAATAAGCACTACATATACCGAGTTTTCAAGCAGTATGATAGATACAGTAATAAGTAATCTAAAGGAGAGGTTATTTTATCTGTCCGATGAGGGGCTTTTCTTTACCAATCAGCCAAATCTTAACAGGATTCTAGTTTCAAGAGAAGAAAATATAACTGAGGGAGACATATATCAGCAGGAAAAAGAGGTCTTAAAAAAACATATAAAGGGCTTATCTAACTTTAGGATTTACATTCATCCTAAATTTTCAAAGGATGTTTCAGATTCATCCGATTTGAAACTCGTTATTCTGAATAAGGAAAAGCCCGACAATGAATTTCTTGAAAAATACGGAGAGAACCCAAGAGTTTACAGAAATACTTTGATATTCCTGTGTGTTGATGAAAATAATAAAGAGACTTTTTACAATTATCTGAGAAAGCTTATTGCTTTAAGGAACATAGAGGGAGATAAGTCTTTGAAGTTAACCGAAGGTCAGAAGAAAGAGGTAAAGAACAAGCTTAAGAATTACGAACAGAGAGAATACGAAGAATTGAGGAAATATTACCGCAGGCTATTCCTCCCGGCAAAAGATGGATTTAAAGATATTGATTTAGGATTGCCTACATTCGGTGAGTCTCAACTTGATAAAGAGATCTATGAGTATTTGAGATCTCAGGGCGAGATTCTTGAAAAAATATCACCCAAGGTTATTAAAGATAGGTATCTACTTGGTAAAGATTATATAGAAATCTTAAAACTTTCCGAAGCATTCCTTAAAACACCCGGGGAACTTCGTCTTGCATCAAAAGAGGCTCTTGCAGAGGGTATAAAAGAGGGTGTTAAAGAGGGTTTATTTGGATTTGGTTATATTGAAGGGGAAACCCCAGAGTGTAAGTATATCAATAAGGAAATAAGCATAGGATTTTCAGATGGTGAAATTATTATTAAGCCAGAACTTTGCAAAAAAAAAGAGATTGAAGAGACTACACCTGCTATTTCTGGAGAAGAAGGGAAATCTCCTCCTGTTGAAGTTAAAGAATCTGAAGAAGGATATGGTAAGGAACCTACAGAAAAAAGAGCTTTAAAAGAATTAAAACTAAAACTGAAGGTACCGATTGGGCAGATTTCAACGATTGCAAGAATTGCAAACTACTTAAAAGCCAAATTTTCAAAGTGTGATGTGGAAATTAGTATAAGTGCAACCTCAGGTGAAATTGAAGTCACTGAATATGAAGATAAGATATTAGAAGCTTTAAAACAGGCAGGTGTTGAAATAGAAGAAGAAAAATGCTCTGTTGCAAACACCATTTTTAATTGATTTAAATGATAGGAAAACAAGTAATATCAAAAATTGGTTTTCTCCTCCACCCCTTACAATCACATGTATGTTATAAACTATAGCCATAAGGGATGCAATGTTTTTCTTATTCTTCCACTTCCTCTCCCTTATACTATAAACTTCCTCTTTATCACAGAAATCATTGTCTCACATAACCATCTATTCCCATAAATACCAATCCATCTGGAAATCATATTTCTATCCAAACTCCTTATACATCCACCTCTACGAATAGGTGGGATGACTCTTATAGGGAACCCAAGTCTAAAATTCCCACTTCCATCAAACCCCCCTGTCCATTAAAGCCCTAATGGGTTAGTTCCTCTCAAGTTTAGAAAGCCCCCAGGAATCCCCACTAGGACTCCTCCTAATAACCTCAGATACTAAAACCTGTGTCCTTGTATCCAGAAGATAAAATACCTTTATCCACCTCTTCCTCTTCTTCCCGCTTCTCAGGGCATAATAAAATCCTGCTACATCAGATTCATACTCAAAAGATGGATGCTTACCCTTTACCTTGGGTAAAGAATGAACAAAACCATCTCTTATAATAATCTTTTCTGTTTCTTGTCTTGGAAGAATGAATGTGGGATATATTTTTGATAAGTACTTCTTTGCCTCTTTGGCTTCCCTTTCATCCCCCTAGCCAATTATGTATATTCTGCCACCATTTAATTGCTTCCCAAACAACTGTTGGAGCATCTATATAAGTAATTGTTTCATCTTTAATCTCCCCTTTCTCTCTTAAATACTCAAAAACATCTAGGTTACGTCCACTGCTTTTAAGTAAACCAGGATTTTTATTTATAGCCTTAATTAAATAATCTGGATCCCTAGTCTCTAAATATCTCTCAATGTATTCTAACCATTCCCTGTTCAGGGCAGAAACTTCTTTTTTCTCCAACAATTTTCCAACTAAAGTAGGAGGAAACAGAAAATCAAATTTGTTAGGACTTCTCTTTTTATGTGGCAATATGTAAAAATTTAATCCAAAAGCATATAGCGGGCAAGTAGAAACTTAAGTTAGCATCTGTAATTAACCCTGTATGGTAGATATATGGTTCCACTATAAAAAGTTACGTTATTGCTATGCTCTGTTGCAAAGATATAGATAAGTAGCCTCCTTAAGGTATAAATTAAGTATGATTGAGTACACCTTAAGGAGGCA
>VAPR01000025.1_pt1 | contig 100475 bp, 87 predicted proteins | sample 3380701 | NCBI WGS metagenome assembly VAPR01 (sample SAMN11536904, study PRJNA540576) | hot springs metagenome | isolation source: hot spring wet sediment | place: Spain: Lobios | collected 2014-01
TGCGTCGCAGAATGTCTTTGCTTTCTCGGCGAGGATTTACGCTCATTGAACTGCTGGTGGTCATTGCGATTATCGGGCTGTTGATGGCCTTACTTTTACCGGCCATCCAGCGTGTCCGCGAAGCCAGCAACCGTATGCGTTGCGGGAATAACCTGTCGCAACTGTGTATCGCCGCTCACAATTTCCACAACGATTACAGGATTTTACCAAGCGGCGGTTACAGCTGGATCAACAACACGGGCACTGTCACCACAACGATAGACGGCGTGACTCACACATTCGCCGTCGGTGCCCGCATGTTCCGCAATGGTGTGCCAGTAGTGGCTCCGTTTCAGAATTGGGGATTCTTTTATCAGATCACGCCTTACCTGGAACTGGGAGATGTCTTCAACAGGCCGCAAGGACAGGAACATCTTATCGGCCAGACGGTGATTCCAACACTTTACTGTCCGAGCCGACGCCGACCGGCACCGGGACCAAACCGAACAGTGAACTGGCCCTCCTATGATTTGGGTACTGCTTCCGGGTCTAGCTATTCAGCCGCTTTTGCCCCGGGCAAAAATGATTACGCACAGCCGGCGTGCAACGTTGACTTTCAGCCTCCGGGCCAGAATTTCACGTACACCAACGGAATGGGCCCATACGGGGACCGGAACCAGGCAGGTGGGCTGATCATCCGGTCGGGCGGTAACCTGTGGAACCGCGTCGTGGACTTAGACGCAGGTGTTCCCGATGGAACGTCGAACACCGTGCTCTTGACCGAGAAATACATGAACACCAACGAGTATTTTACCAATCCCGGCTACGACAACGAGGGTTGGGCCAACGGTTGGGATAATGATGCCGGCCCACTGTGGGCCTCCAATCAACCTATGCAGGATACGATAATTGCCGCGCCTGCTAACCGGGTCGGCTCAGCACACCCCGGTTCCTTCAACGCCGTCATGGCCGACCGCACGGTTCGGCGCATTCGCTATACGTTCACTAACGTTCCTATGCTCATGTCGCTCATAGTCCGCGACGATGGCGGCATGATCGACTGGTCTCAAGTAGAGTAGGTGCGAGCTACCTGCAGGTTTTACCGCAAATTAGAACCGCGTGATTTCGGAGCACACAATTACCAGCGCGGCAGGGGTGCCGGGCGGCGGTATCCCTGCCGATGCTGTTTTTGTCTTGACGATGCCAGTTGGACTCGTTGCAGTGGAGGTCACTTGGCCAGCTTTTCCGGCCGCATTCACAAGCGGAGCAATTTGCAGGACAGGTTCACGTTGTCCGGCAGCGCTGGGCGACTTATAATTGTTCGGGCGAAAGGACACGAAAGACAGTTCGTCGGCGTAAATCCGTGAGCACATTTCTGGTCGCCGACCCGGTGTGCCCGCTAATTGTCGGGAGTCTGTGGACTGCTGACGGCTGAAACGTCGGCGCGTGCGCAACAACGCGAACAGTTTTTCGATGGAGGGCGAGGCGATGACAGCGGTTACTCACGTGCCTCTGGTAGGCAAACATTTCCTGCGTGGTCGCTGGACGGAGGGGAAAGGAGCCCGGTTCGAGAGCCGAAATCCAGCTCGCTGGTCGGAAGTGGTTGGGGTGTTCCCTCAGGCTACCGCGGACGAGGTTGAAGAAGCTATTCGTGCGGCACGCGACGCGTACCCAAGCTGGCGGCGAATGAGCCGAATTTACCGGGCCGAACTGTTCGACCGCCTGGCGCAATTGATCAAGGCGGAAACAGAATCCTTGGCAGTTCTGATGGCTCGGGAGTGCGGCAAAGTGCTGAACGAGTGCCGCGCTGAAATCGTTGAAGGGTTGCACATGGTGCAATATGTGTTCGGCACAGCCCGCATGCCGATGGGCGAGGTTCTGGCGTCGGAAATCGCCGAAAAAGATGCTTACGTTCGCCGCAAGCCTCGCGGTGTTGCCGCCATCATCACGCCGTGGAACTTTCCCTTTGCTGTGCCGTTGTGGATGCTGGGGCCGAGTTTGCTCGAAGGCAACACGGTGATTTTCAAACCCTCCGAAGACACGCCGGCCATCGGACAGGCACTGGTGGAATTATTCGAGCGTGCCGGTTTTCCGCCTGGGGTGATCAACCTGGTTCACGGTGCGGGCGAGGTCGGCGAACTGCTGGTGCGCGACCCCCGCGTGAATCTGGTGCTCTTTACCGGCAGCTACGAAGTTGGGTCGAAAATCCAGCAACTCTCCGCCGGCATCGTCGATCGCATTTGTGCCTGCGAAATGGGGTCGAAGAGTGCCGTCATTGTCTGCGAGGATGCTCGCATGGATATTGCGGTGACCGCGGGCATTCTGAGTGCCTTCAAGACCAGCGGTCAGCGCTGTGTTTCCGCCGGGCGAATCCTCGTGCATGAGAAACGGTTCGAGGAATTTGCCGACCGGTTTGTGCAACTGGCACGCCGACTGAATATCGGCGACCCGCTGGATGAACGGAATTTCACCGGCCCGGTCATCAACGAAGCGGCCGTGCGAAAAATCAGCTACTACAACCAACTGGCACGCGAAGAGGGCGGAGAAGTATTGCTCGACGGTGGCCGAATGCTCGACGAAGCCCACCGCGATGGCTGGTACATGTCGCCGTTCATTTACCGCATCCATCATCGTCCGGGTATTCGTTGCATTCGCGAGGAAGTGTTTGGCCCGCACGTGGCGCTCATTCCCTTCGCCAGCAACGAGGAAGCCGCGGCCATTTACAACGATACCGACTACGGTCTTTCGCTGGCCGTGATTACTGAGGATTATCGCGCCATGCGCTATTTCCGTGAGGAATGCGATTTCGGCATGGGTTACGTTAACCTGCCCTGCATCGGTGCGGAAGTGCATCTGCCCTTCGGTGGCGTCAAGAAAAGCGGAAATGGTCGGCCCTCCGCTGCGGGGCTTATCGAAACCGTGACCCATCGCGCGGCCTGGACGGTTAACCACGGCCTGGAAATCAAAATGGCCCAGGGACTGAAGGCTACCCTCGATTAATCGCTACCCTTTGTGGCGAGCGATACATCGCGGCAGCGAATCTGGTGAAACGATGTGGCTATTTGACGGGGAAAAAGTACCGTGCATCCGGATTCCACCTCCAGGGCCGAAAGCCCAGGCGCTGCTGGTACGCGACCAGCGAGTGATGTCGCCCTCGTACACACGCATCTATCCGCTGGTCGTGGAGCGTGCCAGTGGGGCCGTGGTACAGGATGTGGACGGTAACCTGTACCTGGACTTCACCGCCGGCATTGCCGTTACCAGCACCGGCCATTGCCATCCTTATGTCACCGCCGCCATCAAAGACCAGGCCGACAAATTGCTGCACATGTCCGGCACCGACTTTTATTACGAGCCGGAAATTGCTCTGGCGGAACGACTGGCGGAACTCGCTCCTGGGCCGGGACCCAAACGCGTCTTTTTCACCAATAGCGGTGCGGAATCGCTGGAAGCGGCTCTGAAACTGGCACGCTGGCATACCGGCCGGCCGCGGGCCATCGCTTTTTTAGGAGCGTTTCACGGCCGCACCTACGGTGCTATGTCGCTTTCCGGCTCGAAATTGACGCATCGCCGGGGCTTCGCGCCACTCGTACCGGAAATCCACCATGCTCCGTTCCCCCGCGATTGTCTCGGTTGTCCGTCGGCGGGAGAGTGTCAGTGTGTGCAACAGATCGAAGAGACTCTTCTCAAGCGCATTGCTCCGCCGGACGAGGTGGCCGCGATCTTCGTCGAGCCAATCCAGGGCGAAGGTGGATATTACGTCCCGCCTGCGGGGTTTTTGCCTGCCCTGCGCGAATTGTGCGATCGCTACGGCATTTTGCTGGTGGCCGACGAAGTGCAAACGGGCATGGGGCGCACGGGGAAAATGTTCGCCGTCGAGCACTGGAATGTCGTGCCCGACATTATCTGCCTGGCCAAGGGGATCGCCAGCGGCCTGCCTCTGGGTGCGATGATCGCCCGTGCGGAGATTATGGACTGGCCGAGCGGCAGTCATGCCTCCACGTTTGGCGGTAATCCGGTAAGCTGCCGAGCGGCACTGGCAACCATTGATCTGCTCGAAAACGGTCTGATGGACAACGCGGCGGAACGGGGCCGGCAATTGCGCGAAGGTTTGTTGCGGTTACAAAGCCGGTTTCCGCAACTGATAAGCCGGGTGCGCGGGCTTGGTTTGATGGTGGCCCACGATGTTCTGCGTGAGGGCGAACTCAGCACCGCGCTGCGCGATGAAATCGTCCAGCTGGCCTTTCGCCGCGGCTTGCTGCTGCTCGGTTGCGGTGATGCTGCCGTTCGCTTCTGCCCGCCTCTTTGCATTACTGCCGAACAGGTGCAGATCGCCCTGAACATCCTGGCGGACGTCTTCCAGGAGGTAACCACCCGCCGCCAGCTTGTTCTCGAAACCAGTCGCTGACGACCAATCGTCGGCGAAAACAGCAGTTTATACAGACGCGCTCTCTCCGGTCCGCTGCGATGGCAAAACCGGCGAACCGACGTCAGCACCGTTTTCCAGCGGCATCTGTGCATGAAGGCTGACAAGTTCCCGCCAATCTGAGCGATGTGTCAGCCGCAAGAGTAACGGCAGCAACACCAGGTTTCCGATGACCCCTCCAAGTAAAGCCAGGGCCGACAGCAACCCGAAATGGACCAGCGGGATAAACCGCGATTGCGTAAGCACACTGAAACCGAGCACCAGGGCGAAACTGGCTACCAGCAATGCCGCACCGGTGCTGCGATGCGTGCGTATCAATGCAACGGCAAAACTTTGGCCGGCCAATTGTTCCTCCCGCAGCCGATACAGATACAGCAAGCTGCTGTCAATGGTCATGCCCATAGCCACACTGGCCAGCATCGCCGTGGCAATGTTCACCGGCAAACCAATCCAGCCCATGGTGCCGACTACCGCCAGCACCGGTAACACGGTCGGCACCAGGGCAATCAGTGCCAGTTTCCATCGCTGAAACGCCAGGACGGCCATGAGAAACATACAAGCCAGCGATACCAGGGTTGTATAGGCCTGGTCACGCAGGACGCTTTCGATAAGGCCAGCCAGCATCAGATAAACACCGGTTAGTTGATATTCGGCTTGCGCGCCAAGCGTTTCCTGACAGCATGCATCAATCTGGGCGAGTAATTTTCGCTTGGCCCAGGCACTAAGTCGTTCGCGGGCTTGCAGTAAGATGCGTAGCTTGCGCTCCTCCCGGTTCCAGAAACTAAACAAAACCGCGTTTTCCTGGATCTTTTGCCAGACACCAGCCGGTACAAGTGCGGCCCGCACACCGAGTTCTTTTTTCGCATTTGGCAAGTCACCAGCTAACATAAACAAACGCGCCCGCGGTGTCAGCCAGCTGGCCACGACAGGAATGTTGTCCATGAAATCATAGAAGTCGGGAATGCTGATGGCCTTGGTGATGCCTTTCACCGTTTCGCCGCTTTCCAATGTAATTTCTATACTCGTCAGGCGGTCTTGAAGCATTTGCAACTGTCTTAGATAACTGCTCAACTCCTCGTTGCTAAGACTGAACAAATCCGGCGTTGAAAGGATTAACTCGAGCTGACCGGCACCACCGTAATAATCCTCAATGAAGCGGTAGGATTGATAGACGCCCGTCTCAGAGCGAAAGTTGTTAGTAAAATCCGTTTGCGGCTGTAAGCGTGTCATTCCTAAGGCAAGTGTGGCCATGGGTAACAGCAAACCACAGCCACACATCCACGGTCGGCTATCCAGCACTAATAACAGGCGGTTCAAGCTGTTTTGCATCCACGATGGGATCTGCACAGTGTAAGCCGGTTGCGATTGCCAGCCCATCGCGGTCAAGGGGAAGAAAAACAGCGTTGCCACGCCAACTAAACCAGTAGCCAATGCCATAATCATCCCAAAGTCATAAACGGGTTTAATTTGACATACCAGCAATGCTGCGAAGCCACCCGCCGTAGTCAAAATAACCCAGAAGAGAGCCGGGCCTAAGTACCGTAACGTTTGTTGCAAGGCCAGTTGAGAATCCATACGCTGTCTCAGTTCCTTGTAGTGAAGGCCCAGATGAACTACAGAAGTGACACCTATCACAGCCACCAGCGAACTGATGGCGGAGCCTACCATCGTCATTTCTCCGCGTACCAGGCTCCAGATGGCTTCAGACCAGGTTAGGGTGCTATAAATCACCAGGAACGGCAAAATGAGCCAGCGCGCGCTGGCCAGCACATCGCCCATTCCGCGCAGCAAGCTGACTTGACCTAGCCGATAGCGAATCCATGCCTGACGCAGCTCTGGAACCACAAAGGCACCGGTAATGACGATGGCCATCAGTAACACCGAGAAGAATTGCAAGCGCCGCCCATCCTGGGCCGTGTATTCGTAAACATCATGGATCATAAGCAGGGTGCCAGCGGTATAAGGCCCCTCCAGTTGCGGAATGTTTTCGCTTTGCATAAACTCCTGGGCAGTGCGGCGAATGGTTTCCAGTTTTTGTCCGGCTTCTTCCGGTTTACCTAACTCGCGATGCAACTGGACAACCAGAGCCGTCGTGATCGCGTCAGGGCCTAACGTTACGCCAGCGTATAACCGCGTCTTCTCAACTTTTTCGCGCAACTTAGTCACATCGCCATCGTGGCCAGCTCGTTTGACAGCTTCTCCTATCGTCAGCATTGGGTTGGTAGGTGCGGGGCTATTAGCCAGTGCGACCACCCGGTGTACGCCGGGACAAGTTTCCAGGCGATGGGCTAACCGTAATTGCCGGTCCATGCCTTCCGCAGTCCACAATTGAGGATCGCGATAAACCACTAACAACGTGTGCTCACTAGCGAACCACTCCCTTGATTTGCGGTAAAATTGCAAGTGCCTGTCGTGTTCCGGAAAGAAACTCTCCATGGAACGGTTATAGTAAACCGGGTGAGAGGATAAGTACCGGTACGCGACCACTAGCAGGATTAGTCCTACTAGAAAAAGCACCAAACGCCAACGAACTAGCTGCCAGCATAACCAATTTGCCGATGGGCGAACCGGATTTTGCAACATACGGATACATAGCTCCTTGCGGAGGTGGCTCAGCGATCCACCTCTCCCATGACTATATCAATGCTGCCGACGATGGCGGGAACATCCGCAATCAGGCATCCGCGACAGATTTCGTGGGTTACGCTGAGGTTGCAGAAACTGGATGAACGTGCCCGCACTCGTAGCGGTACACTTTCTTTAGTGGGCCTGCCCACGACATAAAAGCCCATCTGCCCACGCGGGCATTCGGTCTCCACGTAAGCTTCGCCAGGCGGCAAATGACGCGGCGGCTCGATGCGATGTGATCCTTTAGCGGTTTCGTATTTCCGCAATGCCTGTTCGACGATCCGTGCACTCTGCTCCATTTCTTTCATACGGACGTAGAAACGGTGCCAGGCGTCGCCAATAACTGCCTCGACCGGAGCGTCGTCGAAAGGCGGAATCGGTACCTCGAAGTCATACTGCTCGTAGCCGCAATACGGCTCGATCTTCCGCAAATCCCAGGGCGGGTCGCCTTTTGTGCGATTCAGCGAACCGCGCAACATCGGCCCGGTGCAGCAGTACGCGATGGCCATCTCTTTCGGCAGAACACCGATCCCAGCCGTCCGCTTGATAAAGATGCTATTGCGTGTCAGCAACGTGTGATATTCTTCCAGCCGCGGCACAAACCATTCGAGGAACTTACGGCAGCGGTCGATCCAGCCTTCGGGCAAATCGTCATGAACGCCGCCTATGGTCACGTAACTATAGGTTAGGCGTGCTCCGCAAACTTCCTCGAACAGGTCAAGGATCATCTCGCGTTCGCGGAAAGCGTAGAGGAATGGGCTGAACGTGCCCAGGTCTAAGCCATAGGCGCCGATGCCAACTAAGTGGCTGGCGATACGGTTCAGTTCGCAAACGATGACACGGATGACCTGGGCCTTTTCGGGAATCTTGTCGGTCAGGCCGCACAGCTTTTCCACCGCCAGCGAGTAACCGAGATTCATGTTCATCCCAGCCAGGTAATCCATGCGATCGGTGTAAGGGATGAACTGAATGGGTGTAACGTTTTCGCCGATTTTCTCTGCACAGCGGTGTAAGTAACCTAGGTGAGGCGTAACTTCGGATACCACTTCGCCGTCGGTACGCAGCACGAGGCGCAGAACCCCGTGGGTACTGGGATGTTGCGGCCCCATGCTGACCAGCATTTCGTCGGTACGGACGTCCATTTCGATAATTTGCTCGGACTCGCCGGCAAAAGTCGTGGACATCTAAATTCGCTCCTGTGCTTACGTCGGCGACAAGGACTTAAGTGTCCTGCCGCCCGGAATAGCTGTAGTAAGTTACCTAGGTTTTCGCGTTACGGTTTCAATCAACGACCGCGGATGCCGTGATATTCGAGCGGGAAAATATAGTCCTTGCGGAGCGGATGACCTTCCCAGTCTTCCGCTAACAGGATGCGCCGCAAGTCAGGATGACCGATAAAGCGAATGCCTACCAGGTCATAAGTTTCGCGTTCATGCCAGTCGGCTGCTGGCCAGACGCTGGTTACGGATGGAACTTCCGGCAGCTGACCTTCGATATTATCCTTCCAGCGCGGCAAAATCACTTTTACCACGAACCGGTGGCGCTTGACGAAACTGGACATGTGGTAAACCACTTCCAGATGCGGCTCAAAACCGGCCTTCGCCGCCTTGGCCGGGTCGGGTTCACAGTAATCCACGCCGGTGATGCAATTGAGCATGTCAAATTGCAAGCGTGGATCGTCTCGCAAAAAACGACAGACCTCGACGATGTCGCCAGCATCTACAACTACATAGGGGTCTATGGCATCTGGTTTTTTCTGGCGAATTCGCGGACCGAATTTTTCTTCGAGGATGGCAATGATCTCCGCACCGTGCATGGGTATCTCCCAGGGAGATTGCTCACAAGTTCTAAACCTTTGCCGGTGTGCTAAGTTCCTTACGTCGGCGGCAATATTCGTTGGCTTTTTCCAGGGTCTCGACTTCCGGGGGCAGCTTGACGTAGCCGCTGCGCGTCGGGACAAGGTAGTCCAGGGGTTGACGCTTGGTGAGATCATGCATAGCCCGGATTTTATCTTGCACACGCATTAAGCCTTCCAACAGCGCTTCCGGTCGTGGCGGACAACCGGCAACATAAACATCCACCGGTACAACTAAATCCACGCCTTTGACGACGTTATAACCGTACTTATAGTACGGCCCGCCGCCGGAGGTACAGGCACCCATAGCAATAACAAACTTCGGTTCCGGCATCTGGTTATAAAGTCGGCGGACGCGGCTGGCCATTTTGAAATTGACGGTTCCCGCGACGATCATCAAATCAGCTTGCCGGGGCGTGGCGCGAAACGCTCCGGCGCCAAAGCGGTCAATATCGTAGCGGGACGCGCCGGTGGCCATCATTTCAATGGCACAGCAGGCCAGCCCGAAAGTCATCGGCCAGACGCTTGCCTGTCTCGCCCAGTTAATCGCCTGTTCCAGCGTGGTCACGACCACGCCGCCCTGGTCAAATTTTCCTTCCAGTAAGCCCATAGCGATTCCCCTCACGCACGAGCGTGCATTGGGTTACGTATGCTAAGCGGAAAGCGAAGCGGCTTCGGTTTCCAGGATAGCCTTAGGCGGTGCGGCTTCGATTCGCAGAATCTGATTGCCCCGCGTTGTTCGTACCCATTCAATATCACCGCGTCGCCATAAATAAGCATAGCCGAGCAGGAGTACGCCAAAAAACACGGCGATATCTATGAACGCCAACCAACCCCATACGAGAGCTTGTTCCGGCGACACAAGACTACCCGCGCTATCTGGGTCTGTCGCCAACTTGGTTCGCATCTCGCCGGAATTAGCAAAAGTGTGCTCCGAAAAGAGTGTCGCTTCAATAGCGTGGCGGTGCTCTGGTGCAAGTGTACTGTCCGCCAGGGCTACGTATTTACCGAAAACTACCGCCCAGGGGAAAAAGAAGGCTACTTCGACGTCGAAAATGACGAACAGCAAAGCTACCACGTAATAGCGAACGTCGAACTGAACCCAGGCCGTGCCGACACTGGGTTCACCGCACTCGTATGCGGTGAGTTTTTCCGGTTCCGGACGTTCCGGCCGAATCAGTTTGCCGATCAGTAAATTGACCAGCACGAAACCAGCGCCGACCACTGTAAAAATAAGCACGGCGGCAAGGATTATGCCCATGGCTATTGTCCCTCCAGCCCGGGATCGTCCGAGCAGGCCAGACCTGCTCGCTGTTTAGCAGGATTTAGCGGGGCTTTGCGTATCGTTGGGTAGCTCTAGCTTTTGTCGGCCCGCAAAGCCGGCATCCAGTTCATGCCAGTGTTGTACTTCCGGTTCTCCCAGTTTCCAGCAGAGGAATACTTCGCGTCCGTGCAGGATGGCTGGAAAATCTACCAGACCTTCCCAGCCCTTGAATTCCACGCCGAGCCGATGCAACTCTTCCAGGTATTCTTCCAGACGGCTCATGTCTTGCTGCAGTTCTTCGATCACGAGAGTTCGCTCTTCATCGTAGTAACGGCCGAAACCCGAACGGGCTTCGAGTTCGCCTAACCGTTGCTGGCGTTGTTGAATTTCTGCAGCCAACGAACAGATATCGCGCACGATGACGCGGATCAGCGGCAGCATACGGTTGGCTTGTTCGACCGTGAAATGCCGGTCATATCGAAATGGCCGTCGCGGCATGGATGACGCGCCTATATGCTAGTGGGGCGAAGAAAAGTTTATTCAGGATGAGCTAGCTGCTGCCTGGGGCTTAGCAGGCGGTTGATCTGGGGGCTTAACCCAAACCGGTTCCGTTCGCACCTTTGAAGCGGCTATGGCTGTCGGGTTAAGGGTTGCCTGTCCCCAGGCAACATCGAGCGGCAATTTGGCGAAATCTACCACCAGACCGTCTCGTGAATAACAGCTGATATCGTAATTCCATCCCATCCAGATGCAATCCACAGGACAGGGATCAACACACAAAGCGCAAAACATGCACTTGGAATAGTCAATTTTGAACCCGGTGACCAGGAAGCCTTTGCCTCTGGGATTGCGAGTTTTTTCGATGTAAATGCAATCCACCGGACAAGCGCGAGCGCACTTATCGCAACCGATGCAGGTGGTCAAATCGAAACGGTGAAAACCGCGGTAGCGCGGCTTTACGGGCACGGGCTTTTCCGGATATTCGAAAATGTGGGTGAAAGTTCCGTCAGCTTCGTAGGCTCCCAGCTTGCGGTTGCCACGAAGCGTGTCGAAGAAATACCGGAGGGTTACCAGCATTCCCTGGGCGACGGTCACCACGGCGACCAGCACATTGCGGAACCATTCACGCATAGCGTAGCTCCGGCGTTGGTTCGAGGATTGTTTTCCTATCGTTGGTGTCATTGTACGAATTGCTGGCTACCTCTGCCAGAGCCGATAGCCCTAGACAGTACCAGAACTCGCAACGTTTGGCGACAATTCACGCAAACCAGTGCCGGAAGATACACAAGACCCGGTGCTGGAGGACCTAGCAGCGCTCCAGCACCGGGCCCATGCAGGGATTGCACAATGACAGCTGCCGCTTGCAAGCCAGGGCGAGCCGCCAGCAGCGGTCAATCAATTCCGGCTCGCGCAATAAGCTTCCGAAGCGACCGCAAAGAAGCTGGCGCAGCTTGGACTATGCCAGGGTGTAGGTACGGCTGGCAGGATCGCGCTTGACCTGGCCAAGTTCTACTAATTTGGTCAGGGTCTGGTTGACGATAACAGAAAAGCGCTGGCTGGTGGTCTTGTAGCCGGCATCGAGGACTGCCTGCTGAATGTCTTTCGGACGCATCGGTTTGCCGGCTTCGCGGAGCACCTTCAAGATGTATTCCCGCAAAGAGCCGGCTTCGGCTGGAGCACGACCGCGACGCTTAGCCGGGGCAGCAGGCGCTACTGCTTTCGGTGCCCGACGCATACCATCACCGGCTTGAACCGCTTTCAGTTCCTGGCGAATTTCTTCCGTGGCCTTTTCCTGGATGGAACCCAGCTGCTCCAAGGTTTGTTCGATTTGGGCCTGCAAGGAGCGTAATTGCTCCAGACGCTTGTTTAACAGTTTCTGAATCTCTGAGATGCTAAGTTGACTGATCGCGGGACCTCTAGGCATGGGATTTACCTCCTTCTTTGTAAGTCCCAGGATAGCGTTACCATAAGCTCCCCGTGAGCTTATCTGAACTTATATCTAAGTAAGAAACGGTCAGGTGGCAAGTGTCTAAACTAAAATTTTCGGTTTTTCCCAAGCGAACGAACCTGATTCAAGCATCAATTTCAGGAAAGCCGATGATTAGAGAGACTTTACTTGGCCCTTAGGTTTTGCCCGGTTTAGAGGGGCACAAGGCTGCTCGAAGCAGTGAACAAGCTAAATTTTGCTCTGGTGAACCGGGAGAGACGGAATGACGCAGGTGCAAGTGGTCGAACGTGTTTCGGCGTTACGCAAACGGCTGGAAGAGATTGCTCCGAGTCATCCGCAACCCCTAAGCGAACTTTATCCTCAGCTAAAACAACTTCAGGAGCTTTCTCGCCAGGCCCAGGTCTTGCAGACGCATTTGGGCAAAGTGCAAGACCGGCTCGATACGCTGGCTCCTAATGTTTCCTCCCTGGTTCATACTGGGCACCACCTGGCGGGCCCCCGGCAACTGTCGTGGCAAACCCGGCGATTATTGCTCGAATGTCGGGAGTGCCTGCAAACGCTTAGGAACATGGGTGAGGATTTGTCTGAAGAAGTCCTGGATAATCAGCGCTGGCTAGCCGCTTACCAGTTGACCGTTCACATGACCGAATGTTTATTGCGTGGCTTACAGGCTTTACCGGAAAGTGCTTTGGACCAAAACCGTCTGGCTCAGGGACTGGCAGGATGGCTAAACTGGCTGAGGGCGCAGGTGAACGCATTGGTTTCGCTCCGCGAGCGGCATAAACGCTTAGCCGAGCACATTTACGCCTTAGGCCACGCTATAGCGAACTTATCCCAGGGCCGACCGGTGTTGCAACGTCCCTTACTGGCGATCGCAGAGGAGCTATTGCAAAGCGATCTGGCTAACCAACCGCTCGAGCTGCTGACACCTGTGCTGCCCCAGGAGCGATGGGCAGCAATACACGGCTGGAATACCGCCCAGGTCGTGGCCCGAATAGTGAACCGGCATCCGGAATGCCGTAGTCGTGCTTTGTTTGCAGTGGTGGCAGCGCTTCTGCATGATTGTGGTATGGCCAGTCTATCGGCCAACATTTTTGAACAGGCATCGCCGCTTAGCGACGATCAGCGGCGTGAGGTGGAGGCTCATGTAGGAGTTAGTGCGGAAGCAATGCGCTTGCTGTGGCCTGATGAAACCTGGTTGGTAGAGGGTGTGCGAGCCCACCACGAACGTTTAGACGGGAGCGGTTATCCCTTTGGGGCGCAGGGTAAAGCAATAAACAGCCTGGCGCGCCTGCTGGCTGTAGCGGATACCTATGCCGCACTTTGTACTCGGCGCGCTTATCGTCCGGCCTATTCGCCACGTCAGGCTCTTATGGAAGTACTGGCCGAATCCGAGCAAGGACGATTAGACGTAACCGCCGCCGAATTGTTGCTGGAATTGTCGCTCTACCCGATCGGTTCCATCGTGGAATTGTCTGACGGCAGCATTGGCCAGGTGATTGCCCTCAATCAAGTTGCTTCCGATCAGCGATTAGCCACGCCTATCGTCGCCGTGCTTTTGGACGGTGAAGGTAAACCGCTGGGAATGCCGCGATACATCAACCTGGCGTCTAAGTCGGGCCCGCATCTGGTTCGGAACATACCCGTTGAAGAGTTACTGGAAATGCAACCCGGCGGATTCTGGGTGCAAATTTTGCCCGTTGTTGGATAAGTGGTGCCCGTTATGTTTTTCGATCGCAGTTATTTTGCAGCCACATGTCATCCCTGGGTGTCGGGCCTGTATATAGTGGCGATGTTGTTATGCTATGAGATTGGCGTGTGGTATTGCCAGCAAGGGGACGATCTCGCCTGGCGGACTGGAATAGATGCGGGCTGGCGTTATCACATTCGACAAACGCCTTGGTACTGGCTCGAATGGGCACCAGCGGGATGTGTCATTCTTAGCCTGGGCGTCTGGTCGTTGTGGCGGTGGAAGGATAAACCGAGCGAGCCTGTGGCTACCCTCGCCGGAATGGTGCTGGAAAGTTTTGTCCTGGCGTTGCCGTTATTAGCACTGGCTCGGGCAGTAGCGCTGTGGGGTAATACAACTCTCCCTGGTACGGCACTAACTTCGCAGCGCGGGGCTAGCATCCTGGCCAGTCTGGGTGCCGGCGTTTACGAAGAAATCGTATTTCGGCTGATCCTGATTCCGGTTCTGCTTGCAATTGGCCGACTACTTGACCTCGGTCGGATATGGCGGCTTCTTCTGGCAGTAGTCCTGTCCGGAGTGTTTTTCGCAGCGGCACATCACATTCCGCCATTTCAGGAACCTTTCCGTCGGGAACTCTTTGTTTTTCGGGTCCTGGCAGGAACTTATTTCGGCCTGGTTTATCGCTTTCGAGGTATTGGGATCGCGGCGGGTACCCATGCTTGCTACGACTTACTGGCTACGGGATAAATGCAAACGGTAACACCGTGCTGGTTTGTTACCCAAGCCGCAGCACAGCTGAGACCAGGTGCCGGGCTAAACACGGCGTTGTAAGCGCTTGCCTAGCCGTCGTAAGGCCGGGCTTACATCTCCTGGAGGGATATGGACATTCAGCAAGCTAAAGGTGTCGCGATTCTTCAACGCGGCGTGCATGGCTTTTTCCAGATCGGTTTCGGTTCGAACTTCGAAACCCCAACCAGAGCCCAGAATATCAGGCAGGCGATGATAATTCCAGTTGAGAATGTCGTTAAACTTGCCTTCCATAATGAATCGCTCCGTCTGGTAACCGCCATTGTTGATGACGATCACGATTGGATTGAAACCGAGTCGAACCGCGGTGCTAAGTTCCATGCCGGTCATCTGGAAGGCACCATCGCCTACCAGCACTAATGGTCGCAGCTTGCGATCAGCGCATTGCACACCGATGGCTGCCGGTACCGAAAAGCCCATACTCGTGTAATAGGCGGGACTAATAAACTCGGTTTTCTGATGGATGGCTAAATCAGAGGCCCCGAACAGGGAATCGCCGATATCGGCCACGACCACCATATTGTCATCAAGAATGGAATTGATTTTCTGGAAAAGTCGGCGAATGGTGATAGGCGTATCGGGTTTGGCTTCCCAGGGTGCGTATATAGGATCTCGGGCTTCGGGCAGGGGGCGATCGTATTGAGGCAGGTTCTGTTCATATAGAGCCCGAAGGAAATCTTCCAGCAGAATGCCCTGGTAATGGTGGTAACGAATTCGCACCGACTCCGCGGTGGCGAGGATAATGCGGCTCTCGTCAAACTTTTGCGTATAAATGCCCATCTCCATATCGGTCAGGTAAGTGCCCAGGGCCAGCAGACAGTCGGATTCCTCTACAAACTTAGTGACCTCAGGACGGCCCAATGCCGCCTCGTACACGCCAACATAAAGGGGATGGCTTTCCTTGATGGCCGACTTTCCTAACAGTGTCGAGGTGATGGGAATGTGGGCTTTCTCAGCCAGTTGGACCACTAAATCCTGCAAACCAAAGCGGTGTACCTCAACGCCAGCCAGGATAATTGGCCGGGTGCTTTGCTGAAGCATCGCCAGGGCTTCCGAGACCGCTTCCTGCAGGGCATTCGGATCGCTGCGAGGCTTTTCCAGGAAGGGACAGTGCTGGTAGAGAGGCCGGGTTTCGATAATGTCGCGGGGCAGCTCGATATAGACCGGCCGCTTGTAGCGGATACATGCGAATAACACCCGATCAATTTCTCGAAACGCGGTCAGTGGGTCTTCGAGAGCGGCACTGGCCACAGTGAGATGGCGGAACACTTCACGCTGGGTCTCGAAACTGCGAACGACGTGGTGCAAATACTGGTGGGGACCGCGCTCCCGCAGACCCGGCGCTCCGCTGATAACGACCACCGGGGATTCTTCTGCATAGGCACAGGCCACAGCATTGACAATGCTGAATCCTCCCACGCCATAAGTGACGCAGGCGACACCGATCCCCTTGATGCGGGCATAAGCATCTGCCGCGTAACCCGCCGATAGCTCGGTCGTCGTGCCCACCAGTTCCAGCGGACTGTTTTCCAACAGCTTGTAAAAACCGAGCACATAATCGCCCGGAATCCCGAAAACATGCCGGGCACCCAAATCATAAAGGCGACGAATCAGGTACTGCCCTAACGGCAACGAGACGGTATCTCGGACGCTTACAGCACCAGCAGTTCGGGAACGATGCGGAACCTTTTTGGCCACGGGCGTAACTTTTTTGTTCGGCATGATGGTTCTCCTCAAGCAGATGACGCTTGCCGTTTTTGCCTTCCATTGAAACAATAAGGCGAGCTTATGCTTCCGACAAGGCGCTATACCGGGTTTCGGAGACGAATGGCGTAACATAGGTTACAAACCAGGTTTTCGCTAATGTTCGGACGGGGTTGGAACTGCCCAACTGAGTCAGGCAAGACCGACCGGGAGTTGGTTTATCGGCTCCTGGAACTCGCAAAGCCCCGAGGATGCGTCCGATGCCAGCGCCAGGCCGTCTCAACGATGCTGCGCAGGTCAGTATAACGAGGTTGCCAGCCTAATAGCTGGCGAGCTCGGCTGCTATCGGCAACTAAGTGTGGGGGATCTCCCGGTCGCCGGGGACTTTCACGCACCGCGATCGGTTTACCCGTAACTTCCTTGCACGCGGCGATGACTTGGCGGACACTGTATCCCCGACCGATTCCCAGATTGCAAACGATTCCTTCACCAACGCGGATTCGTTCCAGAGCACGCACATGGGCATCGGCCAGGTCGTCCACATGCACATAATCGCGAATGCAGGTACCGTCCGGGGTATCATAGTCGGTGCCAAAAATTTCGACGAAGGGCCTGAGGCCCAGCGCGGTTTGTAATACCAGAGGAATTAGATGGGTCTCCGGCTCGTGATCTTCTCCAATGCTTGCGTCTGGATGTGCCCCAGCCGCATTGAAATAACGCAGACTCGCATAGCCGAGTTTGCCAACCCGGCAAAGGTCAGCCAGGGCCCACTCGAAAGCCAGCTTGCTTCGTCCGTACGGGTTGACTGGAAGGGTCGGTGAGTCTTCAGGAATCGGGATGGTGGTCGGCACCCCGTACACTGCGCAGGTGCTTGAGAAAACTATCTTCGGAACATCTGCCTGTAGCATCGCTTGCAGGAGTGCCAGTCCACCGCGTAGGTTGTTTTCGTAGTAAAGTTGTGGTTGCTGCATGGATTCGCCGACCAGGGCAAAGGCAGCGAAGTGCAATACCGCTTCAATCCGTTTTTCTCGTAACACCCGTGTGAGGTGGTCAACGTCGCGAATGTCGCCGGGAATTAGAACGTCCTCGGGCACCGCCTCTCGATGACCGCGCGAGAGATTGTCCAGCACCCAAACCTGGTGTCCGGCTTCGAGCAAAGCTCGCACCGTGTGGCTACCAACATAACCTGCCCCACCGGTCACCAGAATACGCATGGATTCTCCCCAATTACGTTATGAATGCTCAGGAATAGAACTGCTGGAGCATTCTGGTGGATTGGCTCGTTCAAGAACCAATGGCTTATCAATCGCAGCGAGATTTTCGACCTGGCCTCGAAGGTCTCCTGCATCCAGTGCAACGAGCGGACTTATTTCAATGGGCACGCGAACCTGACCTTGCGGTGTTCGGGGTACGGCTACACCGGCTTGCTCCAGCCAGCTGGCGTAGAGTTCGCTCAGGGCTGCGCGAACCGTCTCCGGAGAGTTTTCTCCGCTGGCATTTTTAAGCGGCTCAAACTCCTCACGACGGCTCGTTTCCACAATCAAAACACGTCTGGCCAGAGGCAAAACATCGAAGATAAACTGCTCCCACTTGACGGCGTTGGGCTCCTCTGGTTCGACAAGCTCGCCGGTATCCGAGAGGAACGGAACTTTCTTGATCGCGCCATGATACGGTAAGACCGTCTTTTGCTCGATCAACCGCTGCAAAAAAGCCACACTAAACACATGGATGGCCGTATTGCCTGCGTCCAGCCAGAAGGAGCCGGTTGCATCTCGTTTGCTTTGGTACTCGAGCGGGATCTCCGTGTATTCGACCAGATGATACCGGCCGCGGTACCGAATCACCTGGCCGAGTTTTTCCTGGGCGTGCCGGCGCCGCACTACTTTCACAGAAACGTCGGCATTGGCACGGATGTGCTGACCCAGAAACGGGGGGTCCGCGATTTTTACCAGTGGATTGTCCACTTGAAAGTAGAACAACCACCTGACGCCACGCTGCTGTATCTCTTCGAGGACACTGGCATCCCGCAGGGCAGCCAGGAATCCGCCATGTCCGTTTGGCCCCAGCGCCAAATGAAACTTGCTCCGCATCAGCAATCGGCCCGTATTTTTGTCGAGAGCTGGCAGGGTGCCCTGGCTGAAAAAGACCACCTGTTCCGGTGGAAGACCGAAATAGCGATGCTCGGCAAACCAGCTGCGTGTAGCGGCATCGTTATCGGGACTGGTCATGATGTAAAATCGCAGTGGCACCTCGTAACGCTGGGACAAAGCAAGCACTTTTTCGGCGTGCACCTGGAATAAACTGCGATTGCTCACCGGGCCGATCGGGTACGTGCCTTTGGGGCCAGGATGACCCAGCCGGCTGCCATGACCGCCAGCCACCAGGCAAATGGCCACCTCACCCTGCCGCAAGGCCCGTTCACCGATGGCGCTGGCTTGTTGTTCTTCTTCCCAGGCAGCAAAAGTTGTCGCCGGGCGTAACACTTCGGGAGGTTCGACCTCATTCCAGTCAAACGGGGCTGGCGTAGGCGTGGTTTGCCATTCGAGGAACAAACGCTGAAGTTCCGCCAGGTCAATACTCTCGATTTCTGCCGCGAGTTCTGTGCGCTCCTGTTCCGTTAACTCCGGCCACCAGCGCAGGACATGCTCCTGTCCAAACGGAGCAAGTTTTGCTCGCAATCGTTCGTAAAGCAGGTCGGCCATGGCTTGCGTCCCGGTTGCGTTGGCCCGACATTTCGCTAATTGCACGGGCGTTCTACGGGCGCAGTCCGAATATCCCCTGGGGAATCTATCAAGTCTAGTGCATTTTTCGGCGCGAATATAGCCAACAAGGTTGTGTTCGCATGCTTCGAACGTTCGCACCTCAGCAATCCGAGGACTTTACCGGGAGACCGAGGCGGCGGACAAAAAGTGGTGCGGAGTCTTTGCTCGGCAACGGAATAGTAGCCTGTTTGTTTTAGGCATGGCGGACCGCCGGAATTGCTACCGATTGTTCGACGCGCGCGGATACCGCGCACACCGGCACAGCCGCATGTTCTTCCGCCCAGCTGGCTGCCAGATGGCAGGCGAGACGGATGGTTCGCTCCAGAGCATCCACCTCGATCAAGCGCAGGTCATCTCGCAAGGTATGCAGATAAAAGGAGTATCCCACCACATCACCCAGGATGCTGAGGCTGGGTAATTTGCGACCAGCAAAAGGCTGATGGTCCATTCCTGCCCCCAGCACGTGTAACCGTGATGGATGCATACCGAGTTCGCGGGCCCGTTTCTCCGCCCAATCGAGGGTGGCTGGTGCACCTGAGAGATAGCAACGAGAGCCGGCCCCGACGCTTTCCAGGTTGATCAGTAACGTCGGCATTTCGTTCAACCAGTTGAGATGGTGTGCCAGAAAATGACGCGCTCCGTCCAGGTCGGTTTCTTCCGCGCTGGTGGCCACCCAGATTGCCTCGACCTGGCGAAGTGACGGGTGTTCCAGACGAATCTGCTGCTGCCAGAGTTGGGCCAGCGCAAGCAGTGCACCCACACCGGAAGCGTTGTCGAGTGCCCCAGGGCTGCGATTACCAGTGTAATTGGCCGCGAGTCCGGCCAGACACACAACAATTACCACCGTCAGGATCCAGGGATTGGGAGTTTCCGGCAGCCAGCTCGGCCATAACGGACTCAACCACCACGCCGTCAATCCCACCAAAGCCCAGGCACAAATCCACACGCTGGTTACCAGCGCCACCCGCAAACCCGTTGGCAAAACCTGCGACTTGGTGTCGTAGTGGGCCATGAAAACCACCCGCACCGCGGCCGTGGATCGGTTTCGCAAATAGCCGAGGACGTTTTCGCTCCAGGTGCTCGTTGGCAAGTTAGAGCGGCTCGATGGAGTGGTCAGGCGCCAGGGCTGGTTGACCAGCATCGTTACGCTCGCCCAGGCCAAAAGCGAAACCAGCGGATAAATGTCCAAAGCCAAAGCTCCGACGACGGCCAGGATTGCGCAGCCAGCAAATAACAACCGATGGTGCCATTCCCGAAAGCTCGCGAAAACCGGAAATTCCTCACGGCGAACCTGCAATCCGGCCTGCCGCATCTGCGCTTCGATGTAATCCGCGGCCCGGCGTTCGCCTTCAGTGCCGACTCGACGGGGATAACAAAGCTGCTGCACGTGTTGCTTTGCTAGTTCGCCATAATTGCACAGCGTTTCAGTTCTCATCCTGTAGGTTCCCGATTCGGTATGCCAGCCCATGTTCTTTTACGAGCCGTAAACGTCTTTAGTATCGCTGGCGAGGATGCGTTTGGCAAGCCGAAAATGGCCGGCATCTGTCCCGGCCGAATTTTTCGCGCGTTTCTCAATCGCCGTGCAAATACTAAGCACCGTTTTCACCATAGATGGGCGATTGCTTGAGTCTGAGGGCACGGGTCCAGGAATCAGGCGTGGGATGTTCAGGGTCGGGCAACGCGGATACTCCCATTTGCAAGTATCGCACCAAATTCATAGCTCATGACCAGGCCTGGCTGAAAATTTAGCAAGAGCGTGAAAAATTTTTCTTGACGAGGTCGGGCCTTTTCCATAACAATGAACGCCAAACTTAGGGCTCCTTGCCTTGCGCGCCGAAATTCGAGCCCTGTTTCGAATTGGTCGGAACAGGGTTTTTTGTTTTGGGAGAGGAATGAGGAACGGATGAGAGCTATGCCAAGCAGCCTGAAAACATCTGGGAGCGACGCCCTGAATGGCCAGGCTCGGAGCATCACCAACGGTCACGCGAGCAATGCAGGAAACGGTTGGGACGCGGCAAAATGGGTACCGCCAGTCCCGCCTCGCTTTCTGGTAGCGCTGTTCCGCCGCGACCCGAGCAAGGACACCCGTACAGACCGCCGTGTCTTTGAGGGTTATCAAATATGCTGGCCCGATGGCGAGCCAGCCAGCATCAGTTTGGAGCGTTTCTGCCAGCTGGGGTGCCGTTTGCTTGGTCTGGGTAAGCGCATGCAGGGTAAGGAAGAGCAGCTCGTCGAAATGGGAGTCTATCCGCTGCCGGAAGGTTTGGAAGCGCCCCTGACCCCAACGCCGCCCGGTGTCCGTTGCCGCAGGTTTTACCTGATGCGGGAAAATGGCCTGGCTCGCGTTTACTTCTTCAACGGTAGCCCGACTGAGGTCTGCTTCGATATCGAACACGATGATCCGCGAGTATTGGAATGGATTGGCGCTTCAGACCTTCCGCTGGGGGAACAGCGGTGGTTTGACTTCACCGCTCGTACTCTGGAAGCCCCTTCTGAACAGCGCAACGGCCAGACCTCAGGGTAAAGGACGAATGTCGCGCGCAGTTACGATTTCAGCCCGAAGGTCACCGCGATAAACCGGCCGGGTTCCGTACACTTCTACGCTTCTGTGGATCAAGGCTTGCCACTTTGCCGAATCCTGCCCAGACACGTAGCAGCGCAAGCGGCCCAGATGATCTTCCAGGTAGTAGAGTGGTTGGCCATGCTCGAAGTAGGCCGACCGGCGAAGAATACCGCATACGCGATAAGATGCGTCCATTTGATCGTTTTTCACTCCCGATGATGCCGTGCTGCCTGGTTTGTCGGTGTGAGTCGGCCTGTCCGGCAACGTAAAGCCGGGCGATGGGCTTTGAAACGCTGCGGGTTGAACGTGCTGAATATCCGGACGGTTATTTCGGGAGCCCATTCCCGTTCGCGTAAACGGATAAATTCCAGCCGATTCATGGCTTCCCAGCGCATGGAAGCATCGCCGACTTCGTTGAGTGCCTCGTAGAGTCGTTTGGCCTCGCGAAAGTCGCCGGTTTCACAACCACGCCGATAGGCTTGTTCAGCCTGCTGGCGAAGTTCGGCAAGGGGGATGCCCGTAACAGTTCGGGGCTGGGAACTCGAGTTTCCCTGGTGGACCAGGGGTTGTGATAATGCTATTGCTGACCTGGGGACATAGCGTTTTTCGCCAACTGGTTCAATGCGATAAACAGCCAACTCTTCTTGCCCCGCGATAATCCGCTCCTGGCCGAGAATTCGTACCAGGGTACCCGGTGCCAACCGGACCCCTTGCGTGCTGCATTTGGCTTCCATCTGACTTCCGATGAATGTGCTCACGGACTCTTGCACAACGCCGACGGACGTTTCCCCGGGCACCGGTCGAATAGCCTTACAGGGAACGTAACTGAAACTGCCATCCGGGGGACGAATGGCATAGAAGTCTCCTTCTTCGGCCAGCACGGTTACCGTCTGGCCTGGCTCGAGACTGGCGGTAGGGTAAAAAGGAGGGATGCTGCCGGGCCCGCTTTGTACCAGGACAGGGCGAATCACCGTGCCGATGGTTTGCGGCCATGCTGGGCTGGCCGTGATTAGCACCAGAATTGTGGCGACGACCCGTTTGCACATACGGTTTTCCCACTGTCATTCAGCTGTGCCTTCTATTTCTCATTCGGCATTTGGCCTGGTGATCGGTTTGGGCAACTAGTGTTGGAGTGCATATAATCGCTGACATTAGCCGTGCAAAGACCACGAGGCCTACGCGAATGCTTCAGGTCGCCGCAGCGGAGCAGCAGCGATGCTGGATTTCACCTACGAAAGCATAGCCAGGATGATTGACCACTCGCTGTTACACCCAAAATTGACGGACGCCGAACTGGAGGCTGGTTGTTTGCTGGCACGCGAATATGGCGTGGCTTCCGTGTGTATCAAGCCTTACGCTGTGCCACTGGCCAGTCGTATTTTGGCAGGTTCGTCTGTCGCCGTAGGTACCACCGTGGGCTTTCCTCACGGCGGACACGCTACTCTAACCAAGGTGGTCGAAGCTGAGACAGCCATCCGTGACGGTGCCCGCGAACTCGACATGGTCGTCAATATCGGCAAAGTCCTTAGCCGCGACTGGGATTATGTTCGCCGAGATATTGCGGCGGTGGTCGAGGCTGCCCACGCGCTGGGGGCGATCGTCAAGGTGATCTTCGAAAATTCGTTCCTTCAGGACGAACATAAGATTCGACTTTGCGAAATTTGCGGCGAAGTAGGTGCGGACTTTGTCAAGACTGCGACCGGTTACGGCGAAGGTGGTGCTACGGATGAAGATTTGCGTCTGATGCGTCAACATAGCCCGCCGCATGTGCAGGTAAAAGCAGCGGGGGGAATCCGTACGCTGGACCGTCTTCTGGCAGTGCGTGCCTTAGGAGTAACGCGTGTCGGCGCGACCGCGACCAAAGCGATCCTCGATGAGTGCAAACTTCGCCTCGCCGCTGCCCAGTCAGGTTGAAGGCTGCCATACTTCGTCTCGTTAGCCGTGGTTGAAACATGCTCACAGAACTGCTGCGTCAGATGCGGGGCGTGGTAGTAATGTTCCTCTACCCCGGTAGGATGTTCCAGGAAGGCATGGGAACCCTTTTACTGGGACCGCTGCGACCTGCAAGGTTTGTATTCGTACTTACGCCCAACTTCGCCCGAATCTTTTTCTTGGCACCGCTGCGATTCGGAGCACGGCCAGTAAGAGTTTTTGAGTTGCCGCCTGGTGATGCGTGGCTGCGGTTGAGTTGGTTTCGCTGGGCCAGGCCTTCGCCAAATCTTCGCTAGTTGGAACAGGCGGCACGGCTGCGGATGTTGATGGCCCGCGTTTTGCTATCCTGGTTGCCAATGCAGCCAGGCGGCAACGCGAGTTTAGCCGTAGCAAAGTCGGTTTGCGGGGGCATGCTGGTCTCAGCCGAACCGCGCACCTGTTCCCGGTGGGCAGACGGACGCGGCTTTGCGTTGGTGAATCAGAGAATAGCGCAGCCCCTTCGGTTCTGTAACGGTCTTGTAACTATGCCGCAGCTGGGCAGTAGCTTCGGGAACCGACGCATAGCGCAGTCCTCTTTGCCCGTGCAGCGCTGAACCTGGTCGGCATCTCCGCTTCGATTACGCAAGCGGGTTCGCGGGCATTTGTTGCGCGGCAGGCAACCGACAAAAGAGTCGCCAGCCAGTTCAGTTCGAGAGAACGCTGTTACAAGCCGACGTTGAAAGTGGTGGCCAGGTATCGGCGAATGCGCCAGTACAGGGTGTAATTGCCAACCTCAATTTTGACCCGCCCCAGGACGCCGGGATGCATGCAATCCTCCACCTCGTCAAACCGGACACTCACCAGATAATGTTGCCGTTGCGGTCGCAACACTTTTTCCTCCGGGTCTTCCTGGGTAGGGATTTCGCCGCCGGCTTTGTTGCTCAGTTGTGGTGGAACGTCCTTGGCTTCGACGGCGGCAATTTCAGAGACCGTGCCACGCCAGTAGTTGTACCCCAGACCGTGCAAGCGAATCCAGGCCTTCTGGCCTTCGACGACCAGTGCCCGGTCGTGTGGCTCGACCAGGAGAACTGCCGACAGGGCACGGTCATTAATCACTTCGCAAATCAAGGTGCCTGGTTCGAGCAACTTGCCCAGTTGCGAACGGGGCAAAAGCTGAGCGATTTTGCCATCGCGCGGGGCCCGGACAACCAAACGTTCCAGGCGGATCTGCAGTTCTTTTCTCTCCTGTTCGAGTTGTGCCAGTTCGTCCTCGATGCGTGCTTGCTCTTGTTGCAGGAGGTTGGTCAGCAGCGGTTGAATAAACCGCTGAGCCAGCACACTGTACAATTGTTGCCGGTAGGCCTCCCGCGAAGCCTGGTTGAGAGCGAGTTTGCTGAGTAACTCAGGGTTTTTCAGTCGGGCGATGATGTCGCCTCGCTGCACCTGCTGGCCGTCTTCCACGCAAATCTCATCCAGAAACGCTCCCTCTTCCGGAGCTACAACCTTCGCCCGGGCGTGGGGTTCAACCTGAACCAGGGCCAGCCCTTTCACTCGCAACGGAAAGGGTATGAGGAAAACGGCCAGGATAGCCGCTACGGCGACCGCAACGCTGATAGTTACCCGCAGTGGTTTCATATCCGGCAACCTCCCTCGCCGTTTCACGGCACGAATCAGCCGGTAGGTTGGATAACCTACCAGACTGGCCAGCGCTCCGGTTCCCAGAATGAAGCTGATTACCCCAAGTTTATATGGCTTCAGGAAAGTGTACATGAATACGAGAATGACGAACGTTACGAACCAGCGGTACAGGTAGCTGACGATGGCGTAGGTAACGAACAGGATTTTGCGGCCGAGATTCATCTGGTACGGTTCAGGAGGCACGTCAATGCCGAGGCAATATTGCATCGCCAGGTTGGTCAAATAACGGTTGGAACGTTCGCGCAGATTCGGGATTTCCAGCCAGTCAGCAAGCACATAGTAACCGTCGAAACGCATCAGCGGATTGCCATTGAAAACCACGGTGCTGATGCTGCACAGCACCATAATGGTGAGGCAAAGGTTACTCAAAAATGTGTTTGGTTCGGACCACCACCACAGGTAGGTACACAGTGCGGCGATCATGACTTCGACGTAGATGCCTGCCGCACCGATGATCATGCGATGCCATTTGTTCGGCAACAACCACGCGTCGGTAACGTTGCAATACAGGCAGGGGGAAAAACACAGGAACAAAAACCCCATTTCGTGCACTTCGCCTCCGTAGTGCTTGCAGCTCAAACCGTGTCCGAACTCGTGAATGACCTTAATCACCCCAAGCGACGCCCAGGCATAGAGGACTGTCTTGAAGCTGAAAAATTCGTGGTAAGCCGGCAGGCGGCTCAGAAAAGTATCCCAGTGCGAGGCCACCAGCAAAATGGCCGACAAGACGAATAAAACACTGAACACAAAAAACGGCGTGGTAAAAATAAAACGCACATACGGTAACATCCGATCCAAAAGCCGATCCGGGTCAATCACCGGTATTTGGATGTACAGGATGTTCGTAAGGATTCGCAGTAAAGTGGCCCGGCGACGTTTGCGGTAGCGCGTGAACATGGTGCGACCGGAGCCGGGCATATCATTGAGTGCCAGGCCGGTCTCCATCAACTGGCTGGCAAACTGTTCGAGTTCTTCCAGGGTCAACCGCTGCGGGCGATAACGGGCTTCAAACAACTGGCGAGCATCTTCCAGGGTGTGCTGGCCATCCATGAGCCGCATCAAGAAATATTCCGGCTCGCGGAAACGGTAATATCGCAGGCTCACAGGGTCTTTGACGACATAATAGATGCGGCCTTCGTAACGCTGTTCGGTGATCACCAGGTCCGGCCGGAGCTTGACCCGTACCAGCTTGCGGCGTTCGACTTCGTTGACAGCTGCGGGTGTGCTGCTCATATCGGTTTAGACTGGCTTGCGATAATCACAAAAGGCTCGCTGGTTCGGCACCAAAGCTGGCGATCGGTGCCTTACGGGACGAATTCCGGAAACATGGTAACGGTCACGCGTGTTCCGGGGAGCAGGCGTGAAGCATGTCGCTGGGGGTTATGCATTTCGGCACGGATTCGCACCAGGCCTGCACCGCTCTCGACTTGCTGGCCGACAAAAATGAGCCTGCCTTCGAGGGGTCGGATGCATTCTTCCACAGGCGGAGTGGGCCAGACGCGGATGACTTTATCACTTCCGCCGGTAAAGCAGAATCGGCCATCGGGAGAAAATGCCGCGCAGGTGACCGTAGATGGATCGGGCATGGTGAAGACCCGCAGCTCGCGGGAGTCCACGGGCCACAGTTCAGGGATCTGTGTCGTCGGTTCGTCGTGCCAGACAGGCAGCGGAGGGGTCGCCGGATCGCTGACCAGAAGATGAGCACCACCTTCAGTAGCAGGCGGATCTGGCAAAGCGGGGCCGAGCCAACCCGGCAATTGTTGCGCTCCATGAGGCGTCAAAGCCGCGGACAAAACTCCGAATGCAAAGGTTGTGTTGTATTTGAAACCGCGCTGATACGCCAAACGTAGCCAGGCCGACTCTTCCTGGGTGGGGGGCACATTCCAGAGGTGCAGTCGGCCACTCGCAGTGGTTGTCAACACCATGCGATTGTCCGGGGAAAACAACGCTACCGAACGGAACTGGCCCAGCCGACGACTGGAAATGACGGCCAGGGTTTGGGCATCGTTTAAATCAAGAATGCGCAGCTCCTCGCCGGTTTCAAACAGGCCGCGTTTGCCGTCTCGACTGATGCCCAGTTGCGAAATATCGGCGGTGCGCCCTTCTGCACGCCAGACCAGTTCGCCGGCCCACTGACCGTTGGCATCCTTCCCAAGGCGCCACCGAGCCAGCGTGCGATCCTGACCGGCAGAAACCAGGTCGCCCTCGGGCAAGAAATTCAAACTGGTAACCGCCGCCCGGTGAGCCGGTTCACGATGCGCTTTGGCGTCCCGCAGGTTCAGGATTGGTTGAGCGGTTTCCAAACTCGTGAGCACAATCTCGCCATCTTCCGAACCGCTGGCGAGCAGAGCATTGTCGGGGCTAATTGCCAGGCACCGAATCGGCGCACGGTGCAGCGGGGTGACTTCGCCAAATACTGTCAGCGTCTGTTTCTGCAACCGTCCTTGAGATGACACGGTCAGCTGCCAGCGGCGAATGCGCCCATCAGCCCCGCCGACCAGAACGGTGTAGGTGACATCCTGTCCTGCTTTTCCAATGACCGGGCTGCAGACCAGTCCGGCAAATTCCCGAGAAAACTTGGGATCGCGTAGCTCGATGGGGCGTTGTGCGGAAAATTGCCAGTCCCATAACACCACTCGCCCATCTTCGCCGCAGGATAAAAGGAATCGGCCATCGGGAGTGGTCGTTATGCCGGTTATCGTACCCGTGTGGCCACGTAATTCCCGCAACCAGCCTTGTGGTCGCTCAGGTTCCACCAGCACGCGCATGCCTGGCCTGACAAGAGCACGCATCGGTAGCGGAATGGCAGCTTCCACGTACAGGCGATCGTAGTTAGCGATGTGAACAATAGTTTCGCCCGCTTTCACGCCTTCGCCGGTGTTCTTGAAAATCCGTGTTACTTCGCCAGGAATCGGGCTGCGAACCTGGTGCAATTCCCACAAGCGGCGTTTCTGTTCGAATTCTTGCCGGGCCGCTCGCAGTTTCTCACTATTGGCCACCCACTCGAAATAGTATTTATCACGCTGAGCTTCCTGGATGCGCAACTCGATGAGCGGTACGGTACCCGGATTACGGCGGTTGGCTTCCAGGGATTTTTCCACGTACAGTTTGTAAACTTCGTACACGAGTTTGGCGCCTTCTACTTCAGCGGTGTTTTCCGCACGAATGCGGGCAATCTCCATTTCCGGCCGGGCCACCGTATCATCGAGCTGAGCAATGAGACTGCCGGCAGACAGGCGGTCTCCTAAACGGACATACAGTTGCACTAACTGGCCATCCACGCGCGAGGGCACCTCGGCTTCCTGTACCGGCGCCAGGGTGGCGTCGGTTACCACGATCGGATCGGGCAAAATAGCCGATACCGATCCGCTAATCCTCAGGGCAGCGGGGGGATGGGTTTGGTAGGGTGTAGCGATGGCAGGCGGCCGGTTTTCGGCACTACCGGTGTTCGATCCGCCTGGCTGTTCGGTTGACCAGGACAATAGCCCGGTCATCCACAAAACACTCAAAGTCAACGCGACCACAGCCAGCAGGGCTAAAATGAACCGCAGCATGGCTTTCAGCTCCTTGCATCAGAAAATGAGGTGCTCGTAGAGGAATTCCCACAGCTCATAGAACCAGACGTAGCCGACCGAGCGGTAGCCGCAACGCACTTTGGCTCGTACTTCGGCACCGACCGGCATGCGATCGAGTTGCTGGCGAGTAATGTCCACCAGTTCGACACGTGCAAACAGGGCCGGTTCGTTATTGTGCGTGGTTACCGCACCACCCAGACCTTGCAAGTACAAAAGGCCCTTATATCGGCGATTGGGATCAGTAGCGAGGAGGAGATCGACTTCCAGTGGCTGACCACGATTCTTCACCAGGGCTTCGCGAATGTGGCCCACGTGTCGCTCCGGGATGTACATCTCGATATGCCATTCTCCTTCGCGGCGGGCAATCTGCAACAACTGGTCGCCGGGTTTGACGACTTTGCCGAGGAGTTGTTCGGTTTCCGGCGTAACTACCTCGCCACTTTTCGGAGCCACCACTTTGCCCCCGCCAGTCAATTGCAATAGCAACTGAAGCTGCGCTTTGGCTGACCAGTAGCTAAACTCCTGCCGCCATAATTCCTGAAGCAGCGATTGTTTTTCCTGACCGGTGGCCCGATGTAAGGCCTGTTTGAGCTCGGGGATTCGTCCGCGGGCCAGTTCCATTTGCGTTTCGAGTTCGTTGATGCGGCGAAGTAACTCACGGTCTTCGATAAAGAGCAAGGGATCGCCGGCTCGAACGAAATCACCGTTTTGACGCTCGACCTTGATAATCCGTCCGGTAACCTGAGCGTAAACCGTTTGCCGATCTTTGGGCATCAGTTGACCGCGAGCGTCGAGCCGTAATGGGTACGGCACAAAGATGAGCGCCAGTATCAACGCCAGAACCGCTCCCACCACTGCGCCAACAATCGCCAGCCGTCGCCCGCGCAGGGCATCCTTGACGTTGGCTAAAGGCACGAGCAACCAGCGTAGCGGTAACCGGCGATATTCCAGGGCGTTGTAAAGTGCAGGGGCAGCATGTCGGCCGACAACTTCCGCGCGGGCCAGCAAGGTTTCTGCCGAGATGGCCGGTTCAAAGCACTCGACCAATAAGGCCGAGCGAGCCGGCCGATCTTTGCGTTCCTTTTCCCGTTCGTCCCGCAGCGGCAACAGAACCAGCAGTTTGCTGGGGCTTTCAGCTAGGTAAGCGTCCAGCGCTTTCAAAACCTGGGGTGGCAGCGATTCATCCTTCTTGCCGGTGTAGGTGAGCGTTTCGCCCCAATCGAGAACATGATGACACAATTCGCGCATAGTGCGAACCAGTACGCTCCGCTTTTCAACGACATCTACGCCACTGACGGCTTCGATCCGCGTGGATTGCCCCAGGCGAGTTGCCACGCTGACCCGATCACATTCCATGATTCGCCGGCCTTCGTTGGCCACGACGTATGCAATCTCACGCGGATTCAAGCTGGCGTGCACCTGGCGGGAAAACGCTTCCAGCTGGCTCCAGACTTGCTGCTGCCCTAGCACCTGCCGCAATTGCTGATGGTGAAGGTAGCGCCCAACCAGCTCGGCGCAGGCACTCAGCAATTGCATCATGCCGCGCTGCACGGAAGGCGGACGATTCGGGTCAATCCAGACTTCGAGGATGGCCGCAAGTTGTTTCTCCACCAGTACCGGCAAAAGCAGCAAAGTATATCCCGTGAGATTGGCCGGGCCTGCTGCACCGCTCATCGGCGGAAGCAAACGGGGACGTGCCGTTGTGGCCACCTGCCGCATCAGTTCATCATGGGCAGCATGCACCTGGTCGCCGCTTTCAAGTTGGAGGGAAGGGAAGTTGATGTGATACTGGAGTTGCAGGTTACCCTGCGGCGTTTTCGTCCAGAAAGCGGCACCGACAGCATTGAGGCTGGAAACGATCCTTTGCAAAAACTCCGCGAAAAACTCCAGAGGCGACAATGCCGACTCTGCCAGTTGCGACAGCTCCTGTAAAAAACGCTGGATGCGTTGCCGCGTTTGTTCCAGTGCTTGTTCTTCGACGCTCTGGCGCGGTTCAGAACTCATCTTGGTTCCCCTGCGGGTGCCGACATTCGACTGACCGACCTGTGTTCGACTATTCGATTCCTGACCGAGCACATTCGCGGTGGCTCAGTAGGGTAATGTTACTGCTGTGGCGTTGCGTACCCGTCTAAATAGCCACCGACTGCTTATGAAGTCAGGATTGGTTGCGGTGCGGACAAGTGTCCCGGCTAAAGATCGGCGACCGATCCTGCCAGCCTTTTATCATGCTACCCGATTTGCCGCTTTTTCGCAAGGCAACCGAGTAGGTTTTTGTGATTTTTCGTCGTGTTTCCTTGCTCCGAACAGGTGTGGCGCTTAGGATGGCAATGGCATTTCCGAGGATTGCTCTGAACCGACCGGCTTTTCCAGAACTTCGGGAATGGGTGCCGGCTTGCAACAATGCCAGACAGATACACAGCGGGGCGTGGATTATGGCGTTGCCCAGGCAAACTATAGCACTGTTGAAATCGGCCCGTCAGCTGGCGGTGGAGACATCGGCCGATGCCATCCTGTTACTCACCGAAACCAATCTCGACTGGAATGAGGTTCGCACGGCCCTGGAAGGTTGCCGGCTACTGGTGGCTGCTCAGGATGAGGAACTTGCTAGTCGCATCAAACGCGAACCCGGTTTGACCGTGCTGGACAGCCATCCGGGACCGTTACCGGTACGCGACCGCCTGAGCATGGCTCTCTTGGAAGCGGTGGCTGCCGAACAGTTGCGCTTCGGTGCCCATGTCGTGGCACTGTATAACGGTATCGAGGTCGAAGACCGACCCGACCAGATTGACAGCATGAGCCTGATCCACCTCGACGAGCACCTGGAACGGCTCTCGGCACGGGAATTACGCCGGCTTCACACTAAAGTACCGCTTGAGACCCTGAAGGCGGTAGTGGACCTGGCAACCGAAATCGGTCGGGAAGGTAGGGAAGGCAAGCCTATCGGTACTATGTTTGTCGTAGGTGACCATCGCAAAGTGCTGGCTCGTTCGCGCCCGATCGGTTTCGACCCGGTGCGCGGTTACAGTCGCAAGGAGCGTAACCTCCGCGACCGTTGGGTACGCGAAAGCGTCAAAGAAATCGCCAAGCTCGACGGGGCGATCATCGTCAACAAAGATGGCACCATTGAGGCAGCCGCACGCTTCATTGAAGTGAAAACGGAGGGCGTCAACCTCGGTAAAGGACTGGGTGCCCGGCATTGGACAGCAGCAGCCATTTCTAAAGTTACCAATGCGATCGCGGTTACCGTGAGCGAATCCACCGGCGTGGTACGAATATTTCAGGATGGAGAGATTGTGCTGCACATCGAACCCATGGCCCCGCGACCGGTTGTGTGGCGTCAGTTCCAGCTGGAAGCGGCCGATCCAGACGGCTCGCCGTTCAACTTTCAGGAAGGTCAGCGATTGGCTTCGACGAAGTGAGTCCGGATTGTGCTGAGCGCCTCGTGCTTTGGCTGGCCATTTCGGCGTCGAAACGACGGCATTCGCTGGGTTGGTCGCGTTGGCTGATTTGCTGCTGGTTCCGCGAATAAAGTGCGACTTACCCACCGATTGACCGGGGTAAGCCAACGCATATCTTTTTACTGCCGAGCTTGCAACCGGTGTCGCGAGACATCAGGGAAAACGGGGCGACCCTTTCCGTAACCCACTGGGGGTGCAACGGAAATCCCTTGCATGCGTCGGTAGGCAGGCCGGCCTTATCTGCCACAATAAGCTACGCGTTTCCATTGGGGACCTTATATGGACAAACCGCAGTCAACCGCTCTGCTTTTCGAGCTGAGCCGACCTGGGCGACGATGTCATCGTGTGCCCGCCTGTGATGTGCCGACCGGCGAAGAGCTATTACCAAAGCGCTTCCTGGCCGACGCTCCTCCGCCGTTGCCGGAACTCAGCGAACTGGATGTGGTTCGACACTTCGTCAACCTATCCGTTCGTAACATGAGTGTAGATACGAACTTTTATCCGCTCGGTTCCTGCACCATGAAATACAATCCGAAGCGGCACGAGCGGTTGGCCAGTTTGCCAGGACTGACGCAAGTGCATCCGTTGCAGGACGAAAGTACCATCCAGGGTTTGCTGGAATTGCTGTGGCATTTGCAAAACTTGCTGGCGGAGATCGCCGGACTGCCTGCGGTTTCGCTCCAACCGGCGGCTGGCGCTCAGGGCGAATTAACAGCCTTACTGATTGCGGCGGCGTATTTCAAACACCGGAACGAATCGCGTAATCTGGTGCTGATACCCGATAGTGCTCATGGCACCAACCCGGCCAGCGCTGCCATCGCCGGTTTCCAGGTAGTTACCGTCCGAAGCAACAGCCAGGGTCTGGTGGACTTGCAGGATTTTATCGCCAAACTCAATGACCGAGTGGCGGTGTTCATGATCACCAATCCCAACACGCTCGGCCTGTTTGAAACGAACATTCTGGAAATCAGCCGGCGGGTGCACGATCACGGCGGTCTGGTTTATCTCGATGGAGCGAATATGAATGCGTTGCTGGGCCGTTGTCGTCCCGGTGATTTCGGGGCCGACATGATGCATTACAATGTTCACAAAACCTTTACCGGGCCGCATGGTTCGGGCGGACCGGGAGCCGGGCCGATTGCCGTGCGGGAGTTCCTTGCCCCGTTTTTGCCGGTACCAATTGTGGCTCGCGACCAATCGGGGCGATTTTATCTGGACGAGGATCGACCGCTTTCGATTGGCCGGGTACGGAGCTTTTTCGGAAACGTGGGCATTTTGATTCGCGGCTATTGCTACCTGCGAACGCTGGGGCCGGAGGGTTTGCGGCAGGTGAGCGAACAGGCGGTGCTCAACGCGAATTACCTGCTGCATCGGGTTGCTGCGTTCCTGGATGTGCCACACGGGCAACGTTGCATGCACGAGTTTGTGGCCAGCGCTGGACGACTCAAACGTGAACGGGGCATCACCGCTATGGATATCGCCAAGCGCCTGCTCGATTTCGGCTTCCATGCCCCAACGGTCTATTTCCCGCTCACTGTCCCAGAAGCCCTGATGATTGAGCCAACCGAGACCGAGAACAAAGAAACCCTGGACGCATTCGCAGATACCCTGCGGCAAATCGTGCAAGAAGATGCGGCTTATTTACGTCAAGCCCCGCATTCGTTGCCGATTAGCCGACCTGATGAGGTTCGCGCTGCCCGGGAACCTGTCCTTCGGTGGCAGCCGGCGAAATCTGTCGCACCTTCATCGGCGACTGCTTCGTGAGGCAGAGCGAATACGAGCGGTTCATGGTGGCTATTTTTCGCATCTTGCCGGTGTTGAACGCCGATGGTCCTTTGCAAATGGCCCTCGATGAAGTGTTGCTCCAACAGGCCGAGCGAGGTATTCCTTCCTTTCGGATTTACCTGTGGAACGAACCGACGCTCAGCCTCGGCTATTTTCAGTCTGCGGGTGACCGGCTGCGTGATCCGGCACTGGCAGGTTTGCCGTTTGTGCGGCGCATGACCGGGGGCGGTGCGATTGTGCATGGCAGGGCGGTTGCTTTAGCGGAAGGCGTAACGCTCACCGACTGGACATACGCCATGACTTTACCGTCGGTGCTGGTGGCGGGGAAAGCAGCCTGTCATTGGCATCTGGCTATTCATGGCGCTTTGTGTCGGGTTTTGCAGCAATTGGGCGTGGCTGCGGAAGTGGTGGAACCGGTGCCTGGAGAGATTAGCTGCGGGGAGGCTCACGTCTCATCGGTTCAAGCGGCGGATAGTGCCCAGAAACAACCTGCCTCCTTATCGGGGCGCGACTTCCTGTGTTTCGCTCGACCGGCTGCGGGAGATATTGTCTGGCAATGTCATAAAATTGTCGGCAGCGCTCAGCGATTGCGAAAGGGAGCTCTGTTGCAGCACGGTTCAATGTTTTTGCCTCATTGGCCCTGTGAATGGAAAACACTGGCCGAGTTATGGCTGGCCGAGCTTGGCTGGTCCGGTCAAATAACGCCCTGGCAGGAGCAGGAATTCGAGTTGGCCCAGCGACTAGCCGAAAGTAAGTACCGCCAGCCTACCTGGAATCTTCGCCGGTAACACTGGCAGCATGCTTACTCCGGAAGTGGTTTTCCTTTGGTTTCCGGAGCGAACGGGAGCAGCACGAGCGGCACAAGATAGATCAGCGACAGTGTCAGTGCCGCGTAACGCAATGGAGTATCAATACTGCCCCAACTGCTCAGCCAGGTCAGCTCGGACAGGCCAAGTTTGCCTCGCTCCGAATCCGCTGGGGCAGCGAAGAGCCCCGTAATCAGCCCCAGTCCCATGGGGCCTAAAGCGGCGATGTAACGAGCAACGTTGTAGCAAAATCCAGTGCCGGTTGACCGCAATCGCGTCGGATACAGCTCCGGGAAGTAAATGGCAAATCCACCAAAAACCATCAGCGTGCTGAAGCCAAGAATCGGGATCATCCAGTAAATCTCGCCGGTTTCGGTCAGGAAGCCAAACACCATTACCGTCGCGGCAAAGGCGGCCAGGTAAGCAATCGCAAAGGCCATGCGGCGATTTGTCCAGGCCGTCAGCACGCTGAATAAATAGATGCCGAAAAATGCTCCCAGGTTTTGCAGGAAGGAAGTGAGAAACACATACCGACTCTGTTGCTCTTTCGGGACAAAAGAGCGCACCAGTTCCGGCGTCCAGAAGCCAATACCCCAGAGGCCCACCACACCGCAGAAGGCCAGCGATACGCCAATAAACGTGTGGTAGCGCCAGCGGCGATCGGTAAACATTTCCCGCAGGTCGCCGAGTTGCCGGGCGGCAGCGTCGGCCGATTTTCCCCGCGCCAAAGCTTCTCGCGCCTGCACCCAGCTTTCCGGTTCGCGTAAACGACGGCGAATGATGACCACGAGCAACGCTGGCAGAATCCCAACGAGAAACACCAACCGCCAGGCGGTCAGACCGGCCAGACCTTCTTCCGGCGCCAGTCCGAATATGACCCAGTAGATAACTGCCGCTAACATGTTGCCCACGGCCGATAGTGCCTGAAGTAAACCAAGCGCAAAAGGTCGAGCCCGCGTCGGCATAACCTCAGCAACCAGGGCTACGCCAGCGGCAAATTCTCCGCCCACTCCCAGCCCCGTCAAAAACCGATACACCGCAAAGTCCCACCAGCCTACCGATAAAGCCGACAGACCAGTAAACACTGAGTAGATCAGAATGGTCAACAGCATGGTGCGTGCCCGACCCCAGCGGTCGCCAAACATGCCGAATACCAGCCCACCGGTCGCCCACCCGATGATGAAGATGCTCGTCGCAAAACCACCGTAGCGCGCCACTTCCGGACTTTGCGGTGTCTGGCCCAGCAATTCGGCAATGGCCGGTTGTCGCACCAAAACGAATAGCTGCTGGTCCATCGTGTCGAACAGCCAGCCCAGCGCCGCCACTATCAGCACGAACCAGTGGTAACTATTCAATTCCGACCACCAGGGTCGGCTGGTCTGCCCCTGGATTCCGTTGGTGAACGCTGGGCGTTCAGAAGAGGGCATGTGCTCGGGTGTGTGCATCGGCGGTTCCTTTTTTCGCAAGACCGGCTTTGGCCTGCTCGGCCAGACTTTCAGGTCTGGCTTCGCGTCGCGTCCCAAATAAATCCGAAGAGTCGCTGCTTGGCGGACTGATCCAGTGCTGCCCCGTATTCACAGGGCTCAAAGACCTCAGCAAACTCCACACGAACCCCGTGGGTAGGTCCGTAGGCAGACATGAGCAACTCCCGGAAACGCTCCGCTTGCCGGCGAAGCCTGGGCAAGAATTGCTCCGCGAGCCATTGGCGCCGGGCCTCCGGCGTACCAGGCACCTCGTGCAATCGCCCGGTGTTATACGGCAGCCATTCGTAGAACTGCGACTGATGGCAGTGGAGCATGTCCAGGATGGTGTTCACCACCGGTCCCACATCAATGGCAACCTCCGGCTGAAACGGATACGGTTTCTGAAATTCGTCGGGGAAATAGCAAATTACCGGGTCGCGTGGCAGGTGCGGCACTTCTGGCGCAATCGCCGGCACCGTCAGCAGATATGCGGAGTCCTGCACAAGCTGACTCGTGTAACGATGGTCGGGATGATAGTCATTGGGGCGGTGCGTGAGCACCAGATCGGGGCGAAACTGCCGGATCAGTCGGATCATCCACAATCGGTTCTCCAACGTCGGCACCAGATGGCCGTCGGGCTGCGAGCCGATTTCGTATTCCGCCCCGATGATACTGCAAGCTGCTGCGAATTCTCGACTGCGCCTTGCGGCCAGCGCTGGACCGGGATGCTCATGATGTCCTGCCTGACCATTGGTAACGCTCACCATTTTGACCACGTGGCCGAACTGCCGATACAGCGTCGCCAGTCCTCCGGCATGATACTCACAATCATCAGGATGGGCTCCGATAAGCAGCAGCCGCAATGGTTCGCTCATGCTTTCAGCCTCAGCTCAGCGGTTATACTTTGCCTTCTTTGACCCGGAGACCCGTTCTGGTCATCGCATAGGGTATAGCTCCGGGGCAGACGAAACCAGTCCACAAACCCGTTTCCCTTGCGTAAGATCATTGGCGAAGCGATAGGTGCTCGCGTTTCTGCTTGGCTATCCGGCAACTGGAGGTGCCTTATGCCCAGTCCGTTTCCCGGCATGGATCCTTACCTCGAAGAAGCCTGTATCTGGCCGGCTTTTCAGCAGGAATTTCTCCTTGGACTGGCCGATTTCATTCGCCGGAAGGCTCGCAGCGAGTATTCACTGCGTTTGGATGAATACTCCTACACGCACACGCTGACTTTGTTTACCTCCGTTGTCCAGGAGGAGCATCACGAAAAATTTCTGGAAATTCGCACCCGTAGCGGTCGTTTGGTGACGCGGATCGAGTTGCTTGGAATCGGCGTCCGCACGCTGTCAACGGGTCGAGAGGTTTATCAACGCCTTCGCGAAGCCACGCTCAAACAAGGAGTCAATCTCGTCGAACTCGATTTCCTCCTGCAAGGCCGGTCTCCGTTGCCCGTGGATCGCAGTCATCTGCCAGCTTTCGATTATCTGGTGGGGATCGTACGTAGTCGCTCTCCCGATCGCTACGAACTGCACACATTCACTATTGACCGGCGTCTTCCCAAGATTCGCCTGCCACTATTGCCTGACGATAACGATTTGATGGTGGACTTGCAGGAGATTTTCGATCGCACCTATGATCGCCTGGATTTTCACCTGGACTATGGCAAGCCACCTCCCGTACTCGTGCCGGAAAGTACCGCCCGCTGGATTGACCAGATACTTCGCGAGTACCGCACTGACTGATGCGTGCGGAATAGCATGCCCGTCGAGTTTCCGTAAGAAGGTCGGTCTATGGCCCAGCCTCGCGTTCATCCGCCGGTTGTGCTTATCGTCGCTGCATTCAGTCGCTATCCTGATGCACTGCAATGGGCAACAGAACAATTACAAGAGAAATTCGGCCCCATTCTGGCGGTTTCTGATCCTTTCGACTTTGACCATACCGATTATTACACGGCCACTATGGGAAAAAACCTCCGCAAGCAACTGCTGGCCTTTGAAAATCTCATCCTGCCCGAAAGCCTGCCCGAGATCAAACTGCTCACCAACGACCTGGAAAACACCCTGGCGCAATCTGGCCGCTATCCGGAACCACGTCCTGTCAATCTTGACCCTGGCTATCTCGACGCCGGTAAGTTCATTTTGGCTACCACCAAAGACCATGCCCACCGCATCTACCTTCGCCAGGGTATTTTTGCCGAGGTTACTCTTTACTACGAGGGAAAACAATTTCGCCCCTGGCCGTGGACTTATCGCGATTACCGCCAACCCTTAGTTTTGGATTTTCTGGAACAGGTGCGCACCTGGTATCGCCGACGGCTGCACGAATCTGCGGCAAATAGTTAGCCCTGCAAATCCAGCCATTGCTGGAGCGATTGAATTTCCGGATGCCCGGCTAATCCATCCGGATGGTTTTCCTCCAGAGTCGGTGCAGCCAGAACAGGGTTGTGTTGCTGGTCGTCGTCGCCATCTTCCAGGGCCGGAGGAATTTCGACCACCACACGCTTACCAAAATAGGCCGGCATAGTTTCGTCCCCTGGATCGTTATGCCAACTAATGAGAATTGCACCACCATCCGACCCTTGCATGGCCGGCTGGGGTTATCCATTTTGGTACCGGGAGCTACGCGACTATGCCCGGTTCCCATACTATTCTAAAACACAAACCCCTAATATACCGTGGCCGGGCCAGCCAATTTTGCTTCCTTGCTCGACCTTGCACCGGTATAAACGGACTGGGGCGGAAATTCAGTCGGGAGACCATCATGCCCGAGTGGCTTTTCAAAGAGGAACCGACTCATTATTCTTTTGACGACCTTGTACGCGAAGGTCGGACTACCTGGCATGGCGTAACTAATGCCCTGGCCCTCAAATATCTCTCTCAGGTTCACCGCGGCGACCTAATTTTTTATTACCACACCGGCAGCGAAAAGGCTGTTGTGGGCATTATGCGGGCTGTCACCGACGCATATCTGCCAGGGAAGGAAACGAAACTCTACGTTGTAGATGTAGAGCCAGTCGAAAAACTGCCACGCCCGGTCTCGCTGGCGGAAATCAAGGCGCAGCCCCAGTGCACTGACTGGGAGCTTGTACGCTTGCCCAGATTGTCCGTTATGCCGGTGCCCAGAGCCATTTGGAATCTAATATTGAAACTGGCAAGAAAACGCTGTCAATAGCGAATTTCCCTGCCGACATTGTTTCTGTTCTTATTACGGGATGCCTGAATGACAGCAGCCGATCGACAGCCTGGCCTTGTGGTACGCGAACTTACCAAAAACTATATAATGCCCGGAGGAGTGTTGGAGGTTCTCAAAGGTATAGACCTTGATGTCTTTCCTGGTGAAGCCGTCGTTATCATGGGGCCTAGCGGGTCCGGCAAAAGTACGCTGCTCTATATACTCGGAACCCTGGACTGGCCAACCAGCGGTACGGTATTGCTGCAGGGCGAAAATCCTTTTTTGCGTCCTCCGCCTGAATTGGCTCGCTTTCGCAATGAACGGATCGGGTTTGTATTTCAAGAACATTATCTAATGCCGCAATGCACGGTTTGGGAGAATGTCTTAGTTCCCAGTCTGGTCAACGAACGACAACGATCTGCAGCACCGCAGCGCGCACGCGAGCTCCTTGAACAGGTCGGACTAAGTCACCGATTGCATCATTCACCAGCGGAATTATCGGGAGGAGAACGGCAGCGCGTCGCTATAGCCCGCGCTCTAATAAACAACCCACTCCTCGTGCTTGCTGATGAACCGACGGGCAACCTTGACCGCCATTCCGCACAGATAGTTACTTCCTTGCTGCTGGAAATAGCCCAACTGCACCGCGTTATACTTATCGTGGTCACTCACAGTATAGAAGTGGCGCGTCGGTTCCCACGTCGCTACGAATTACTTGATGGCCGATTGTCTCCCCTGACAATTAGCTAGACACCGAGCTTGATGACCCACGAAATCGCTCCTGTGAGGATGACGCTGCTAACTCTCTGGTGGAGAAATCTTCGCTTCCATGCCCGAGCCCATCTGGTTATCTTTCTCGGCAGCATGATTACTTGTGCTACGCTCACCGGAGCCCTGTTAGTGGGTGCGTCATTACAGGAAAGTTTGCTACGCCTCAACCAGCAACGCCTGGGCCTGATTCAGCAAGCGATTGTGAGCAGCCAATTCTTCGAATCAGCATTGGCAGAACGGCTGGCCCAGCAGGAAATCATTCGGTCTCATGGAGTTTGCGTCGTACCCGTCTTGCAATTAGCCGGGACGGTTATTGTTCGGCACGCAGATGGGCGGCTAGCTAGTTATGTCAGGCAGGTACAGGTGCTCGGGGTTCCAGATGAATTCTGGCGTCTGTTCGGAACCCAAGTCCCTGACTTGACCGCGGCTATAGCAGTAAATGACGTGCTTGCAAATCGGCTCAACATAACACCGGGAGCACTCTTGGAATTGCGATTGCAGCGACCCAGTACGATCCCGGCCGAAACATTAGTGGGCCGTGCAACCGACGAATCGGGCAGCGCCTGGCAATCCACGGTCAATATACAGAGTCGGCCGGTCAATTATATCGTCTCCCCTCGTGAGGGTGGGCGATTTACTCTCTATCCACAAGCACACGCTCCACTAACTGTGTACCTGCCACTTACCGACTTGCAACGCCGATTGCGCGAACCGCTCAATCTGCAAAGTCCGGCTAATGTACTGCTGATAGGCAATTCTAATATGGGGCGACCAGTCTCTCTTTCCGATGTGGCACGTGCTTTACGCCAGGCTTTACGACTGGAAGATTATGGATTGCGTTTGCGACTTGCTGCCGGGCCTGCAAGATATGTAGCTGTGGAGTCGAACCGCTTGCTACTGGAAGACCGCGTGGCACAGGCCGCAATCGAGGCTGCTGAGAAGCTCGGCTATACTGCCAGACCGACATTGACGTATCTGGTAAATCTAACCTGGTGCCCGGAGGAGTGGTTTCCAGGATTATGCTTCGCTATAGGAAGCCAGTGTATAGGTGACAATGTTATACAACGGGTGCTGGCCTGGCACTGGTGTTATCATTATGTGCCATATATGACGGTAACGGTATTAGACCCCAGCGAAGATGAGCCATGGGGCCCTTTTTTGTGCCTCGATGGCAGCCGCTGGACGCGCAAACTTCGCCCAGGAGAAATCTTGCTCACGGAACCGGTTGCTTATGATCTATTGCCATTTAGCTGGGGTGTTGCTAGGGGCGACGTTCCAGGCGACGAGCGGGTTATTCGAGTTCGCTATTTCCTCGAATCTGGAGGTTGGCTGCTCAAGGAACGAGAAGCGTCTTTGAAACTGGCTGGCATACTTGCCTGGAAAGGAGCGACCGTTGATCCGGTGTTAACTCCCGAATTTCCCGGGTTACGTGGGAGCAGCCCCAGGGATTGGAAGCCTCCGTTTCCCCGCACGCAGTGGCATCCGGAATGGATCCGCGGTGCCGACGACCGGCACTGGCAAAAACACAGGGCAGCGCCAAGAGCGTTTGTATCTGCCGAGACTGCCGAAAAGTTGGGTTGGTTTAGCCGACACGGTAAATGGACCTCTGTGCGAATAGCGTCGGCCGATCCGCGTATTTCCCTCGACGAATTGATGAAAAACGTGGAACGCACATTGTTAGAAGCGTTATCACCGGAGCAATACGGATTTACATTACTGGCATCCCGGAGCGAAGCGGAAGCTGCTACCCAGCAAGGACCAGCAAGCATGTTTGGAATGATCTTTCTAAGCTTCAGTGCGGTTCTATCGGTTTCTGCTCTCATCTTGATTGTTTTATTAGTGCGGCTACATTTGCTGGAGCGATCTAAGGAGTTTGGGCTATTAGCCGCCTTGGGCTTTCGTCCAAGCGTAATACGGCTCATGCTAATACTGGAATTAGCGCCCGCTATCATCCTAGGTTGTTTGGCAGCCACGCCGCTATCCGTGGGTTACGCAGCGATGTTGTTACAATGGATTAGGTGGCGCTGGCCTGGCGAGGCCCTGCCTGAGGTTTTCCAATCGTACTTTGCTACCGACTGGCATGCCTGGAGTATCTTGATAAACCGCGCCATGTTACCTGGTGTGGTCATAAGTGGCCTGGCGGGTATCGTTGCAGCGCTCCTGGCGATTAGAGAAATTAGACAGTGGTCGCCACGTGCTCTTTTGACAGGGCAGGTTTCGGAAGAAGTGGCAAGGTCGTACTCAGCTTTCCGACCGTGGTTAGATTACACTGTTGGCGGTGGTTTTCTCATAACTGCTCTGGCGTGTATGCTGGCAGGATTTCTCCGTGAGACTTATGAGGCACCCATCTGGTTTTTCGCTGGTGGTGGAGCCCTCTTATTGTTTGGATTGTTGCTGCTCAAGTCTGGGCTTCGACGGCTAGGCCCCGACTTAGTTAATCGGCCCAACTGGGTATGGTTGGGCTTACGGTTTGTTTCGCGACAACCTCGGCGAAATATGCTTACCGCTGCCCTGCTGGCGGTTGCCGTTTTCCTGATTAGTGCCGTGCAGGCCTTTTATAAGATGCCGCCGACGGATCCTTACATGGTGTCCTCTGGGACAGGGGGTTTTGCATTACTCGCGGAAAGCGATATACCTTTGCCATTTGTTCCGGAAACTGAGTCGGATTGGCAAGCACTGCTGCCGGACTGGGCACCTGAACAAATCAAGCAGCTTCTCAGAACTTTGGAAACTTGGGATGTGCGGATTTATGGTTGCCGGGTACAGCCTGGGGAGGATGTTAGTTGTCTCAATCTTTACCGACCGCATCGTCCACGTATTCTTGGTTTACCGGACTCACTAATTCGACGCGACGGTTTCTGGCTAAGCGACATACTTATCTCGAATCCCGACGAGCGGAAGAATCCGTGGCTTGCTTTGTATAAAGAGGAAATTTGCACACCAGCATTTGCGGATGCACAAACCGCTGAATGGGTGCTTCACGCCAGGGTGGGAGACGTTTTAACATACCCTGTGGGAGCAGGTGAACCGGTGAATCTTCGGCTGGTCGGCTTGCTGCGCGACAGTATTTTTCAGGGTGTGCTGCTGGTTAGTGAAAGGCAGTTCACGCGGCTTTTTCCAGGCCGATATGGTTATAGTTTCTTTCTCATCGAAACCAGGCAGGATGTTCCGGTACAGCTTGTCCGCGAATGTCTCGAATCTGCCTTAGGAGAACGCTATGGTTTTGGCGTTAGGCCTGCACTTGATGTGCTGGCTGAATTTGCCGGCATCGAAAATCTATATCTGCTAAGTTTCCAGTTGTTAGGCGGTATAGGACTAATGTTAGGGGCCTGTGGACTTGGAGTGGTGTTGTTGCGCAACGTCTGGGAAAGAAGCGGCGAACTGGCACTATTACAGGCGCTGGGCTATCCGAGGCGGGTGCTCGCAATCTTACTGCTTATCGAAAACGGAACCGTGACCCTGATGGGCGTGGGGATCGGTCTAATGGCGGCGTTGCTGGGCCTGGTTCCTCATTTGTCGTCAGGTGTTGACGTATTAGCATTCGTTATGCGGCTGGCGATCTTGATGGTAACCGTGTTGGCAACCGGCATTGTATCGGGCATACTAGCAGTTCGTAAGGCGCTACGACTACCTATTTTGGCTATCTTGCGTCGCGAGTAACCTAAGTTGGATGGTTCGGAATAGCTTAGCCCGTGCGCCTTTGTCAAGAAAATGAAAAATCTGGCTGGGAGGAACGCATAAGTTAGGTGGCTCTAAATAGCTTAGTCCATGTTTCTGGCCGAAGGCGGAGGTTCCCAGCGGAGCGACCAGCAGATGACCAGAACACTAATCATGGATATGGCAACTGATAAACCCAGAGGCAAAGCAATCGCCCCCAGAGCCAGCCATTTGCCGAGCCAGGGCATGAGCAGTCCACGCAGGCCGTTCAGGATGAAATGAATCCCGTTATAGGTCGGGATATCATCGGGCGCGGGTGCGAACTGTACTGAAGCCAAAGCCCAGGTTACTTGACCGCCACCTTCTGAGACACCGCGCAGGATACTGCCTAGGTACATCAATGCCGGCACCAGCCAGATGAGACCGCCCAGGTAACAGGCCAGATAGGCGGTCATCACGATGGCGATGATCAGGCGGGTTCGGACGATGCCGATGCGATCCAGTATCCAGCCCCATAGCGGAGAGGTGAGGGCAAGCACAAGCTGCGGCACGACCGTCATCCAGAGAGTGATTGCTCCGGTGTCCCAGCCCAGTCGGTCATGGGCCAAAACGATGCTGACTCCCCAGCTGATAAAGAAAGCGGAACCGGACAGGAAGAACGCTACCTCGAAATAACGGAAGCGGCGATCCTGGAGCATGACCCTGCGTGCGCGGTTCCACGCCGAGCGCCACGATGCCTGTTGAGAACGGGGCGAGCGATACCGTAAACGCAATTGCGAGTAAAACACGCAACCGACCAGGCCGGATAGGCCCGCCAATGGATAGAGCCACTGGTAACTGCGTGGGTCGTAGTCGGACACCTGTCCAGCAAGCAAGGCGGCAATTACCATGCCCAGGTAGTTCCAAAAAATGAGCAGACCAAGGACGCGCCCGAAGAGACTGCGGGGATAGGTGCAGTGGTAAGTGCTGGACTGTCCCATACGCATGCCGGAATGGAAGAGCTGTGCGATAGCGATGATGGCGGTAAAAATAGCCCCGTTGTCCACCCAGTAGAGCGCGAAGAGCGGCAAGTTGGCTAATAGTGCAGTCTGCAGTACCAGCTGGTGCATGCCGACACGCCGACCCCAGGCAGCCCACAACGGACCCAGGAACGCACCACAGGGGAAGGCACAGGTGATTACGGTGACGTAAGCCATCCGCGTCGGCAGGTCTGCGTCGAAACAGGTGGTGGCGATGGCAGGGGCGGCGAAAAGGATCATGCCCATGAAAAAGCCGTTGAAGATCGAAAAGAGGCTTTCCATGAGCAGGTTATGGCGAAGTAATCGGTCGGGGAAGTCAAGGGCCAGGCTCTCGTCTGGCGTAGCAGCGTGTGTGACGGTACTCATGGTTGAGCGGGAGTGCTGAAAAGGGAACATTCGTCGGCAGGCATCCGCTTTACTATACCATCAGTGAGGCAGATTGTCCCGAAGGAATCGGTACGGGGACTGGCAAGTATTAGCAAAACTTTAGCGACGACAAGGGAAATGGCGATGAAACTGACAAGCCCGGCTTTTGCAAATGGAGCGGTTATTCCGAAGGAATACACGGCTGACGGTCGGGATATTTCGCCCCCTTTAAGCTGGTCGGAGGTCCCTGCGGGGACGAAAACGTTTGCCCTGTTGTGCGAGGACCCTGATGCTCCACGTGGTTTGTGGGTGCACTGGGTTATTTTCAACATACCGGCCAGCACGCAGTCGCTACCTCCAGGTGTCCCACCGCACGACACTTTGCCGGACGGCTCACGGCAGGGCCGCAACGATTTTGGGCGGATCGGTTATGGCGGGCCTTCACCGCCGCGTGGCAAACCGCACCGGTATTTTTTCCGGCTGTACGCTCTGGATACGGCTGTCGGCTTGCCACCCGGTGCCACCCGCGATATGCTGTTGAAAGCCATGCACGGACACATCCTTGACCAAGCCGAGTTAATGGGCACCTACGGCCGACCGTGAACGGACTTGCGAGAATGAAGCGACTCTGGGAAGGACTCAGTGCGGGACTTGGTCTATCGGTTTTTGGAGTGGCGTTATCGTGCCTCGTGGGTGTGGTGCTCGGTGCTGGTTCGTTTACCGCGTATTTTGCGGAGGTTACTTCGTACTTGCGGGATGATCCCAGGGCTTGCGTGAATTGCCACGTCATGCGTGAGCATTACGATGCCTGGCAGAAGTCGGGGCATCATACCGCAGCAGTGTGTAACGATTGCCATCTCCCTCACAATATTGTGGGCAGGTGGCAGGCAAAAATTCGCAATGGGCTATTTCACTCGACCGCCTTCACGCTGCAAAATTTTCATGAGCCCATCCGGATTCATGGCTGGAACGAACGCATCGTGCAAAGCAATTGTGTTGAGTGTCATCGCGAGTTTGTAAGCCATGTGGTTGCCAACAGCCAGCTTGACTGTGTTCACTGCCACAGAGGAGTAGGGCATTCGCTGAATAAATAGCCGCCAAAGCAGGCTTGAGTAACCTGTCGGATTCCACGAAAGGAATTGCTCCTATCAGCCGGCAGGCAGGAGGTCACTACCGTGTCGGAACAGGGACAGCAAGCGAGACGGGGATGGAGATGGTTGACTTATGGCTTGACCGTCGTACTGACGGCATGTGCGACTTTCGCTATTTTTTGGCTGTATCAGAACATAGCCGAGCGCAAATGGGAGGCGCGGGAGACCGTATTTCGCGTCGTGGAAATCACCGAGGATACGATTGACCCGTCGGTTTGGGGTAAGAACTTCCCTCGCCAGTACGACACCTACCGCCGAACCGTTGATATCGAACGGACGAAGCACGGCGGTTCGGAAGCATACCAGAAACTCGAAAAAGACCCACGCCTGAAGACGCTGTTTCTCGGTTATCCTTTCGGCGTGGATCACCGGGAAGAACGCGGCCACGCCTACATGCTCAGCGACCAGGACATGTCCGAACGGGTGAAACGATTTCCCCAACCGGGGGCATGTTTGCATTGCCATTCGGCCAGTCTGGGGGCATTTCGTCAGGCTGGCCTCAAAGCCGGTGTTCCAGCGGATGAATCCCATCGCTGGGAATCCATCATGAAAGGGTTCGAGGAAGTTTGCGCCATGCCCTATCAGGAAGCTCGCAAGCTGGTGGAACATCCGGTAAGTTGCGTGGATTGCCACGATCCGCGAACGATGGGATTACGAGTCACCCGGCCCGGATTTGTCAAGGGAATCCAGGCGCTGGCGCGTTCGGAAGATCCGGTGCCCCATTTACCCAGTATCGAGCGATGGCGCCGCGGTAACCGCAAGAAAGAATACGACCCCAATGTAGAAGCGTCGCGGCAGGAAATGCGCACGTTTGTTTGTGCCCAATGCCATGTGGAGTACTATTTTGCTCCGCCGAGAAAACTCTTGACCTATCCCTGGCACCGCGGGTTGAAGGTGGAACAAATCGAGGCCTACTATGATGACGTCCAGTGGAAGGACTGGACGCATCCGGAAACGCAGGCGGATTTACTCAAAGCCCAGCATCCGGAGTTTGAGCTTTGGTCGCAGGGAACCCACGCTCGGGCTGGTGTAGCCTGTGCCGATTGTCACATGCCCTATCGTCGCGATGGTGCGGTAAAAATCAGCGACCATCATGTTCGCAGTCCTTTGTTGAACATTGCCCGCTCCTGTCAGGTCTGCCATCCGGTGCCGGAAAGCGAATTGCTGGCTCGCGCTACGCTCATCCAGGATCGCACAGCCGCGCTGATTGACCGAACCGAAAATGTGGTGATGGAATTGATTGACACCATCCGCAACGTGCGGGCCAGCGGTGTGGCGGACAGCGCCCTGACGGAAGCCCGTCGTCGGCATCGCCAGGCGCAGTGGAGACTGGATTTCGTGATGGCGGAAAACTCAACGGGATTTCATGCTCCTCAGGAAGCTGCTCGTATCCTCGCGGAGGCTATCGATCTGGCTCGGCAGGGACAAATCCTGGCAATTCAAGCCCGGCAACAACAACAACTCAAAACGGGTAACGCTTCGCCAGAAAAGTAACCCGAGCAACACGCCAGCACTTGTCAGCAGGTCTTGCTTTTCGCAATTTTCCCCGGGGCGACTGGAAAAAGGCACGGCTCGGGTATGAAGCCGGGGTGCTGGCTGCCTTTGAGCGATGCAGTTGTAAGCTTCCCAGGCACCAGCGGTAGTTGCAGCCAGCGCGGCACCTTTGGAGCGATGGCGGTAAGAACGCGGAAGCTGTCAGCGGAGCTGTCCCTTTGCTAGCCTTTTTGTGGCAGCCAAGGCCGGGAAGCTGGGAATCAATGCTCCGGGCTTTGGGTTTAGTTCGGTCAACGGGCAGTGCTGCTAGTTAACTCTGGCTTCCTCGACTTTCAAACCGAGGCTGGTGGCGCGTTCGCGTTCGGCCAGGAATTCCCAGGGTGTTCCGGGATGCTCTTTCAGAATGCGCTCCAATACTTTGTCCCGTTCGCGGGCCAGGTCGCGCGTTTCTTTCTGCTGCATCTTGTCGGAAGGGACGATTTTCCAGCCGTTATTCTTTTCGGGATTCTGGAGTGTGGGGTCTTTTCGAAGTTTGTTGCCGAGGACAAAATTGTACTCGCGGTACAAAGCTAGACGGCCCAGGTAGCGGGCATATACGAGGTCGAAATTGGCCTGCCAGCGTGGCGTTTCCTTTTCGTAAAACTCCGCGCGTACCTTGTCCAGCTTTTCCTTGAACTCAAACAATTCCTGATCCGCGGTCGCCAGGTTTTCCTGCTCGCGCAGAATCTCCTTGCGGAAAGCATCCACGTTAGGGTTGGCGACGAAACTCATTCGCAGACTGCGCTCGTGCTTGTCGAGAAGTGCCAGGGCGTCGAAGACCGCTTTCCGTAACGGTTTGTCGGCGAGGGTGGCCTTCAAAGAATCCAAATCCTGGTAGTCCGGCTTATATTTTGCGACGTCTTTTGCCCAGAACGGTGGCAGCATGGTGGCACGTAACGGCTTGCCTTTGGCCAGAGTGGCACCAACTTCCTGAAGGACCAAGTCCACGAACGCGGCTTCAACAGGTTTTTCCGGTAACGGAGCGAATTTGAGGGTAACTGCTGCTGGTAACGGATCATTAGGTGCCGGAGCAGGTCCAACACCTAACTTGCCAATCAATTTCGGTTCCTGTTCAGGGTAGCCGAGGCTTTTAATGTAGTGAGCTACATCACCGTTGATTCGCTTGGTAAGCCGCAACAGAGGCAAGTCCCATTCCGGAAACGGCTCAGCTTTTTCGAGGGCCTGGCGGTTACGCCGTCCTTGCAGATCAGGACCGGTATAAGTGGCCTCAGTAAGCATGTGGAAGAAAACGCTTCCGACCAGTCCATAGCCGCCAAAGCTGTAGGAAAATTGTTTAGCTGAACAGCTGAGCCAGACGAGCACTCCTTCCGGTGGCTGAGCAATGGCTTTTTCGGCAGCAGGGTCGAGTGGCATTTCCTTTCCGCGTAACACTCCTTCTTGCGGGTCGAGATGTGCCACGTCGAGAATCAGAAGTTTGTGCCGGGCCTTACACTGGCCCAATTGCTGATACACCCAGTCCAGCGGAATGAGTTTTTCCGGTGGGCCATTGAGTTTTGCGTCAATCGGAGCGAGAAACACTTTGTCGTCAAGCACCAGCACATGCCCGACATAAGCAATCACAATGCTGTCCTGGGGTCGCGATTCTTCGAGGAAAAGTTTGAGCGTCTCTTCGATGCTGGCTTTGAGCGGAGGATTGGGATTCTTTTCCGCAACGTCGCTTAACTCGCCAATGCATTCATCGCGGAATCCCATATTGATGAGTCGCCGGCGGAAGGTGCGAAAGCCGAGCGGGTCGTATTCTGCTCGATCGGTTTTTTCATTCTCCTTTTGCATCAAAGCACCGGTGTTGACAGGGTTGAGGTAGAAGTAATTCTGGATGCCAATGAGCAGTGCCCGGCCATCGAAATCGCGTTTTCCAGGTTTGCCCGGTTTGGGACGGCGTTCACCGCCTCCGGAACCATTAGCTGGAGCAGAGGTGGTCGCGGTGTTTTCGATTGGGCCACCTGGTGCTTGCCCATCGTCGCGCTCGTCATCGGCAGGCCTTTTCTCCGCCAGGGCCTGTTCGAACCGTGCCCGCCAGGTCGAAACCCAGGGTTGCAAGTAGGGCCAGCATGCCAGCAAAACGAGGCCCATCAGCAGGATAGTCATACAGACTACGCCGAACTTGATCCAGAACACGCGACGACGGTGCAATAAAAGTTCTTCATAGGTCGAAAGAGGCGGCGGAGCAGGCCGCGACTGCGCTTGGTATGGTGAGGGTGAGTTTGCAGGCTGGGCATATTGCGTCCCGGTCGCCGGAAATGGTGCCGGAGGCCACGCGCCACCCAGAAATGCTCCTGGGAAAGACGGGGCTGGCGTCGAAACTACCGGAGGCCGATCGGCTACCGGCACAGTGGCCGCACCGGTTACCACTGGGCCTTGCATACCCGCTGCGCTGGTACTTGCCTGGTCGGCAGCGGGAATGGGCGATGATAGCGGGCCGGGGACTCCGCCGTTGGGCGGTGAACAGTTCGTCAGGTTATTTCTTCCTTCAACCGGACCCCCAGGGACAGTTCCGCCGTTCGTCGGGGAACCGGCGGCAGGGGTGACTTGGCCAGTGGGAATCGGCACATTGGTTTCCCTGAACACCTGGAGACAGGTTTTGCACCGCAGTAGCAATCCACGCCATTCCTGCGGAAACAGCAGCAAAGTTCGGCAATGCGGACAGGTCGCCTGGCATAGGCCCATGAGTGTTCCTCCGGTCTCCTTCCTATAGTTTACGACGAAGGGTCTCACCAAACAGTTCCCAGGGGCGCCATCCAGTTCGTGTTTGCAATGGGCGGCATCGAAGCGTTTTTGAGGCCCGCTGTACATCCTTCCGGTTACTTTATCCGCCGGACTGGCAAGTTGCCGAGTGGGTCGGATTGAGAAATGGGCTGTTCGGGAGCGGGCCAATGTGGCGAAATCGCACTCTGCTCATACAATCACCGAAAAAGGTGCGGTGATCCGCGCCCTGACCGACCGCATTTTCTCATTGGAGACGTGTAGCCGGTTACGTGTGGAGAATCGACACGAGGAGGACAGCACAGTGCGCACCGGTATGAATTTGCTGCTGTGGACGACTCATGTAACCGAGGAACACTTTCCTACGCTGGAACGCCTCAAGGCGGCAGGATTCGATGGAGTAGAAATCCCGATCTTTGAGGGAGACGAAAAGCATTATCGTCGCCTCGGTCAGGAGTTGCAGCATTTGGGTTTAGGATGCACTGCGGTAACCGTAGTGGGTCCGGAAGCCAGCCCTGTCAGTGCTGATGCCTCTGTGCGAAAAGCTGCTGTCGAGAGGTTGCGCTGGGCAATCAGCATGGCTAAGGCCTGTGGCGCCGAGATCCTTTGCGGCCCGTTTCATTCGCCACTCGGTATATTCACAGGTACCGGGCCTACCGAAGACGAAAAACAGCGTGCTGCCGATGTTCTGCGTCAGGCTGCCGAGATAGCGGCGCAGGCGGGAATCAGACTGGCCATCGAATATCTGAACCGTTTCGAGTGTTACTTTCTAACGACGGCAGCAGATGCTCGCCAGCTGGTACAGCGTGTCAATCATTCTGCCTTTCGCATGATGTACGACACATTCCACGCCAACATCGAGGAAAAGAACATTCCCCAAACTATTCGCTCCATATCCGACGTCATGATTCACGTTCACATCAGCGAAAATGACCGTGGCGTGCCCGGTAGTGGTCACGTTCACTGGGACGACACGTTCCGCACGTTACGGCAAATCGGTTACGATGGCTGGCTTACCATTGAAGCCTTCGGTCGAGCACTACCGGCTCTGGCCGCGGCAACGAAAATCTGGCGGGATTTGTTCCGTTCGCCGGAAGAAGTCTATCAACAAGGACTGGCCTTTATCAAATCCATGTGGGCCAAATACGCTCCCGCATAAGCTGGTCTGCTCAGCCTTTGCTCAGAACAAACCGCCAACAGCCAGTCTCGATGGACGATACCCTGCCTGGATTGGCTTTCCGCCCAGTAGTTTGACGGCCAACGACACAGAATCGGCTTTACAGACATGAACCGCTGTCGAGAGGTGCAACCGACTTCGGTATAACTCATTAACACCGCGACTTTCAGCGTGCCAACGATCCAAAAGTTTCGGTATTACGTTGTATTACCACATCAGGGCGAACTATGATACGCCAAGGCTGACGTGAACAGCCAAACCCGCTTACAAAACGGTCAGGAAAGCCGGCTATTGGCCCTTCTGGACGATTATTTTCACGATACTGGGCAGAACTTTAGCCAGGGGGTTTCTGGCTTGCGTCTTGGTTTTTGTGTAAAACCAAGTAGGTTAGTTGCTCTAGCTGAACTGTCAAATCTACGGAAACCAGGCTGACATGGTGGGGAACGTGGAGTACGGCAGGGGCGAAATTCAGAATACCACATATCCCGCTAGCCACAAGCTGATCGGCGACTTTCTGGGCCGCGTCAGCAGGCACGGAAATGATGGCCAGCTGTGCGTGGGTTTTTTGTATTGTTTCGGCTAGTTGATCCATGGGTAGCACGCGTAGGTTCTCGATAGTTTGCCCTACTTTGGACGGGTCATTGTCGAAAATGGCGACAAAGTGAAACCCTTGCTGGCGAAACCCGGCATAGCGAAGCAAGGCCCGCGCCAGGTTGCCCACACCAACCAGCACGACTGGCCAGGTTCGATCCAGTCCAAGCACGCTGCGAATAACTTTAGCCAGATCGTCGGGACGGTAGCCAATGCCCGGCTGGCCAAGACTGCCGATGGCCGCCAGGTCTTTCCGAACCTGAGCAGCACTCACGCCCAATGCGTTCGCCAGCTCCTGACTGCTCACCCGTTCTGTCTGACTTTTATCCAGTCCCTGGAGATAGCGCAGGTACCAGCTCAGCCGCAACACGGTCGCTCGCGGTAAGCGGGCGAGGCTCCGTATGCCGTCTTCCTTACGCTGGGAACCCTTTTGCTGGCTCATGAGAGCAAGTTCGCCCTGGTTAGCTCCAAAGATTCACGTGTCTGCGCTGGTGCTACTGAGCAATGGTGAGCCACCTAATTTCTCGATCAGTATCATGGTGCCTCAAGCGGTCAAAAGGTTCGGTTCAGAGGGCCATTGGTAAACAGGGCTGCAAAACAATTCGGAGGAATGCTTCTTCATCGCTCCAGAATTCCGGGTAGCTGAAATTCCATGCCCGAGACACGAACAACGATCACCGGCCAAGCCTCGACGCGCGTCAGAAGCTGTGGACCTTGGGAAGTAATGGTTACCGTCTCACCGGTCAAGGCGGGACCGACGCTCGGCATCCATACCAGCGTCCAGCCCACTTGCATTGCCGCTTCACTGTCAGGATAGATAGCCGTTTCTGCCGGTTCTCGGCCTGTAACGTATCCGATTGGAGCCGCGTGCCATTCGTGTTCCGCTCCAACCAGCGTGTAAATACGTCGTGCTGCTTGGAATACTTCGCGGACAATGGCATCCGGCCAAGTGGCTGCCGTGAGTGCCGCCAGGATTTTACTGGCACTGTGATGTGCCTGGCGCAGCACCTGGTCGGCAGCACCGAAGCATACGGTACGGGTAGCAGTCACGTGCAGGCCATATTTCTTAGCAGTCGCGCTTACCACGCACCACTTCTCGATGGGGAGGGCCGTAAAGCCATGCCGCCGGTACTGCGAGGAACGTCCATCGGCACTGACCGAAATTTGCACCGGCCAGGCACCTCGCCGCAGTAAACGATGCGCCACCTGACCCGCTAGTTCACGCTCCGATTCCCGCGGTTGGAAGTTACGGCAGGAAGCCTCCACCGCGTGCACTACTACTTCCGCCAGTTGTCGGCAGCACGCTTGCTCGTAAGGGGTAAGACAACGTCGGCGTTCCGCTAACCAGTCCGCAGCACTGGGCAGCTCTCCCCAGGGGCGATCACACGCCAGCCGCTTCGCCTGCGCCAAGGACCGCAACAAGTAATCCCGACGCCAGTCCCACGGCCATTCCTTCAACAAAAACCCCATTTCGTCCAGTTCTTCGTCGAACAAGCGTTGCGAGTCAGCGTTGCTGGCCAGCAACCAGCGCTGCGAGGGCGTGACGAACACCGCAGGGAGTTCCTCTGCCGAACATAATCCCCGGGTCGTAGCGCCACTGGTGAACCAGGCAACGTTCGCAGGTTCCAGAAGTAGCAGCCCTTCCCAGCCCTGTTCCTCCAGGTATTTCGCTATACGCTCGTGCTTGGCGTCTATATCGGCTCGACGGTCTTGATTCACGTTACGGCCTACTTCGTTCAACCCGACTTGGGTCTGGGATTCGATAACTGCCGCCGTGTCCAAGGCACCGCTCCTATGCTTACTTTACGCAGCAGTTCTGCGGAAGGCATTGGCTCGACGCTGTCACGACCGTTAATCAATTAGCATACCGCCCTTGTGCATCCATGACCACAGATATTCACTTGTTACAGTAACTACTGTTGTCGGACCTGTACTGCCGTGCGTTTTGTGCGCTGACCGGACGCAGCGAACAATGCAGCAGAATGGCAATCGGGATAAGACAAAACATTCAAAGACGCTTGGTTCATCCATTTTGATAGTGAAGCCGCAGTTCAGCCTTCTGCAGATTCCGTACTTTTATTTTGTTCCCATTGCACGGCGGCACTGTAGCGCTCCAGGGCGGTGTCCGGTTCCTGCGCTTGGCTAGCTGACTGCGAAAGCCTGGCGACGTATTTCCCGGACTCATCAAGTTCTGTTTCCTGGTCAACGGAGGAATTCAGTTCCAGAGTGTCGCTGACAGTGGCTCGATTTTCCATAACCCTGGGCAACCGGTGTGTGTGCCATACCGCTTCCCGGCTAGCTTCCGTCGGTAACGGACGCCAGACGGGCGGCCAGAGAGGAGGCCATATCGGTGGCCAAAGTGGCGGCAGGTACTTCTCCCACAACCTGTCGTTTTCGCTTCGTTTTACCTCCATTGCTGTTCCCTCCCTGCCAGGGAGGCAGATTGGCGTTGAGCAACATGGTCTCCCACTAGCAGTATAGCTCGCACTCCGCTGCCAGGCAAATGAAATTTATCGAATGTATCGGTCGTGCGGTTTGGGGGAGTGGTTAGGTTCGCCCACTTGTTTCGTCCTATATACAATGACGCCCACACAATCGAAGCTGGCCTCACAGGCAAACAGGAGAAGAAACATGCGCCGATTCACCATGCTTAGTATCGCCTTCGCATCATTTTTGAGCGGCTGGCTTATAGCTCACTGCGTCTCTCCCGAGCTTTTCGGTCTCCAGACCCGCCAGCCCAAGGACGCGCGTTTTTCTCACGGCCTGGTGCTCAAGGTTCGCAACGAGAAAGAAGCCGACTTCGGACCCGGCACCAAACGTTATGGCTTGGAAGTTTATTATGACGAGAACACCAACTGCTACATTTATATCTCCGAAACCGGTAGCATTTCAGTGGTTTCCGCGCAGTCACGTTGAAAATTCCATTTCTTCACGAAGTCAGCGTAAACCGTGGCAGGAGATCGCGTCGGCTGTCCAAGGCCTTCGCGGCTTCGTGTGCCGTAACAAATTTATAATTCCGTAAAAGCCGCTCCAATTTCTGTGGCATGCCTCCAATTCCAGTATAGGTACGCCAGCTCTTCCACCAACCCAGGGGTAACCTTGGCTGCTCGGTGTCAAATTCCCAAGGATGAAAATAGAGCATGACGTAACTCCCTTGATTCAACAACTGCCGGATCCCGCTCTCACAAACCGTTTCCGGCCAAAACCGAAAATGGCCGCCTCCTCCGATAGCTAAGCGTATAGGTCCTAACTGCAAAGTCGCTGGGGGTAACTCCAGCAGCTCCGCGTTCCCTGAAACAGCCACAAACGGAGTTCGCGGCGCCCGCGCCACCCCGTATCGGTCATGGATCACTGGATAAACCGAAGAATCGTAAGAAAATCCCAGGTCTCTCAAAAGGGCGATAACCCAGTTCGTCTCTTGTAAGATACTGAAACTCGGGGCTCGGAATCCCCATACCGGTTCTCCGAGAACATCTTCTAAGACCCTCTTGTTTTGTTCAACATCTTGATAAGCTTCCTCCGGGCTCATCTCGGTAAACAAACGATGGGACCAACTGTGGCAGGCTATTTCATGTCCATCGCGTCTTAGTGCCCGTACTAAATAAGGAAACCGCCAGGCTAGTTCACCAACCCAGAAAAAGGTAGCCTGTACATCGTATAGACCTAAAAGCCTTCTCAGCCATTTGACTTGGCAAAGCAAACGTTTCGCTAACTCCAGGCAATCGGAAGCAGTGAGCCGTACATGCCTCGCGGCCTGGATGTGATAGATAGCTTCTACGTCGAAACTAAGGATCACCCTTCCAGGTGGTGCGCTTCGTGAATCTGATAATCGAGCGGTCATACAGGTATTCCTCGTACTAACCATGGCCCTAGCCACTTGGTCAGCGGTAAGGGAAGCCTCTGCCACCATTTAATCAAGCTTTGAAAGCGTGGGTGCTCTTTTGCCCACTGAGAAGGCTCCTTGCGTCGGGCATAATAGTACCACGTCAGGGGTTGCTCGTATGTGCCCCATTGCTTCTTGAAACGATAAGAGCCACTCCCCGGAGTGCAACGTCCAAAATCGCAGATGTGGCTACCATGCTTGATGCTGTTCACCATGAGATGCCAGTACAGAAGCATGTTAGCACAAGTATCACGCGCATCAGGTAGGCTCGCGGCCAACGGAATCTCACTAATCCCATTTCCATGTAAAAGGACCCCTCCAGCTAGCACTTGTCGCTCCCGCAAGACTAAGACAATCTCCATTCGCTCGCGAAAGTAGTGCCACATAGCCTCGAGGAAACTGAGCGGATAAACCGGCGTTCCTAAGTGTCGCATATTGACAGCGTATACATTGTAAAATGGGCGAATCAACTCTTCCCCTCCTGTGCGAACAAACAATTGCATCTTATGTGCTTTCCGGACCTGGTTCCTCACTTTGGAATTAAGCTGCTTCCATAGCTGTTCTTCACTACGCGGCAACTCACGTATCATGAGCACCTTATGGCCTATCCGCTTAGCAAAGCCGCTATCTTCTCCTACCCCACCGCCGCGTAGCTCCAGATAGTCAACATCTAGCTCTTCGGATAGCTGTAGAGTTACTTGGATTAAACAACGCGATGCACTAACATCGCAAGCGTAAATGCCACCCCAGTTTACGTATGGCATGCTTATTAGGAAGTTGCCCATAAAACTCCGGATATTCACCAGCGGCAAAACACCTACCAGGTTTTCATGTTCCCAGACCGTGATGTAATAAGACCTATGCCCAAGACAATGCGCTATAATATCACACCAATAGCGCGATTGTGTGACCCGCCAACCGCTTTTGCTTTTTTCATACTTTTCAAGTGCCACTAAACTCTCGCATTGATCAATGTACCGATATAAGCGCACAGCGCACATACAAAATCCCCGCAAGGCAGGCTAACCGCGGGCTTTGGCGATGAGCCTGTCGTAATCGGCCGCAAGTAGTTGCATCCTTCTGTCAAAGCTAAACTCCCGTGCCACTCTTGCTCTTGCCGACTTAACCATTTTGTCTCGGATTGTTCGGTCGTCAAGAATCTGACGTACAGCCTGAACAATAGCTGAAACGTCATTACATGGTACTAACATTCCATCTTCACAATGTCTTATCATGTTAGGAATCGCTCCTACCTTAGTGGCTATTACGGGTACCTCCATAGCCATTGCCTCTAGAATGCTATTGGGCATGCCCTCCCGTAGGCTGGTACATAGATAAACATCCATGCATTCGAGCCACGGACGTACATCATGTTGGTATCCGGCAAAATAGACTCGTTGTGTTAAGCCATGATGGCGGGCCTCACTTTCCAGGGAAGCCCTCAAGGGTCCTTCGCCTACAAATAAACAATAAATTGGATAGCCCTGCAACAATAATTGTGCCGCTGTTTTAAGTACAACATCCAGATTCTTTTCTTTAGCCAGTCGAGCTACGGTACCAATCCATATTCCACGAGCTTCGAGTCCTAATTCTTTTCGCGCATCGAAAGGTTCGCGCGATCGCTTATAGATGCCAACATCAATGCCGTTAGGTAGATAGCGCAGTGCTTGCGGTGAGACTCTGCATCGCTTGGCTTCGTGATATAGTTGCGGTGATACACAATAAATGCGATCATACACACTGAGAGAAGCTTTTTCCAAACAATAGTAAATGTCGAGTTTCTTGTTTCTGTCAACCCAGCCGTGCAGGGTGCCGGCCCTAACCATAGTAGAAAGGCGTCCTAATAATGCTCCAAGGACGTGGCTCTTATAGTCGTGGGCGTGGTAAATGTGGGGGCGAATATGCCTGATGATTTTTTTCAACTGCGCGACGACGCGAAGGTCAAACGGTCCGCAGTCCGGAATCACTGCCACCTCGACCCCTCGCTCCCGCATTTCTTGAAGGCGACGATAGGCATCGGTATCAGCAGGATCGCAGAGATAGGCGCACACCATGTGGTAGTCGTAGCGTTTGAGGTGATGATAGGAGAGGGTTAATGTTTTCTCAGGCCCTCCCCCAGTTCCGCGTAGCACCCTTACATCCAAGACCACACGCATGGGCAGGAGATCTTTCAGTTGGATGTTGCGAGTAATCCCAAATCATCGAGCCATTCGAGGAACAATTTAGCTTTCGCTTGCCAACTTTCCTGCCTTAGCAGGTGCTGCCGCGCCTTCAATTGGTCATGCGACGGCGGCTGGTGAATCGCTGATGCTAAGCAGGATCTAAATTCCTCGACAGTGTCGCATAAATGAAGGAAACAATCCCATCGCTCCAGTGCTGGCAAACGGCGTGCCACTATAGGTTTCCCAGTAGCTAAATATTCAAGCAACTTGAGTGGCTGCATGGCTCGTGTTACCTCGTTGTCAGCGTACGGCATCATCAAAACGTCAGCGTACTTGGCAATTGTTGGCAGGCAATGCACCTGAACGGGACCGTGAACAACTATATTCCTGTACCGGCTTAAGGAATCTGGCTTATATTGAATCGGACCGACTAACACAAATGTGACATCGGGCAATTGCGAAGCGGCTGAGAGGATCCAACTCCAGTCCAGCCGTTTGTCAAGTAGTCCCCACCACATCACCGCTGGTTTTTTTATAGGCACGGGACAAGGAGGATATTCATCGCGCGCGCTTCTCATCCAGGTGTCAAGGTCTATACCGTGGGTAAGCAGCCTGGCCGTTCTACCATAGGTGTGAATGTGGCATTGTAATGTGGAGCTGGCTGCAAGTAGCAGTCGGGCGCGGGTAATGGTTGCTGACTCGCAATTGCGAAGCGTGTGCCCGTCAAGACCCGGCCAGTCGGTGAAATTATCCACGCAGTAATAAACCCAAGCGTTCACAGGGATAGTGTCCAGCCAGTACGCAGGAAGCGGTATTGCGGTTACCCCGATTAGTGGAGACGTTGTAGATTGCATGTAGCGCTTTATTGATAGACTTATGGACCTGCTGTTTAATCGTTGGATGACCGGCGAACGCCAGTTCGGAATCAGGAATGGGTTGAGAACACGTATTTTCGAATGCGAGGGAGTAGCTTTATGGGATTGGATAAACCAGTCTCTAAGTTTTTCAACAGCCCGTCTGCATGTATAAAGGTCGAATGCTGGCTTGCGCATGCCTATGGTGTTTATCCAGAGAACCTGATAACTGCGGACGAGCTCGCGGGCTAGATATTGCGCGCTCGAGGGATGCCGTCCCCAATCATCAGCAAAAAACAGGAAGGTAGTCATATCTTTCTGTTCTTAGTGAGGTACCTAGCATTCGGTCGTATATGTCCGCGTATGCGTTTACTACTTTAGACCAGTTATGCCGGCTCAGGCAAACGAGTCTTCCCATACTACCCATAATAGTGCGTTGTTCAGGATGCTGTGCCAGGTGGATTAGATACTTACCTAATGCAACATTGTCACGAATCGGCGCCACAAAACCTGTCTTGCCATGCTCCACTATCTCGGGAACAGCTCCGCACGCTGTGCTGACAACCGGCAAAGCACAACTCATTGCCTCCAGTACGGTTAACGGCATGCCTTCACTGAGACTGGTTAGTAGGAAACAGTCAGCGGCATGATAGTAAGGTAGCGTATTAACCTGTTGACCTAATGGAATCACGACCGATTGCAGGCCACGTTCATGAATAAATGCAAGTATACGGGAGCGCTCTGGACCATCTCCAACTAACAAAAGACGTGAATTAGAATGTGTTTTATACAAATGCCCGAAGGCGGAGATGGCTGTGAAGTGGTCCTTGACTGGATCGAGTCGGGCTACGTGTACCACTACAAAGCAATCTGGCGGCAGACCTAATCGGGTGCGGACGCTAAGTTTCTCGGAGTTATGGGCAGGCGAGTAGAAAGCGGTGTCCACGCCATTAGGAACCACAGCTATACGCTGCCGAGGGAGTCCCTCATATCTGATAAGCGCATCCCTAACGGAATTGCTAACTGCTGTGATCCTGTCTTCGCTGCTAAGTAGCAGGCGGTTTGTCAAAACCCGGCGCATCTGGCGTTGGTCGGGAACAAACCGGCCGTGTTCAGTAAAGAGAATGGGAATGGAATTATACTGCAAGCGGGCTAGCAAAGCATAGGCAAACGGGGTGTATTGATGGGCGTGGATTAGATTGCACTTGTGTTGCCGTAATAATCTAACAAGCTGCATGACGAGAACCGGGTCTATCCCAGGCTGACGACTCAAAGAATATACTGGAACACCCAGCCTGGTCAAGGTGTCTTGAAGAGGCCCGGTTCCGTCAAGGGATGCGATGATAAAATCGTAGGAGCTGCATAATGCTCTTATCAGCTTGCAAGCTAAGATTTCGGCTCCACCGAGCTGGAACGTATGCAGCAATACTAAAATTTTCTTGCGAGGCATGAGATAGATGGCTCAGGCTGCTTTGTAAGTACGTAGGAGTTAGAGATAGGTTAGCATGCAGCGTGCCATAAGCGGGCATGATATCCGTGAAGCTGACCCGCCTTATCCCCACACAGGCCAGTGATCACCAATCTGTGTGTTAAGGGAGTGGACCGAGACAAAAGCGTTGAGATGAGAGTGAGCCCTGGAACTACTCAAAGCTCCGTATGGTTCATAAAGAGTGATGCCGCGCATCCAGTAATCATGCCACCGGAACAAACAGTAAAGATTCCAGAGAGATTGCGCAAATTCTTTGTAGTCACAATCAAAGTGCCCCACAGTTTCTCTTATGGCAGCAGTGTTCAAGATGTGCTTCCATGGTGCTGAGTGAACGTAATCTAACAACGAGGGTAGGACGGCTCTCACCTGGTGAAACAATCCACGCAACTCGAAACCTTGTTTAGGAGCATCAATTACACTGGCGGGCAAGACGTCTCTATATGCCCGGCGCAATAATCGTTTCGTGGTAGCGTAATGAAGCTTTTGATCCGGAGGAAGAACCCAGGCCCATTCAACGAGTTTATGGTCTAACAACGGCGGTCTGATTTCCAGGCCGATTGCCATACTGGCCCGGTCAGCTTTGACAAGGAATGCTTCCGGTAAAAGGAATTGTAAATCTACGTGAGCCATTCGGGAAACTGGGTGTTTCAGTGGGCTATCATTCCATAGCTGTGATAACCGTTTTAAGTCCTCGTGTAATACCTGGTTCAACTCAGGAGTAAGCCAGGTGTGTAAGAGGTCAGGTGAAGTCTGCCCGAGTGATATTGCATAAGCCAGACCATCATCTAAGTCGAGGCGATTGATTGCCCGGGCTGCCTTGCGCAGGTATCTAAGTCCATCGTACGATGTTAACCGAGATAGCTGGAATTGCTTTAGCAACTTTATGGCTCTCCTAAAACTTCTGCTCAACAAGTGTTCAATGCGATTGATGGTATATCTGCGATAACCCCAGAAGACCTCGTCACCACCATCGCCCGTAAGAAGAACCTTGACGTAGTCACGTGCATTGGCCGTCAGAACATGCAACGGTAAAATGGAGCTATCACCCAATGGCTCGTCTAAGGCAGAAATAACGTTATCGAGCGGATTGGTTTTTGGCCTCGGTGGATCTAGGGAGATGTGTTCTATCTTCAAATGGCGTGTGGTCAATTGTGCCCGAGTAAATTCTCCATCCTGGCCATAGTCGCGGTCCCAGTTGATAGTAAATACTACAAGGGGCGTTTTTTGTACAAATGAAGCGTGGTACGCAATTATGGAAGAGTCGAGTCCACCGCTCAGGGCGACGCCGATGGGCACGTCTGACAGTAAGTGTGCCTCAACTGCCTCTCCTATTCTCTCGCGAACATGTTTAGCAGCATCTTTCAGGGCATAATTTAGCGTATTTGTAGGAGGTTTCCAATACCGTTTTATTTCCCAGGTCCGTGAGGTTACACAAAAAGACAGGCAATGCGCGGGTTGCAGCTTTCGGATATGCATGTACGGAGAACGCCATGGCGGAAAACAGCCGTAGTAGAGAAAACTAGGAACGCTATCCATATCCATCATAACCGGAAGCAATCCGGTGGCAAATATAGCCGATGGCTGTGATGCGAACAGTAACTTGTCATGTGTAATGGCGTAATAGAGGGGCTTGATCCCTAACCGATCGCGGGCTAAGAATAGGCATTTGCGACGGCTGTCCCAGATCGCAAATGCAAACATGCCACGCAATTCAGACACCAGTTCTGGGCCAAGTTCCTCGTATAGGTGAACAAGTACCTCCGTGTCGGTTTTAGTCTTGAATATATGTCCTTTGCTCTGTAAGTAGTGTCGCAATTGAGGGCTGTTGTATATTTCACCGTTGAAGGAGACTACGATAGTTCCATCTTCATTGACGAGAGGTTGATGGCCATTTTCTGGGTCCAATATTGCAAGGCGAGTGTGCACTAATAAAGCAGATTCATCCGACCAGACCCCCCAACCATCCGGGCCGCGGTGGCTAAGCGCACGGATACATGCCTTAGCAATGCGCGTCTTCGGAAGGTGGCCGAGATGGTGAGATACGATGCCGGCAATACCACACATACAATGATCGCAAAATTGCGGCGTCTTCTATGCCGGGTTCCATTCGATGCTTATAGCGTCCACCACGGGAGTAGTATTGGGGACTGTCGAAAGCAGAGTCAGTGTATATTGCAAATAACGTGCCGGCGGATTCAGAATTGTACCGTCTGGAGCTACGTTGGCCCAGGCAGACCAGGATTCATCTGGCGTGGGTGAATTACCAGTGCGTGTTTCAATAACGACGGAAGTACCGACGGGTTTATTTCCTGACCAGGCTAATTTCTGCCATGCTGCTAATTGTCCTGCGTCAAAGATCCGAGAGAGATAACTGCCACTGGCCGGGTAGTCCATCGTCTCAACCCAGTCGGCAATCAGAGGATTGGTTCCATAGAAGTCTGAGAGGGCAAGTTTATATGCGACATTTGGTGGTAACTGGGCGGCCAGCGAGGCGACTAAACTTCCGTCAATGTAAAAATCTATGCGCCCAGTCGAAGGAATTATGCGGTATTGGTGCGTGCCAGTCGGTACGCTACCCAGGTCTTGTTCTAGGATGTTTCCGAATATGTTGAGTCGAGCAAGTAAGCGGGCACCATCCGGGCTTGTTCCGAACAAAATCCACACATTTTGGCGCGGGTCACCTAACCCTGTTGCCAACCCGAAATGCTGGTATCCAATCGGCGAGAAAGTCAGTGCAGCTTGAGTGCCCACCAGATTGACAGGCTGAGTGGAGAGAATGCCGCTGCCGCCAAGGATGAGCTTCCCGTTATTCAAGTTCAAGGTAACCGGGCCGCCGCCAACAGTCGTCCAGGAATGATGTGTCCATCGGGTGCTAAGTATAGGTTCCTCGAAGTCATCATTTATGGTGCCAGCTAACTGAAGTTCGCCATCAGCGCGTTTCGTAGCGGTAACAAGTGTTGCTTGGCCTGATAGAAAGTCAGTATAGGAGGTATCAAGAAATCTTTGTGTTTCTCTAGTGCGGTACCGTAAACTAATATCGTGAAGAATAGGCGAACGCACTGGGTTAGTTGTGTTGAAGGCGATGCGGTATTGTGCATATCGGCCAAACAAACCGGGATTGGCCCCAACCGTGTTTATAGCAACAAAGTCGGACCAGGAAGAATCTACATGAGGTGTCGGACCCGCACGGATGGATATCTCTAAGCTAGTGTTTTGCGGAAGATTAGCCAACCAGCTAACCGCCGTCCAATAAGCATCCGTGCCGGCATCTAAAATTGCCGAAAAATATCTTCCGCTATTTGCGTATGTGCCAGCGCGAATCCAATCCACCATTATTGGACTATTTTCAGTAGTATAATCACTGGCAGTCACACGGAGAGGCTCACTAATGCTGATGTTGTGGGCTGCTACAAGAGTACCATCAATATAATAGAGCACCTGGTTGCTCAGCCACTCTATTCGATAGACGTGATACTGGCCGAACCAATTGCCGGGGATTGTGGTATTGATAGCTCGGTTGGAAATCGCGGTTCTTGCTAATAACGATTCACCATTGCCAGTGCTAAAAATTGCCCACCCGGAAGTGACAAGGTCCTGGGCAACACCGAAGTGTTGATAAGGTCCACCTGTGAAAAGAACTTTGCCTTCAATAAACTGCCCGCTTGATACACTTTGCGAACTGAAAATAGCTGAGCCGTCTAAAATCAACGATCCCTGCTGAATCGCAAGCTGGCCGTTTGGCTGCCAGCTTCTAGTGTTCCACGTTGATGTTAGATTACCTGTATCGAATTCATCGGAAATTGATGGCCGTAAACTAAGAGCACCGTCACCGTCTCCAACGGTCACAACGTTGTCAAATGTTCCATTGGCAAAGTCGGTTACCGTTGTATGAGTTAGCTCATTTTCGTTTCCAGACGAAGACAATGAAAACGCCCAACTCTCAGCCGCTGACATTTGGTTACCTTGAAGATCGGCAACACTACGAACAGTGACTAAATAGGTGGCGCCTGGGCGAAGGTCTTCCTGAGGAGTTAATGTAACCACATTTGCCCTTACGGCTAAAACGGCATTCACACGAACACCTGAGCCGGAGTCTATCAGTGCTATATTTGTAGGACTAACAGAAGCAGCATCCAGCAGTTCATTGAATGCAACGCGAATCTGAGGACGAGTGGTGGTCACGGTTTCATCTGGTCCTGGCTCTCGGGACACTATAAATGGACCATAACGATCGTTGCTGGCGGGGCCCACATCAAAGGCAACGACTCGAATAATCGGTACCTCTTGCAATGATTGCGGATTAGACGCCGTGACGACCAATTTATACTGCAGGTAGCGTGAGGTCGCTTGTGTGTTAAATCCGGAATAGGGAACAGGGATGAAATCTGTCCAAGTGTCATCAGGGATGGGAGTGTTGCCCATTCGAACATAAACCGCTATGGAAGTATTACCAGGAGTCTCCGCATCCCAAGCAAGACGCTCCCAAAGCACTCGCTGCCCCGCGTCAAATATACGGGAAAGAAACTCACCCCTCTCAGCATAAGGGCCAAGCTGTAACCAGTCAATTTCCAGGGCTGTATTGTCGCTGGTATAGTCACTGGCGACTATCGCAAGTCGTGTGGTACCTGGTGAAGAATGTTCAGCAACTAATATGCCGTCTATGTAGTACTTTATGCGGCTAGAACGTATTTCAATGCGAAAAGTATGGTAAGAACCAAGCCATTGAGGGCCTAAAAATGTTTCCTGGCTGGTGCCGGAGTAAGACCGTGCATATAGGCCATCGCCTGCTCGGGTGCTAAATATGAACCAGGGTCCGAAGTTGAGGTCAGTTGCAAGTCCTATGTGCTGATAGGGACTGGCGGTGAACCGAGCACGAAATTGTAAAGTTAGATTACCGGAAAATATCGTATCTGTGCTGAGCATAACGGCATCTAATCGAACAACGCCGTCGCGGATGATAGTGCTGCCGCTGGGCGACCAGGTAGTAACCCTAAGTCCGGAAGGCAGTAGATCGCGGGAAAAGTCAGCTGAGAATGTTGGTCTAGGGATAACTTCACCATTTTCTAGAGCAACTACCATTATACCAGAATCGGGAGAACCTTGTTGGAAATCCAAAGCATTATCATCAGCGAAACTAGCGGTCCGGAAGGTTGCTACTCCAGCAGAAGGATACCAACTGCGGTTGCCCCTCTGATCAGAGGAAGCCAGACGATAATAGTAGGTGGTGTTCGGGATCAGGTTCTGTAGGTAGATTGCATGGTCGGTTGCAAAATCGTTTAGTGTTACAGATTGCTGTAGATTTTGCGGATCCGGCCCATAGAAGACTACTGCATCGCTAGTTTCATCTGTCCGCCAGAAAATTGTGGCTGAGCGAGCTCCAACATTTGTGCGAACATCGCTGATAACGGGAGGACGAGTATCTTCGGCACTTATGGTGATAATGACAGGAGTACTGGCTGGCCCGATGTTGACACTGTCGTCTATAGCACGGGCCATCAGGCGATAAGTTCCTGGGCCTGGAGGCATCCACACATAAGTCCAGTTGTTAGTTCCTTGAGCGGGATGCCAGGTATTACCGCCGTCCCAGGAGACTTCGACACCTGCCACAACCCCTCCACCGGAATCACTTGCTGTGCCAGAAAGAGTAACCGGGATGTTTGGTGGGAAACTGCTGTTTGTATCCATAACTATATTAGCAACGGGTGCCTGTTGGTCCGTGCTAGGAAGAGCGAACACTAAATCGGGCTGCAAAGTAGCAGGTTGGACGCCCATGTCAGCGAGTAAGTTAACCGTTGCCTGTTGAATACGTCGGTCCGGTGGACTATAGGGGCCATCGTGCTGATCATCTAATCCCCACACCCATTGGACTGTGCCCGCACTGAAGACCAGGGCACCACTTGTGGCGCGATATAGGGTCAGGCTATGTGTTGCCGTCCCAGGTGCCACAGTTCTTCCGTAGTCAATGAGTTTTTGAGGAACCTGTTGAGTAGTTGAAGACAATCGAATTTGACCTGGAGGTCGAAATCCATTGTCCAGGTCTTCGTTCCATTCGTAACCGAGTGTATATTGGCCCAGGTAAGCTATTTGTCCTGGCCCAAGATTCTGAATATCAGTATTGCGCCAGACGCGCAGTTGGCGAAACTCATAGGGCACTTCGATGGGCGTGCCAACTTCGTTAGGCCCACGGTTAACCGTAAAGATTGTTCCGCCCAACATATTTTCGGGCTTACCACCGTCCGCTGGAGGACTAAAGCGTGGGTCTCTCCACAGACCGGTCCAGACGTTAGGTAAAGGATCGATTTTAGCATCAGCCAGGGATTCTTTATAACAAACGAGCGTCCTGTAAGGAGTGCCCGAACCATCAATGGAAGCCTCCCAGCGAGTCTTCCAGTAAATGTTGTTACCAGCTAAAAACATAATATGGACACCGGCATCGCGAGCAGCTTGCACGTTTTGCCACATTTCTGCCGACCAGTACTCATCGTGGCCAACGGAGATGAATACCTTGTGCTCCTTGATTTCATTACCCAACCGGGCGGTGTCAACGTTAGTGAAGTAGCTAACATTATAACCATTCTTTTCCAACCATCGCACCATAGGATATTCAGCCCAGAACACGAAATTAGCTTCGCCATCGCCAACTCGGCGCGAGCGAGTGTCGAATGGACGATTATAGCTCACTTTATAAGCGCGACGCCCTCCGCTTGAAAGGTAGTCATAGAGGCTCTTACCGCCCCAGGAATTATATGCCTGCCAGGTGGCATCAGAGGTTTGCATGAGAATGTCCGAACGACCATCGTCATCTCTTACGACAAAATAAATGTGGCTGGCTCCTCTACTCCCGTCCAAACGTGTGAGTTTTGCGAAGTAAATACCGGAGACCGCGTTGCTGGGAACCTGCCACGTAACGGTCGTTCGCCAGTTTCCTGCATCTACCAGCCCTGTGGTCGTATCAACAAGAGGATTAGGTTGGGTTTGTGGCCGCCTTAGACGCATCGTAATAGAATCAATTTTTCTGGCCCCGAGACCCCCATAATAGCCAAGACGATAAATGTCAATGGTATAGTTTGTGGAATCGGTGTTTATTTTGAAACCTATCGTCTGTCCTTTGTTTACACTTATATCCGTCGCATATCCCTGGATACTTGGATCCCCGGACCCGACGATGCCCCATTCGGACATAGGACTTCCTAGTTTCTGGTTTTCCAACACTATAGGGTTCACAGCTAGGAGTGTGCGTTCTTCTAGGAATTCCACCAATAGCCTTGCAAGATGCACGTCTTTCTGTTTAGGACTATTAGCTAGAAGCGCTATTAGGCGGCGTAGCACACCTTTTAAGGGGATCATCATCGTCTCCTCAGCTGTAATCCTGCTGGACGACTAAGACTATGATGCCGGCTGTGAAGTCTGCGAGCAAGTGTTTTTGCGATGTCGTATGATTCTGGCAGGATTGCCAGCCACTATGCAATAAGGAGGCACTGGCTTAGTCACGACGGCCCCGGCACCCACGATGCTATGTTCTCCGACATCGGCCATAACGATGGCCCTTTCACCTATCCACGCACCATGTCCGATGTGGATAGTAGGCCAGATTCCCGGCTGCTCGCAAATCCTTCGGCTGGTATCATCAAAACCGTGTTGCCTACCGCCATTAATGATGGATGCGTGGCTGGCTATGAGAACGTCATTTCCAATATGTACCTTACCAATACTGCATCCAGGCCCGATATACACGTTGTCTCCTATAACATTACTGACGTGCGAAAAAAGTGTCCCCACTCCTATATAGAGGTTCTCTCCGGTGTAGTCAAAGCTCCATGAACAAAGTACGTAGCGAGCCACAGCGCCAAGAATACCTGGCCAGAATGCAACTACCTCATAGGTTTCTCTGAATGCTCGGTCTTTGTCAAAGAAGATTAAGAGGACCCGGCTCCAACACCAGAGGGGCAGAAGCAGAGAGGCAATTATGGCTTTGAAAAGCCGTTTCAGGATCAGCTTAGTGGTCATAGTCTTTAAAAAGACTCCTTAAAATAACCCGAGCTTTAGGGATGAGAACGTTCCAGTCGAAATAACGCTCGACCCAGCGACGTGCGAAAGTAGCCATGCCCGCTAGGCGGGTTTTATCCTTGTAAAATCGAATAATCGCTTTGGCTATATTCACCGGATCGGTACAATCTACGACCAATCCGCTCCTCCCGGGTACTAATGTTTCCTTCGTTCCTCCAGAATTTCCGCACAGTATAGGCTTGCTGCAGGCCTGAGCTTCGAGAAGCACGATGCCGAACCCCTCACAGTCGCCATCTATCTCGCGATTAGGCAATGCTACTAAATCAGATTCTCGATACAGTTGAAGCAACTGGTCGTCAGTGGGATTGGAAATCCATCGTATCGAACCATCCAGTGCCAGTTCGTTGGCTAACTTGCGAAGGTAATGAGCATCGTCACCGTTACCAGCCAGAATACACCTTATGTTAGGAATGTCTTTACGCACAAGGGCAATAGCTCGAAGCAACATGTCTTGCCCCTTGCGGCGTTGAAACCGACCTGGGCATGCTATGGTCAACATTAGTCTTTCACATCTATGATGCGACGGGCAAAAGTAATGGGTATCGACTCCGGGATGTAAAATCCGGACACGACGCGATGGCACTTGCCATTTGTTCACCAGCAGGTCACGGGTAAAGCGGCTGTTGGCTACTAATAACGCAGCTTGCCGTAGGGTTGGTCTGACCAGATGATAATATTCCCGGCATCTCCAGGCTATTTCGATATCCTCACCGTGAACATAACATAGGTAGGGAATGCCAAAAATACGGTTAAGCGTCCAACAGACGAATCCTTCAGGAATACAGCGACCGGCGTGAATAACCGAAGAGTGTGTGTGGTAATAGACTTGTGAAGTGAAATAGAGTAAGCGAGAATAAGCAAGCCAATTCCGGTAGCTCAAGAGAGTCCAGGAACGCAACGGCCAGTGTATCGAAATAACTTCGAGATGTGGGCAGCGGATAACATTATCCGCACCTGTCAAGATGGTGACAAAGTAATCCTCTAGCCGACTATATACGTTATACAGCCACCTAGGCACACCTCCGACGTGAGGGGGGAAATGCTCAGTCAGCAGAAGTATTCTAGAATGCATGGTCGAGTGCAAGTGGACAATTTCTGAGGTGTACTTATGCGCCATGCTTCTTATGTGTTTCCAAAACGTAAGCATAAAACCGCATTAGCTTGACGGTGTAATAAGAGCCCGAATAGTGATAGTGGGCATATTCACAAACGGCTTGTCTTATACGGTCAAGGGGATATTCGCAAGCTTCAATAATTGCATGGGCCAGAGCGAAAGGATCGCCGGGACGGACACGCCACCCTGTGATTCCCGGAATTATTGTCTCACTAAGCCCATCTATATCAGAGACGATCGCCGGGACCCCGTAGCTTGCTGCCTCAAGAGGAATCCGACCCAGTGGTTCTTCTAAAGATGGAACAATGACGACATCGAAACCTCGGTATAGCCAGCTCATGTCGGTTTGTTGAGGTAAAAAAGTTACCTTGCCCACGCTCAGCAGCTCACGCAATAGCTTATATGTCTTGTAGTCCGAGGTCGAATGCATACCATTGCGGATACCAACGATGCATACGTGAATCGGATGTTTCTTGACCATGGTTACAGCGCTTAGAAGCGTAGCTATACCTTTCTGGGGTGTAAATTGTCCAGCAAACAAAAACAATCTATCGCCAGGAGACACACTCAATGTGCGACACAGATCGCGCCGGTAAGCGTCTCTTCCATTCATGGTCTCATGCGACGGTATTCGTACCGGGTTATAGAGGGTAATTGACAGGACATTCTGAGCGGCTGTGTGAGAGAGAAGGCATGCTCGCAGGTAGTTACTTACACAAATAATGCCTGTTGGCATTGGCCGCAGGTACCATTCAATCGTCTTTCGGGTAAAGCAATCGCGAAGATGGCATACGGAAGGGATGCCCGCCTTGTAAGCAGCAGCGGCAGTAATGGGGTTGACCCAGATCTGATTCGCGTGAATCAGCTGGATGTCATATTTCTCAACGATCCGGACTAGTTGTCGGGAGTTGAGTTTAACACTTAGTGTGCCATAACGATTAGTTGGCAGCAAATCACATGGTAGCCAGCGTATCCCACTCTCCTTACACCAGGACGCCATGGGTGAGTATCGAGGGGTAGCGACAATGACATCAATTCCGAATCGTTGTAAGGATGACACCGTGATTTGTAGTGACTTTTCGGCACCACTAATAAAGGGCGCTTCAGTCACGAATAAGATGCGTGTTGAGGGCGACAGCGACATGGGATCCCGAAGAGCGCACGTCTCATACCAAGGGAAAAACTCTTCATGGTCCGCAGGTGGGACAGTTATAGGGATAAGTGAGGTCGGTAAAGTCATGTGTATCATGCGCTGAGATGCAAAAATATAAACCGGAATGTGCTGGTCTTGATGTAATAATGCGTGGGTTCCTTGCGTGCTCTGGCGGTCCTAAGATAGCAGTAGGAAGATCGGTAGACTTAGCATTGACTGAGGACTAATCTTCTAAGCGACTTTAGGACTTAAGCAGCGGATTTTATGAGCCGGACAAGTTTATCTGGAATTAGGCAGCGTAGGAGGAGCTGCCAATTACGAAACTCCGAGGGATTACGTATTACCGCCTTGAGCAGATGCGGCAGCGCTCGTGATCTGGGTTCATGGTACGTAATGTAATCATAGAATCCATTTGCGAATTGCCGCATAGAGGAGGCAATGGACCGGGCACTCAATCCGACGCGTTCCAGCAGTAACCTAGCTCTTTTTGCCACGAGAAGTTTTGCACGACAGATATCCAGGCACATCTTGGAGATGTTTTTTGTCATCTGATCAGGGTGTCGTCGGTAATAGGTTAACCGCTGTGGAATATAGACAAATGGTCCCAATGCTGCTAGTCGCCACCACAATTCCCAGTCATCGGCACCCCAGAGATGGCTCTCTTCTCCTCGAACACGAAACCAGGCCTGGCGGCGGATCATCACGGTTGATGGAAAAATATAGTTACGTTGCCACAGTTCCCGCAACAAATCCACTCTCGTTCCTACCGGGTAGTGATAGGCCCGTTGCTGTGGAGGGATATAGGTGATTTGTGTGAAACAGAGAGGAGCGTGAGGGTATTTATCAAGGGCATCCTCTTGAATAGCAATCTTCTCAGAATGCCAAACATCGTCAGAATCTAACAACGCAAAAAATTCACCACGGCATAGTTCTGCGGCAAGGTTACGTGCCGAAGGAAGGCCACGGTTTACTGTCCTATATATGCGTATTTCTAAATCTTTATAGCTTCTCGTCAGTGTAACCGGAACCCGTGAACCGTCATCAATGATGATTACTTCCCTTACCGGGCGAGTCTGAGCTGCTACGGATTCCAGTGCCTCATGTAGATAAGCTTGGGTATTATACACAGGAATAATCACGCTTGTCCTAGGTGTCATGCTCTAATCTACTCATGTATTTTATCCAGAGAAAGCTGGCGAGCCTGCTTTCGAGGAAATGCACTGCCAGTGTGCAGATTCGTGGAAGACCCCAAATTCACGACTGAGCAGGGGATGTGATACTAAGATGTGCGGGCCCTTAACCGCGGTATAGAGTTTGTTGAAATCGTGATCCCAAATCAGCACATCCAGACGGTAACTATCAGCCACCCATCGCACTTGGGGAATGGTCAGGCTGACGTGGATATCGTCACCTTCCGTGGGAAGATAAAAATTGTCAAGGCGGGAACTATAAGCACAACATGGCAAACCGTCCTGGCGAATCACACTAATGACGACATTGGCTAGGGAAGGGGTTTCTCTGCAACGCAAGTGCACATTTATTGTGAGAGAGTTTCCGTAAGTGAAATAAGTCGTAGGTTTACCTGTCGCATCCTCTACTTGTATGTCCACGACGCGGAATGCTTCCAGGTGTTCACGGCTCGTAACTGGTAAGGCCCATTCCGGCGTACATAAATACGAGTGTTTTTCGTAGAGAGCCATACCAGTCGTTGGATCGCCATCGTAATAAAGGCGACCATGTCGAAAATACAAGACCCGACTGCATAATGCTTTGATGAAGAAAAGGTTATGGGAAACCAGAAGAATTGTCGCATTCCGTCGGCGTAGTGCGTCGAGGATGCGACTGCATTTCTGTTGAAAGCGAAGGTCTCCTACTGCTAATACTTCGTCGAGGACAACTATATCACTGCTCAAATGGGCTGCTACTGAAAAACCTAAACGCATGTACATTCCGCTGGAATAAGTGCGGACTGGCCGATCAAAAGCTTCTCCTAACTCAGAAAATTCCCAAATGTCGTTGATACGGCGCTGGATTTCTCGTTTTCGCATGTGCAATAGGCTACCTGCTAAGTAAACATTCTCCCTTCCTGTTAGATCAGGATGAAAGCCTACACCTAACTCCAGTAAACTGGCTACCGATCCACCCAAGCGAATTACACCCTCACTAGGAGCTGTAACACGACTGATCAGCTTGAGCAGCGTGGACTTGCCTGCTCCATTGTGGCCTATTATGCCCACACACTCGCCGGAGCGAATAGACGCATTGACATTCCGCAGTGCCCATAATTTTTCTCTGCTCGGTGAGTCTTTCCTTCTAAATACCGGAAATGCTATTAACGATTTCAGCCAATGCCCGATCCGGTCGCGGAGAGAATCGTGTGATGTGTACTGGGGAATATAATACTTCCCTACATTCTCCAGGGTGATCATAGTCATAGAAGCCTCACATCAGCTGTAAAAGGCACGGTTATTCATTGACCTAGCTCACTAACGCAAAGCCAAGAAAGTTAGCCTACGTATGACCCGTTTAAGGAAAATCTTCCAACCAGCCCATCCGGTATGTGATAAAAGGCGCCGGAGCGAAGGGGAAATCCCCCCTAATCCATGCTGTAGCATGGGATAGCGACCAGTTGCGAGGAGTAGGTGCTGATGTTGCCATTCTTCGGGTTTGTGTTTGTTGCGCCGGAATGAAAAGAAGCGGTCAACGGTCAACGTACTACCATTACCTTGTATTCGGGGCAATTGGGAAGGTAGGGAGAAGGCAACCTGCACAAGGGTACTGGCAATAGTGTGGGCTCCGGCTGGTATATCAGATTCTAAATAAACTTTAGCTAAGTGCACTGGCTCCCGATAGCGCACTTTTAAATAGCTGGTTTGCATGTTAGAGCCATGCAGGCGGTAGAAGGCGGTTGGCCAGGGGACGTAAACCACCGGTCCGTACCGGCTAAGTCGCAACCACATTTCAAGATCGCCAGCGCTGGGATGATTGTAGCGGTATCCACCTGCTCGGCGTTGGATGTTAGTGCGTATCAGTGTCGCAGGAGTTGGAACTGGATTAAACCAAAGGGAACTAAGACGACGGCGAAAGTCAGGACCGGGAACTAGCACAGGACGATCTTGCAGGAAAGGTTCCATTCCGATCATACCTATAGTTTTAGAAGCCGAATATGGATCACTTCCAGCCAGTGCAGGGCTAAATGAGAAAGCAGCATCCTTATAGGACTCTAAGGCCTGCAATAAACTCTCCAATCCACCGGGCAGAAGTTGATCGTCCGGTGACAGAAGCATATAGTATGGTGCTTGAACCCAGCGAATGCCTTCGTTGTATGTGAAGATGTGTCCACGATTGAATCTATAAGCTCGCGTTTCAAGGGTTACATGAGGCGGTAAAGTTATGGTGCTATTGAGCGAGCGTTTTACTAACGAACCGTCATCCAGCACAAGTACACGGATAGCGACGTCCTGCTGCACGATGCTAGCAAGGCAAGCATCTAAGAAATGACCATAATTATAGTTGGGAACAATTATATCTACTTGTGGAGGCATATGGGTGTTAATGCGATGTTAGAGGAGTGTGATTCCACGTACCTGATGATGCGAGCGGGATTGCCTGCGACCACGGCTCCTGGCGGCACATCTTTAGTCACTACGGCGCCCATGCCAATGAGGGCGCGTGGTCCAATCTTAATGCCTGGCCGAATGCGACTACCAGCTCCCACATAAACATGAGAGCCGATCTCGACATGCCCGCAGATGATTGCCCCAGGAGCAATCACTGACCAGGAACCGATGCTACTATCATGGCCTATATGGGATAATGGGCTTGTATATACTCCGATCCCTATTCTTACATTGTCGCCGATGAAGCAGCCATACTGAATGACAACACCATCTGAGATATGGGCATGATTCGAGACTTGAGCTAAGGGGTGTACAAGTGTAGCAAGGTCAGGTAAGGTGAGGCCTGTTGTGCAAAATAATTCCTCGCGAATTAGATAAGTTCTTTCGCTTCCAATCGCCATAACGAATCTGCAACCTTGCCATCGAGTCGCATCGCTCAGTGTACCGAGCCACGGCAAATGTCGCAAACAGCCACGTTGTGGCCCTGAATCATCGAGGTAGCCGAGAATCTGCCAGTACTCAGCTCTAGACTTTAGTGCCTCAACAAGGGAGATCACGTCGCTAGCGTTACCGCAATTACCTATCAGAATCAGTTCGTGCATGGTAGCTCCGCTCCGCAGAGACTGGATTGAATAACCCTTATTACTCTCGCTTGTTGGCTGGGTCTCATAGCTGGGTAAAGGGGCAGCAATATGGTATTTCGGTTAGCGCGCTCTGATCTGGTCAAGTCGGTTGTTGCACCTGTGATATACCGCGCTACCTTGTGTACGTTCATAATGCCGGGTCTTGCTTCTATGCCATGCTTTGCAAGAGTGCTCAGGAGTTCATCTCGACTGACTCTTGCGTCGGGTTCAATACGCAGAGGATAACTTTGATAGTTAGGCCGGCAGTTAGGGTGGGGTTCTAATATGCGGCAACCTGGCAGGGTTTTGAATGCGTGATCGTAAATGCTAGCCAGGAGTCGTCGTTTTCTCACCAGTGCAGGTAGCCTTTGTAACTGGCAACGCAGGATCGCGGCTGCGACGTCGCTGAGACGGTAGTTGTATCCTAATTCTTCAACCATTGGAATGTAATGATTGCTGAACCGGTTGTGAGAACTGACAACCTGTGTAATTCCATGCTGGCGAAGCCGACGGATGCGCTCTAATAATTGCACATCGTGACTAGTAACCATGCCACCCTCTCCGCTGGTGATGACTTTTCTAGGATGAAAGGAGAAGCAGGCTATTAGTCCGTGAGGTTTACCAATCTTCGTCCAGGTACCTCTCCAGAAATACTCGGTGCCCAGAGCACATGCTGCATCTTCGACGACGGGCAACTTATACTTTTCTGCTGTTGCCAGGACTTTTTCTAGATTAGGAGTGAAACCCATTTGATGGACAAGCAAGATACACGACGTGCGCGGGGTGATTAAGCTTTCTAACAAGGCAGGGTCAAGGCAGTAAGTTGCCTCATCAATGTCTATAAACCGTGGTGTTGCCCCGCAATAGAGTATAGCATGAACCGTAGCGATAAAAGTATGGCTGGGTACAATTACTTCCTGACCTGGTCCAATTTCCAGTGCTCGCAAGGCCAAGTGAAGAGCTGTGGTGGCACTCGAAACTGCACACGCACCGGGTGCGCCAACGAACTGCGCAAATTCATGTTCTAAAGCTTCAACTTCCGGGCCCTGGGTAAGCCAGCCGGATTTCAAGACACGACGGACAGCGTGGTACTCTGAAAGCCCCAGGGTTGGCCGAGTGAGAGGAATGCTATCCATGGTGTATTCTACCTCTAATTGCATGGTTGTAATTGGATTGTCATAGGCTGCTGTTTGCAGGAACGGTACCATTCAACTAATTGCTTCAGTCCAGTTTCGAGATTCACGGTAGGCTGATAACCAAGTTCATTCCGGATTTTCCGGAGGCACGCCCATCGCCTGTGCACCGATGGCAACGATGACGGCTGATGGCGTGGGGATATGCTGTTCTTGCCAGCAGCCTTTATTAGTAACGACGCCAGCTCGTTTAAACTTGTTTCCCTGCCGGAAGCCACGTTATAAATACCCCATGATATATCGCTGGCAGCCGCGAGAATGTTAGCCTGGATTACATCATTAACGTGCACGAAGTCATAACTGGCTGAGCCATCTCCGTAGATAACAGGTGACCTCTCTTCGGAAAGAGCTTCCAGCCAGCGAATCATTACTTCTGTGTATTTTCCTTCACGGTCCATTCTGGGGCCGTAAACATTGAAAAACCGCAGACAGATGGCTGAAAACTGCCCCTTCTCATAGAACCAGCGCGCAAGTCCTTCCCCATATAATTTCGCCCAGCCATAAAGTGTGCTGTTATTGTAAGGCGGACATGATTCCGATGTGGGGAACTCGGTAGCTTGACCATATACCGATGCGGATGACGCGAATATAACTTTCTTTACTTTCGCAATTGAGGCCGCTTCAAACACGTTGTAGGTCCCGTTAATCATAACCTCGATAGCCTGGCAAGGCTCGGACTCGCACCGATGAATCCGCCAGGCCGCAAAGTGGAAGACGAAGTCGCATTTATTCGTAAGTGTGCGGACTAATTCACGGTCGCGAACATCACCGCGGACTAGTTGTACATTTGGGTGGGATAGAATAGCATGTATATTATCCAATCGGCCTCTGGAGAAATCGTCCAGGATGCGAATCTCCTTTGCCTTTTCAAGTAGCAGACGTTCAGCTAAGTGCGAACCGATAAATCCGGCCCCACCGGTGATCAATACAGTGCTACCCGCTATCGGCTCAGTCATAAATCCCCCCAAAAAACCCGTGCACAGCTTTTATCACTTCCAATTGCTGTCGTTCGGTCATCTCCGGGAACAGTGGAAGGGATAGTGTCTCTCGGGCGATGCGTTCGGCAATCGGGAAATCCCCAGGTTTATAGCCAAGATGTCGGAAGGCAGGTTGCAGATGAAGGGGTAAGGGGTAATGCTGTCCGGCAGCAATTCCTCGATGATTTAGCCATAGTGCCAGCTCAGCTCGGCGTGGGGTTCTGACTGTGTAAAGGTGCCAGACGTGGCTTTCATCGCAAACTAAGGGCGGAAGCCACAGGGGAAGATTGCGCAATGCCTGGTGATAACGGTGAACCAGTTGCTTGCGGCAGAGGTTCCAATAATCAAGGTACCTTAATTTTGTGCAAAGAACCGCGGCCATTAGCGTTGGTAGGCGATAGTTGTAACCAAGCTGATAGTGATAATAGCGTCGGGTTTGCCCATGATCACGGATGCGCCGGCATCGCGCCGCTATCTCTGCATCGTTAGTAATAACAGCGCCGCCTTCCCCACAAGTTCCCAAATTTTTGCCAGGATAGAAACTAAAGCAGCCGACATGACCAAATGTCCCAACATGCTTGCCACGGAAGCGAGCCCCGTGAGCCTGACAACAATCTTCAATAAGCAGGAGGTTATGTTTTTTAGCCACATCTATTATTGCATCAATGGCAGCCACCCGGCCATACAAGTGAACGAGGACAATAGCTTTTGTTCTCGGTGTAATGAGTGGCTCAATTTTCTCCGGGTCTATACATGCGGAATTCCATTCAACTTCCGCGAAGATTGGCGTCGCACCCACATAGGTAATGGGCCAGGCACTAGCTATAAACGACATTGCAGGGACGATCACTTCGTCGCCTAGGCCGACGCCACATGCTAGCAGTGCCAGATGTAATGCTGAGGTGCCCGAAGACGAAGTTATACAGTAGCGCGCACCTGTGTATTGAGAAAAAGCCTCCTCGAATTCTTCCATCTCTTGTCCAAAAACATACCTTCCTTTTGCAAGGACCCCAAGCACGATGCGGTCTAAATCATCGTTGAGTGATTGATATTGGGCTACAACATCTACGAGAGGCAAAAGTGCCAGTGGGTGAGATACTAGGTTCATGCGTGGTTACCTTCTACCTCACTCTGTAGTTCATGGCTGGAAATAAGACCGTGGAATCTGGCCGGAACACCTGTTACGACGGTATAGGGAGGAACATCCTTAGTAACCACGGCACCCGCTCCAATCATGGCTTTTTCGCCTATTTTTATGCCAGCAAGAATAATGGCGCCGCTGCCAATAGTGGCGCCTCGGCCAACATAGGTTTTTAGAAGTTGCCAGTCACCAGGTCCCTGTAGTCGCCCATCTATAGTGGCCCTCGGCCAGCGATCGTTGATGAACATGACGCCGTGCCCAATGAAAACCTCATCGTCTATAGTCACACCTTCGCAAATGAAAGAATGACTCTGAATTTTACACAATCTGCCGATCCGCACATTCTTCTGTATCTCCACGAAGGGACCGATGCGAGTGCCATCGCCTATAATGCAACCGTAAAGGTTAGCAAATCCATAGATGACCACGTCCTTACCTATTACAACATCGTCAGCGATGCATACCGGTTTGTGTGGCACGGTGAGTTCAGAAAGTGTTGACCGGCTGGAGATAATTGGGTGATTGTTGTCCATGGCGCTGTCCGATAGCGAGCAAGGCTGCACGTTCGGCTTCCTCTAATATGCGAATGACTTCGAGCGCGAACCAGGCATCGCTAATAGGCTTGGCTCGCCCTTGAATACATTCGAAATAATGTTTCACAAGGTTCCGAAGAGGTTCCGAGGTCGGCAGGGATGGAGTTATAACAGTGTAGTCGCATGGTGGGATTTCCGGTATCACTGAAGATGATTCTGATAATGGTTTCCAAACGTATAAGCGAACAGGAGACTGAGCGTTTAGGTCATTGTAGTGAGCAGCTGCGAGCGAGCCAATCAAGGTTAGAGACCGCACTTTTTCTGGCCAGAACCAGCTTACTTGGATAGCCGCGGAAACGCCCTGTTCAAAATCCAATCGAACAATGGCATAATCTGCCTGACCACCTGGGTGGCGGCTTGCTTGGTGTGCCGCGATGAAAGTCGGCCGGTCCTCGAGCAAGTAGAGTAATATGGCCACGTCGTGTACTGCTAGATCCCATAGTACACTGCAATCATGACGAACTGCTCCCAGATTAAGCCGCCAGCTATTTATGTAATGAAGTTGACCTATGCTGCCTTGCTGAATGCATCGCCGTAGAAAGCGTATCGGCTCAGCGAAAAGATAGGTATGCCCGACAAGTAGAGGCAGTCCCCGTTGTTCGGCGAGAATTGCTAGCTCTTCTGCTTGCTGACTGGTAGAAGTGAACGGCTTTTCCACCAACACGGGCAGGCCTATTTCCAGGGCACTTTTTACCAGCGAGTAGTGACTAGAAGCCGGTGTTGCAATAATGACTCCGTCTAGTGAGCAGGACAAAAACTCCTTGGCTTCTGTATAGACCCTGGCCTCAGGACACTGACGATGCCAGTAAGCTAAGCGGTGACTATCTATGTCATATATCGCTACAAGTGATGACTCGTCCGACTCATTGACCAAGCGAAAATAGTGTTTACCCCAGTAGCCTAAGCCAGCTAAACCAATTCTAAGCGTGGACATGTGCATGCTCCAGGTGAAAATAATTTTCCCGTGCAAATCGTAAAGCACCAACACCGCACAACGCAAAATAATAGGGTGTTTCCAACAGTTCGATACTAACAAACTGGGCAGCAAGCATGAATCCCGCTAGTCCGGGCAACAGGCCGTCACGTATGGTCATTAGAAGCGAATCGCTGAAACGGTGCCGATAAAGCCGCCAGCCTGTGCTAATATAATAGCCAAGAAGAAGAATAAGACCAGGAACACCCGTTTCTGCTCCGACCTGCAACCAGAGACTGTGAGCTTCCTTACCTTCGGGCCAACCATAAGCGGGAGCGACAAAAGGCCAATTTTCGGGTCCGATTCCGAACAACGGCATCTTCGAGATTACATCTAAGCAGTCCTTCCAAAGTTCGAGTCTGCTTTTTGCAGAAGCGTCTAGGTTTTCAGATTCCTCGAAGATCGTCATAAAGCGTTCTCGTAACTCTGGTCCAGCTAATCGCAACGCAAGAGCAATAAATAGTAGGAGAGCTAAATATTTTTTCCATCCTCCCTGAACGACCAAAAAAGCAACGCAGAGCGAAAATACCAGGGCTATCATACCACCGCGAGAGAAACTCAGCAATAAGGTGTGCAGGTTGAGCAATCCTAGAATAAGCGCCAAGGCCTTTAACCACAGGTTCTGTGAGCGAAATGCTAATAACCACGTTGGGACTGTCAGGCTCACAAATGATACCGCTATGCAATTATTATCGAAGCCCCCGAATCCCTCTTCGTATATGCGATTGTATCCATCCAGCAAATAGGCTAAATTCATTTCCAAGCATAAATAGCCCGCCGATAACACCATCGTCCATAGAAGACCGTAAACCTTTGCAGGCGTGTCTAGCAAGGTGGCACCTATGAAACAAGGAAAGATTATCTTGCCTAAAGCAATAATCAGGCTCAGCCCAAGATCCTCTCGAGGAATCGAGTAAGTGTGCCGTAACTCATCTACAACACTCGGGTAATAAGTCGCAGTAGCATTGCACCATGACATTACAGTCCAAATCCAAAAGCCGAGTAAGCATAGTAGTGGCAAAGTTCCGGCACCCAGTTTCCAATTGCCTAGAAGCCTAAAAATCCAACCAATGAACATACCGATGAAGGCTATTGCGCTTAGATTGGCGTTAGATAGGGACCAGAACCACATTTCAGACGGCTTTATAATGGCAAAGGCCACATATACTAGGAAAGCAATGTATGGGTATATGCACCCGACGGTCATAGCGATCGCACAGGCGAGGTAACTCACAATAAGTCCAAGCATGGTGGTTGCTGCTATTACAAATGATCCGAAAGGGTGCGTTCCATGCGCACCAGGAAAAATAAGCCCATCAGGATGTACATAACGCTGGATAATGCAGCTAGAAGCCAGAGTTGCAGAGAAGGTATAGAGCCCCTAATAATACTAGCAGTACACAGCACCCACGCGTGCAATGGATTTATAGCGCCGATTAACCAGTCTGTGTTTCCAATTACCCTGGTATGGGGCATGTAAATGGCCGGTGTTGCGAATACCCACAGTTGGACGAAATATGGGGCTAAGTGTTTAACGTCGCGGTACCGGGCAGCAACTATGCCAATTAGCATAGCTGGACCCATTGTGAAAATTACCATACCCAGGTAGCATAGGGGAAGCCAGATCAGGTTCCAGTTCATGGCGTGATGGTAGGTGAGGCCAATAAGAAGTAGGAACGAGCATAAGCCCAAATCAAGAATGTGCACCAAGCAGGGGGTAATAGCCAGTATCGCTCGAGGAAAATATACCTTAGTAATTAGGTTGCCGCTACCGCTAAGCCGATGGATCGAGCCCATGATACTGTTGGCAGCATAAATCCAAAGGGCGGTTCCAGCAAAAACGTGCACCGGATATAGAGAATCTTGTTGTTCAGGAAATAGACGTCTGCCAATCAGCCACCATAGCACGGTTGCTTGAGTAAGAGGTTGAAATAGGACCCATGCGATGCCCAACACTGTCTGCCGGTACCGGATCAGAAGGTCGCGCCAGAGAAGGAAGCCAAGTAGCTCTCGAAAGGCAATAATTTCACGAACGTAGTGCGAAACGCTGGAGCGAGTGGTTGGTGTGATCAGTAAATAAGATTTCTCGGTTAAATTCCTCGTGTTTACCGGAGCCACGTTTTTTTCTTGCTCAGTGTGTGAGTGAACGTTACACTCTGTCAATTGAGACATGGGTGTGCCTGTTCAAGATGAGCTATAGTGGAAGTAATGTGTGACATGCTGCGCCTAAGAACATTAACTAACGGACTTAACTGAACATCCCAACTGAACTTTGTCCTGGCCAACATACGTGCGTTTCTACCTATTGCGACGAGTGCGGCTGGGTTGTTAGCAAGCCACACGATTTTGTCAAGCCAATCGTTCGCATCGTTGGCAATTAGATAGTGCACTCCGTCATCTCCTGAGATAATATCGTGTACTTGCGGTGACACAATACACGCGCGCCCTAACGCTAATCCCTCGAGCACCTTGTTAGGTATGCCCATAACTACGCGGAGAGGAAAAATTGCAACGCTTGCCTGGCACACGAGTGGCCTGATATCCGGAACGTCACCGTGAACCACGATTCCCGGCACTCGTTCGAGTATACGTATTTTTCTCACCGGCCGGCGACCGATAACATGAAATTGCATGGTTGGCATAACCTTGTGAAGTTTCGGCCAAACGGAGTGCGCAAACCAGTTGACGGCATCAATATTGGGCCAGTAGTCGAGGGCTCCGAAATACACTATGCTAGGAGAAACTTTATCAGCAGTGAGTTCCCCAGAGCCATAATACTCGGGATCTACGCCGTTGCCAACAACAATGACCTTCTGAGGGTGAAAGGAGCCGAGTAGGTAAGAGGCCTCGGCTTGTGTGGTTAAGAGCACAGCTGATGCCCGATGAAGAATGCGTTTTTCTACTTGGGCAATCAATTTACTCTCGCGCCGATAGAGATAGCTTAATCCATGTCTCATATCGGAGTATATCCGCCATTTCCTGCTGTCCACATCCATCATATCAACGATTAGTTCAATGTTTCCACGTGTTTCCGGAAGTAAATATAGAAGCGCGCTATTCGAAATAAGTACAAATCTGTAATCGTGGGAGCTGAGGAGCCGATGGGTCAGGCGACGGGCCTCACGAGAGCAAAAAGCTCCGACAGTTAAGGCCTGACCAATAAACAACCTTGCTAACATTCTTGCGTACCGACGCAGTCCCCCTGTGTTGACAAAATAGCAATTGCGAACATAGTGCCTAAGTGCTGCTGAGGCCTCTGGATGCACTGGTTCATCGGCGAGGGCTAATAAATCTACCTGAGCGTACCGACTCAGCATACGTAGAATGTGCCAGCAACGTATGCGGTCACCTTTGTCCAAGGGATACGGCACTCGGTGGGTGATGTATAGTATTTTATGCATCGTTGTTGACGAGTTCAGTATCAGAAGAGGTGTGAGCTAGATTAGGAGACAGTGCAGGGCATGACGTTTCTAAGTCATCTTCGTAAACAGCGCCCCCGAAAAAGATAGCTCTTCTAGCTGCAGCGCATAACTGTGTGTCGTTCTGAATTGTTGTAACAGGGATGGTCATTTCGATCGCTCCCGTACGCGGTTGAGGATAATACTATCTGGACTGTGAGCACCTCTCTGTTCGAGCTTCTTGTACACCTTATGCCATTCGGGGAGAGCCAAAAATTTCAGCGTCCACTTGACTGGAAGCCCCAGAAACCGGAATAAGGTAGCCAGAATGATACGCAAATCGAGCCATAGATTACGATGGTGGACATAGTATAAGTCACATGCGAGTTTTTTTTCGACCGAAACAAGGTCCGTATCCGGGGGGAGTTGAATTTGCGCTAGTCCTGTAATCCCTGGCTTTACGGCTAATCGTTCCAAGTACCGTGGAAACGCTCGAGCTAGCATCGGTATAAGCTCAGGCCTTTCAGGACGTGGCCCCACCAGAGACATCTCACCACGAATAACATTAACTAGTTGCAGGAGTTCGTCGAGGTGCGACCACCGCAGAAACCTTCCCAAGGTAGTTACGCGAGGGTCACCTGGTCGGCACCAGGTCGGCCCAGTGTATTTCTCGCAGTCGTTATACATGGTGCGCAATTTGAGCAGCGTGAATGTTTTTCCGTGCTTGCCAACTCTTAGTTGCCGATAGATTGCGGGACCTTGTGAAGTTATTTTGACGAGGATCATACATACGATAATTATGGGGCTAAGGATCAAGAGCATGAATAGGGCAAGGAATCTTTCAAGATACTCGCCAGTTGAGCTATGATTATCTGCTTCTTCAAATGAGAACTGGCGTAAGTGCGTACTATTTGGGGTTGCACTCATGTGACCGTCACTCCTTGTTTGTCGCAACAAGAAGTTGCTGAGTATTGTTCATGAGCGAGATAAGAGGCAGTCCAAGCAGCACCGCTATACTTAGAATATAGGCGGACCGGTAGGCGGTTCATTACCGTTCCTAGGACACGAGCTCCGGATGTGGTTAGCCGTTGATAAGCGAGACGCACATTGACGAGACTGCTTCTTCGGTAGCTGACCGTAAGTAGTACGCCATGCGAGAAGCTAGCCAGGCCAAGAACATCTGCAACTGACAGGACAGGCGAGGTATCTATAATGATGAAGTCGTATGCGAGGCGGATGTCGTCGAGAAAAATTCTAGTGAAGGCCTGGCCTAATTTATAGCAAGTCAAGTGGTCGTATTTCCCAGCTGCTAGAAAGTCAAGGTTAGGAATGTCCAGACGTTGTATCGCATCGCGCCATAAATGCTGACCACAAAGGATTTCAGCCAATCCTGGAATGCTCTTAGCGCTGATCAGGCGGTGAGTATTGCTCCGGGAAAAGTCCGCGTCCATTAGCAAGACACGATTTCCACAGCGTGCTAGCGAAGCAGCTAAGTGGAAGCTAAGCATGGTTTTACCTTCACCATGAAGAGCGCTCGTAACCATAAGTACGGAATGACTTGCGCTACCCAGATGGTGTGTAAGAAGCACTCGAAGAGTGTCAATTGCTTCAGCAAAACATTGCGGAGTATTGATATCGAGCATAGTTGGGTGTTCGCCGTGTGCATTCTTCTTAGAACCAACTGGACCGATGTCTGGTAGTAATCCAATCACTGGAACGGGAAGTCCTGCGAGTAGTTCCTGGGGCCGGTAAACATGCTGGGTACGCCATTCCCAAGCCAGTAAGCCGCAAATCCATAGAAATGCGCTAAGTGACATTGCGATAAAAAGATATAACCAGCGTTTTTTACTTTCATAAGCCGGCACAGCGTGGGCCGATTCTAATACAGTGACGCGCGGAGGAGTACGACATACCATATCCAATTGCTCTTTACGAGCAAGTAGCTTTTTGTAGGTCTGCAAGTCAGTTTCTATTTCGTCCTTGAGGGACTGCACGGCGGTGCGGTTCAAATGGAGGTTAGTTAGGGCTTTCTCCAGGGTCTGAATTTCCTCGCTTATATGGTTTCTGTAGCTGCTGATGTGGGATAACTTGTCCTGAAGTTCTGTGAGTCGTTGCTCGCTTTCGGAAGCGATTTTCTCAAGCAAGCGGCGCTGAACAACAGGACGAAGATTAGCGATCGTGCTATCAAGTTCGGCCTGAGCTGCCATGAGGGAGTCACGCTTCGATTTGAGAAGAAGCTCTTTCATTGCTGGTGCTATATTCGGAGCCAGGAGTTTTTCAGCAGCCTCGAGTTCGGCTTGGACTTTATGAAGTTCTGCAAGCCTTTCCTGTAGCAGGGGTTCCTGTTGCAAGGCTGAGGTGACTTGAGAATCCGGGATAATTGTGCTCAACAATTGATAATAGCTGAGACGCAGATACCAAGGAAAATGATTGGCTTTATCGAGCAACATTCTTATAAGGCTTAGTCGTTGTACTAAAGAATTACACTCCACGCTTAGCTGCTGTTGCTGGAGCATTTGAGAAGCTAGTTCCTTGCGATATTTTTCAAGTTGGTCAAGGTAATTTTGTGTCAAGCTATCGAGGGAGTGAGAATTGCCGGAAGTAAGTTTTTCTTCTAGCTGGCGTAGCCGTGCTTGCTTCTCGCTTATTCTTTGGGCATAACGCGATGTTAGCTCCTCCGTGCGGGAGAGTTCGTTAAGTAGTTGCTTATGTTCCTTGTCAATGAACTCTTCGAGGTAGCAGCGGACTACAGCGTTCACTATGGTTTCCAGAGCCTGAGCATCCTGCCCGGTCATGGATATTCGCATTATCTCAGGGGATAGTGCAAAATCAGCAGTGATTTCCCGTTCGAGATAAGCTAAGGGATCGCTTTTTGACCTGATCAGGGCGAGGTCGCGGACTTGATGAGCGCGAAGAGTAGCCGATAGGACAGGTTGGCTGCGAATCAATGCCTGCTGGGTCTTTTGAAACGTGGCCCAATTGGACGTGTAAAACTGGTCACGTGGAGAATCGAGAAATCCTGAAGGGACTAAGTCATAGCGAAGAAGCGCTCGGGCAACGAATAATGAAGGTGGCAGCAGATACCACACTGTACAGAAGGCCAGGAAACTAAGCAAGACAGCTCCTGTAATCGCGACTAGAGGCCGCTTACGAATAGCGCGATAGATTGCTGCGAGGATGACGAAACCGGGGTGTTCGGAGAGCAACCGTATCAGGCGACCCCAGGCTGTTTCACTAAGGGGCGGACTTAGTTCCTGTGTGAGCGCTGGAATGCCCTTGGTTTGGCTTATGGCCGTACCAGGATGCTGATGCTGGTGGCCATTATATCCGTTTGGGGGCTGAGAACGGTGTATATGTTCAGAAGGAGCCATTGTTAAACGAAACCTAAATGTTTGTGATTATATCTGGGCAGACTCCGTCCCTGTGGGTTGCAATCCCTCTATTGCTCACAAATACAGTAAGTCTGCCGGGGAGCTTCCTGCCTAAGAGGGGGAGATTAGTGACTTATAGTGTCGCCACCATCCATGGCTCTAATTCGACAGCAACGGCCCGCTGCAGTAGCCGCACTTCGACTATGAGTCGTACGCGTGATGCCCAGGTAATCACCTTTCCCCGTAAGCCCATTAGGGGACCAGCTATGACCTCAACCGGAGTACCAGGCTGGAGATGGGATTCAGGTTGTGGATTAGCGCCCGATTGGATGATACGAAAGATGTTTGCGAGGTCGTCGGTGAGTTGCAGCTGGTCTGGGACAGAGAGCTCATGTACGATTTGATTCGTCTTCAAAGCCTCCAGGCGAGCTGCTCGGTCGCCGTGAACGAATATATAGTTTGGAAACAGTACGTGCCAGGAAGTCACGGTCTGACGACGCACACGCACGTATTTCTTATAAACTGGGAGGAAATAGGCAACCTTCTTAGCTCGAAGCGAACGCGCGATTGCTTTCTCACAGCGTGGACGGGTGTAGAAAACCCACCAGCGCCCCTGTGTTGATGCCAGGTGTTCCTCGAACAAATTGTCTGGATAGCAAACAGGTTCAGCCGTGAGGATTGGCATGTTCGACTTCCCAGCCAGTAGGAGCATTGGGTTGTGTTGTGCATGTTGCAACGAGTGTGCCGAATAACCAAACATTGCTGTGCCGGTGAACAAATTCTGGATAGCCAGAAAAAATTTCCGATGCTTGGTTAGAACATCTGATTAGCTTCGGACAGGACGTTCTTTTGCTGGAACACTGGAATGGCCTGTGTGTAAAATTTTTGCTAGTGGTGAAAGGTAGCGTAAGACGTTGTCAACAATTGCTAACGTAAGGTGATTATCTATGTGTGCTTGATTTATCACGAAAATTTTTGCTATAGGCGTAATGATTATTGCCGTAGTGATTGGCTGTCGAGAATCAAATTGTTCTTGCCAAGTCTGCGTTCAGGGACGAGAACCGGTGGGCTTATGAAAACTGACGGCAGTAATTCTAGCCGACAGGCTAGCATTGACTATAACAGCAAAAGGGCGAGGTGAGTGAGGAAAAATCGAACTTTCGGTTCAAGTTTGCAGGCGATTTGGCAGACGATAACGGAGAGTAGAATACAGGCGGCTTATAGATTATCGCTCCGCGGAGGTATAACCGTGGTCAAGAGCATCGGCCAACTAATTACTGGTCTGCAGCCGAGCCGGAAGTGGAAGAGAAATTCGACTGGGCTAATTCTGGAGCAACTGGAAGAAAGGAGCGTGCCCAGTGCCGTTCGCATTACCGACATTAATGCCCTTGGTTCTTCCTTGCCGCAAGGGCTGGTAACTTTTAACGGCCATGTATATTTTTTTGCTGATGACGGAATTCACGGTCGAGAGTTGTGGCGGACAGATGGGACTAGCACCGGCACGGTTATGATTTCGGACATATCCCCCGGGAGCAGCGGTTCGAACCCAGGCTGGCTAACACCTGTAGGTTCCTGGCTATACTTCGCCGCTTTCCGTAGCGATGTCGGCATGGAATTGTGGCGAACTGATGGGACGACGGTGCAACTGGTCGGGGATCTTTATCCTGGCACAGCGAGTTCAAATCCGCATTTTCTTACTGCCGTCGGCGATACTCTATTTTTCGCTGCCACGGATGGGGTAGCTGGAACAGAGTTGTGGATGGCCACCTCTTCCGGCGCAGTTCGTGTCAAGGATATAGCCCTTGGAAGCACATCATCTGCACCCAATCAGCTAACCAATGTCAGCGGCACATTGTTCTTTTCGGCGTGGACTCCGGATAGCGGCAGAGAGTTGTGGAAGAGTGACGGGACTGAAGCTGGCACTGTCCAGGTTGCCGACATTAATCAGGTCGTGCCAGTGCCGCCACTTAGCTCGGCTAATCTTGACTCAGATCCGCAGTACCTGGTCAACGTGGGTGGAGTCCTATATTTTTCAGCCAATGATGGTATTCATGGTCGGGAACTCTGGAAGAGCGATGGGACAAGCAGTGGCACCCAGCTTGTGCTGGATATTGTTCCGGGCGCCGCCAGTTCTTATCCGACGAACCTTGTCAATGCTAACGGTACGTTGTTTTTCGCGGCCAGCCGACCTGAAGAGGGCCGAGAACTCTGGCGCAGCGACGGAACAACATCCGGCACGTTTCTGGTTCGAGACATTAATCCCGGGACTTATAGCTCCTATCCTCAGCAAATGGTTAATGTGGGGGGAATGTTATTCTTTGTCGCTAATGACGGCAGCAATGGATTCGAGGTGTGGCGATCGGATGGGACATCCAGCGGCACTATTTTGCTAAGGGATATCCGACCTGGTAGTCTAAGCTCGTATCCATCTGGAATGCGCGAGTTTAACGGTGGGGTGGTGTTTGCTGCAAATGATGGTAACACGGGAACTGAGATCTGGCGAAGCCTGGGTAGCCCTGCAAACACGGAATTGCTCGACGATGTCCTAGTCGGTTCCATTAGCAGTAGCCCTTCCGAATTCACAAATCTCAACGGGCAACTTGTTTTCCGTGCACAGGATGTTTCTGGTGATATTGAACCGTACATTCTTGATACCAGGCCTACGAATATAACAGGTTTTATTCGACCGAGCGCTGCTTTGTATAAGCGTGGCTTGGCTTTAGATTTTCGAGTGATATTCAACAACGTTGTAACCGTGGACACTGTGGGAGGCATACCTGCAATTGCTCTGGAAATCGGTGGGAGAGTACGCCTGGCAACTTATCTGAACGGCAGTGGCACTAATGTACTGACCTTCCGCTACGTGGTGCGATCGGATGATTTAGATCTGGATGGCATAGAGATTCGCAGTCCGATTTTATTGCGTGGCGGCAGCATACTGGGCCCCGCAAACACGCCTGCATCATTGACGTTCACGCCACCTGTAGCCAGTAGTGTTCGAGTGGATGGAGTCGCTCCGCGAATTGTGTCCGTTCAGGGGCCGAGGCCTGGCTTTTACCGTCCGGGGCAGCGGTTGCGGTTTTTTGTGTTTACCAGTGAGCCGGTTTATTGGAGTGGTGGCGGTCAGGAACCGTATCTAGAGATCATCATCGGAGGGCAAGCGAGGAGAGCCAATCTGATTACGGGTAGTGGGACTTCACGATTGGTGTTTGATTACACAATCAGCCGGGAAGACCGTGCGCCTCAAGGTATCTGGATACGGCAGCGGATTTTTGTGACCAGCGGCAGCTTAGCAGATGCGGCTGGCAATTCTCTTTATTTGAGTTTCATGCCTCCGGATCTAAGGAAGGTGCGAATCTAAAAATTCTTAGCGGTTACAGCACTAACTGGACTAACTGTGTCGGACGAAATTCCTGCGGTTGGGCTATTAGGTTGCGTACTATAGGAAGGCCAGTGGTTAGGAGAGCGTCAGCGACGGTTACTGGTTACGGCTTTGGGGTAGAGGTTGGCGGAGTAACGAATCGGGGAAACGGTTATCGAAAAGATAAGGGCCGGCTGGTAATTCTAGAGATTTCCAGTGATGAACATACTCCAGAAGTCGCCGCAGTTTGATTTCATCGGCTGGTGTATGAGTATTCGGAGAATCCAGTTGTTCCCAAAGCACTATACTTCCGCCATTAGTTTGCAGGCGAAGATCGAGGGTTACCGGGTCGTGTCCGATCAGTATAGCTTCGAGACCTAGCTGAGTTCGGTAAGGATCGAGGAATAGGGCCACTAAGCATGCTCGTGTCCACGGTGCCGGGATAGGCTTTCCGGCATGAAAAGCGGGCGGTTCGGTATTATAAACATAGATGGGTAACACGCTTTTTGGCGGCACTGAGGTGGTTTCAGCTAATGCAATAGTGTTTTCGTTCACCCACCAGCGTGACTGGACTTTCTTATCTGGCGAGTGAAAGGTGATCGGCACGATTCGGGTCCATTGAACTTCTAAGTGGGGCGATGGCTGCGATTGATAACGAATCGCCTTGACCCAGGGCGTGGTTTGTAGTGCCTGCAACAATTGGTGCAAATAAGCGGCGTGTTGTTGCGGGTCGGCCGGGATAGATTGCGGCAGGCCGGTACGCTGCAATAGTTCTGCTAAGACATGGTCCGGGATATTGTCAGGTGGTGGCGATAGGAGATTGGTGATCGGCAGAGTTGGAGTCGTATGCTGGGATAACTGGTGGGGGTGGTAGTGCCACAAGGCGTAGGATGCGGCGAGAACCAGGCAAGCCAGCAGAGTCGTCGCGGTAAGCCAGCGAATCATTAGTTCGAGCGGATTGGCGTTTACCAGATGTCCAGCTCCAGCTGGAGCTGATGACCGGTATGGTCGAAAACGCGCTGGCGGATATGCTCGACCAAGCGTAGGACATCGCGCGCTGTAGCACCCGGATGAGTAACGACAAAGTTGGGGGAGCGTTCACTGAGTTCTGCGCCGCCGAAGCGGACATGGCGAATTCCGGCCTGCTCGAAGAGTTGCTCAAGCGAGAGTCCGCGAGGCTCCTGGAAAATGCGAGCCGTATGTTGCAGCGAAAACGGTTGCTGTGCCAGGCGGGTGATCCAGGCACGCCGCAAGCGACGCAAAATGCTGTCCGGGTCGTCGCGTTCCAGATGCAGTTCGACGGACAAAACCACAAGCTGCGAAGGTTGCGGCCCGAGGGCATGCCATTCTTCGGCCGAGACAGTGCGGTGATGACCCAGCGAATCGAGAAATTCGACAGTGTGTAGCAGGGAAGTAAGCGGCCCACTCCGCGAACCCAGGCTGCAGAATAAGCTCCCGCCGATGGTTCCGGGGATGCCGATAAGGTTTTCCAGGCCGGCCAACGATTGGCGAGCGGCGGCGGTAATGAGCTGCGATAAGGGAGTAGCAGCGCTGGCTTGCAAGCGGCAACCGTCCAGGTTGATCTCGCGGAAGTCGGCTGCGCTAAGTCGGCAAACCAGGCCGGGGACGCCTTCGTCACGCACCAGTACGTTCGTTCCACCGGCCAGAATCCGCCAGGGAATGTTTTGCTCACGACACGCTTGCAACAACTCGGCTAGCTGTTGTTTGGAACGTGGCTCGGCGAACCACTGAGCTCGTCCGCCCACCCGGAGCGAGGTGTACTCCGCGAGCGGTTCCTGTGCGGACAGAATGTCTGCAAAGCGTTCTGCCAGGCTCATGCCAATTTGTGTCATCGTGGTCGGAAACGAATCCTTGCGGATCATACGATAACCAAGCTCGCGCGTCAATCGAATCAAAGTGAGTCTGGGCCAGCACGACCGTGTGTTTATCCCAGATTACCGCTGCCAGACCAGCCATCCCAGGCAACGTCGTGAACAGGCGGAAAGAGCCTGTTCCAGTGAGTCGCCGGAGCCGCGTGTAACATTCCGCTGGGTTAGGAAGCAGGTTGCATCGGCGAGCATGGCCAGCGGGAATACCCAGGCAGAGGTCGCGCTGGTCCACCAAACAATGAGGGAGTAACCGCCTCTCAATTCGGTCATTCGTGCCTGCCAATCCCAGGTCCAGAACCGGCGTTGAGCGATGGCGAGGTGATGACCGGGCCCCAGGTAATGCAAGCCAGCTAACTCGGTACTTTGAACGACGGCGTCGAGTGGCAAACCGGCCAGCCAGTCAGTCCAACCAGGTGCTTTTGTTCGCCGAAGGTAGTCCGATAAACCAGAGGTATGATCGACTTCTACCAGTAACAGCGGGGATGTACATTCCTTCAAAATGTTCACAAGGCAGAGGGGAGCAAGCGGGTCTGCCGCGTCTGGCTCAAGCGAGACCAACAGTAAAGAAGCAGCGCGAACCTGTTGTAATGTTTGCCACAATGCGTGGACGGCCGGACGCCACTCGGCGATGTGTGCCGGGTCAACAATCAATCCGGCCGCGATGCTTTGCAAACCTGGCCTGGTTGCGAAACTGTCCGGATATGGCTCAAACCGAATCTCCGACTTGGCTGGCTTGTCATGATCAGGAATGGGGGCAGGCTTCTCGTTATCCGCAGGCTCGGGAATTTCAATAAACGGCACCGTGTCGGGATTCTGATCTTCCTGACAGAGGTCGTCCGATTCGGAAACCCGTACCGATGCAGCAGGCAAGTCTGACTCCAGCAAAACGGGATCGCTGTCCGGCGGAGTGCCGATTCGATTGCGGATTGGCTTGCGGGAATGTAGCAGTCGGCTCATGATTGCTTTGCTCCAAAAAAGCCCGGCAAGATCAGGCGGCAGAAGTTTCACTCAGGTGTTGTTCCGCTAAAGCGGTTTCCGCGAGCCCGAGTTCTTCGAGAACAGCCAGCATGGTCTCGGCATCCACTCGCTTTTTCCCGGAAAGAAACGCCACGCTCAACGCGCGAGCGGCCGCCTGGTGCAGGCGACGAATAATGCCGCGGCAGCCTGCAAGGAGAAGCTGGGTAGATTCTTCGTCAAACAGACGCGACCAGGATAAACCTCCGCGACTAACGACCTGCTGCAGGTGCTGGCGACATTCCGCCTCGTCAAGAGGCTCGAGCCAGACGCAGTAACCAACGGTCTCTGCCCAGTCCTGCAGTGGCTCCCGTTCTAACCGTGATAACAACTCCGGACGACTCACCAGGAGTACCTGCAGAATGCCAGTTTGCCCCGGCGCTACCGCCAGGACTTGCTCCCATTCTTGGAGGATGGCGTCCGGCCAGTGCTGAACGGCATCGGCGATGATGAGAACTCGTTTACCCGCCTGTTGCTGACTGACCAGCCACTCCATCAGTCTCAGCCGCAACGTGTTGGTGACAAGTGAGGATTCGATTCCGCCGGGAACATGCCAGGGCAGGTCGAGATCGAAGAGCAGGGATTGGTACAGGGCACCGATATCCTGAGGGACACCGGGAGGCATCCAGAGAACGCAACGCTCGTCCTTGAGGTGAGATGCCAGCTCCACCGCTAAACGGGTTTTTCCCGTACCCGCTTCGCCAACCAGAAGTACCAGGCCATGCCCGTCGGCCAAAGTATTCAGCAACTGTTGACGGGCGACCAACTGGGTCGGCAGCAATGGCAAAGACTGATCGAAGGCTGGCGTGAAAATGCGTTCGCGCAGACCGAAATGTTCTTCCCACATGAGCTGATTCTCGCTCAGGCACTCCGTCGCTTCGCGTGCCAGATGAAGGCCACGACGGTTTAAGGGGTGGTGCTTGGCCGGGCTTTGACAGATGATCTCTCACGTGCAGGGGATTGCGAATGCCCAGGCATTCACCTTCCCTGCATTGGCCATCGTGACAATCGAGACGATTCTTTATTCGCGGTGCTGGCGCCGTACAAAAATGATGCACGGTCTGCGTAAGAAAAGCGGCTTTTGCTAAGAGCACTGGCAAAACTGCCGGTAGAGCCGATGAAAAGAGGCCAAAATGACGGCACGGATTCTCGACGGTAAGCAATTAGCCGAAAACATTCGCCGCGAGCTCCAGGCGGAGATCGAAACCTTTGTGCGACAAACGGGGAAGCGACCCGGTCTGGCGGCGGTGCTGGTAGGGGATAATCCGGCCAGTCAGGTTTACGTTCGTAACAAACGCCGGGCCTGTGAACAGGTCGGTATTGCCAGCTGGTTGTACCAGCTGCCACAGGAGACCACCGAGGCTCAGTTACTCGAGTTGATTGGGCAACTGAACGCCGACCCTAACGTGAGCGGAATTCTCGTGCAGTTACCTTTGCCGCCGCAAATCCGCCAGGAGAAAGTTCTTCGGACAGTGCTACCGAGCAAAGACGTGGATGGATTTGGCCCGGAAAATTTGGGTTTACTGGCCGCGGGCCAGCCCCGCTACGTTCCCTGCACACCTTTGGGAGTGCAGCAATTGCTTCGGCGTTATGATATTCCCATCGCCGGCCGTCATGTGGTAATCCTGGGTCGCAGCACAATAGTCGGTAAACCACTGGCTTTGCTCTTGCTCCAGAGATCGCCCGATGCCGACGCTACCGTGACCGTCTGCCATAGCCGCACCGAGCACCTCCCGGCTATCACGCGGCAGGCCGACATACTGATTGCCGCTATCGGTCAGCCACGTTTTGTGAAAGCTGATATGGTGAAAGCTGGAGCAGTCGTCGTGGACGTTGGTATAACCCGGCTTGCCGACGGGAGTTTGGTTGGGGACGTGGATTTTGAGACGGTATCGCAGGTAGCTTCCGCCATAACTCCGGTTCCTGGGGGCGTCGGCCCAATGACCGTTGCTATGTTGTTGTACAACACTTTTCGCGCGGCACAGATGCAGTGGGGTATGCAGCAGTCGCCGGGTTCGTAGGCAACGTCTGCCAACAGCCGGTCCAAATCACTAAGCCGGGGCGAATTAGCGAACGTGGACAACGGCCCGCTGGATGTGCCAAACGGGACCGGAGCCAGCGTCGGCCAATAATGAGGCCAAGCGACGACTCGCTGGGCGTTTGCTTCTCGCCAGGTGCTTGCTTCTATCAGGCAACGACGTCAGTTACATGCTAAATTTCATCCGACCTTCGGTTGTGAACATCAACGCGATTGCTGTAAGTCAGGAGACAATGCAGGCCAGGGTCAACCAATTAGCTAAAGCCACGGCCAAGCAGGTTCACTTGTGACCGGCTTCTCGTGAGCAATGCAGGTCAACCAGTTGGCTAGAGCGAAGGCCAAACGCATTTGAAGGCCATACAGTTTCAATCGCCGGGCTGTCGCGGTCGCTGGTCAATGATTTCGATGCGATAGTTATTGCCAATTCGGCGAACGGAGAAAATCGTGACCAGTTGCCGTCGTTCCAGTTCATCTTCCGTCAAACCCCGATAACTCAGTTCGCGTTCCGCCAGGGCTTTTTCGAGTTCGACTGGGAAGAAAACGAAAATCCGATTGGGTTTGAAATCGAGCCGCAGAGCATCGGCCAGGGCAGCGACAGAGTTCGGATTATCGTCCGTCCAGTGAATCAGACGCCGACTCAGAGCCGCAAAAGCGTCCTGATTTTCCAGGGTGGGCTTGAGGTTTCGTTCGGGCAAATTGCGGTAGAACAGATATAAACCGTCCGGTCGCGGCACAACTACCATGGCCTGCAATTCAATCAGGCGATTGAGATATTCACGGGAGGAATTGTAGGGCATGAGCACTTTCCAGCGGTGCATGCGGCGAGCGCGAGCGGATTGCACTCCTGGGCCTACACCAGAACCGATACCCGGGCCGGTTCCCGAACCAAGACCGCCTCCGGTTCCCGGTCCACCACGTCCTGGATCTCCTGGTTTACCACGCGGCCGTTCAGGTTGAGCTTCGGGGGGTTTTTCCACAACCGTTGGCGGAGCTTTTTCCGGTTCCGGCTCAGCTTCAGGTTTGACTTGTTCCGGTTTGCTCGGCGGTGGCTGTTCGACAGCATCCGGTGGACTGCCGTCACCTTCACCGCCTCCGCCGGCATCTATCACATCCATAAGCGGCGGTTCTGGGTTGTACGACCAGAATCCGCAGCCACCATACGACGTGATGACCGTGAATCCGAGTATCAGAAACAGATGCAGTAACACCGCCGAACCTAACGACAGCGGCAATTCGTGATGCGAGGAGTATTTTTGATAGAGTGGTTCCTCGTAAAAAATGGGGGAGCGGCTACTTGCCGGCGATCGGTTATCTAAGGCTGGAACCTGGCTGGCCATAGCATACGCCCTGTAATATGGTCACTCCGTTTGCCCTGGCTATCGAGCCGTTTTGCAACTGAGACACTCGAATCATCCTACCGTCGTTCCGAGCTATTGTACAGGCTTTCGCTGAGACTTTCGAGTCGGTGTAGTTGGCTGACGAAGACTCCGCGACCGTCGGGGCATCGGGGCAAGCGTAAGTTATATCTCCGGCAAAAATGCGACTTTCTCGATGAGTGTAGGCGTCAACCGCCAGGTTTGGTAAACTGCAATCAACAGGACTGGAGTGATGGCGGCGGAGTGCTCTGGTAAAATTCTGGACAATAACACGCGGAGTGCGTGAGAGGACCAAACAGACAGAGCAGTACTCGCCGGGAAACTCCGATCACGGGGCCAACCGATAATCTCGGAGCAGGCTATGGCAGAACTCAAGGGCCGGCCACGACGGCCATTGCTACGCCGCTTGAATCGGTGGTTGCAATCGAAGCTTCCTGAACGAGCCGACCCTGTACGCTACAATCAGCTCGTGCGCGAGACCTATGATGGACCTGCCGGGTGGTTCACGCTCATCACCGGCTACCTGACCGGACACGAGCCGCTGGCGCGGAGACTGATCCGGCCGGAAGCATTTGATGTTCGTGGCTGCAAACGTATCCTGGACGCTGGAACAGGAAACGGCCGATATCTGCGCATCCTCGAACAACGTGCAGATGCTGACGCGCTCATTGTCGGATGCGATCTCTCTCTGGGCATGTTACGCCGAGCAGCCAAACGAGTGAAAACCGGTCGGCCCTTGCTGGTACAGGCTGACGTGACCCGCTTGCCCTATCCGGACGAATGCTTCGATGCCATTATTTTCGGCTGGGTACTGGAACATCTGCCCAATCCATTGGCCGGGTTACGGGAACTGGCGCGGGTTTTGCGCCCAAACGGCAAGATGCTCCTGATGACCACTGAGGACAACACCCTGGGAGCCATTTGCAGTCGCGTGTACCATTGCCGAGCCACCAGCCGGATCCAGCTGCGACGCTGGTGCACTCAGGCGGGGCTCGTCTGGCACCGGGAGTGGTGGTGGTCGCGATTGCATCAGGCGTTGCGGCTGGGCGGTATTGTTGTCGAGTTACGACGCAGTGACCACTGACTTGAGCCTGGAGATTGCGGCGGTGACTTCCGACCGGAAAGACTTGCAGGCATTAGCAGAAGCCTGGAGCAGGGTTGCTGCGGATTACGAGAACCATTTCATTGATCCGTACGCAGCGCAGGTGAACAATCCATTGTGGCGCTGGTTGGATCGTATTCCCCGTTGTCAGGAAAAAACCGTAGCCGACCTCGGCTGTGGAACGGGGCCGATTCTGCCACAGTTAGCTTCACGGTTCGGCCGAGTCATTGCGGTGGATTTCGCCAGCGCTATGCTGGAACGAGCTCAGGCGCGCTGCCGTGATCTGCCTAACGTCGAATTTCGCCGGTTGGCCTTACAAAATTTGCAACCACTTTACGGTCGGTTGGACGTGGCGGTTGCCATCAACAGTCTCGGCCTGCCTAATCCGGCTGAGATTGACCAGGCTCTCCGCGAAATCTGGCAGTGTTTGCGTCCGCGTGGCTGGTTTTTCGGGATTGTGCCCGCTATGGATGCCATTCATTATTTCACTATGCTGTTGGTGGATCGGGCACTGGCTCGCGGTTTGCCACTCGACCTGGCTCGCAAAAATGCTGCCCACCACGCCACACACGCCGAATACGATTTCGCCTTCAGTCGCTTTCTTTATCGCGGCACCGAACAGCATTTCTGGTTCGGCTTCGAGGTTCCCTACCGGCTGCGCCGTGCTGGTTTTGTCCGCATCCACGTGGAAAAGCTATACATCCCCTGGGATCAGATTTCCAAACTTAAAGACCTGGCGGAGCACCCACCTACCTGGGATTGGTTTTTCGTTGCCCGTCGGCCTGCGGATCACCGCGATCGTGTCTGACCCGACAACCCAGCCAGGATCGTGGACATATCCGGCAAATTCATTCGCTCTTGCCTGCCAGCAAAAAGCCTCGAAATTTTGCGTAACACCAAGACGGGGAGCTTGCCATGACACAATCGGAATCGCTGGTCAATCGCCGTGCTTTCCTGCAAGCCGCTGCGGCTACCTGCATCGGTCTGATCCCCACAGAAAATCGGGCCGAACCTTCAGACGGTAAACGTCGGCGATTCCTGTACGTGGCCTGTCCGGGAATTCGCAACTACCTGGAGTTCGGCGGGGCTGGCATACTTGTTTTCGACATAGATGCCGGCTACCGGTTCGTTCGCCGCATTGCCACTCCGGCCAGTCGGGAACCGAAACCGGAAAACATCAAAGGCATCTGTGCCAGCGCGGTGACCGGCCGACTCTATTTCACCACGCTTACCAAACTCTATTGCCTCGACCTGCGTAGCGACGAAACGCTCTGGAGCAAAGCCTTGCCCGGAGGTTGCGACCGTCTGGCCATCCGTCCCGATGGTAAGGAGCTTTACGTTCCCAGTCTGGAGAAGGATCACTGGAATATCGTGAATGCGGAGAACGGCGAACTGATTAGCCAGGTGGAAACGCGCAACGGTGCCCATAACACGATCTGCAGCCTCGACGGTCGCCGCGTTTATTTAGCCGGTCTGCGTGCCCCCTGGCTGTACGTGCTGGACACGGCCAGCCGAAAACTGCTGGAGCCTGTCGGACCCTTCAGTTCGGCCATTCGACCGTTCACCATCAACGGTCGGCAAACACGCTGCTACTGCTGTGTCAACGGCCTGCTCGGTTTTGAGGTTGGCGATCTCGTAAGTGGCAAAAAACTCCACCGCATCAGTGTCGAAGGTTACCAGCCGGGGCCGGTCAAACGGCATGGCTGTCCCAGTCATGGTGTCGGTTTAACTCCGGATGAGCGCGAGGTCTGGGTTTGCGATGCCGCCAACCACGCCATGCACATTTTCGACAACACGGGCGAGAAACCCGTTCAAGTGGCGTCGGTAAAGCTGCGAGAACAACCGGGCTGGATCACTTTCAGCCTGGACGGATGCCACGCCTGGCCATCCACCGGCGAGATTATTGACGTGAAGACTCGCAAGATCATCGCAGCCTTGCGGGACGAGCAGGGCCGTGAGGTGCATAGCGAAAAAATGGTGGAAATCCATTTCGAACAGGGCAAACCTGTTCAGGTCGGCGACCAGTTCGGTCTCGGCCGCGTTCGCTAATCACCAGGGCTTGGCGAGAATCGTCCGGCCAGCATGTCCAGCGTTCGGCTCCGCCAGCGCTGGTGTGCCGTTGTTGCCGGAACAAAGCGCCAGTCCGCTCACCGATGGCTCGCTACGTTGATTATCGGTTCGAGCATCGGGCGATATGCTTGCCGCGCCACGGTACATCGTGTTTACGCTGTGCTGTTTCGACGCTGCGAAATCGAGCCGCTCGCTGCTGATAACGATCCCCGTTGCGGTCGCGCTTGTCTGTTTCCACGCTATGCCGGATTGCTCATTCGGCTCCCGATTGTGGGCCATCTGTCCCCGTTAGTCGGAAGCAAGGATAGCTGAAGCTGCTGTCCCCATTTGCGTGGCCAATGCATGCTGTCCCCGTTAGTCGGAGGCAGAGCCAACCGTTCTCGTCGCCCGATTCACCTCGGCAGTACGGTGCCGCAAAAAATTTTGTCCCCTTTTGCGGGGAAGTTTCGCTTAAGCAGGTAGAGGCGGACGTGAGCCGGCCAGCGTTCGCAACGGTGCAAGCGAATCAACAACCCAACCGCCAAACCAATTCACA